>Ga0102592_1001880_pt1 | contig 20480 bp, 20 predicted proteins | sample AraplaCol_mMF_r2_FD_76861 | JGI IMG/M metagenome (GOLD analysis project Ga0102592, IMG submission 76861) | Arabidopsis root microbial communities from North Carolina, USA - plate scrape MF_Col_mMF_r2 (SPADES assembly) (version 2) | ecosystem: Host-associated > Plants > Roots > Endosphere...
CCCGAGTCGAGCTGCAAGTCGACGCCGCTGGCATGCCACCAGCGGGTGTTCTTGCCGACGTACTGGTCGTAGGGTGCATTGACGAAGACCCTGATTGCCACGCCCTTGCCGTTATCTTCCAGGTCGTAGCCGATCACCTGGCCAACTGGGATGCGACGGTAAAATACGGGAGAGCCGGCGTCGATCGAGCCAAGCGAGTCGCCATGCAGGGTGTAGTGCGAGCCTTTCTGGTCGCCCGCCACTTGCGGCACCTTTTCCAGGCCCGTGAAGTCGTGGGCGCTTTCCTTCGACTTGCCGGCGTCGACGCCGATGTAGGCGCCGGACAGCAAGGTGCCGAGACCGGAGACGCCGCTCACGCCGATGCGAGGCTTGACCACCCAGAAGCGGGTGTCGGACGCGGTGAAGCGGCGCGCGTCCTTGTTCATGTCGATGGTCACCAGCACCTTGCTCAGGTCCGGCGACAGGGAGATTGCGCGCACCTGGCCAACGTCGACGTCCTTGTACTTCACCTTGGTCTTGCCGGCTTCAAGTCCCTCGCCACTGCGGAAGCTGACCACCACTGTCGGTCCCTCGTCGAAGTAGGACTTGGCGACCAGGCTGATGCCGATCAGCGCCGCAATCAGGGGCACCAGCCATACCAGCGAAGGCAGCCAGTGGCTGGCCTTTTCAAGCTGCGGCTCGGGCAAGGGAGCGCCGGCGGTGTTGGCTGGGGTGCCTTCGTGTTCAGGCATGTTTTTCTCCATTTGGTGGGACCGGGTCCCAGATCAGGCGCGGGTCGAACTGCATCGAAGCCAGCATGGTCAGCACCACGACGGCGCAAAACGCCAGGGCCCCAGGGCCGGCGGTGATGGTGGCAAGCGACTGGAATCGTACCAGTGCCACCGTCAGGGTAATAACGAAGATGTCCAGCATCGACCAGCGGCCCACGAATTCCACCATCCTGTAAAGCACGGTGCGCTGCAAGGGCCGCCAGCGCGAGCGCCGCTGCGCCGTCCATGCCAGCAAGGACAGGGCGGCCAGTTTCAGCAGCGGTACCAGGATGCTGGCCACGAATATGATTACTGCCAGTGCGGGCGAACCACTGTCCCAGAAAAACAGGATGCCGCTGATGATGGTGTCGTCTTCTTTGCCGAACAGGGAGTGCGTGTACATCACGGGCAGCAGGTTGGCTGGGATGTACAGGATGGCGGCGGCAATCAGCAGCGCCCAGGTGCGCCCTAGGCTGTAAGGATGGCGGTGGTGCAGCTGCGCGTGGCAGCGCGGGCATTCCTGGTGCTGCGCCCCGCTGCCAGCGGACACCAGCCCGCAGACGTGGCAGGACAGTGCGGCCTGCGGAGCGGGTGGCGGCACATCCGGCTGCGGCGTCAACGCGTCGCCCAGGTTCCACAGGATTTTCGGATCGAAAGAAACCACGATGGCCAGCATCAGCGTCAGGGCGGCGAACGCAAAGAGGCCGGGTTCCAGCACCACGGTGGCCAGGCTGGTCATCTTGACGATGGTGATCAGGATGCCGATCATCAGCACCTCCGTCATGCCCCAGCGCCGCGCCAGGTAAACGGCATACAGCAGGAGATTGAAGGACTTCGGCTTGTGGCCAAGCGCCAGGGCGAGCGTGACGTGCAGCAGCGCTAGCAGTTCAATCGCCGGCAGCAGGATGGTAAACAGGAAGACCGCCGCAGCCACCAGCGGCATATGTCCCTGCCACAGCACGAGGATGGAGCTTAGAAGCGTGGCCCGCGAGACGTTGCCGTTCACTTCCAGTTCAACGATCGGATAGCACTGCGCGATCACATACGCGATCAGGGCAGCCAGGACGATGGCTGCCATCCGGCTGGCGTCGGAGTGGATGCCGCGGTAAAGCACCGAGCGGCAGCGCACGCAGCGCGCCTTCTCGCGCGGACGCACGGGGCGCCGGCGATGCAGCACGCCGCAGTCATGGCAGCTAATCAGATCGTATCGATGCACTCGTTTAGCAGGAACTCAAATATGCCAGCATGATACGACATTTGACTTGAATGTCCGGACTCGTGACTATTCGATAGACTCCAGCCCCCCTGGTTAGGATAAAGTCTGCGGCCGCTTAAAGCACGAACCTAAATTAAACAGAATGAAAATACCGTCACAGTCCATCCTCCTCGTTTTCCTGGCTCTTTCCAGCACGATGCTTCAAGCAGCACCCATCGAACTTAGTTGCTCGTCGTCCGACACGGAAAAAGAACAAACACGCATCCGCAAACTCGCCCCCGGGGTGGCGGTTCGAAAAGGAGCCCACCTGCTGAAGGTCACGACTGCGACGGGCGTCCAATCTTTCAAGGACCAGCCCCCTTATGATGAGCCTCTTGACGGACTTCACCATTACTTTTGCGACCGTAAGGAAGGCTTCATCCTGGTCAAAGTCGAAGACGGTGGCCTGTTCACCGGCAAGCTGGTAAACGAACAGACCGGAGCGGTTATCGAAGGCGGAGAGAGCGTTTACTTCTCCGAAGACCGACGCGCGTATCTTGCGAGCGAACAGCCGGATGGCATGGATGGAAGCGTGTGGAAAGTGTATTCGGCGAATGGCAAATTGTCCTGGTCAGGCTATAACTTCATCCGGGCCAGCGATCCGAATGAGCGGTACGCGGACCTGGATACGCCGACCTGGATGCCCAACGGCGAGTTGGTTGCGAACGCCGCTTGCAGCTCAGACCCGGACCGCAAATGGAAGGTCAAGCTGGTCAAGAACAGGGACCAATGGGATTGGGCACCTCGGAAGAAGTGCCCGACCCCAAAATCGAACTAGCAGGTGACAGGATTTTGAAGGGTTCTTTGCGCTGTCGCCACCGCCTCGCTGCCGCTAATCATGACGGAGATCTTCCTGACGGCGGTAGCGCGTACGCCGGTCGGGGGTGAACGTTTCCTGGCCGGCGGCAGTCTTGGCGTGGGCAGTCGACTGAAGGCGGGCCTGGGTCGGGATCGGAAGTATGCGGGGAAGGCGAACGCGGCTGGCCAGTGGCTTAAAGGGCGGCAGTACAGTCGAGAATCCTGCCAGTGTCTGGGCGGCCTGAATCGGCGCCGGCATTGGCGCAGGAACAGCTCGCAAATTCGGCCGTTCCAAATCTCGGCGATAGGCGTCAGCGCGCCTCCAATTGCTTTCGTCGGGCAACAACAGTGCCAGTTCGGCCCAAGCGCTACGTGAAACGCCTTTGCAACGGCAGATGAATGCATGCGGCGAGACCGCCGCGGACAAGCCATTCTTCGATCGCCAATGAGGCAAGTTCACCGGCGCTCGCCTCGGTGGGGTGAGCTTCAACGAATTGCAATAGCCGGCATAAAGTGTTGGCCGGTATCGCCAGGGTCGTTATGTCTTTCATGCTGTTTTCCTCCGCTGTTTTGCGCTGAAACGCGCTGTTTTCCGCTGCTTCTTTGTCTTGGACCGCGTGTCTCGGAATAAGTTCAAGAAAAAGTGCAGCGGAAAACAGCGCAAAACAGCGGAAAACAGCGGGTCATTTCAGCGGAAACGCCATAAGCAAGTGAATCGACTTCCCGTTCACAAAGCGAGTTCCGGTGCCTCGTGGAAAATCGGGAGCACGTGTTCGGCAATCTCCTGGAAGGTTTCGCCCAGCGGGCGGCGGTTGCGGCGGAAATGCAGGCCGACGTGGTCGACACCGGCTGCCCGGAGTGCACCCAGTTCCTCGATCAGGGCTTCGCGGCCGCCGCGGAAGCCGAAGCGCCAGCGCTGCATCGGCTCATCGGCGCGCTCGCTCAAGTCCATGTGGATGAACGTGGCATATGGCTTGTCGCCGGCCACGGCGCGCCAGGCGGCCACACGGCGGGCATGGTCCTCCGGCGTGCCCGGATAAGCCAGGCTGCCGTCCATGTTCTGACCGACCCACGCCGGGCTTTGCTGGGCCAGTCCGGCCACCAGCAGCGGCGGTGGCGCTTCCATGCGCGGCAATACTTTCAGTCCGGGCGGAAGGCTGGACTGCGCACCATTGCGCAGCAGGGCCACTTGTTCGCGGAAGCTGTTTCCGCGTTCGGCGAAATCGCGGCCGAACAAGGGATACTCGACAGGCCGGTCGCCGCTGGCCACGCCCAGCAACAGGCGGTTGCCGCTCAAGCGCTGGATGGTTGCCGCCGACTTCAGCGTGAGCAGCGACTCACGGATCGGCAGCACCACGGCCGCCGTGCCAAGCAGGATGTCGCTGGTGATGCCAGCCAGGTAGCCGAGATAGGAAAACACCTCGAACACCTGGGCCGCATCACCAAAGGACGGATCGTACATCGGCACATCGCGCACCCACAGGGCGCGGAAGCCCAGGCGGTCCGCCAGTTGCGCCAGTTCGGCATGTCGCTGCAGGTCCGGTTCGCCGGGCAGGCGCCCGGCTTGCTGCCTTGCCTGGTCGCCGGCATGCGTCCAGTCGTTATCCAGCGGGGCTTCGATGCCGATGCTGAAGCCGCCGTCCGTCAGGCGAGCCAAAGTAGCGCTCATGGTTGACTCCCGGTTCAGATCGAAGAAGCGGCGGAAGCCGAAGCATTGCGGCGGCCGGCATTGCCGAGCCAGACCAGCGCCAGGCCGCCGGCAGCCAGCGCCGCACCGACCAGCGGTACCGCGGCATAGCCCAGGCCCTGGCCGATTACCACGCCCCCAAGGGCGGCGCCAACCGCGTTACCCAGGTTGAAAGCGCCGACGTTCACCGACGAAGCCAGGCCAGGCGCCTGGGCCGCGGCCTGCATTACCCGCATCTGGACGGGTGGCACCATGCCGAAAGCGGCAGCGCCCCAGACCACCAGGCCAATGGCGGCGCCAATTTCGGTCGTCATGACCAGCGGCAGGACAGCCATGGTCACCGCAAGCACCGCGAGGATCAGCTTGGTGGCGCCATCCAGCGACCAGTCAGCCAGGCGGCCGCCCAGGCTATTGCCGATGGTGAAGCCGATGCCGATCAGCACCAGGGCGAAGGCCACAAAACCGGGGCTGGCATGGGTGATTTCGGCCAGGATCGGGGCCACGTAGGTGTAGAGCGCAAACATGGCGCCGGAACCCATGACGGTGGTGCCCATCGCCAGCAGCACTTCGGGGCGGGTCAGCACTTTCAGTTCACGGCGCAGGTCGGGCGCCTTGCCCGGTTCACCCTTGGGCAGGGCCAGCCACAGGGCGGCGATGGTCACCAGTCCCAGTACGGCGGTGCCGGCAAAGGCAACGCGCCAGCCGACTTGCTGGCCGATCCAGGTGGCCGCAGGCACGCCGCCGATATTGGCAACGGTCAGGCCCATGAACATGGCAGCAATGGCGCTGGCCTGTTTCTCTTTTGGCACCACGCTGGCGGCCACCACAGCGCCGATGCCAAAAAAGGCGCCGTGATTGAGGCTGGTGATCAGGCGCGACAGCAGCAGGGTGGTGTAGCTGGGTGCAAATGCCGACAGCAGGTTGCCGATGGTGAAGATCAGCATCAGCGCCATCAGGGCGGCGCGCTTGCCGAAGCGGCTGAACAGCAAAGTCATCACCGGCGCGCCCGCCATGACGCCGACAGCGTAAGCGGAGACCAGCATGCCCGCAGTGGGAATGCTGACCTGGACGCCGTCGGCGATCACGGGCAGCAGGCCCATCGGAGTGAACTCGGTGGTGCCGATGGCGAAGGCGCCGGTGGCAAGGGCTAACAGGGCGGTAGAGGATCGCATTGGAACAGACTCCTTGAGTTATTCAATGGATCGCAGTGTACCGGGGCAATATTTGCGGATTAAGCCCTGTATCAGCTAAACACTTTTGATTTCGTTTCAATAATCATCGCTTCCCGGCGGCCCGTGCCGGACTTGACCTGGATCATTTGCAGCGAGGTGGCGGCTTCTTAACATAGGGACAGGCATCGCAGCCGATGCCCACTTCAACCAATCAGAAAGCGAGGATTATCATGGCAAAAAACCTGACCCGTTTCGACCCGTTCAATGACATCGCGCGTTTCGAACCCTTCCATGCCATGGAAGACTGGCTGCGCGACTTCAACCTGCGTCCCGCGCTGGGCGACTGGGCGGTCGAGCCACGCATCAAGATGGATGTCGAAGAATCGGATAAGGCCTATACCGTGAAAGCCGAGATCCCTGGCGTGAAAAAGGACGATATCCAGGTCGAGGTCGATGGCAATGTGGTTTCCATCAGTGCCGAACTGAAGCGTGAGCAGGATGACAAGAGCGGCAAGACGGTGCGCTCGGAGCGCTATTACGGTGCGCAGCGCCGCAGCTTTACCCTGGCCCACGATATCGATGCGGCGAAGGTGGAGGCCAAATATGCCGAAGGCATCCTTTCGCTGGTACTGCCCAAGCTGGAGGGCAAATCCAGCAAGCAGGTGACCATCAATTGAGCCTTGCGGGCGGGCGGCGCCCCGCCGCCCGCCCTGGCCTCAGTGCGCCATCAGCACCGGCAGGGTGGCGCTGGCCAGTACGGTTCGGGTGGCGCCGCCCAGCATGATTTCACGGTAGCGCGGATGACCATAGGCGCCCATCACCAGCAGGTCGGCTTTCACCTTGTCGGCCATGGCCAGCAAGGCTTCGCCAGCGTCGCCGGCAGCGCTTTCGCTGCATACGTCAACCTTGACGCCATGCCGCGCCAGGTACGTGGCAATGTCGGCGCCGGGCTCCTCGCCGTGTTCACCGCCGCCGCTGACCGGGTCGACCATGCCGAGCACCACGTGTCCGGCGCGGCGCAGGATCGGCAGCGCCTGGGTCATCGCCCGGGTGGCCTGGACGCTGCCATCCCACGCCACCAGCACGGTCACGCCGATGGTGGGGAAACTGCCGGCAAACGGCACCACCAGCACCGGGCGGCTGCAGTTGAGGATGACCTGTTCCGGCAGATCCTGCAGCATGCCGCCCGTGGCGGGATCGTCGCGGTCGGCCTGGCCCAGCACCACCAGGTCGGCATAGCGCGATTGCAGCAGCAATCCGCCGTAGGCGTCATCGTTGACCAGGCGCCGTTCACAGGAAGGCAAGCCAAGGCTTCCCGCCAGCTGGACCAGCTTGTCGAGCGCCTGGCGGGCGCTGTCGCCGGCCATTTGCGCCAGGTCTGGACGGATCACCTGGTAAGGCTGGTCGTCATGACCGCGATAGGCGTAGCGCGATATGCCGGTCATCGCGGCACAGACCAGGTGCGCCTGCTGTTGTTCGGCCAGCATGACTGCCAGCCGCAGGCGCATGGGGGCGCTGCGCGCTGCATCTGCATGGAGCAAGATCGTCTTGTACATGATGTCCTCCTGGAGTAGTGGTTCCAGCGTGGCGGTGGCGGCGCACCGCCGAAGCAAAAGCAGGCCGGGCTAGGTCGCGCCGGCCTGCCGTATTGCCAGTACCAGGTTCCGGTCCTGGCTGGCAATGTGGAACGGCAGCCACTCGCGCAAGGCTGCCGCAGCCTGGCGCGCCGGCGCCGGGTTGCCCTGTTCCAGCGCTGCGGCGGCATGGTGCAGGCCGGCCTGCATGCGGGCATGCTGTTCACGGTGCTGGTGGGCGTCGGCGCACTGGTAGTGTTCCATCCAATGCTCTTCATGGCGGAAATCCTGTTCGAGTGCAGCCACCATCTGGTGATAGGCCGCGCCGAAGCTGCCGGCCGGCTGTGCCAGCAGCGCATCGATCATGTCGAACAGGCGCTCGTGAAGCTGGTCGAGATGCTCCCGGCTGCCCGGCGGCATTGGCTGCATGGCGCCCCCCGGCTTCAATGCGACAGCAGCACCGGCAGGCTGGCCTGCGCCAGGACGCTGCGCGTGGCGCCGCCCAGCACCATCTCGCGCCAGCGGCTGTGGCCATAAGCGCCCATGACCAGCAATTCGGCGCCCGCATCGCCGGCCAGCGCCAGGATGGCCTGGCCGGCGTCGGCCGACTGTGGCCGCACCAGCACCTCGACCTTGATGTCGTGGCGCGCCAGGTACAGCGCGATATCGGCGCCGGGCTCCTCGCCGTGGTCGCCCTTGGCCGGGCCGAATACGGCCAGCGTCACCTTGTCGACCTGCTGTAGCAGCGGCAGTGCGGCGCTGGCCGCGCGCGCCGCTTCCCGGCTGCCGTTCCAGGCCAGCAGGGCGTGGCGCGCCGGCGGGGCAAAGCTGCCTTTGCGCGGTACCAGCAGCACCGGACGGCCGCCATGCAGCAGGATCTGCTCCGGCAAGTCCAGCAGCAAGCCGCCTTCATCGTGGTCGTCGGGATCGGCCTGGCCCAGTACCAGCAAGTCGGCATAACGCGCCTGCAGGCAAAGCCCGGCATATTCGTCCACATTGTGGCGCCGCTGTTCGTGCGGCACCCCGACGCGCGTGGCAATCTCCTCGAAGCGGGCCAGTGCCTGGTCCGCGCGTTCGGCGGCGTGGCGCAGGTGATCGGCAATCAGTACGCCGCTGCCTTCGTACGGGCTGCCGGCCAGCATATAGCGCGGCACGCCGGTCATGGCGGCGCCGATGAGGTGGGCGCCTTCCCGTGCTGCCAGTTGGGCAGCCAGTTCGAAGCGGGCGGCGGCGTTGGGGGCGCGGTCTGCATGGACCACGATAGTGCGGTAGGGCATGATTGTCTCCTTGATGGCCCGGGTGAACCTCCGTAAGTGGTATGCCCAGTCTGCACCCGGCAGTGCGACGCAATCCATGACCTGGATCAAGTGCGGCAGGGCTGGCCGGCCATGCCTGGCGCTCAACCTGCCGGCTGGCGCGGCGCGGGCCGCCAGCCCGGTGCGATGCGGCCGTCGACCAGTCCGATCACGCGGTCGGCGGCGCTGGCAAACTCGGCATCGTGGGTCACCGCCACCACGGTCTGGCCGGCATCGGCCAGGCTGCGCAGGATCTGGCGCACATTCAGGGTCGCGGCCGAATCGAGGTTGCCGGTCGGTTCGTCGGCCAGGATCAGCAGCGGATCGTTGGCCAGGGCGCGCGCCAGTGCGGCACGCTGGCGCTGGCCGCCCGACAACTGGGACGGATATTTCGCGGCCTGGTCGGCGATGCCCAGCTGCGCCAGCAATTCGAGGGCGCGCGCCTGCGCCGCGGCATCGTCGCGCCGGCCCAGGCGTTGCATGGGCAGCAGCACGTTTTGCAGCACCGTAAATTCCGCCAGCAGGAAGTGGAACTGGAACACGAAGCCGAGCTTGGCCAGCCGCAGTTCGGCCAGGCGGTCGTCGTCGCAGGCGCTGGTGTCGTCGCCGTCGAGCCAGAGCTGGCCGCTGTCCGGGCTGTCGAGCAGGCCGAGCAGGTAGAGCAGGGACGACTTGCCGGAGCCGGACGGCCCCATGATGCAGATGAATTCGCCGCGCTGCACCTCCAGCGAGACATCGTCGACCAGGGTCACCGGCGCCTCGCCCGGCAGGCGGCGCAGCAGGTGTTCGGCGCGCAGCACCGGGCTCATATCGCACCGCGCAAGGTCATGACCGGCTGCAGCTTGCCGCCCTTGCGCGCCGGCAGGTAGGCCGCGCCCAGGCAGGCCGCCATGGCGAAGCCCACCGCCAGCAGGTACTGGTCGGCGCCCCACCAGACCGGCATCTTGACCACGTCGCTGACGCCGGGCGGCTTGAGCTCGATGCGCGCCAGCACGTGCATCATGCCGTAGCCCAGCAGCAGGCCGGCGGCGCTGCCCAGCAAGCCGATCACCATGCCCTGGTACAGGAAGATGCGGCGGATGTCGGCGGCCTGGAAGCCCATCGCCTTCAGGATGGCGATGTCGCGCCGCTTGTCGACCACGATGGTGGAAATGGTGTTGTAGATGCCGAACGAGGCCACCACCAGGATGGCCGTCACCACGCTGTACATGATGATATTGCGCACCAAGAGCAAGCTCAGCAAGTCTTCCGAGGCCTCGCTCCAGGACACCGCCTTGTAGCCGATGCTGGCTTCGATGGCGGCTGCCACCGCGCGTGCCGCCTGCGGGTCGGCCAGCTGGATGATGAAGCGGTTGACGCGGTTGGGGCGTTCCAGGATCACCTGCGCGCGCTTGAGCAGGGTGAAGGCTTCGGCTTCGTCGTAGCCGGCGTTGCCGGTGCGGAAAATGCCGACCACCTTCATGACGCGGCTGCCGCCGCTGGCGCCCAGCACGTTGACCGTGCTGTCCAGCCGCAGCTGGAATTTGTCGGCCAGCCCCTGGCCGATGATCAGCCCATTGGGCGTGGCCGACAGGTCGTCCAGCGTCCCGGCCACCATCTGCTCGTCGATGGTGGAGACATCCTTCATGCGCGCCGGCACCACGCCCGACAGGCTGACGCCCTGCTGCTGGCCGGCGAAGGTCAGCACGGCCGAGCCGCGCAATACGGGCGCCACGCGCACGCCTGGCAGGCTTTCGATCGCTTCCAGCTTGTTGCGGTAATTGCGGATGCCGCGCGTTTCCTGCTGCGGCTTGACGTTGCTGATGGCCAGCGCAGCGCCGGGCCAGCGCAGTTCAGCCGGCTGCACGTGCGGCGTGCGGTACTGGTCCATGACGGTGATGTGCGGGCTGTTGTCGACCAGGCGCTTCAGGAAATCCTGCTCCGAGCCGCGCATCAGGGCCGAGACGGCGAGGAAGAATGCCACGCCCAGCATGATGCCCAGCAGCGACACCAGGGTCGAGCGCGGGCGCTGGCGCAGGTGGGCGAGGGCGATGGCGAGCTGGACGCGCACGGCGTTTCCTAGCGCGCCGGCGGCGGTGATGGCTGCGGCGCCGGCTGCGGCCTTGCCCAGCGGCCTTCCGACAGCGCGGCGTCAGGCTGCGCCACGACCTGTTCGCTGCCGTCCAGGCCCTGGCGCACTTCGACGCGCTGCGGGCCGCGGATCCCGGTTACGATGCGGCGCTGGCGCAGTCGCTGGCCTCGCACCAGCCACACCAGGTTGTCGCGCACCGCGCTGGCCGGCAGCAGCAGGGCATTGTCGCGCCGTTCGACCACCAGGTTGGCGTCGACCGTCATGCCGGTCTGCAGAGCGCCGGACGCGGGCAGGGCGATGCGCACGCGGTAGCTGCGCGCCACCGGATCGCCCTTGGGCGTGACTTCACTGACCGTGCCGTCGAACACCTGGCCGGGCAGGGCGTCGGCCTTCAGCAGTACGGGCTGGCCGCGGTGCACGCGGTTGATGTCTTCCTCGTCGATCTCGGCGGTTACGCGCAGCGGGGCGCAGCAGGCCAGCACGAACACCGCCTGGCCGGGACTGATGTACTGGCCCACTTCGCCATCGCGGCGAATGATGATGCCGTCGGCGGGCGCCACCAGGGCCATGTAGTCGCGCTGGGCGCGTACCCGGCGCAGGGCTGCTTCCGCGGCCTTCAGCTCGGCCTGTGTGCGGTCCGCTTCGCCCGCCGTGACAAAGCCGCGCGCGGCCAGCGTCGCGGTGCGCTCGTGCTGGCTGCGGGCATAGGCAACACGGGCCTGCTGCTCGTCGACCGTGCCGGACAGGTCGGCGTCGTCCAGCCGGGCCAGCAACTGGCCCTTGCGCACCTTGTCGCCTTCATCCACGGCGCGGGCGGCCAGGCGGCCGCCGACGCGCGGCGCCAGCGGCAGCATGACCGTCGGTTCCACCGTGCCGGTAGCGTAAATGGCGTCGACCGCCTGGCCGCGCTGCGGCGTGACCACGCGCACCGCCAGCGGCCCGGCCTGGCGCCAGGCCAGGGCGGCCACGGCTGCCAGCAGCAATGCCGCGCCGAAGCCGTAGCGCCAGCGTCTTGCAGCAAGAGAGGAAGTAGCCATAGGCAAGCTCCGCAAACCGGGACGGCCCAGTGTGGAGGAGGGCCGCTACACAGTATATGACCTGGATCATGTTTGTTGTGTGCTCAATCATTCCGCCCGGACTTGACCTTGGTCATGTGCAAGCCGTGGCGCGCCCGCTAAGGTGGGCTGGTGATCAACGCCCGGAGGAGCAGCATGCAAGAGCCGGAATGGCAGGGTTTGTCCCATGAGGAAGCGCGGCGCCGGCTGGCCGCGCAGGGGCCGAACAGCCTGCCGCAGTCGCAGCGGCGCATGGCAGCCTTGCTGCTGCATACGGTGCGCGAACCGATGTTCCTGCTGTTGCTGGGGGCGGCCGCGCTCTACCTGGCGCTTGGCGACTGGCAGGAAGGCGCAGCGCTGCTGGTGATGGCGGCGCTGACCATCGGCCTGGCCCTGTTCCAGGAGGGCCGCACCGAACGCGCCTTGCAGGCCCTGCGCGACCTCAGTTCGCCGCGCGCGCTGGTGCTGCGCGAAGGGCGTGTGCTGCGCATTGCCGGCAGCGAGGTGGTGGAGGGCGACTTGTTGCTGCTGGCTGAAGGTGACCGGGTAGCGGCTGACGCGCTGCTGCTGCAGGCGACCGGCTTGCGTGTCGATGAATCCCAGTTGACCGGCGAGTCGATGGCGGTTTCCAAGTGCCCAGCCGGTGCCACGCTGGCGCCGGCCGCACCGGGCGGCGACGGCATGCCGTTCGTGTGGTCCGGCTCGCTGGTGCTGCAGGGCGATGGCCTGGCGCGCGTCAGCGCCACCGGGCCGCGCACGGAGCTGGGCAAGATCGGCAGCAGCTTGCAGGCGGTAGGCAGCGAGTTGTCGCCGATGCAGCGCGATGCCAGCCGCATGACGCGCCTGATGGCGCTGGCCGGCGTGGTAGTGAGCCTGCTGGCGGTCGTGCTGTACGGCTTGCAGGGCGGCGGCTGGCTGGCGGCCGTCTTGGCCGGCATTGCGCTGTCGATGTCGCTGCTGCCTGCCGAATTCCCGGTGATCATGACCGTGTTCCTGGCCATTGGCGCCTGGCGCTTGGCGCGCGTGCAGGTGCTGACGCGGCGCCTGCCGTCGATCGAGGCGTTGGGCTCGATTACCGTGCTATGAACCGACAAGACCGGCACCCTGACGGTAAACCGGATGGGCGTCGAGCGGCTGTACGCCGACGGCGAGTTCCTGCAAATGCCGCCGCCGGCCCAGGCCGGGCTGCCGGCCGCTTTCGATGAACTGGCGCGCTTTGCCGCGCTGGCCAGCAAGCCGCGCGCCAGCGATCCGATGGAGCAAGCCTTCCACGCCCTGGCCGGCGGGGCGCGCCAGGATGGGCTGCTGCGCGAATACCCGCTGTCGGCCGGCCTGCGCGCCATGACGCAGGTGTGGGACGAGGGCGAGGACGACCTGGCGACGGTGGCCGCCAAGGGCGCCCCCGAGAACATCGGCGCCCTGTGCCGGCTGGACGATGCGCAGATGGCCGCCGTGCGCGCGGCAGCCGACCGCATGGCGGCGCAGGGCTTGCGCGTGTTGGGCGTGGCGCGTGCCCGGCATGCGGCTTCCCTGCTGCCGGCAGCGCAGGACGGCTTCAGCTACAGCTTCCTTGGCCTGATGGGACTGGCCGATCCCCTGCGCGCCGAAGTGCCGGACGCGGTCGGGCAATGCCATGCCGCCGGCATCCGCGTCATCATGATCACCGGCGACTACCCGGCCACGGCCAGCAGCATTGCGCGGCATGCCGGCCTGCCGCAAAGCGAGGTGCTGACGGGCGAAGAAGTGGAGCGCCTGGACGATGCCGCCTTGCGCGAACGCCTCGCCAGCGCCACCGTGTGCGCGCGCATCAGCCCGATGCAGAAGCTGCGCATCGTCGAGGCGCTGAAGGCCAACGGCGAGGTGGTGGCCATGACCGGCGACGGCGTGAACGATGCACCGGCGCTGAAAGCGGCCCACGTCGGCATCGCCATGGGGCAGCGCGGCACCGACGTGGCGCGCGAGGCGGCGGCGCTGGTGCTGCTGGACGACAATTTCGCTGCCATCGTGCGCGGCATCCGGCTGGGGCGCCGCATCTTCGCCAATATGCGCAGCGCCTTTTCCTATGTGTTCGCCATCCATGTGCCGATTGCCGGCATGGCCCTGCTGCCTGCCTTGCTGGGATGGCCGATGCTGCTGTACCCGATGCACATCGCCTTCCTTGAACTGGTGATCGGACCGGCCTGTTCGCTGGCCTTTGAATACGAGGCGTCCGATGCCGGCGCCATGGCGCGCCCGCCGCGCCGGCCCGACGCGCCTTTGCTGGAACGCGCCACCCTGGCGGGCGCGCTGGTGCAGGGCGTGGTGGGCTTGCTGGCGACAGCGCTGGCATATGGCTGGGCGCTGCAGCAGCTGCCGGCGCCGGCCGCGCGCGCGGCGGGGTTCGCGGCCCTGGTGCTGGTCAACCTGTCGCTGATTTTTTCAAACCTGTCCGCCGCCCGCAGCGCGCTGCGGCCCAGGACCGCCGGCAACAGCGTATCGCAACTGGTGGCGGCAGTGACCTGCACCATGCTGCTGCTGGTGCTGTACGTGCCTGCGCTGGGGCAAGCCTTCCAGTTCGGCGTGCTGGGCGCGCTGGAACTGGGCCTGGCGGTGGCTGTGAGCCTGGCCTGTTTTGTGGTTAACCTGGCGGCCATGCGCGCCGCCGTGCGCTGGCAGCGCCCAATTGAGAGGAAAGCATGAGCATTCGCAACCTGGAATTCCTGTTCCAACCGGCCTCGGTGGCCGTGATCGGCGCCTCGGAACGCCCGCACAGCGTGGGCGCCACGGTGCTGGCCAATGTGCTGCAGGGCGGCTTCAGCGGCCCCGTCTGGCCGGTCAATCCCAAGTACACGGCGCTGGGCGGGCGCACGGCCTACCACCGCGTGCGCGACTTGCCGCAGGCGCCCGACCTGGCGCTGATCTGCACGCCGCCGGCTACGGTGCCGGGGCTGGTCGAGGAACTCGGGCAGATGGGCTGCAAGGCCGCTGTGGTCATCACCGCCGGCCTCGATGCGGCGCAGAAAGCGGCCATGCTGGCGGCGGCGCGGCCGCACCTGCTGCGCATCCTGGGGCCCAATTGCGTCGGCCTGCTGGTGCCGGGCATCGGCCTGAACGGCAGCTTCGCCCACTTGCCGGCGCTGCCCGGCAAGCTGGCCTTCGTGTCGCAGTCCGGCGCCATGGTGACCGGCATCCTGGATTGGGCGCGCAGCCGCAATATCGGCTTCTCGCGCTTCGTCTCGCTGGGCGACGGCAGCGACGTCGATTTCGGCGACGTGCTCGATTACCTGGCCACCGATCGCAGCACCGAGGCCATCCTGCTGTACATGGAAGACGTGCGCGCGGCGCGCAAGTTCATGTCGGCGGCGCGCGCCGCGGCGCGCAGCAAGCCGGTGCTGGTGGTGAAGTCGGGGCGTTTTGCCGAAGGCGCGCGGGCCGCCAATTCGCACACCGGTGCGCTGGCCGGATCCGATGCCGTGTACGACGCGGCCATCCGGCGCGCCGGCATGCTGCGCGTGCTGAGCACCGAGGACCTGTTCGATGCGGTGGAAACGCTGGCCGCCGGCCGGCCGCTGGCCGGCGAGCGCCTAGCCATCCTGACCAATGGCGGCGGTCCCGGCGTGCTGGCCACCGATGCGCTGGTGGGCGCGGGCGGCATCCTGGCGGAGCTGGCGCCGGCCACCCTGCGCCGCCTGGACGAAGTGCTGCCCGCCACCTGGTCGCACGCCAACCCGGTCGACATCATCGGCGACGCGCCGGGCCGGCGCTACAGCGAGGCGCTGCAGGCGCTGCTGCACGACGAAGGCGTCGACGCGGTGCTGGTGATGCACGCACCGACTGCCATCGTGCCGTCGATGGAAGTGGCGCAGGCGGTGGCGGCAACAGCGCGCGGCAGCAGCCGCAATGTGCTGTCCTGCTGGCTCGGCGGCGAGGGAATGGCGCCGGCGCGGCGCGTGCTGGGCGAGGCCGGCGTGGCCAGCTTCGGCACGCCGGAGGATGCGGTGGGCGGTTTCATGCAGATGGTGAACTACCGCCGCGCGCAGCAATTGCTGATGGAAGTGCCGGCCGCCGCAGCCGGCGACTTCTGCCCGGACCAGGCGCGCGCGCGGCAAGTGATCGCCCATGCGCTGCAATCGAGCCGGCAGATGCTGAGCGAGCCGGAAGCCAAGGAGGTGCTGGCCTGCTATGGCATCCCGGTGGTGGAAACGGCCATTGCCGACCGGGTGGAGGCGGCCGTACTGCTGGCCGGGCGCATCGGCTATCCGGTGGCGCTGAAGATCCTGTCGCCGGACGTCACCCACAAGACCGAAGTGGGCGGCGTCGCGCTCGACCTGGAAACGCCGGAGGCGGTACGTGCCGCGGCGCTGGCCATGCGCGAGCGCCTGCATGCGCTGCATCCGAAGGCGCACCTGCGCGGCTTCACGGTGCAGGCCATGGCGCGCCGGCCCGGAGCGCATGAACTGATTGTGGGCGCCAGCTGCGATCCGGTGTTCGGGCCGGTGATCCTGTTCGGCCAGGGCGGCATCGCGGTGGAAACCATCGGCGACCGCGCCCTGGCGCTGCCGCCGCTGAACCAGGTGCTGGCACGCGACATGGTGGGGCGCACCCGTGTCGCGCGCTTGCTGGCCGGGTATCGCGGCCGGCCAGCGGCCGACATGGAGGCGCTGTGCACGGTGCTGGTGCGCATCGCTACGCTGCTGGCCGACTTGCCCGAAGTGCAGGAGCTCGACATCAATCCGCTACTGGCCGATGAACATGGCGTGCTGGCGCTCGACGCGCGCATGCGGCTGGCCACTGCAGCGCAAATCGGGCCGGCACGCTTTGCCATCCGGCCTTATCCCGCGGAGCTGGAAGAAAGCATGACCTGGGAAGGCAGTACGCTGCTGCTGCGCCCGATCCGCCCGGAAGACGCGCCGCAGCACAGCGCCTTCTTTGCCGCCCTGACGCCGGAAGACGTGCGCTTCCGCATGTTCGCGCAGATGCAGTCGCTGCCGCCGGCGCAATTGGCGCGCTGGACGCAAATCGACTACGACCGCGAGATGGCTTTCATCGGGACCCGCATGGGCCCCGGCGGGCCGGAAACGATCGGCGTGGCGCGCGCCGTGGCCGATCCCGACAACATCCGCGCGGAATTTGCGGTGGTGGTGCGCTCCGACCTGAAAGGGCGCGGGCTGGGCGCGCTGCTGATGGAGAAGATGCTGCGCTATTGCCGTGCGCGCGGCACGCAAGAGCTGGTGGGCGAAGCCCTGCCGGAAAACCTGCGCATGCTGCAGCTGGCGCACCACCTGGGCTTCACGGTGGCGCCGGCCGTGTCGGAAGGCGCCATTGGCATGCGCTTGGTGCTGAGCGGCCCGGTGGGCGGGGCGTAGCTTAGCGCGGCAGGGCCGCGTCGCCATCGAGCAGGCGCGCTGCCTGCTGGTTGCGCGCCTTCAGTTCGCGCACGCGGCGGTCGCAGCGGTGCACTTCGAGCAGGCCCTTGATCGACAGGTAGCTGCCGAGCACGACCAGTATTGCGCTCAGCACCAGCAAGGGCCAGAGCAGCAGCACTACTTCATGGAAGCGATAGCTGCCGGAGGTGGCGATCAGCAGGCCCAGCACCGACAAGGGCAGGGCAAAGACGGCAATGCCGGTGCGCAGCAGCGACAGCGCCGTGCGCTCCTCCGACAGCAGGAGCTGGATCTCGTTGGTGAGCAGCAGCAAGCTGCCATGCCCGCTGTCCTTCATTGGGTCATCAACAGCGGCACCGGGCTTTGCTCGATCAGGCTGGCCGTGGTGCTGCCCAGTACCCAGTCGTGCATGCGGCTGTGGCCATAGGCTCCGGCCACCAGCAGGCCGGCGTGGTTCTGGCGCGCCAGCTCGCACAGGGCGCTGCCGGTTTCCACCACGGTCTCCAGTCCCACCACGCGCACATTGCGGTGATGGCGGGCCAGGTAGGCCGCCAGGTCGGCGCCCGGTTCGGCGGCCATGTCGATGCGCTCATTTTCCGGGTTGACCACGGCGATCGTCACTTGCGAGGCACGCTGCAGCAGTGGCAGGGCGAAGGCCAGCGCACGGCTGGCGCCGGCGCTGCCATTCCAGGCGATCATGACGTTGTCGAACTTCGCCGCAGGCTGGCGCAGCCCGGGCGGAACCAGCAGCACCGGGCGCACGCATTGCGTAACCAGGCGCCCCGGCAGGCGTGAAGGGGCCAGCACGCCGTAGTCGGCCACGTCCTGGGTGCCGGCTACCAGCAGGTCGCAGTAGCGCGACTCCAGGATCAGCGCTTCGACCGCCGAGGTGTCGAGCAGGCGCGATTCGAAGGAATCGACGTCCGCCTCGAAACACTGGCGCTCGAAAGCCTCGAGCCGCTGGCGGGCCTCCTGGCGCAAGGTTTCGGGATCGGGTGTGGGCATGACGGCCATCGGCGCCCCGGTCGACATCAGCGTGTTCAGTTCCAGCCAGCCGCTGACGGCAGTGCCGACCAGGTGGGCGCCATGCGCCTTGGCCAGGCCCGCAGCAACGGCAAACGTGGCCGGCATGCCGGAAACCGGGCTGACGTGGACAACAATTGTCTTGTACATGATGTGCTCCCGAGTCGGATTTATGACATTTTCCATTGCAGCCACCAGAAGATTGCTACCACCAGCAGCACCAGCAGGCCGATGCTGTGCCAGCCACGCCGGATGGCCTGTTCCGGCCGCCCCGGCTTTTCGCCATTGAGCATCGATGCCACCAGGTTTTCGCGATGCAGCCGGCCGCTTACAATGACTGCGGCAATATGGACCAGCACCAGTGCCAGCATCAGGTTGGCGAATGTTTCATGAACTTCTTCCCACAGTTCGGCGCTGGATTCCTGCAGCGCGAACCAGCCGGTTGCGGCGGTGGCTGCACCGAGTGCCAGCAAGGCGAGAATGGCCACGGCTCCCGCCGGGTTATGGCCAAGGAAGTGCTGCGGCCTGCGGTGCAGGAGTGAGCGCAGGTAGCTGGCCACTGCTGCAGGACCGCGTACAAAGTCGCTGAAGCGCGCATAGCGCGAGCCGATGAAGCCCCAAACCAAGCGAAATACGATCAGGCCGGCCATGGTGTAGCCAAGCGTGACGTGCACCAGCCGCCATTCCTCGTTTTCCGACGTCAGGTAGGCGCCGGCAAAGCAGACCACCAGCAGCCAGTGGAACACGCGCACCGGCACGTCCCAGACCAGGATGGCGGCGGGTGACGCCTGCGTGTTTTCTGCATTGTCCATGGTCTGGCCTTTCCCTATGGGTATGCAGATCATGCTATTGCCCCGGCGGCCATTGCATCAATGATCCAGATCAAATTGACAGCATACGCTCCAGGCGGCGGGCGAGCCGAGGTTTGAGCCGGAGTTCGCTCTCTGTCATCGGCCACGCACTGCGCCTGCGGCATGCCGGGTGACTCGGTTAGCCAACCTTGATCGTATCCGCAAGATGCGTGTAGGCGGCGGAAATGCGGCGCAAATGGCGCGATTCGCTAAGCGTCAGCAGCCACAGGTCGGTCGAGCCGCCGTCGATTTCTTCGCTCAATTGGCGCAGGCCTGGCCGCTGCCTGGCCAGGAACAGGGGCAGGATGCCGACGCCCAGGTTCTGTTCAACCAGCTCGGCCACTGTCAGGATGCTGCTGACCCTGAACGCCGGAACGACAGACGGGAAGTGTTTGCGCCGCCACAGCACCGAGGGATGCTCGGGCAGTGCTTCGTCCGGGGCAATCCAGGCACAGGCACCAGCCATGACGTCGTCCCAATCCGGGCCGCCACGGCACGCCGAACCATACAGCGCGACGCGGATGCGCCCCAGGCATTTGCCGATCAGGTGAGGAGGCGGCTTCCTGGTGGCGCGCACGGCGATGTCGGCATCGCGCCGACTCAGGTTGGCCAGCTCATTGCCGGTATAGAGCTCGAATTCGAGCCGGGGATGCTTCTTGCGCAGTCCCTGCAAGGCTGGCGCCACCAGCCCGTGCAGTACCGTGTCGGTGGTCGTGATGCGCACGCTGCCGGCGACCTGGCCCGGTTCCGCCTGCACCGAGGAACGCGCCGACTCCAGTACCGATTCCATTCTTTCGCCATGTTCGGCCAGGGCCTGTGCCAGTTCGTTCGGCTGGTAGCCGGTGCGCGAGCGCTCGAACAACGGTGCGCCCAGCCCGCGCTCGATCTTCTGCAAGGCGCGGAACACAGTCGAGGCGTCCAGGCCAAGGCGTTCGCCGGCTTCCGCCAGCTTGCCGCCGCGCGCCAGCGCCAGGACGAGTTGCAGGTCGCCCGGGCTCAGCTTGTATTGCGTTTTTGCATTCATGGATTTCAAAAATGCCTATTTCATATGCGTTTTCGCAATAGTACATTAAGCGCTGTCCAATCACTGAAGGAGGCAATCATGGGCCCGACTATTTTGCGGCTGGCGCTTGGCAGCATGTGGATTTCACACGCGCTGCTCAAGCTGCTGGTTTTCACTTTGCCTGGAACGGCGCATTTTTTCGAAGGCGTCGGCTTGCCGGGCTGGCTGGCGTATCCGGTATTTGCGGCGGAATTGCTGGGCGGCCTGGCGCTGGTGTTCGGCTTTTACGCGCGGCATGTGGCGCTCGGCTTGCTGCCGATCCTGCTGGGAGCGACCTTCGTCCACCTGCCCAATGGCTGGGTATTCAGCAACCAGGGCGGCGGCTGGGAGTATCCGGCATTCCTCTGCATCGCATCGATTGTGCAATGGTTGCTGGGCGACGGGAAGTTGTTAACGGTTTCTGTGGAAAACCCTGTTAACAAGGCCGTGCTCGGTAAGTCAAGTAATTGATTCAATTGGGAAAAATTCTCATGCGCAAATAAAGGGCAATTGAAACAAGCCGTTCGGCAACACCTGCTATAGTG
>Ga0102592_1001886_pt1 | contig 20425 bp, 18 predicted proteins | sample AraplaCol_mMF_r2_FD_76861 | JGI IMG/M metagenome (GOLD analysis project Ga0102592, IMG submission 76861) | Arabidopsis root microbial communities from North Carolina, USA - plate scrape MF_Col_mMF_r2 (SPADES assembly) (version 2) | ecosystem: Host-associated > Plants > Roots > Endosphere...
CTATTGGCGACCAGGCCGCCGAAGCGCTGCCAGACGCCACGCGTTTCCAACAGAGGCGCACTCATTGCGGCACTCCTTTCGAGGCCGGGCGGCGCGAGAACAGGCCGATCAGGCCATCCGGCCGCGCCAGCGAGATCAGAACGATGACCGCGCCATAGAGAATAAGATCGACGCCACGGCCGGAGCCGCCGATGAAGGAGCGCGTGAGCTCCGTCATCGGGATCAAGATGACGGCGCCGAGTACCGGTCCCCACAGCGTACCAATGCCGCCGAGCACCGCAGGCAGCGCCATCAGCAGCGAGAACTGGAAGGTCATGACGCTTTCGGGATCGATATAGGACACGAATTGCGCATAGAACGCGCCGCCGATCGCAGTGAGGAAGGCGGAGACGGCCGCAGCGCCCATCTTGGAATTGAACACGACGACGCCGAGGCTCTCGGCCGCATCGGGATTGTCCTTCACCGCGCGCCACCAGAAGCCCCATTTCGAATCTTCCAGCCACCAGGTGATCAGCCAGGCGACACAGCAAAACACCAGCGCGAAGTAATAGAAGGGCAGCTTGCTGCGCGTGAACTGGAACTTGGCCCAACTATCACCACGCACGGGAATGTCGATGCCGAGCGCCGCACCAGCCCATTCCCAGTTGTGGAACAGCAGGAAGCCGATTTCGGCGATCACGATGGTGGCGATGACGAAGTAATGGCCACGCAGGCGGAAGGTGGGATAGCCGAGCGCCAATGCGATCACCGAGGAGATCGCGCCGCCGGCCAGCATGCCGAACCAGGGCAGCACACCGAATTTGGTGAACAGCAGCGCGGTCGTATAGGCGCCGAGGCCGAAATACAGTGCATGGCCGAGCGAGATCTGGCCGCAATAGCCGCTCAGAATGTTCCAGGCCTGGGACAGCGCCGCATACATCAGGGTCAGCACCATGATGTTCTGCACATAGACGTCCTTGACGAAGAACGGCACGCAGGCGGCGATGGCGGCGAGGAACGCGGCAAGGATGAGGTCGCGGCGGCGGCGTTGGGTAAAGCTGTCCATCAGATCGATCCGAACAGGCCGCGCGGCCGAATGAAGACGACGAGGAGGTAAACGGCATAGATGCCGACCGATTTCAGCGAGGGCGGCAGGATCATCGCCGTGGTCGCCTCGACAAGACCGACGATGATGCCGCCCGCGAACGCGCCGAACACGCTGCCGAAGCCGCCGAGTGCCACGGTGACATAAGCGATCAGCGCGAAGGACGCGCCGACATCTGGATAGATGTAGAAGAAGATCGCCATCACGCCGCCGGCAAGGCCGATCAGCGCCGAGCCGAGGCCCCAGCCAAGAGCGAACACCTTGTTCTTGTCGATGCCGACCAGCGCGACAGCGCCGGCATCCTCACGGGTGGCTTCCAGCGCGCGACCGAAGTCGGTCTTCTTCATGAAGAAATACAGTGCGCCGAAGGCAGCGATGGAGATCAGCGCACCGACCAGCTGCGGCACCGGCAGGAAGACGCCGAAGAACGAGATGGTCTTGCCGCCGAGCATCGAGGCCGGGATGCTGCGATAGTCCGGGGTGAAGAAATACTGGGCGAGACCGCGCATCAGGATGGCAAGGCCGAAGGTCGCGAAGATCTGCACCATGCCGATATTGGCTTTGGCCCGCATCGCGAAGCGAATGATGATCAGATAGATCACCGCGCCAAACACGAACATGCCGGCGGCGACGATGGGGATCGACAGCAACGGATCGACCGCCCAAAACATGAAGAGGAAGAACGTGAGGTACATCGCCAACATCAGGAATTCGCCATGGGCGAAGTTGGTGACGTCCATCAGGCCGAAGATCAGCGCGAGGCCGACGGCGAGCAAGCCGTAAAGCAGCCCCATCAGCAATCCGCTGGCAAGGCTCTGTATGATGGTCGCGGCGGTCAAAGGCTTTCCTCTCATGTCATCCCGGCGAAAGCCGGGATCCATAGCCACCATCATCGTATTGCGCGATGATGGTTAGGCCGGTGCGAGATCACTACGTCGGAGGTTATGGATCCCGGCTTTCGCCGGGATGACATGGAGAGTTACGGCATCGGCCAGATCGCATCCGCCACCGCGGCCTGCGGCGGGAAGATGGTGACGAACTTGCCGCCGGTATATTGCAGCAGCACCGGATCGGCATTGTTGTTCTGGCCCATCTCGTCGAACTTGACCTTGGCCCATGGCATGATCGTGCTCTCGCCCGGCATGTCGGTGGCGACCAGCGCCTCGCGGATCTTCTCGCCGTCCGTGGACTTCGCGCGGTTGATGGCATCCGCCATGACGATCAGGCCCATGAACTGGCGCGACGAGTAGTCGTTGAAGTCCTTGCCGGACTTCTCCTTGAACATGTCGTTGATCTTGCCGACCATCGGACGCTTGGCGGCGAGATCGATGGAGAACGAACCACGCGAGATGACGCCCGGGATCTTGTCGCCGACGGCGTCATACAGCGCCTTTTCGGAGAAGCCGGCATCCTGGGCGACGATGTTCTTGGCCTTGTAGCCGAGCTCGCCCATGGTCTTGATGAGCAGAATGCCATCGGTGGTGTAGCTCGACGGCATCAGCACGTCGGCATTGGCGGCCTTGAGCTGCTGCACTTCGGCAGTAAGCGACGGCGAATTGGCGCGATACTTGATGTCGGCCACGATCTTGTACCCGCGCTCGCTGGCCAGCTTGAGCTGGGCATTGGCGGAATCGGTGCCGAAGATCGTATCTTCGTGGAACAGCGCAAGCGTCTCGATCTTCTGGCCCTTCTTCTTCAGCGCATCGAAGAAGTCGAACATCGCGGTCGAGAACATTTCGTCATGCGGCGCAGCGCGGAAGTAATATTTCAGGCCACGACGATGCAGGCTGGGCGACGAGTTGTCGGCCGACAGGAACGGGATCTGATAGCGCTCGCAGATCTGGCTGACAGTAACGGCGACAGCGCTCTGATAGGTGCCGACGATGGCCGAGACCTTTTCCTGCGTGATCAGGCGCTCGGCTTCGGCACGGCCCTTCTGCGGATCGGCCTGATGGTCGGCAAAAACAAGGCGCAGCTTGGCGCCGCCAAGGCCGGTAAAGCCCTCGCCCTTCGCCATCGGCAGATCGAAATCGTAGTTCTTGTTGACGATGTCAGCCGCCGTCTCGAAAGCGCGCTGCGCATCGACGCCGATCTGCGCGCTGGCACCGGACAAGGGATAGATCACGCCGATCACGACTTCCTTGGCTTGCGCGCGCACCGGCGTCGCAAGCGGAAGCAGCGCGGCAGAGGCAGCGCCTCCAAGCAAAACGTCTCGGCGAGAAATCGGCATGTCAGCGTCCTTTGTGATCGGCGACTATCGATAGGAACTAATCAAGGTTACGGTAAAGCCCGAAAGATCGGCAAGCTGCTTCTTATAAAACAGCGAGTTGCTTATTCTTGAGGTCGGTGATGAGCATCACGCCCGGCGCATGCGTGATCGCGAACGGCACTTTCGCGGCTGCGATGACGGCCTGCGGCGTAACTCCGCACGCCCAGAACACCGGGATCTCGTCATCATTGATGTGCACTGCATCACCGTAGTCGGGCTTACTGATATCCTTGATACCGATCGACTGCGGCAGGCCGAGATGCACTGGCGCGCCATGCACGGACGGAAAGCGCGAGGTGATTTGCACGGCGCGGATCGCATCGGCCGGCTTCAGCGGACGCATGGACACGACCATCGGACCGGCAAAGGGACCTGCCGATTTGCAGGCAATATTGGTGCGATACATCGGCACCAGCGTATGCTGTTCGATATGACGGATCGGCAGGTCCTCGGCCATCATCGGCTCTTCAAAGGAATATGAGCAGCCGATCACGAAGGACACGAGATCATCGCGCCAGTATTTGCTCACCTCAGCCGGACGATCGATCGCCTCGCCATCCTTCCAGACGACGTATTGCGGAATGTCAGTGCGGATATCGAGATCGAGACCGAGCGCGGGAATACGGGGATCGCCGGGATCGGACATGCCGATGATCGGGCACGGTTTTGGATTGAGCTGGCAGAAGCGGTGGAATGCGGAAGCCTGGGCTTCCGGCAGGATCACCAGATTGCCCTGCACATAGCCGGGTGCGACGCCCGCGGTGCTGGCATATTTGCCGGCTCGATATGCGCGCCGGGCGACTGCACTTGGCAGATCGCCGGCGTCGGCTTCGTCAAGATCGCGCTTCGCCAGATTGCTCATAGCACCCTGCCTGAATAATCGCCTTGCCTGAGTTTTGACCTCGACTTAGTGGGACACAGCGCTAGGATAATGTCTAATCGTGTTTTCTGATCGCCTCCCATAAATCGAATTTATCTAAAGGGACGACACAGCGAGATGGCAGACTTCAAGGCGCTGGAGACGTTCCTCTGGGTGGTCAATCTCGGCAGCTTTCGCGGTGCAGCGCAAAAGCTCCACACGACCCAACCCGCCATTTCGCAGCGCATCGCGCAGCTCGAACATGAAGTCGGCGTCCGCCTGTTGCAGCGCGATCGACGTGTCGCCTCTCCGACCCCTGCTGGCCGGCAGATGCTTGTCTATGCGGAGAAGCTGATCGGGCTACGCTCGGAGATGATGGCCGCCATGGGCGACCGCTCGGCCATGCGCGGGGTGTTGCGGCTGGGTGTTGCCGAGACCATCGTGCACACCTGGCTGTCGAAGCTGATCAAGCAGGTGAACGAGGCCTATCCGAACCTTTCACTGGAGATCGAGGTCGATATCACGCCAAATCTGCGGGCGCGCCTGCTTGCGCAGGAAATCGAACTGGCTTTCGTCGTCGGGCCGCTCGCCGCATCCGACGTGCAGAACAAGGTACTATGCGACTATCAGATCGGCTTCCTCGCCAGCCCGTCCCTCGGGCTTGGCAGCGAGACACTGGCGGTCGAGGATCTTGCTAAGCATCCGATCATCACCTTCCCGCGCAAGACGCGTCCCTATGAGATCGTGCGCTCGCTTTTCAACCGGCCTTCGCTGCCGCCCATCCGGCTGCATGCCAGCGCTTCGCTCGCCACCGTGATCCATATGGCGATCGAAGGTCTGGGGATCGCAGTGATCCCGACGGCGATCGTGCAGAACGAACTCGCGGACGGACGGCTGCAATTGCTCGACACCAATGTGCCGATCCAGCCGCTCACCTTCGCAGCGAGCTGGCTCGCCTCACCCGATACGGTGGCCATCGAACTGGTCGCAAGCCTCGCAGCGCAGCTCGCACAAGAGAGTGCGGCATCATGCACGGCGCCGCATATCAGCCCCTTGGTTGACGCGCTGGCGACGGCGGGTCATTGAAACACACCACATTCCACCACGCGAAACTCCCAGGACGGACGGCATGACCAAGCTCGGCGACAATCTCAAGATCAATTCCGCGCGGCTCTGGGACGCGATCAACGAGACGGCGAAATTCGGTGGCACCGCGAAGGGCGGCGTTCGTCGCCTGACACTCGGGCCCGAGGACAAGCAGGTACGCGACTGGTTTCGCAAGGCCTGCGAGGATGCCGGGCTCGAGGTGAAAGTCGATGCGCTCGGCTCGATGTTCGCGCTGCGCAAGGGACGCGACATGTCGAAGGCGCCGATCGGCATTGGCTCGCATCTCGACACTCAGCCAACCGGCGGCAAGTTCGACGGCATTCTGGGCGTGCTCGGCGCGCTGGAAATGGTACGCACGCTGAACGATGCGGGGATCGAGACCGAAACACCGATCTGCATCGCCAACTGGACCAATGAGGAAGGCTCGCGCTTTGCGCCGGCCATGATGGCCTCGGCGGCCTATGTCGGCGATTTCACCACCGACGATATTCTGTCGCGCAAGGACATCGCCGGCGTGACGGTGGGCGAGGCGCTCGACTCCATCGGCTATCGCGGCGATGTCGCCGTCGGCACGCAGAAGTTTTCCGGCTTCGTCGAGCTGCATATCGAACAAGGCCCGATCCTCGAGGCCGAGGGCAAGACCATCGGCGTGGTCGAGGCCGGCCAGGGCGTGCTGTGGTTCGACGGCAAGATCACCGGCTTCGAGAGCCATGCCGGCTCGACCCCGATGCCGCTGCGCAAGGATGCGCTGGGCACGCTGTCTGAGATCGTGCTGGCCACCGAACGCGTGGTGACCGAGATCGGCGCGCTGGGCACCATCGGCGAAGCCGTGATCGCCAATCCGTCACGCAACGTGATCCCCGGCGAGATCGCGTTCACCATGGACCTGCGCAGCGCCGATGAAGGCAAGCTCGAAGCCATCGAGAAGGGCGTGCGCGAAGCCATCACGGCGATCGCCGCCAAGCGCAAGGTCGAGGTCGCCTTCGACAAAGTCTGGCACAAGCCGCCGACGCACTTCAACAAGGAGTTTGTCAGCGCCGTCGAGAGCGCCGCGGAGTCATTGGGTTACTCGCACCGCCGCATCACCTCGGGCGCCGGCCACGATGCCTGCAACCTCAACAACATCGTGCCGACCGCGATGGTCTTCATTCCGAGCAAGGACGGCATCAGCCATAACGAGCTGGAAAGCTCGACCCAGGACGATTGCGCCGCCGGCGCCAATGTCCTGATGCACACCGTGCTGGCGCTCGCCGGCGTTTCGTCGAAGTAGTCCGGGGGACCGTCCATGCGCGGCGTATTCGTCGATGCCAGTGACGAACTGGCGAAAATTCTGGAACGTCTGACCCAGCCGGGTGACATCGCGATCAAGATCAATCGCGACGAGGACATCAAGTCGGCTGACCTGCCAAAAGTGCTGGACGGCGCCGAGATCGCCATCGTCGATCACACCTATGTGCCGACCGATGTGGCGAAGCAGTGCACCGGCCTGAAGCATATCGTCTTCCTCGGCACCGGCGCGCGGAGCTACATGCATATCGAGGAACTCGCTGGGCTCGGCATCGAGGTGCATCTGATCCGCGGCTATGGCGACACTGCTGTCGCCGAATGTGCCATCGCGCATATGTGGGCGGCTGCACGTGGCCTTGCCGAGCAGGATCGTGAAATGCGGGCCGGCAACTGGCTGCGCGATGAAGGCATGGAGCTGACCGGAAAGACCATCGGCCTGATCGGCTTCGGCGGCATCGCTGCCGAGGTCGCCCGCATCACGCTCGGCTCGGGCATGAAAGTGCTGGCCTGGAATCGTTCGCCGAAGAGCCATCCCGGCGTCGAATTCACCGACATGGAGACGGTACTGGCGAAGAGCGACGTAATCTCGATTCATCTGCTGCTCAATGACGAGACCCGCGGCATGATCACCCGCGAGCGCATCGGACAGATGAAGAAGGGCGCGATCCTGATCAACACCGCGCGCGGCGCCATCGTCGATCAGGCAGCGATGATCGACGCGCTGCGTTCCGGCCATCTGCGCCATGCCGGTCTCGACGTGTTCGAGATCGAGCCGCTGCCCGCCGGCCATGTTCTGACGACGGTCCGGAATGTGACGCTGTCATCGCACTCCGCCTTCCGGACGCCGGAGGCGAGCATCAATCTGATCGATGCGGCGTGGAAGCATTGCAGAAGGATTGCGGGGTAGACGCCGCAATCGCTGCTCTCTCAGTTGTCGTGCCCGGGCTTGACCCGGGCATCCACCTTGAGAGCTTGGTGCAAAGCTGGATGGCCGGGTCAAGCCCGGCCATGACGTGGGGTAAAGCTCTTACTCAATCATCTCCGCCACGGCCTTGCCGCAGGCCGTCGTATCCGCCTGACCGCCAAGGTCACGCGTCCGCAGCGTGCGTTCCGCCAGCGTGCGCTCGATCGCCTTGACGATGGAGTCGGCCGCTTCCTTCTCGCCGAGATGCTCCAGCATCATGGCCCCCGACCAGATCATGCCGATCGGGTTGGCAATGCCCTGCCCCGCGATATCCGGCGCCGAACCATGCACCGGCTCGAACACCGACGGAAAATCACCGGCCGGATTGATATTGCCCGACGGCGCGATGCCGATCGTCCCGGTGCAGGCAGGACCCAGATCCGACAGGATGTCGCCGAACAGATTGGACGCCACCACCACGTCGAAGCGATCGGGGTTCATGACGAAATGCGCGGTGAGAATGTCGATGTGGTACTGGTCCCACTTCACATCGGGATAGTTCTCGCCCATCGCCTTCACGCGCTCGTCCCAATACGGCATGGTGATCGCGATGCCGTTGGACTTGGTCGCCGAGGTCAGGTGCTTCTTCGGCCGCGACTGGGCGAGATCGAACGCGAATTTCAGAATGCGATCGACACCGGTGCGGGTCATCACCGTCTGCTGGGTGACGAATTCGCGATCCGTATCCGGGAAGCTGCGGCCGCCGACGGCCGAATATTCGCCTTCGGTATTTTCACGCACCACCCAGAAATCGATGTCGCCCGGCTTGCGGCCGACCAGCGGGCACGGCACGCCGGGCATCAGGCGTACCGGGCGCAGATTGACGTATTGGTCGAATTCGCGGCGGAACTTGATCAGCGAGCCCCACAGCGAGATGTGATCCGGAATTTTGGCCGGCAGGCCGACGGCGCCGAAATAGATGGCGTCATGCTGGCCGATCTGGGCCTTCCAGTCGTCCGGCATCATCTGGCCGTGCTTCTCGTAATAATCGTAGGACGAGAAGTCGTAGTGGTCGAATTTCACCTTCACGCGGTGCTTCTTGGCCACCGCCTCGAGCACGCGCAGGCCTTCCGGCATCACTTCCTTGCCGATGCCGTCGCCGGGGATGACTGCAATCCGATATTCTTTACTCACGTGAGGTTTCCTTCGCCAGATTGGATTGCCGGCAGGTTTGGACCAAAGCCGGCGCGCGATCAACGCTGCAGTGCAATGTTGACCGCAATTGGTGCGGCAGAATAATTCGAATGTCATTCCGAGCCGGAGCCCTTCCATGGATCTTCACCTGCGCGGCAAGCGCGTCCTGATCACCGGCGCCTCCAAGGGGATTGGCGCGGCTGCGGCGGAGGCTTTTGCCGAGGAAGGCGCCCATGTCCGTCTCGCCGCCCGCAATGTGGAGAAGATGCAGGCGCTGGCCGACAGCCTGCGATCGCGCCATCAGATCGACGTATCCATCCATCCCACCGATTTGCGCAAGGCCGAGGATCTTGCCGCGCTGGCGGCGGCCTCCAGCGATATCGACATTCTCGTCAACAATGCCGGCGACATTCCCGGTGGCACGCTGGACAAGTTGGACGAGCCGACCTGGCGGCATGCCTGGGAGCTGAAAGTGTTCGGCTTCATCAATCTGACACGGCTGGTCTATGCGCAGATGAAAGCGCGCGGCGGCGGCGTCATCGTCAATGATATCGGCGCGGCCGGTGAAAAGTTCGACGCCAACTACATCTGTGGCAGCGCCGGCAATGCGGCACTGATGGCGTTCACCCGCGCGCTCGGCGGCAAGAGCCTGAAGGACAATATCCGCGTGGTCGGCATCAATCCCGGTCCGGTGGCCACCGATCGTTATGTCACGCGGATGCAGGCGCAGGCCAAGGCGCAACTGGGTGATGAGAGCCGGTATCGCGACTTGGAGAACGGCCTGCCGCTCGGCCGCGCCGCCAAGCCGCGCGAGATCGCCGACCTGATGGCCTTTCTCGCCTCGGATCGCGCCGGCTACACGTCCGGCGTGATCTACACGGTGGATGGCGGATGGAGCGCGGGCTGGTAGGCGGAATCGCACAGAAGCCAACGTCGAAACTCGATGTCGTCCCGGCGAACGCCGGGATCCATAGCCTCCCGCAATATAATTGAGACGACATCGGCTACGACGACGGCGTTTTAGCCAGCGCTACGGCGGGTATGGATCCCGGCGTTCGCCGGGATGACAGGGGAGTCAGCTCAGCGCACCCGCATGCACCCACCACAGCGGATGCGCGAGCTGGATCGCATGGGCGGCGCGCTGCGCATCGGTGTCATTGTCGAACAGTGCAAAGCATGTCGCGCCCGAGCCGGACATACGGGCCAGGCGAACGCCTTCAGCAGCGCCGAGCGCGGCCAGCACATCGCCAATGATCGGCTCGACCTTCAGCGCAGGCGCTTCGAGATCATTGGTCCCGGCGCTCACGGCCGCAATCCAGTCCTCGACCGATGCGCCTTCCGCCGGCCATGAGCGCGTCTTCAACACATCGGTGACGCCGACGCGGAGCTGCCCATTCTTCAGGCCGAGCTCCTGAAACACATCCTTGGTCGCCACCGGCACACGCGGATTGACCATCACGCAAGGCAGCCGCGGCAGGCTGAGTTGCAGCAGGTTTTCGCCCACCCCCGTCATCACGCAGGCATGCGACTGCACGCAAACAGGCACATCGGCGCCGGTCAGACGCGCCACATCCATCACGCGGGGATCGTCGAGTTCGAGATTGTTGGCACGCACCAGAAGGCGGAGCGCCGCCGCTGCATCTGCCGAACCGCCACCAATGCCGGCAGCCACGGGCAGATGCTTGTCGAGCGCGAAGGTGCCGAAGGACAGGCCCTCGACCTGCTCACCGAGCAGCCGCGCCGCCTTGATCACCAGATTATCGGCGCTGTCGCCGCATTCCGCGGCGCGTGGTCCCGTCGCGGTCAGTGCGAGATCGCCTCCGGGCTGAAAAGTCAGCCTGTCGGCGCAATCGGCGAACACCACGACGCTTTCGAGATCGTGATAGCCGTCGGCTCGCCGCCCGATGACGCGCAAGGTCAGATTGACCTTCGCGCGTGCACTGTCTTCCAGGGAAGAGCTATCTTCCCGAGCAGGCTGCCCAATGCCCGCCGATGCCCCCGTCATACGCCTAGCCGCCTTTGTCGTTGTCTTTCTTCGCCTCCGGCTTGTCGGCCGAAGCCGCTGCCGGAGCTGTTTCGTTCAATGAGCAGCCTTCCGGCTTCTCACCACCATCGGGCACACATTTCTGCATCTTGGCCTCGATCTTCGGCAGCTCTTCGGCTTCCGGCTTCAGGTCCTTGGCGTGCTGCCACTGGAAGCGTGCTTCCAGTTTGCGGCCGACTCGCCAATAGGCATCACCGAGGTGGTCGTTGATGGTCGGATCTTCCGGCTTCAGATCGATGGCACGTTCGAGATGCTTGGTGGCGTCCTCGTAATTGCCGATGCGGTAATAGGCCCAGCCGAGCGAGTCGACGATGTAGCCGTCATCCGGACGCTGCTCGACCGCGCGCTTGATCATCTTCATGGCGTCGTCGAGATTGATGCCCTGATCGATCCAGGAATAGCCGAGATAGTTCAGCACATGCGGCTGTTCCGGCTGCAGTTCGAGCGCCTTCTTCATGTCGACTTCAGCCTTGGCCCACTGCTTGGAGCGCTCGAGGCAGATGCCGCGGAAATAGAAATAGACCCAGTTCGGCTTGTCCTGATTGGCCGCAACGACATCGATGCCCTTGGTGTAGGTCTCGGCACAATCAGCGAATTTCTTGCGGCCGCGCTCGATATTGCCGAGCGCCATGATGGCTTCGAGATCCTTCGGATCGCTGGTGGTAACGTCCTTCAGGATCTTGATGCCCTCGTCGCTGCGATCGGCGGCGTCGAGATTGGTCGCCTGCTGGATCATCGCATTGCGCTTCAGCGCCGAATTCGCCGGCATGCGCTCATAGACCTTGATGGCCATCTTCGGCTTCTTCACGGACTCATAGAGATCCGCGAGAGACAGCAGCGCCAGCGAGTGGTCCGGCTTGAGATACAGAGCGAGCTGCAGATAGACCAGCGCGAGGTCTTCGCCGCCGCGACGGGTCAGCGAAGCGCCGATGCCATACAGCGCCTCGGACGCACCGGCCTGCGGGCTGTCCACCAGCGCCGGCAGCTTCTTGCCAGCCTTGGTCTCGCGGATGCCTTCCAGCACCAGCGGATGGCGAGCCAGCTTCTTGTTGAAGGTCTCATAGACGACCAGCGCGGCAGCGTCGTCCTTGTTGCGCGACGTCCAGCGGCCATAGGCATCGACCACGCGCAGCGCGCTGTCGTCGAGCTTGAAGGCGCGTTCATAACGCGTGCCGGCGTCCTTCTGCTTGCCTGCGAGGTCGTAGATCAGGCCGGCATGCAGGTCCTTGAAGATCGGATACCATTCGGGACCGGCCAGCTTGTCGATATTGGAGATGGCGGCCTTGGTGTCGCCGGCGCCGTAGCTCGCCCAGGCGCCGAGCAAGGTCGCCACCAGATCGGTGATCGGACCGCGCACCGACTGATTGATGTTGGTCTGCGCCGCCGCGTATTTCTTCGACTTGAGATCGCGCACGCCGACCACGAGGCGGGCCACGCGATTCGACTTGTCGATGATCAGGATGCGCTCGGCGAGCTTCACCGCCTCGTCGATATCGCCATCGGCGAGCGATGAGATGAAGGCGCGATCGAGCAGCTCGTTGTTCTTAGGATCGGTGCGCAAAGCGGAGCGGTAAAACGCCGCAGCCGAGGTCGCATCGCGTTCCACACTGGCATGACGCGCGGCGAGATAGCTGCCGGCCGTCGTCATCTGCCGCAGGTCCTTCGCCGTCGGGAAGGTCGCCGAATTATCGGCGAGATGATCCGGCGTCTGGGCGAAGGACTGCGCGGGCAGCGCCAGAACGGCGAGCGTGGCTGCAGCGAGCGTCAAGCGGTTGAAACGGGAGGACAACATCAAGTTCGCCTAGCTCCGAGGATCATTGGGCAATCGTGGGCGGAAGTTCGGGCACAACGCGATCAGAAAAGCGCAACAGGCGCGGATGCGCTGCCGACCCGGCAACATAGCGCAGTGCGACAATGCCGCTTTTGGCGGGTATTCGCAAGGATCGGGGGCGCAGATGCACCAAGGGGGCCTGTCGGGTTCGGGCAACCGGAATGCACCGGATATGCCTGCAAACGCGCTTAGTGTGGCGGGATCGTGACATTACAAACGATACGGGGCGCCGATCACCGACGCCCCGCTCACGACTTTGTGCCTTCTGGCGAATCCTGACTTACATCGCCTCGTAATTCGGACCGCCGCCGCCTTCCGGAGGCACCCAGGTGATGTTGCCGTTCGGGTCCTTGATGTCGCAGGTTTTGCAGTGGACGCAGTTCTGCGCATTGATCTGGAAGCGCGGTTCCTGGCCCTCGCCAACCCACTCATACACACCGGCCGGGCAGTAGCGGTTCGACGGGCCCGCGAAGACATCGTGTTCCGATGACTTCTGCAGCGCCATGTCGGCGACCTTCAGATGGATCGGCTGGTCTTCCTCGTGATTGGTGTTCGACATGAACACCGAGGACAGGCGATCGAAAGTGATCTTGCCGTCCGGCTTCGGATACGGGATCGGCTTGTACTCTTTTGCCGGCTTCAGCGTCTTGCGGTCCGGCTTGGCGTGCTTCTGCGTTCCGAACAGCGAGAAGCCGAGCGTGTTGCACCACATGTCGAAGCCAGCGAACAGCATGCCGATGCGGTTGCCGAATTTCGACAAGAACGGCTTGACGTTGCGAACCTTGTAGAGATCCGCACCGACGGACGAGCTGCGCCAGCCGTTCTCGTATTCAGTCAGTTCGTCATTGGCGCGGCCGGCAGCGAGCGCGGCAGCAACGTGCTCGGCAGCCTGCATGCCTGTGCCCATGGCGTTATGCACGCCCTTGATGCGCGGCACGTTGACGAAGCCCGCAGCGCAGCCGATCAGTGCGCCGCCCGGGAACACCAGCTTCGGCACCGACTGATAGCCGCCCTCGGTGATCGCGCGCGAACCATAGGCCAGGCGCTTGGCGCCGACGAAGGTGTCGCGGATCATCGGATGGGTCTTCATCCGCTGGAATTCCTCGAACGGATAGAGATACGGATTCTCGTAGTTCAGATGAACGACGAAGCCGACGGCCACGAGATTGTCGTCGTAGTGGTAGAGGAACGAACCGCCACCGACATCGTCCGGGAGCGGCCAGCCCATCGTGTGCTGCACCAGACCCTTCTTGTGTTTGGCGGGATCGATCTGCCAGATTTCCTTGAGGCCGATGCCGAATTTCGGCGGTTCGCAATCCTTGTCCAGCGCGAATTTGGCGATGACCTGCTTGGTCAGCGAACCACGCGCGCCTTCGGCGAACAGCGTGTATTTGCCGAGCAGCTCCATGCCGCGGGTGAACGAATCCTTCGGCTTGCCGTCGCGGCCGATGCCCATGTCGCCGGTGGCGATACCGCGCACCGCGCCATTGTCGTCATACAGCGTCTCGGTCGCGGCAAAGCCCGGATAGATTTCGACGCCGAGCGCTTCCGCCTTGGCACCGAGCCAGCGCGTCACCATGCCGAGCGAGGTGATGTAGCAGTGGTGGTTGTTCATCAGCGGTGGATTGATGAAATTCGGCAGGCTGATGCCGCCGGTTTCCGTGGTCAGGATGAACTGGTCGTCCTTGACCTGGGTCTTGAGCGGGCAGTCCGCATCCTCGCGCCAGTCGGGGATCAGCTTGTCGAGATTGACGGGATCGATCACCGCGCCCGACAGGATGTGGGCACCGACTTCGGAACCCTTCTCGACCACGACAATGGACAGGTCCGCATTGAGCTGCTTCAGCCGGATCGCGGCCGACAGGCCGGACGGTCCCGCGCCGACGATGACGACGTCGAATTCCATACTCTCGCGCGGCGGAAGTTCTTCAGTGCTCATAATCTTGATCTCAGACCCGTTTCCAACCCGTTCAGAACGCTTCTAAGGGCTGTTGTTTCCGATTTTTGACGGAAGAACAACCACCGAAATGCACAGAGGGCACTGCCACGGGTGGCGATCCCGGCCGGATGCTGGCATATCTGACGACATCGCCATGATGCCTGAACCCGCCCCCACCGTTGCCCAACTGCTCGCCTTCTATCTGGAGGCCGGGGTCGATTGCGCGCTGATGGATGAGCCGGTCAACCGGCTGCTGGACGACGATATCGGCCTGCATCCGCCTGCCGAAGCCGCGCCGAAGCGCCCTCCGCTGACTGGCATGCCAGCTCCGGCACCGCGGCCGGCGCCCACCAAGACGGAAGTGGCCCCCGATGTGGCCGTTGCCGCCGCCCGCGAGGCCGCCCGCACCGCGCCTACCCTGGACGCACTGCGCGGCATGCTGGAGAGTTTTGACGGCTGCGCGCTGAAGGGAACGGCGACGCGCCTGGTGTTTTCCGACGGCAATCCGCAGGCCCGCATCATGTTTGTGGGCGAGGCTCCCGGCCGCGACGAGGATATCGAGGGCCTGCCCTTCGTCGGCCGCTCCGGCAAGCTGCTCGACCTGATGCTGAAGGCGATCGGGCTCGACCGCACCACGGCCTATATCGCCAATGTCATCCCGTGGCGTCCGCCGGGTAACCGCACGCCGACGCCGCAGGAGACGCAGATCTGCCTGCCCTTCATCCAGCGCCAGATCGAGCTGGTGAACCCGGATATCCTGGTGACACTTGGCAATCCCTCGACCCAGACGCTGCTGCAGACCCGCGACGGCATCATGAAGTCGCGCGGCCGCTGGGTCGACTACGACACCGGATCGCGAAAAATTCGCGCAATCGCGACCTTCCACCCGGCCTATCTGCTGCGCTCGCCGTCCTACAAGCGGCTGACCTGGATGGATCTGCGGTCGGTGGCCAAGGCGCTGGAAGCGGCGAAGTAAGAATTACGGACCCTTGGGCCGAATGATCGCCCAACCCACCCGCAGCACCGGGCGGCTGCCGTTGATCAGCCGGTCGAACGCCCGCGGCACCTCCGGCACCAGGCCGGGAAAGCGCGCGACGAGCTCCGCAGGTGGCGTGCCGATCGTATCGGTGGCGCGCCAGATCACGACGCCACCGGTCTCCATGAACTTCGCCTGTGTGGTCCATGGCGTCCGTTCCGGCTGGGCGTCGTTCAGCAGATGCGGCCGCGCGGCGCCCATGCCGATCAGCGCAGCAAGCTGCTGATCGCCGGTGACGGCGACAAGCTTCTGCCCGGTGCGGCGCTCGAAATTCTCGCCAAAGAAACGCCCGATCTCGCGCGCCGGCAGCGCAGTGCGATCCTCGGGCCCATCGACCCACGGAAACAGGATGACATTGACCAGCACCGCCAGTGCCGGCGCCACGATGGCCGCGGCCCAGACCTTGCGCAGCACGCGCTGGCGCCGCAGCGCGATCAAATTGCCGGAGGCGACCACCACCGCAAGACCGGACATCACCAGCGCAATGCCGGTGCCCCCGATGACATTGCTGCGGCCATAGAGCGCGGCAAACAGGCTGCCGAGCAACGCCGGCGCGAGTGCGAAGAAATAGACATAGGCGCGGGCTGTCGCATCGACCGGCGGACGAAAGATCACCGGGGCGTCTTCACCGGCAGGCACGAACCGGCGCCAGTTCATGGCGGTCAGCACGAACACGCCGGCGGTGGCCGCCACCAGCCAGGCAAGAAGGATGCCCCACTGCTCGGCCTTGCCCACGAGATCCGTGAGCACCGGCGGAGGCGGCAACACGGTGAAGCCGGAGCGGATCACCCAGACGGCGTAAGGCAGCGCCAGCACGGCGATCACGACGAGCGCAAAGAACGGATCAAGCGAGGCGAGATGGCGCCGGCCGCGCGTGGTGGCGAGGCCGAACAGCAAGGGCAGCGGCAACAGCCACATGGCCTGCGGCGTGACCAGCAACAGCAAACCGGCTTCAATGGACAGCGCGAACCACGCATTGCGACGCCCCTGCCCGATGGCCAGCCACGCATGGAGCAGGAACATGGCCCAGAGCGGCCGCGCCAGCACGAGCGGGCCGAACTCGATGCCGGGTGTGGAGAAGGCCGTGACCGTCATGGTCAGCAGCACGGCGATCACCGCCTGCGGACCGCCGACGATATGGCGGCCGAGTTGATAGACCGCGCGAAACATCAGCACGGCGCAGACCTGCGCCAGCACATAGACGCCGAAAATGTGGTTGCCGGCCGCGCGGAAGGCGATATCGGCCAGCCAGTAGGCCAGCGGCGGGCCGTATTCGGTCCCGACCTGATATTCGCGGCCATAGGCCAGCACGGTGGCGAGATCGCCGGGCGGACCGCGATAGAGCAGCAGCGGCACCACCAGCCAGAGCAGCGCCTGGCACAGCACCACGATCCAGAACACCAGCCGCGGCCGGGCGCGGATCAGTTCGACGATCAGGGAAGTGAAGCGCATGAACGTCTGGACCGGCCCGCGAATGACAGAAGCTCACAGGTGATACGGCGCGTGGGCCCTGGAGGCAACCGCGCGGCCGGTCAGGCTGAAAGGTCGAGGGTCGCCTGCACCTCGAGGGTCTCGGTCTCGATCACGATGGTTTCGCGGCGCAGGCGTGCAGCGACCACCGGGGCGAACAAGCTGCGGTGATGGATGCTGGGGCCGAGTTCGTTGAGCGCCTTGAGATGCTGCGGCACGCCATAGCCCTTATGGACCTCGAAACCGTAGCCGGGGCATTGCTCGGCCAGCCGGCACATCAGCCGGTCGCGCGAGACTTTTGCGATGATGGAGGCTGCTGCGATGGACAGCACCAGTGCATCGCCGCCGATCACCGCTTCGCAGTTAGCGTCGGTGTCGATCCTGTCGCGCCCATCGACAAATACGTGCTTCGGCGCTTCGGGCAGCGAGGCGACCGCACGCGCCAGCGCCCACAGCGAGGCGCGCAGGATGTTGTCGCGGTCGATCCGGGCGGGCGAGGCATAGGCGACAGCGAAAGACGACGTCGCGCAGATTTCTTCGAACAGCGCATCGCGCTTCGCCTCGGTCAGCTTCTTGGAATCATCGAGGCCCTTGGGAATGCGCTTGGGATCGAGAATCACCGCTGCAGCCACCACCGGGCCGGCGAGTGGTCCACGGCCAGCCTCGTCGCAGCCCGCCACCGGCCAGATACCCTGCTTCAGCAGCGCGCGCTCGCGCTTGAAGTTGGGGGGCCCGACAACGATCGGCTTGCGCGGCCTGGCAGCCGCCGTCTTGGGCGATGCTTTGGCCGGTTTGCTCTTGGAATCCCGAATCATGGGCGGATCGTGCGCATCCCGCCCATGCTGCGCAACCGGGAACCCTGAATCGTGCCCGCTATCCCAAGCGCTAGTCGGCCAGATGCACCCGCCGGTCGTCGCCGACCTCGATGCCTGGCGCCACCACGACATCCCAGGCGTGGCCGTCGGGATCGGCGAAATAACCGGAATAGCCGCCGTAATCGGTTGTGTGCGCCGGCTTGATCAGCGTCGCGCCGCAGGAGACGGCGAATTCCAGCACGGCATCGACCTCCTCGGGCGAACGGCAGTTCCAGCCCATCGTGGTGCCACGAAATGCCTGCGGACGCGGCTGGTCCGGCAGCTTGGCGTCATCAGCCAGCTGGTCCCACGGAAACAGCGCCAGCAGACTGGCGCCGGTGTCGTAAAAGGCGATCGCCTCCCCGGTCTCCTTCGCCTTTCGCGTGAAACCGAGCGCTTCGTAAAAGGCGATGCTGCGACGTATGTCATGGACGCCGAGGGTCACTGCAGTCAGGCGGGGCACCAGTTTTGCGCGATTGTCGTTCGTCATTTGCGGTCCTCCTGATCACTCAACACAAAAAGCGGAGAAGGGGTCGCCGGCCGGCTCTGGTTTCCGGTCGGCGCCCCTCCCCCGAGTTGCTCCCAAGATTGCGAGACCTTCAGGAGATTTCAGATGTCATTTCCACTTCGTCATTGCGAGGAGCCCTTGCGACGAAGCAATCCAGTCCTTCCTTAACTTGGCTTTCTGGATTGCTTCGTCGCTTCGCTCCTCGCAATGACGGCGCCTTAAAACAAATTCAGTTGCTGGCCGGCCCCGGCCGGTTTTGCAAAATGATCCAGCGTGAGCTTTGCGCGCTTCTTGTTGAGGCCGAGCTTGGCGCAAGCGACCTCGAAACGGCGGCCGATCATCCAGGCCATCGGCCCGGTGCCCTTCATGCGCGTGCCCCACTGCGAATCGTAATCGCGGCCATCACGCATCTCGCGGATCAGCGTGAACACATGGCGATAGCGATCCGGATAATTGGCCATCAGCCACTCACGGAAGAGATCGCGCACCTCCAGTGGCAGGCGCAGCAAAACATAGCTCGCCTCCTTCACGCCGGCATGGGCGGCGGCATCGAGGATGCGCTCGATCTCGCTGTCGTTCAGCGCCGGAATCACCGGCGCCACCATCACCGTGGTGGGAATGCCGGCCTCGGACAGCTGCCGCAGCGCCTCCAGCCGCTTTGGCGGCGTCGAGGCACGTGGCTCCATGGCACGTGCCAGCTTCGGATCCAGCGACGTCACCGACAGCGCCACCTTGGCGAGATTGCGCTTCGCCATCCGCGCCAGGATATCGATATCGCGCACCACCAGCGCCGACTTGGTGACGATGCCGACCGGATGCCCGGTCTTCTCCAGTACTTCGAGAATGCCGCGCATCACCTGGCGCTCGCGCTCGATCGGCTGATAGGGATCGGTATTGGTGCCGATCGCGATCATCTTCGGCTCGTATTCCGCAGCCGACAGCTCCTTCTCGAGCAGCGCCGGCGCATCCGGCTTCACAAACAGCTTGGATTCAAAATCCAGCCCCGGTGAGAGACCGAGATAGGCGTGGGTCGGCCGTGCGAAGCAGTAGACGCAGCCATGCTCGCAACCACGATAAGGATTGATCGAACGGTCGAAGCCGATATCCGGCGACTCGTTGCGCGTGATCACTTTTCGCGCCGTGTCCGTCGCCACCGTGGTCTTGAACGGCGGCAGGTCGTCGAGGCTCTGCCAGCCATCGTCGAAGGCGACGCGGGCCTCCTTCTCGTAACGACCGCTGTCATTGGATTGGGCGCCGCGACCGCGCCGCCGCTGGCGGTCGATCGCGACCTCGATCGCCGGAAACGGCGATGGCATTCCCGCGATTTCGGACGGCGCGGGAGCAGTCTGCATCTGAAGGGCTGCGGCGTTCTGATTCATGAAGCCACGCTAGCAGCTTCAAAGAACATATCAAGAACAAAGACGCAGGCGGGCTCTTTTCCCACATGCGCCGTCTTAGCCATGATTAGCATCAAGGGCTGTTTTCAGTATGACGAAATGATAACGCAGCCGCACAGGCTTTGAGGTATTATCCACATCCCATGCTCAGCGTGATCATCCCCACCGAAGGCGTCGAACAACCCGCGGTCGCGACTTTGGCGGCGCTGGTGCCGGGCGCCGCTGCGGGTGTGATCCGCGAAGTCCTGCTGGTCGATCGCGCCGGCACCGACGTGATCGAGCGCGTCGCTGATGTAGCCGGCTGCGGCTACCTCACCTCCACCGGCTCGCGCGCCGCGGCGATGGCTGCCGGTGCCAGGGCTGCACGATCGCCCTGGCTGATGTTCCTTCATGCGGGCGCCGTGCTGGACAGCGGCTGGATCGAAGAAACTCAGCAATTCATCCAGCGCGTCGGCAATAGCGATCGTCCCCGCGCCGGTATCTTCCGCTATGCGCGCTCGCCCTATGACGAGACCGGCTTTCGTGATGGCGTGAAGCATCTGCTTCGCAAGGTCACTGGCCCCAAGGCCGACCAGGGCCTCCTCACCGCGCGCGATCACTATGAGCGCCTCGGCGGCCATGCGGATGCCCGCGGCGCCGAAG
>Ga0102592_1001890_pt1 | contig 20364 bp, 19 predicted proteins | sample AraplaCol_mMF_r2_FD_76861 | JGI IMG/M metagenome (GOLD analysis project Ga0102592, IMG submission 76861) | Arabidopsis root microbial communities from North Carolina, USA - plate scrape MF_Col_mMF_r2 (SPADES assembly) (version 2) | ecosystem: Host-associated > Plants > Roots > Endosphere...
CATTGCCCTGGTACACCGGCAGCTCGATGCTGGGGCTGCCGTTGCTGAAGGACAGGGTGGCTTTGTTGTCAGCTAGCTTCATTTCTTGCTTCTTTCTTTCGTATCAGTGTCAATTGGGACGGGCAGGAATCACGGAGCCGGGGTAGAGGGCTGCAGCAACTTTAAAACGTCATGGGCTTCGGAAGTAGAGGCGCTTGCCTTGGCCGATTCGTCCGCCAGCTGGGCCGCATCCTTGCGTTTTAACAGCAGGTCGAGCAGGTCGTTGTCGGACAAATCCATTAGATCACTCAACCCTTTAGCCTGCCTGACGGTCAGGGTGGCCTCGTGGCCCTGGAAGAAGCGCGCTATCAGCAGGTCGTTTTCCAGCAGGCCGCGCCGGCAACGCCATTTGAGCTTGCTCAGGGCGCGCTCGTCTAGCAGGGCGTCGGCGGTTTCCATGTCGATTCAGGCCGTTAAACAGTACGCAGAACCATCATTTCCTTGATCTTGCCGATCGCCTTGGTGGGGTTCAGGCCCTTGGGGCAGACGTCGACGCAGTTCATGATGGTGTGGCAGCGGAACAGGCGGTAGGGGTCTTCCAGGTTGTCCAGGCGCTCGCCGGTGGCTTCGTCGCGGCTGTCCGCGATGAAGCGGTAGGCCTGAAGCAGGCCGGCGGGGCCGACGAACTTGTCGGGGTTCCACCAGAAGCTGGGGCAGGACGTGGAGCAGCTGGCGCACAGGATGCACTCGTAGAGGCCGTTGAGCTCGTCGCGCTCTTCGGGGCTCTGCAGGCGCTCTTTTTCCGGCGGCACGTTGTCGTTGATCAGGTAGGGCTTGATCGAGTTGTACTGCTTGAAGAACTGCGTCATGTCGACGATCAGGTCGCGCACCACGGGCAGGCCCGGCAGCGGCTTGAGCACGATGACCTCGGGCAGCGTGCGCATATTGGTCAGGCACGCCAGGCCGTTTTTGCCGTTGATGTTCATCGCGTCGGAGCCGCAAACGCCTTCGCGGCAGGAGCGGCGAAAGCTGATCGACGGGTCCTGCGCCTTGAGTTTCATCAGGGCGTCCAGCAGCATGCGCTCATGGCCGTCGAGTTCCACCTCGATGGTCTGCATGTAGGGCTTGGCGTCGGTGTCCGGGTCGTAGCGGTAGATCTTGAAGGTGCGTTTGGTCATGGGGTTCTCGCTTCTTGTGGGGTCGCAGGCCGGCTGTGCGTCTGGGTTTTCAGAAGGTGCGCGTCTTCAGCGGCACGGACTCGACGGTCAGGGGCTTCATCTGCACCGGCTTGTAGGCCAGGCGGCTGCCTTCGCTGTACCACAGCGTGTGCTTGTGCCACTCGGTGTCGTTGCGGCCGTTCGGGTGTTCGGGCGTGTCGCCGTAGTCGTCGACCGAGTGCGCGCCGCGGCTTTCCTTGCGGGCGGCGGCCGACACGATGGTGGCTTGCGCGGCCTCGATCAGGTTTTCCACTTCCAGCGCCTCGATACGCGCGGTGTTGAAGATCTTCGACTTGTCCTTGAGGCCGATGCGGTTGACGCGCTCGCGCAGCGCCGCGATCTTGGTCACGCCCTGGTCCATCATGGCCTGGGTGCGGAAGACTCCGGCGTGCTGCTGCATGGTGGCACGCAGGTCGTTGGCCACGTCTTGCGCGTATTCGCCGTCGGTCGCGTTGTCCAGGCGTGCGATGCGGGCCAGGGTCTTGTCGGCCGCGTCCGCGGGCAACGGTTTGTGCGAAGTGGTCTTGGCGAACTCGACAATGTGGTTGCCGGCAGCCCTGCCGAACACCAGCAGGTCGAGCAGCGAGTTGGTGCCCAGGCGGTTGGCGCCGTGCACGCTGACGCAGGAGCATTCGCCCACGGCGTAGAGGCCGTTGACGACCTGGCTCTGGTTGTTGGCGTCCTGCGTGACGACCTGGCCGTGAATGTTGGTCGGGATGCCGCCCATCTGGTAATGGATGGTGGGCACCACGGGGATCGGTTCCTTGGTGATATCGACGTTGGCGAAGTTGTGGCCGATCTCGAACACCGAGGGCAGGCGCTTCATGATGGCGTCCACGCCCAGGTGGGTCATGTCCAGCAGGATGTAGTCCTTGTTGGGGCCGCAGCCGCGGCCTTCCTTGATTTCCTGGTCCATGGAGCGCGAGACGAAGTCGCGGGGGGCCAGGTCTTTCAGCGTGGGTGCATAGCGCTCCATGAAGCGCTCGCCGTTGCTGTTGCGCAAAATCGCGCCTTCGCCGCGGCAGCCTTCGGTCAGCAGCACGCCGGCACCGGCCACGCCGGTCGGATGGAACTGCCAGAACTCCATGTCTTCGAGCGGGATGCCGGCGCGCGCCGCCATGCCCAGGCCGTCGCCGGTATTGATGAAGGCATTGGTCGAGGCGGCAAAGATGCGGCCCGCGCCGCCGGTGGCCAGCAGCGTGGTCTTGGCTTCGAAAATGTGCACGTCGCCCGTTTCCATCTCGAGGGCGGTCACGCCCACGACGTCACCGTCCGCATCGCGGATCAGGTCCAGCGCCATCCACTCGACGAAGAAGCTGGTTTTCTCCTTGACGTTTTGCTGGTAGAGCGTGTGCAGCATGGCGTGGCCGGTGCGGTCGGCCGCGGCGCAGGCCCGTTGCACGGGTTTTTCGCCGTAGTTGGCGGTGTGGCCGCCGAAGGGGCGCTGGTAAATCGTGCCGTCGGGGTTGCGGTCGAAAGGCATGCCCATGTGCTCGAGGTCATACACGACCTTGGGTGCTTCGCGGCACATGTATTCGATCGCGTCCTGGTCGCCGAGCCAGTCGGAGCCCTTGACGGTGTCGTAGAAGTGATAGTGCCAGTTGTCTTCGCTCATGTTGCCGAGCGAGGCGCCGATGCCGCCCTGGGCCGCTACGGTATGCGAACGCGTGGGGAACACTTTGGAGAGCACGGCCACGTTCAGGCCGGCGCGCGCCAGCTGCAGCGATGCGCGCATGCCGGAGCCGCCGGCACCGACGATGACGACGTCAAATTTGCGCTTGGGGAGTTGGGAAGTTGCGGTCATGATGTTTGTGGGGGTGTCGGTCTTCTTGTCGGATCTGCGGGGCGGCGGCTCAGAGGCGCCACAGGACCTGGATGCCCCAGCCGGCGCAGCCGACCAGCCAGACGATGGTGAATACATTCAGGACCAGCTTCAGCGACGCCGGCTTGATGTAGTCCATCCAGATGTCGCGCATGCCGACCCACACGTGGTAGAGCAGGGCGATGATGACCGTGAAGGTCAGCACTTTCATCCATTGCGCCGAGAAAATGCCGGCCCATTTGTCGTAGCCGATGGGGCCTTTGCTGAAGATGACCTGGGCCAGCACCAGCAGGGTGAAGAGGGCCATCAGGGCGGCGGTGACGCGCTGCGCGAGCCAGTCGCGCAAGCCGTAGTGGGCACCGACAACGAGGCGCTTGGAGCCGTAGTTAACTGCCATTTTTTGTGCTCCTTATGATCAGTAGAGGCCGAACAGCTTGGCGCCGAGGACGAGCGTGAGACCCACGCTCACGGCCAGCACGAAGAGAGCGGACGACTTGCCGAACTCCTTGCTCACGGCGGCGTGGCTGGTGTCCATCCACAGGTGGCGCAGGCCGGCGATGAAGTGGTGCAGGTAAGCCCAGATCAGGGCCAGGGCCACGAGTTTCCAGATGAAGCCGGGCAAACCCAGCATGCCGATGTTGAAAGCGGCCTTGAATTTCTCGAAGGAGATCTCGGAAGAGATCGAGGTGTCGAACATCCAGATGATGAAGGGCATCAGCAAAAACATGATGAAGCCGCTGATGCGATGGAGGATGGAGACGATGCCTGCCAGCGGCAGACGGTAGGAGGGGAGGTCGGTGAGCGCGTTGATATTGCGGAACTCGGGCCGCTTGGGACGCTGTTTGGAGGCCAGCTCTGTCATTTTTAGGCTTTCGTGGGGTGTAACTGGGTGGTAACCGGGCGTGCAATTACAGCTAAACAGCCGAATTCTATTGCAACGCAACAATGAGCTTACAAATGATTGCAGCTTCTTGATGAATCCCGTCAACTAAGGTCGTTTTTATAGTGATGGGTGTCGGTGCGGTACAAGCCCCGGCGCAATTCCATGGGCAGGTCGTTGTAGGTGAAGGCGATGCGCTCCACGCTGAGCAGCGGCTCGCCGACCGGCACGCGCAGCAGCGCGGCGCAGGCTTCGTCGGCCGCGACGGCGCGGATTTTTTCCTCGGCACGCACCATGCGCACGCCGAACTCTGTTTCAAACAGCGCGTACATGGGGCCGCGGTGGGTGGCCAGCCGCTCGGCGGTCAGGCCCTTGAAGGGGCCGCCGGGCAGCCAGACGTCTTCGAGAATGGTCGGCGTGCCCTGGAAGGCCAGCACGCGGCGCAGCTGCAGCACGGCATCGCCAGTGCGCAGCGAGAGCGGGCGCGCGATGTCGGCCGGTGCACGCAGGCGCTTGCAGTCGATGATCTGCCGCTCGGCCGGGCCTTCGCTGTTGGTGTCGCCGCTGTCGGGCATGAGGCGCAGGAAGCGGTACTGCACGTGCTGCTCGGCGTGCGTGGCCACGAAGGTGCCCTTGCCCTGGCGGCGCACCACCAGGTTTTCGGCCGCCAGCTCGTCGATCGCCTTGCGCACCGTACCCTGGCTCACGCGAAAGCGCGCGGCGAGGTCCATCTCGCTGGGAATGGCTTCGCCGGGCTTCCACTCGCCGGCCTGCAGGCTTTGCAGGATCAGCACCTTGATCTGCTGGTAAAGCGGGCTGAAGGCCGGGGCCACGCCCGCCGACGGGCCGGCATCGCCGGTGAGGGCGGCGGGGTCGGTCAACGAAGACGTGTTGATGGCCATGGGCAGCGGTCGGCGGCGGTTAACAGCAATTCAGCAATTGGAAACAATGCCGTGGCAGCGCGCGGCATCCCGGAAATTAAATTCCGGATCAGGCTCGAATCATATCTTATATAAGACATAAGACAAATTGACGTTCGCCATTTTTCAAGCGTAAAATCTTGGGCTGAGCCAGTGCATGGCCTGCCATTTTGCGGTGATTTTGAGGGGCGAAAACCCCGCCAGACCTCCCGAATATCCCAGGCTCGCGCCAGACATCTCACCTCACACCCCTCATTCAAACCGATTTTTAACTTCCTGGAGTCCTCGATCATGAGCAAAAAACCCGTCCGTGTTGCAGTCACTGGTGCAGCTGGCCAAATCGGTTACGCACTGCTGTTTCGCATTGCCTCGGGCGAGATGCTCGGCAAGGACCAGCCCGTCATTTTGCAACTGCTCGAAGTGCCCGCCGAAGGCCCGCAGAAAGCGCTCAAGGGCGTGATGATGGAACTCGACGACTGCGCCTTCCCGCTGCTGGTCGGCATGGAGGCCCACAGCGACCCGATGACGGCTTTCAAGGATGCCGACTACGCGCTGCTGGTCGGTTCGCGCCCCCGCGGCCCCGGCATGGAACGCGCCGAACTGCTGGCCGTCAACGGCGCCATTTTCACGGCACAGGGCAAGGCGCTCAACGCCGTCGCCAGCCGCAACGTCAAGGTGCTGGTGGTCGGCAACCCCGCCAACACCAACGCCTACATCGCCATGAAGAGCGCGCCCGACCTGCCGCGCAAGAACTTCACCGCCATGCTGCGCCTGGACCACAACCGCGCCGCCAGCCAGATCGCCGCCAAGACCGGCAAGCCCGTGGCCGACATCGAAAAACTCACCGTCTGGGGCAACCACTCGCCCACGATGTACGCCGACTACCGCTTCGCGACCATCAAGGGCGAAAGCGTCGCCAAGATGATCAACGACCAGGAATGGAACGCCAATGTGTTCCTGCCCACCGTCGGCAAGCGCGGCGCGGCCATCATTGAAGCGCGCGGCCTGTCCTCGGCCGCATCGGCAGCCAACGCCGCCATCGACCACATGCGCGACTGGGCGCTGGGCACCAACGGCAAGTGGGTCACCATGGGCATTCCTTCGGACGGCCAGTACGGCATTCCGAAAGACATCATGTTCGGTTTTCCCGTGACCTGCGAAAACGGCGAGTACAAAATCGTCGAAGGCCTGGAAATCGACGCCTTCAGCCAGGAACGCATCAACAAGACCCTGGACGAGCTCAAGGGCGAGCAGGACGGCGTCAAGCACCTCCTGTAATCTAGTTTGAAGCACTAGAGGCCGCCCAGCACCTTGCCCGCACACCACCGTCCCTCATGAGCGACTGGAATCCCGCACTCTACAGCCGCTATGAGGACGAGCGCACGCGCCCGGCCCGGGAGCTGCTGGCGCGGGTTCCGCTGGCACAGGCGGCCGCGGTGTTCGACCTGGGCTGCGGGCCCGGCAACTCCACCGAGTTGCTGATTCACCGCTTCCCGGGCGCCAAGGTGATTGGCACCGACAACTCCGAAGCCATGCTGGCCAGCGCGCGCAAGCGCCTGCCGGCCGCGCATTTCGAACTGAGCGACATCGCCGACTGGCAACCCGCCTCCGGCGGTGCCGCGCCCCAGCTCATCTATGCGAACGCGGCCCTGCAGTGGGTGCCCGACCATGCGAAGCTGATCCCGCGGCTGTTTGCCGCTCTGGCTCCCGGCGGTGTGCTGGCCATCCAGATGCCCGACAACCGCGACGAGCCCACGCATCGCCTGATGCGTGAGCTGGCGGCTGAGGCGCCCTGGACCGAGCCCATAGGCGACTATTCCAGGCTGCGCACCGAGCTTTTTTCCCTGGACCGCTATTACGACCTGCTGGCCGACACGGCCGCGCATGTCGATGTCTGGCGCACGGCCTACCAGCACCCGATGGATTCGGCCGCGGCGATTGTCGAGTGGGTGCGCGCGACAGGCCTCAAGCCTTTCGTTGGTCGTCTCCCGCCAGACCTGCAGACCAGCTACCTGGCTGAGTACGAACGGCGCGTCGACAAAGCCTACCTGCCGCGCAGCGACGGAAAACGGCTGCTCGCATTTCCGCGCATGTTTATCGTCGCCCAACGCAAGCCATGAGCACAGTGGCTGCCCACCCCGCGCAAGTGCTGCTCGGCGCCCAGGCCGGCGCCATGACGCTGCCCGTCTGTGACCACTACAGCGGCGTGGAAGCGCGCATGCGCAAGAGCCTGCAACTGCAGGCCGAGATGATCGAGGAGTTCGGCGCCTGCGTGTTCGACGTGACGCTGGACTGCGAAGACGGCGCGCCCGTGGGCGGCGAGGCCGAGCATGCGGCCATGGTGGTGGCGCTGGCGGCCCTGGCCGGCGACAAGGCCCGTGTCGCCGTGCGTGTGCACGCGGTCGGCCACCCGGCTTTTGAGGCCGACATGTCCGTCATCGCCGGCAAGCTGGCCCGCCATCTCTCGCACATCATGGTTCCCAAGGTCGAATCGCTGGCCGACGTGCTGCGCGCCGAGCAGGCACTGCTGGCCGCAGGCGCCGGTGAGCTACCCCTGCATGTGCTGATCGAGTCGCCGCTCGCGGTGCGCAATGCTTTTGAGATCGCGGCGCATCCGCGTGTGCAGTCGCTGAGCTTTGGCCTGATGGATTTTGTGTCGGCCCACGCGGGCGCGATTCCGGCCGCCGGCATGAGCAGCAAGGGCCAGTTCACGCACCCGCTGGTGCTGCGCGCCAAGCTTGAAATCGCCGCAGCCTGCCATGCGCATGGCAAAGTGCCCTCGCATTGTGTTGTCACGGAATTCAATGACACTGAAGCCATGGCCGCCGCCGCACGCCATGCCGCCCGTGAGCTGGGCTACACCCGGATGTGGAGCATCCACCCGAACCAGATCCGTCCCATCCTGGAGGCATTCGCGCCCAGCGAAGGCGAGATTGAGGATGCCGCAAAAATCATTGCCGCCGCGGCGGGCGCAGACTGGGCCCCCATCAGTTTTGGCGGCAAGCTGCATGACCGCGCGAGCTACCGCTATTTCTGGCAGGTCCTGGAGCGCGCGCACCAGACCGGCCGCGCGCTTCCCGCCGGGGCGCAAGCTTATTTCAAGACCGCGCTTCATTAAGCGTTTAGCACCCACCTTACCAAACGAAGGCCCCATGAAAAACTTCCGCATCCCCGCCGTTGCCAACGCACTGGCCGCCGCTGTATTGCTCTCCGCTTCCGGCCTGTCCCTGGCCCAGACCGACGCGGCCGCCAAGCCCGCGGCAAAAGCCGCTGCCAAGAAGCAGCCCGTCGTCAACCCCTCCCATCGCACCAACCTGAAGACCGCGACCAAGAACGTGGCCGCCGGCATCGAGGCCGCCGAAGCCGCGCTGACGCCGGCCGAACTGGCCATCGCCGAGCGCGTGCACGTGGGCAAGCTGCCCTGCGAACTGGGCGCCGCGGTCGACCTGGTGGCTGACACCAAGTCCCCCGGCTATTTCGACGTGAGCGGCAAGAACTTCAAGTACCGCATGTTCCCCGTGGCCACCACCACCGGCGCGATCCGCCTGGAAGACCGTAAGGCCGGCGCCGTGTGGCTGCAACTGGCCAACAAATCCATGCTGATGAACCAGAAGCTGGGTGTGCGCCTGGCCGACGAGTGCATGAGCCCGGCGCAGATGGCGGTCGCCGAAGCCATCAAGCTCAACCCGCCCGCCAGCGTGCTGGATGCACCCAAGCCTGCCGTTGCCGCAGCCGCGGCCCCTGCCGCCGGACCGGTTACCTCGGATGCGCCGGCCGCCGCCGCGCAGCCCGCGTCCAGCGCCAAATAAGCAGCACCTCCAACACCGCTTTCTTTTTCTTTTACACACCTACCCCACGATTTCGATCACAGGAGAAACCAGCATGTCATCCGAGTTCTTGCAAACTTACCGCAGCCACGTCGCCGAGCGCGCTGCCATCGGCATCCCGCCGCTGCCGCTGTCCGCCAAGCAGACGGGCGAAGTCATCGAGCTGCTGAAGAACCCACCCAAGGGCGAAGAAGCCTTCCTGGTCGAACTCATCACCCACCGCGTTCCCGCCGGCGTTGACGACGCCGCCAAGGTCAAGGCCAGCTACCTGGCGGCCGTGGCCCACGGCACCGAGAAGAGCGCGCTCATCTCGCGCGCCCGCGCCACCGAACTGCTGGGCACCATGCTGGGCGGCTACAACATCGGTTCGCTGATCGATCTCCTCAAGGATGCCGAAGTGGGCGCCGTGGCCGCCGAAGGCCTGAAGAAGACCCTGCTGATGTTCGACCAGTTCCACGACGTGAAGGAACTGGCCGACAGCGGCAACGCCAACGCCAAGGCCGTGCTGCAGAGCTGGGCCGACGCCGAATGGTTCACCAGCCGCCCCGAAGTGCCGCAAAGCATCACCTTCACGGTGTTCAAGGTGTCTGGCGAAACCAACACCGACGACCTCTCTCCCGCGCCTGACGCCACCACGCGCCCCGACATCCCGATGCACGCGCTGGCCATGCTGAAGAACAAGCGTGATGGCGCGGCCTTCGTGCCCGAGGAAGACGGCAAGCGCGGCCCGATCAAGTTCATCCAGGACCTGGTCGCCCGAGGCCTGCCTGTCGCTTACGTCGGCGACGTCGTCGGCACCGGTTCGTCGCGCAAGTCGGCCACCAACAGCGTGCTGTGGTTCACCGGCGAAGACATCCCCTACATCCCGAACAAGCGCTTCGGCGGCATCTGCCTGGGCACGAAGATCGCCCCGATCTTCTACAACACCATGGAAGACGCCGGCTCGCTGCCCATCGAGCTCAATGTCGACCAGATGAACATGGGCGACACCATCGAACTGCGCCCCTACGAAGGCAAGGCGCTGAAGGACGGCAAGGTCATCGCCGAATTCAAGGTCAAGAGCGACGTGCTCTTCGACGAAGTGCGCGCCGGCGGCCGTATTCCGCTGATCATCGGCCGCGGCCTGACGGCCAAGGCGCGTGAGGCGCTGGGCCTGCCAGTGTCCACGCTGTTCCGCCTGCCGCAAGCACCGGTCGACAGCGGCAAGGGCTTCTCGCTGGCCCAGAAGATGGTCGGCCGCGCCTGCGGCTTGCCCGAAGGCCAGGGCGTGCGCCCCGGCACGTACTGCGAACCCAAGATGACCTCGGTCGGCTCGCAGGACACCACCGGCCCCATGACCCGGGACGAGCTGAAGGACCTGGCCTGCCTGGGCTTCAGTGCCGACCTGGTGATGCAGTCCTTCTGCCACACGGCCGCCTACCCCAAGAAGGTGGACGTGAAGATGCACCACGAACTGCCCGACTTCATCAGCACCCGCGGCGGCGTTTCGCTGCGCCCGGGCGACGGCGTGATCCACAGCTGGCTCAACCGCCTGCTGACGCCCGACACCGTGGGCACCGGCGGCGACAGCCACACGCGCTTCCCGATCGGCATCAGCTTCCCGGCCGGCTCCGGCCTGGTCGCTTTCGCGGCCGCCACCGGCGTGATGCCGCTGGACATGCCCGAATCGGTGCTGGTCCGCTTCAAGGGCAAGATGCAGCCGGGCGTCACGCTGCGTGACCTGGTCAACGCGATCCCGCTGTACGCCATCAAATCGGGTCTGCTCACCGTCGAGAAGAAGGGCAAGAAGAACATCTTCTCCGGCCGCATCCTCGAGATCGAGGGCCTGCCCGACCTGAAGGTCGAACAGGCGTTCGAACTCTCCGATGCCAGCGCCGAGCGCTCGGCCGCGGGCTGCACGGTGCACCTGAACAAGGAACCGATCATCGAATACATCAACAGCAACATCACGCTGATGAAGTGGATGATCGCCAACGGCTATGCCGACGCCCGCACCCTGGCGCGCCGCATCGCCGCGCAGGAAGCCTGGCTCAAGAACCCGCAACTGCTCAAGGGCGATGCCGACGCCGACTACGCGGCCGTCATCGAAATCGACCTGGCCGACATCCACGAACCCATCGTGGCCTGCCCGAACGACCCGGACGACGTGAAGACGCTCTCCGAGGTGGCCGGCGCCCAGATCGACGAAGTGTTCATCGGCTCTTGCATGACCAACATCGGCCACTTCCGTGCCGCGTCCAAGCTGCTCGAAGGCAAGCGCGACATCCCGGTCAAGCTGTGGATCGCGCCGCCGACCAAGATGGATGCGCAGCAGCTCACCGAAGAGGGCCACTACGGCGTGTTCGGCAATGCCGGCGCCCGCACCGAAATGCCCGGCTGCTCGCTGTGCATGGGCAACCAGGCGCAGGTGCGCGAAGGCGCGACGGTCATGTCGACCAGCACGCGCAACTTCCCCAACCGCCTGGGCAAGAACACCAATGTGTACCTCGGTTCCGCCGAGCTGGCCTCGATCTGCTCCAAGCTGGGCCGCATCCCGACCAAGGCTGAATACATGGCCGACATCGGTGTGATCAACGAGAACGGCGACAAGATCTACCAGTACCTCAACTTCGACAAGGTCAAGGACTACACCGACGTGGCCGATACCGTGAAGGACGGCGTCGCGGCCTGATCGCTTGTGGCGTGATGGCTTGACACCGGCAAGCCGAAATGGAAGGATGAAGTGATGATGAAACCATCACTTCTTTCCTTCCTTTTTTTCAGCCTTTTTTCGGCAACTGGTGCCGGGGCCCAGGAAGCGCGCACCAATGCCTTCAACGACCCCTTTCTGCAGGTCACGTCGGCGATCAGTTCGTGCCCTGTGCCTGAGGGGCCGCTGTACACCGAGCAGGAAGTGCGCGATGTGGCCCATGTTCGCGCGCAGCACGGCGGCAGCTGCTACCGCGTGGGCCGTTGCCGGCTGGCCAACTCCTATTGGTACGACGCGGAAATCATTCCGCGGGTCTCGCAGTACATCAAGCTGGACGGCCGTTTTGACGACACCAGCGTCTGGGTTCAGGGTGAGCGCCGGCTGGTTTTCCTCAAGGGCTGCGTCAAGACGCGCGAGCAATCCGAGGCGCTTGAAAAAGCCGTCTGGCTGGTCGACGACGTGATGGGCGTGGTGAACTATTTGCGCGTGGGTGATGAGCCTGTGCGTTATGTGACTGCGCAGCCGGCCCCGAAATAATTTCACGTCCCATGAAAAGGCCCCGCTGTTTCCTGCGGGGCTTTTTTCCGGCCGCAGGATTTAAAGGCCCGACGGCAACGGGTCCACCACCCGCAGTTCCGATCCGTCGACAAAGGTCAGGTACCAGAATTCCTGCGCCAGCGGCAGGTTGGGGCGTATGTAGCTGACGTTGGCCATCTGCACGTAGACCGTGCCCGCACCATCCTCGGGTGGCGGCGCCAGGTAGTGGCGCTTCATGCCGACCAGCCCGCCAATCGTGGAGACCACTGTGCCTATGGATTCGGTGACGGCATTGACGGTGCCGCCCTGGCCCAGCATATGGATTAATGTCCGGCCGACCAGGTCGGGAGGCGAAGCTTCCACATACAGCACCGAAGCGGTGTTGATGCGCAGATCGTCGGGCGCCGCCGGTTCCGTGGATTTGTTGAACGAGATGAAAGGCATGGGTTGAGGTCAGGACATGTGCAGCTCTTTGTGCTCGCCCAGCTTGCGCGGCGGCTCGCCGGTGATGGCCGCCCTGGCCATCTTGAAGAGTTGCACCATCTTGCTTTCTTTGACATCCCAGTATTCGGCGTGGTGGATGCGCACTTCAAGCAGGGCCAGGTCCGGGTCGTGCACGCCGGCCGGGAACCAGCTGCGGGCCAGGGGCGACCAGAGTTCCTCTTTCCTGTCCTGGTCGTCGGTGAGAAGAGCCTGGCCCGACAGCGACACATAGCTGTCCTCGCCGGGGTCCGCATAAGCCACATTGACGTTGCCGTCTTGTTGGAGCCGCTGGGCCAGCTCGCTTTTGCGCGAGATGAAGAAGTACAGCTGTGCGCCTTCGTCCAGCGACTTGTTTTGCGTGGTCAACGGGTGGGCGTGCAGCATGCCGCTGGCGTGGCGGTGGGTCAGCATGCCGAAGCGTATGTCCTTGATCAGCTCCCACAAGGTGCTGTAGTCGGATTTCGATGCGCTCATGGAGTTTCCCTAAAGAGGTTGTGTACTCGGCTCATGCTAGAAGCGCCCGCGGAGCCGGCGCATCAGCCTGCGTCGCGGCCGCCTGTCAGCAGGGGCCCACAGCCTGGCCGCAGTCGGCGTTTACCTCACAGACACGCTGGAGGCGGTCGAAACGGTTACCATATAGATGCAAGTAATTCGCATTTGTATTACGTCTCGCTTACAGGCGTTGGCGCTGTTTCGCCCGCATGTAAGCGCTTTCCCATCCCTAAAGGTGTTTGTTTCATGAAACTGTCCTTTCCATCCCTTGCCGCTGCCGCCACGCTGGCCGCAGGCCTGCTGGCCGCGCCGCTCGCCGCCACCGCCCAGGGCGTCAAGCCAACGCCGGAAGGCATCGTGGTCTACAACGCGCAGCACGCCAGCCTGACCAAGGCCTGGGCCGAGGCCTTCAGCAAGGAAACCGGCATCAAGGTCACCCTGCGCAACGGCAGCGACACCGAACTGGGCAACCAGATCGTGCAAGAGGGCGCCGCATCCCCCGCCGACGTGTTCCTGACCGAAAACTCGCCCGCCATGGCGCTGGTCGACACGGCGGGGCTGTTCGCTCCGCTGGACGCGGCCACCTTGTCTGAAGTGCCCGCCAACTTCCGCCCGGTGCACGGCCGCTGGATCGGCATCGCTGCGCGCAGCACCGTGTTCGTCTACAACAAGTCCAAGCTCACCGCGGCGCAGTTACCCAAGTCCATGCTGGACCTGGCCACGCCCGCATGGAAAGGCCGCTGGGCCGCATCGCCCTCGGGCGCCGACTTCCAGGCCATCGTGAGCGCACTGCTTGAGCTCAAAGGCGAGTCCGCCACCGCCGCCTGGCTCAAGGCCATGAAGGAAAACGCCACTCCATACAAAGGCAACGGCACCGTGCTCAAGGCCGTCAACGCCGGCCAGATTGAAGGTGGCGTGATTTACCACTATTACTACTATGGCGACCAGGCCAAGACCGGCGAGAACAGCAACAACACCCAGCTGCATTACTTCCGCAACCAGGACCCGGGCGCTTTCGTGAGCATTTCCGGCGGCGGCGTGCTGGCCTCGAGCAAGCACCAGCCCGAAGCCCAGGCTTTCGTGAAATGGATCGCCGGCAAGGGCGGCCAGGAGATCCTGAAAAACGGTGACGCCTATGAATACGCTGTCGGCACGGGTGCGCAGTCCAACCCCAAGCTGGTGCCTCTGGCCGATTTGCAGTCACCCAAGGTTGAGCCCTCCAAACTCAACAGCAAAAAAGTCACCGACCTGATGACCCAGGCCGGCCTGCTGTAAGCCGGCTTCTCTGCCGGCTTTAGCGATTTCCAGGTCCATGGTCTGAAATCTTTCCTTCATGAGTGCCTTGCCCCTTGATGCCGGTGTTGGTGCCGATGCCGCCTTGAGCCCGGTCGCTGCGGTGCGCCTGCCATCGCCAGCCGCCGGCCGCGGCGGCTGGCGCCTGTCCTGGGTGGGGGGCGCGGCCCTGGGCATCTCGCTGCTGGCTTTGCTGCCGCTGGGCTTTGTGGCGTGGGTCGGCATACAGACCGGCTGGGCCACGGCCTCCGCTTTGATCTTCCGGCCGCGCGTCGGTGAGTTGCTCGTCAATACCGCGCTGCTGGTGGCGCTCACGGTGCCGCTGTGCGCCGTGCTGGCCGTGGCCCTGGCCTGGCTCACCGAGCGCAGCGACCTGCCGGGAGCCCGCACCTGGGCCTGGCTGCTGGTGGCGCCGCTGGCGGTGCCCGCCTTTGTGCACAGCTATGCCTGGATGACGGTGGCGCCCGGCCTGCACGGCCTGCCTGCCGGCGTGATGGTGTCCCTGATCGCCTATTTTCCGTTTCTGTATTTGCCCGTGGCAGCGGCCTTGCGGCGGCTGGACCCGGGCATGGAAGACAGTGCCGCTTCGCTGGGCCTGGGCCCCTGGGCGGTGTTCTTTCGCGTGGTGCTGCCGCAGCTGCGACTGGCAGTGTGCGGCGGCTCGCTGCTGGTGGGGCTTCACCTGCTGGCCGAGTACGGCCTTTACGTGATGATCCGCTTCGACACCTTCACCACGGCCATCGTGGACCAGTTCCAGTCCACCTACAACGGCCCCGCCGCCAATATGCTCTCCGGCGTGCTGGTGGTCTGCTGCTTCGCGCTGCTGGGGCTGGAAGCGGCCGCGCGCGGCAAGGAGCGCTATGCGCGTGTCGGCACCGGTGCGGCGCGCCTGCCTTTCCAGCGCAAGCTGGGCCGCTTCACCGTGCTGTGCCTGCTGTTGCCCGCGCTGCTCAGCATGCTGGCGCTGGGCGTGCCGCTCTTCACGCTGGGGCGCTGGCTGCTGGCCGGCGGGGCCGCTGTGTGGCGTCTCGATGAGATCAGCCCGGCAATCATTCAAACCCTGGGGCTTGCAGTGGCCGGCGCCTTGCTGACTACGCTGGCCGCCGTGCCCATGGCTTGGCTGTCCATACGCTCGCCGGGGCGGCTGCAGCGTGTGCTCGAGGCCTGCAATTACATGGTCGGCTCGCTGCCCGGTGTGGTGGTGGCGCTGGCGCTGGTCACCGTGACCGTGCGCATGCCGATCTACCAGACGGCGGTCACGGTGCTGCTGGCCTATCTGCTGATGTTCCTGCCGCGCGCCCTGATCAGCCTGCGCGCAGGCATCGCGCAGGCGCCCGTGGAGCTCGAGCAGGCCGCGCGCAGCCTGGGCCGCACGCCCGCGCAGGCGCTGTGGGCCATCACCCTGCGGCTGGCGGCGCCCAGCGCGGCCGCCGGTGCGGCGCTGGTGGGTCTGGGCATCACCAACGAACTCACCGCCACGCTCATGCTCGCGCCCAACGGCACGCGCACGCTGGCGACTTCCTTCTGGGCCTACAGCAGCGAGATCGACTACGCCGCCGCCGCACCCTATGCGCTCATCATGGTGCTGCTCTCGCTGCCCATGACCTGGCTGCTTTACCAACAATCCAAACGCACGGCGGGACGATGACGCGATGACGACCTCTCTGGAACTGCAAGCCATCCGCAAACACTACGGCGCTGTCCAGGCACTGGGCGGCGTGGACCTGAGCGTTGCGCCCGGCAGCCGCACGGCCATCGTTGGCCCCTCGGGCTCGGGCAAGACCACGCTGCTGCGCATCATCGCGGGCTTTGAAGCGCCCGACGCGGGCCGTGTCACCCTGGGCGGCCGGCAGCTGGCCGACGGGCCGGCCGCCGTGCCCGCGCACGAGCGCGGCATAGGCTATGTGCCGCAGGACGGCGCGCTGTTCCCGCACCTCACGATTGAAGGCAATGTCGGCTTCGGCCTGCCGCGCGACACGCCAAAACCCCAGCGCGCCGAACGCATAGCCGAGTTGATGGACATGGTCGCGCTGGACATCGCGATGCTGGCGCGCCGCCCGCATGAACTCTCCGGCGGGCAGCAGCAGCGCGTGGCGCTGGCGCGCGCGCTGGCGCAGCGGCCGCGCCTGATGCTGCTCGACGAACCTTTTTCAGCGCTGGATACCGGCCTGCGTGCCAGCACCCGCAAGGCGGTGGCGCAACTGCTGGGCGCGGCGGGCATCACCACCATTCTGGTCACGCACGACCAGGCGGAAGCCTTGTCATTCGCCGACCAGGTCGCCGTGATGCGAGGCGGGCTGCTGGTGCAGGCCGGGCGGCCACTGGATTTGTATTTGCGGCCGCGCGATGCGGCTGTGGCCGGCTTCCTGGGCGACAGCATTGTGCTGCCCGCGCATCTGGCCGGCGGCTGGGCCGACTGCGCGCTGGGGCGCATCGCCGTCAACGACAGCGCGCGCCAGGGCGCGGCGCAGATCATGCTGCGGCCCGAGCAATTGCAGGTGGCCGAGGTGCCTGCCGAAGTGGCGGCACATGACACACAAAACGGCGCCTGCTACGGCGCCGTGACCGACACCGACTTTGGCGGTTCGGTCTGCGTGCTGTCGGTCCGCCTGCTGCGGGGCACCGGCGCCACTGCCGCGCCCGCGCCAATGGCCGGCTGGGATGAACCGTTGCTGGTGCACAGCGCGGGCATGCATGCGCCGGCGATGGGGGCCATGGTGCGCATCACGGTGGACGGCCAGGCCCACGTTTTCAGCGCCTGAGCCGCCTGCGTCGCTTCGTTGGCCGGCCCCGGCTTGTCCACCCGGGCCCTCAAGCTTTGTTACTTTTTCCAGCGAAGGGAATTCCTGTTTTTCGGTATATTGTGTACGGTGTACACAATATTTCATCGACCCCTTTTAACAGGAGATTTCCCATGGCTCGCTATGTAGACGGTTTCATCGTCCCCGTTCCCGCCAAGAAGGTGGAGGCCTACCGCAAGCTGGCCCGCAAGGCCGGCAAGATCTGGATGGAGTACGGCGCGCTCGACTACACCGAGTGCATCGCCGACGACGTGAAACCCGGCAAGCTCACGTCCTTCCCGCAAAGCGTCAAGCTCAAGAAGGATGAGGTGGTGGTGTTCTCATGGATCAGCTTTAAATCGCGCAAGCAGCGCGACAGCATCAACAAAAAGGTCATGTCCGACCCGCGCCTGGCCGACATGGGGGATTCGAAGAACCTCCCTTTCGATGGCAAGCGCATGATCTGGGGCGGCTTCAAGACAATGGTTGAGCTCTGAAACCTTAGCCTTGCGCCACCGCTTCCGCCGCGGCCTTGGCCGCTGGCCGGTTCCCCAGCGGCGTGATCGTCACCGGTATTCCGCTCAGCACCGCATTGCCCGACAGCGGGTCGCGCCACTGATCATTCAGCAGGGTGTTGAGGTTGGCGCCGGGGCGCTCGGCCGCCAGTGACAGCCGTGTCCCGGGCTGGCCGTGGCCCCATCCGTGCGGCAGGCTCACCACGCCCGGCATCATGGCTTCGCTCAATTGCACCTGCGCTTCGATGTGCTGGGAACCGGCCGCATTGCTGCTGCTGATGCGCGCGATGGCGCCGTCGGCCAGGCCCAGGCGCGCCGCGTCCTGCGGGTGGACCAGCGCGGTGCAGCGGAAGGGGCCCTTGGCCAGCAGCGGCAGGTTGTGCATCCAGCTGTTGTTGGACCTGACGTCGCGCCGGCCGACGATCACCAGGTCGGGCACGGGGCGCTGCAAATCGGCGGCGGGGCGGGCCAGGTCGGCCAGTAGTGAAGGAGGCGCCAGCTCAACTTTGCCGGAAGGCGTGCGCAGTATCTCGGGAATGCGCGGCGCCAGTTCGCCGAGGTCGATGCCGCCGCGGGCGCCGCCCATGCTTTTCACTTTAGCCAGCGTCAGTCCTTCAGGCTTGCGGCCAAAGCCGTCGCCGTAGGGGCCGCTGCGCAGGGCCACGTCCAGCAGGCGTTCGGTCCCCTTGAGGCCGCTGGTCGCCTGTATCACCGCGTCACTGTGTTCACCAAACAGGCGCCGGGCGTCCTGCGCAAACTGGGCGTCGTCCAGGTCCGCCGCGCTGGTGCCTGTGCCTTTGCCCTGGACGAGGGCGGTCAAACGCACGAGGGTTTCCCATTCATCGGGCTGGCCGTTTGCGCGCGCGAACACCGGTGCGCTGTAGCGCGCGTGGTTGCGCCAGGAGAACTGCGTGAAGACCACGTCATAGTGCATGTCTTCCAGTGGCGAGGGGCCGGGCAGGATCACGTCGGCGTGGCGCGAGGTTTCGTTGAGGTAGATGTCCAGGCTGACCATGAAGTCCAGCCGGCCCAGTGCGCGCGACAGGCGCTCACCGTTGGGCACCGACAGCACGGGGTTGGTCGCGATGCTGATGAAAGCCTTGACCTGGCCGGGGCCCGCGGTTTCGATTTCTTCGGCCAGGCAGGTGGCCGGCAGCTCGCCCAGCACCTCGGGTGCGCGGCTCACGCGGCTGTGGTGGCGGCCGGTGGTCACGCCCTTGCCGCTGCCGGGCCGGCCCGCGGTGTTGGCGGCAAAGGCCGCGGCCTTGGGAAAGAGCACGCCGCCGATTTCGTCGAGGTGGCCGGTCACCGCATTGAGCACGTCAATCAGCCAACTGGCCAGCGTGCCGTACTCCTGCGTGCAGGTGCCGATCCGGCCGTAGACCGCGGCGCGCGGTGTACCAGCAAGCGTACGCGCCAAGCTGCGGATGGTGTCCGCGCCGATACCGCAGCGCGCGGCCACGATGCCCGCGTCAAACGGCGCCACGGCCGCTTCAAGCTCGGCCAGGCCGTTGAGGTGTTCCGCCAGCCGGCCCGGTTTGGCGAGCTTTTCCGCAAACACGGTGTGCAGCAGGCCCAGCAAAAAGAACACGTCGCCGCCGGGCCGGATGAAGTGGTGCTCATCGGCCATGGCGGCGGTCTCGGTGCGGCGCGGGTCCACCACCACCAGCTTGCCGCCGCGCGCCTGCAGCGCCTTGGCCTTGCCCTTGAAGTCGGGCACCGTCCACAGGCTGCCGTTGCTGGCCAGCGGATTCGCGCCCAGCATCAGCACAAAGTCGCTGCGCGAAATGTCGGGCACGGCCACGCTCATCCAGTTGCCGAACATCAGGCCGGTGGCCAGGTGCTTGGGCATCTGGTCCAGCGTGGAGGCCGAATACACATTGCGCGTGCCCAGCGCGCGCACCAGCTGCGGAAAGTACAGCAGCAAGCCGGCTTTGTGTGAACTGGGGTTGCCGGCCATCACCGCCACGCTGTCCTTGCCGTGGGCGGCCATCAGCGGCGGCAGGCGGCGGTTGATTTCCTCAAATGCCTCGTCCCAGGTGGCTTCGACAAACACTCCGTCGCGCTTGATCAGTGGTGTGCGCAGGCGGTCGGGGTCTTCATGCAGGTCTTTCAGCGCCACCCCTTTGGGGCAGATGTAGCCGGCGCTGAAAACGTCGGCGTCGTGCCCGCGAATGCTGATGACCTTGCCCGCTTTCACCTTGAGCTCCAGTCCGCAGCAGGCCTCGCACAGCGGGCAGATGCGGTGGTGGGTGGTTTCGTCGTTTGCCTGGGTGGCTGTTGATCCGGTCATTGCGTGTCTCCGCGGTCCGTGGCTGGTCTGTGGCTGGCTGTCCCCTCATTACGCGCGTGCGGCGCCGGCTTGCCAATCACGCGGGTGACATGTCGTTCAGGGCTTGCGGCGCCTCTTTCAGGCGGGCCGGAGCTGAAAACCCTATCTGGCCAAGCACAGGTGCTACTGAAAATATAGCGACTACAGGCGATCAGCCCGGTGCCTTCAAGGCCTGCAACACCTGCAGGGTGGCATCGTCCGCCGGAAAAAAAGTCTCCAGCGCCAGCTCCTGCAGGGTGACGTCGACGGGCGTGCCGAATACCGTGGTGGTGCTGATGAAGTTGAGCACGCCGGCCGGGGTGCGAAACTGCAGCGGCATCACCACACCCAGGTGCTCCCCGTCGAGGTGCGTGTCTTCGGCGCCCGGCGGCACGGGATAGGCGCGCAGCTCCTCCAGCAGCGCCGCCAGCCCCGGGTCGGCGGTGGCCGCGACCTGCTGGCGCAGCCGTTCAAAGATATGGCTGCGCCACTGCACGATGTTGACGATGTTGTGCGCCAGGCCTTGCGGGTGCAGGCTCAAGCGCAGCACATTGGTCTGGCCCGGCTGCACCAGGGAAGGGTCGGCGCCTGCCAGCAGGTGCGGCACCATGGCGTTGGC
>Ga0102592_1001893_pt1 | contig 20325 bp, 18 predicted proteins | sample AraplaCol_mMF_r2_FD_76861 | JGI IMG/M metagenome (GOLD analysis project Ga0102592, IMG submission 76861) | Arabidopsis root microbial communities from North Carolina, USA - plate scrape MF_Col_mMF_r2 (SPADES assembly) (version 2) | ecosystem: Host-associated > Plants > Roots > Endosphere...
TAGATCACCCGCGCCGAATGCGTCAGCCCGGCCACCAGCGGGTTGTCCACCTCGCCGCCGAGATTGAGCTGCACGTCGGGCACGCCGACAGCAGCATTGCCGTTCATGGCACCGTTCAGCGTTCTGGTCTGGATACCTTCCATGAAGGTGACGCCGCCGAGCACGCGCACCCCCTGCACCACTTCGCCGAACACGTTGAGTTCGACGCCGCGATTGCGCTGCTCGCCACCGAGCTGATAGGTGCCGTTCTGCGCGATCGCGAAAGGCTGCGTGATCTGGAACAGCGCCAGCGTGGTCGTGATGCGGCCGAAATCGACCTTCACACCCGTCTCGATCTGCTCGGACTGCACCGGCGGCAACATGCTGCCCGCATTGCTCGTACCGGCAGGTGCAACCGAGCCGGCCCCGAGCCCTTCGATATAATTCGCATAAAGAGACAAGTTCTCGAGCGGCTTCACCACCACGCCGAAGAACGGCGTCAATGCCGACTGATCATAAAGCGAGGAGATCGCCCCCGTGGTCGCGTTGAAATTCGTGACCTTGATCTGCTGCTGACGGCCACCGACGATGAATTGCAGGCGATCGTTCAGCATCCACATGCTGTCCGAGAACGAATAGCTGGCCAGTTCGGTGAGGTTCGTGCGCGGCGCCGTGGTGGCGAAGCCTGAAAGGTTCGGCTGCGCGACGGGTGCCACATTGTAGATATTGGTGGTGAAATTCGTCGTCGGCGCGATCACGCCAAGTTCGCTCGACAAGCCGGTCGCCGAGAACGTGAATTCATGACGTACCGGGCCGGTTTCCACGCGCGTGCGAAAGCCCGCCTGCCCCGTATAGGATTCCGCATAGGTCGGCTGCACGAACTGCCGCCCGGATGCATTGCCCAGCGCATCGGTGATGGTCAGGAAGCTGTAGACACCGAGGAAATCGTTGCGCCGCGCGCCCATCGAGGCGAAGACCGTCGTGTCTTCGGTGACGTCGGCTTCGACATTGGCGAGCCCGTACACATCCTGACCATCCGCGAAGTACCAGTTCTGGCCGAGGCTTGCGGTGTTGCTCGGCGGATTTGGCAGCGGAAAGCCTGCGTTGAAATAGACCGGGCGGGTCGGATCCTTGGCCTGGACCTTCTGGTAGTTGATGTCCAACGACGCGCGGATGCGCTCGCCGCGATAGTCGACGGCGAGCGCAGCTTCGCCAAGCTCCGATGTCTGGTTTCTCACCGGCGTGTCGCCATCACGATAGGCGCCGTTAAAACGCACTCCCCATTCCTTGTTGTCACCAAAGCGGCGGGCGGCGTCGATATGGGTGCCGAACTGGCTGTTCGAAATGTAACCGACGGTCAGACGCGTCAGCGCGTCATCCGGCGCGCGCTTGGGGATCAGATTGATCATGCCGCCGACCCCGCCCAGCGGCGCCATGCCATTGAGAAATGCGCTCGCCCCCTTAAGCACCTCGACGCGCTCAACAAAGGCAGTGCCGGCGAGTTGATACGGCACCACGCCATAGAGTCCGTTGACGGCGATTTCCGATGCTCCGACCGGAAAGCCGCGGATGAAGAACTGATTGGAATAACCGCCATCGGCCCATGCATTGCGCACCGACGGATCGTTCTGCACCACATCGGCCACCGACCGCGCCTGCTGGTCCTCGATGGTCTTGGCCGTGTAGCTGGTGATGTTGAACGGCGAGTTCATCACGCCGCGATTGCCGAGGATGCCGAGTTGCCCTCCCGTCGCGACCTGGCCGCCGGCATAGGGAGCGGGCGGCGCGCCCACAATGCTGCCGATGGGCGGAAGATAGCGCACGGGTTCAACTTGCCGGACCGGTGCCGTCGCCCGTCGCGCGGGCCCACGAGCGGCCGAGCGCCGTGGCTGCTGCGTGTGACGCACCTGCGGGCGCGCCGGCGCTTCGACCGTCACGGCAGGAAGATTCGGTGATTGCGCCTGCGCCCCGCCAGTGAAAACGACAGTCAGTACAAAATAACTCGTGGCGCTCAGGCAAAGCGCCCGGCTCGTTCGGATATTGATCATCGGGCACTTCCCCAGCCTGAGGCCGCCATGCTGCGACCATTTGACCTTCTTAGGTCGGGGTCAGGGAGATGCGTACTAGAACGCCTCGAAGATCGGGTATTTCAGGTTGCAGAATAGAACCTTGTCCACACGGCGCTCAACCGGGAAGAGATGAGCTATGCATCCGCCGGCTTGCGCTGTTTCAAAAACCGCGCACTTGCAAAACCCAGCAATGCCACGGCCGCCGCAGCCATCAACAATGTCGGCACCTTGCCGGCATGCGCGAGGCCGAAGCCATAGGCGATGGGCCCGACAGACTGCCCCAGGAAGAAGCAACACGCATGCAGCGACATGGCGCTGGCGCGGGCTTCCTGCGACAGCTCGGTCGAGAATATCTGCAGTGAGCCGTGCAGCATGTAGAAGCCCCAGCCCATGTTCAGCAGGCTCAGCGCCTGGATCTGCCAGTTCGGGCTGAAGCCGGTGGCGGCGAGCTGGATCGCGATCAGGATGCCGCCCCAGATCATCATCCCGTTGATGCCGAGCCGCGCCAGCATGTGCTTGACAGTGACCGTGTAGAACAGGCCGCCCACGGCAAAGCATGCGATCACGAGGCCTGCGATCGACAGGCTGGTGACGCCGCCGTCGAACAGGAATGACGAGATATACGGAAACAGGCCGAGGATCAGGCATCCCTCGACGAATACAGCGCTGTAGACGATCAATGTATTCGGATTGCGGAAAATCACCTTGTAGCCTCGTGCGAGCTTGCCGAAATCGGCCTTGCCCGCAGGCGCGATGATCGCCGCGCCCTTGAAGCCGATCGCCACGGCGATCGAGGCTATGATCGCGAGCCCGCCAAGGATCACCAGCACGCCGCGCCATCCGAAGAAGTCACCGATCACGCCGGCTGCGGTGGAGCCGAGCACGGTGCCGGTCATCGCGCCGGCCATGACGCGGCTGAGCGCGACCTGACGCAATTGCGGGCCGACCAGATCGCTGGTGAGCGACAGCGTCACCGGAAACACCCCGCCTGCCCCGATGCCAGCGAGTACACGCGTCGCCAGCAGCAGCGAGTAGTTGGTCGTCATGGCGCCGAGAATGCTGGCGACGCCGAGCAGCACCAGGCAGATGATCATCAGCCGCGCCTTGCCGAACATGTCGGCGGCCGCGCCGAGTACCGGCTGCACGACAGCGAAGGTGAAAGCGAGCGCGGATGAGAGACCCGCAGCCACAGCGACGGTGACCATCAGGTCGTCCGCCACATGCGGCAGCACCGGATCGAGCGCGCGCTGCGACAGCGCCGCCGCGAACGACGCCAGTGCGATGACTTTGATGACCGGCGGCAGCATCGACGCGCCACGATTATCCAACTGGCGATCCGATGCTGGTTCGGTCACGCCTTGACCGATGTCTGCTTGGCGAGTGCGTCGAACGCCATCAGGTTCTTCACCAGCGCCTCAAACTCGCGCAGCGGCACCATATTGGGGCCGTCCGACGGCGCGTTATCGGGATCGGGATGCGTTTCGATGAACACGCCGGCGACGCCGACCGCAACCGCTGCACGCGCCAGCACCGGCACGAATTCCCGTTCGCCACCCGAGGACTCGCCCTTCCCGCCCGGCTGCTGCACCGAATGGGTGGCGTCGAAGATCACCGGCGCCTTGGTGGTGCGCGCCAGGATCGGCAGCGCGCGCATGTCGGAGACCAGCGTGTTGTAGCCAAACGATGCGCCGCGCTCGGTAACCAGAACCTTGTCGTTACCGCCGCCGACCAGCTTCTTGACGACATTGGCCATGTCCCACGGGGCGAGGAACTGACCTTTCTTCACATTGACGGCTTTGCCCGTGGCGGCGGCAGCAAGCAGCAGGTCGGTCTGCCGGCACAGGAAAGCTGGGATCTGCAGCACGTCAACGGCCTCCGCCGCGCGCGCGCACTGCTCGTTCTCATGCACGTCGGTGAGGACAGGCAGGCCAAACGTCTCACGGATTTCCGCAAAGATCGGGAGCGCGTCGTCGAGGCCGATACCACGCGCGGCGGACGCACTGGTGCGGTTCGCCTTGTCGAATGAGGTCTTGTAGACGAGCCCGATCTTTAGCCGCTGCGCGATCTCCTTCAGCGCCTGCGCGGTCTCCAGCGCATGCTGCCGGCTCTCCAGCTGGCATGGCCCGGCGATCACCGAGATCGGCAGGTCATTGCCGAAACGGACGGAGCCAAGTTCAACGACGGGCGCGGCGATGTGCGATACGGTCAAGACGGTCCGGTCTCCTTGAGGGAACGCGTCCATCAACCGCAGGACCGGGCGGGATGCAAGCCCGGATCAGCCCGCTCCTGCCCGGGGATATCAGGGTTGCGCCGGACGCGCCGCCGAACCGGACAGCGCCTTGGCCTGAGCCTATTTCAGCGCCGAAAACGCCGTCGGCGCGAGAAACTGGCTGACGATATTGCCGACGATCTGGCCGTCCTCCTCGGACTTCGTCCGGGCGGCAGTCCAGTCAGGGTCGGTCATGAAAGCCGTCCAGAGCTTCTCGCGCTGCGCGAGCGATTCCCATTGCAGCAGGTAGGTCAGGTCGTTGTTGGATTCGCCGATCAACGTGGTGAAGAAACCCGCCTGGCGAATGCCGTGCTTCTCCCACAGCTTCAATGTCGCATTCTCGAAACGCTTGAGCAGCGCCGGCAACCGGCCCGGCAGGCACCGGTAGACACGCAATTCATAGATCATCGCAATTGGTTCCTTCCCTTTTTGACAGCCTTCTACGGCCTTGGCGCATGGCTCGTTGCGGCATCGTCCCTTGCCCGCGCCGGTACAGGCTTACATCATGCGGTCCTCGGTGCAACTGCAGCGCCTCGGACTTTGGAATTCTGGACTTGGAATGATCATGCGACACACCGCCCTGATTTTGCTCTTCACTGCCACCCTGACCGCGTCGGCCGCGGCGCAAGCGCCCGGTCAGATCACATCGGGAGCGACGGGTGTGACGGTGAATGGCAAGCCGGCGGCGCGCGTCGGCGACACCACGACGGATGGCAGGATCATCGAGGGCGCGAAGGGCGTCTATATCAATGGCAAGCCCGTGGCCGTGGTCGGCGGCAGCACCGAATGCGGCTCGAAGACCACATCGGGCGCCACCGGTGTATTCGTCAATGGCAAGCCGATGGCCCGTGCCGGCGATACGACCTCGGGCTGCAAATAAATCCAGATGTCTTTTTCCTGGATAAGCTGGACGGCAGGTGCAGGCCTCGCCGGCCGGATCACGCTCGCCATCACCGCAAGCGTTCTGGTGCTGCCCGTCGTCCAGAACACCGCACAAGCCCAGAACCGCAAGGCGCCCAGCGAACGCGAATTCGTCGATCGCATCAATGACGCCTTTCGCAGACTGCAGGCTGGCGACAGCGAAGGCGGCCGCCTGCGCCTGAAGACGACGCTGCGTGCCCTCGCCGACAGCAATTACAGCGAGCTGACGATCCGCGCCTATCTCAACGCCGTCACGTTGTTCGAACGCCGCCGCGACAACACCGCCGCGTCCGAACTGTTCGCCGATGCATCGAAAACCCGTGCAGCGCAGGAGCCTGACAGCGCCGCTGCCACGCTGTGGTTCGAATATGCGCGCTTCCTCAACCGCATCCAGCAATATGAAGCCGCCATCCCGGTCGCGACCGAAGCGCACAAGCGCATGCGCGCGATCTACGGCCGCAATTCGCAGGAAGACATCGCCGGCGGCGACATTCTCGCCACGGTCCTTACCAATAACGGCGCCGTCGCCGCGGGGCTCAATCTCTCCGAAGATATCTATCTCAACGCCAAGAAGGCGCTGGGCGAGCGCGTACCGCTGACCTGGCGCACCGAGAACAATTATGCCGAAGCGCTGCGCATGGTCGGCCATCCCGATGTCGCAGCCACCATCGACGAGCCACTGCTGAAGCGGCGCATCGCCCATTATGGCCTTGGCAGCATCCAGGCACTGGTCTCCGCCTCCAATCTCGCGCTTAACCATCTCGCCATGGGCAACGAGGCCGAGACGCTGAAAGCGCTCGAACTGCAGAAGCGTGCCGCGGCGGCACTAGCCGATCCGACCTCCGAACATGTGGCACAGGCCGATACCTGGATCACCTATACCAAAGCCTATTTCCATCCCGACCGCCGCCTGAGCAACGTCGATCTCGAAGCCATGGCGCGCGTGAAGGACTGGAACGGGGCGCCGGACATCCTGCGCATCAAGACGGCGCAGCTTGCCGCCGACCAGTTTGAACTGCGCGGCGATACCACCCGCGCCCTTGCGCTGCGTCTCGATGCCTATCAGCGCTCGCAGGAAACCATCGCCAGACAGCATCCGATGACGTTCGATGCCCTGCTCGGCGTCGCCATGACGCGCATGAAGCGCGGCGACAAGGACACACTCGCGACCTTCAAGGACGTTGAGCAGCAGTCGTTCCGCTGGATGCTGCGCGAGGTCGGCACCGCCGGTAACCGCTACGTCGCCGAGACCATGCGCAAACTGGCCGACGACATTCTGTATGAATTCGGCCGCTACGCCTTGCAGGAGCCGTCCGCTGCCGTCGCCTATGCGGAAGCCGTGACGCGCTGGAAGACCATGGAGGATGGTGATCGCACCTTGCTCCGGCTCACCGCCGACCGCCTCCCTGACGATGCGACCAAGACGCTGGCCCAGACGGTGCTTCGCCTGTCCGGTCAACAGCAGGAATTATTGTCATCCGGCAGAATCGACGGCGATGCCCGGCAGGTGCTCACCCAATTGCAGGATGCCCGCCAGGCATTGTCCGCCCGCATGGGTGAGAAGGCCCCGAGTGATCTCAAGCTGCCCGCCATTGCGGACCGGTTGGAGCATACCGATGCGTTGGTGGATTTCTTCGTCAGCGGCCGCCGCAACCGCGTCACGCCCACCGCGCCGAAGCCGGAAATGCGACTGCAGGCGGTAATCCACCGCAATGGCAAAGCGCCGACACTCGTCGATCTCGGGCCGCTCGATAATTTCCTCGGTGCCGATGTCACCTCGGCGGATCGCAACAAGACCTTTCGCCGCCTGTACGACACCCTGCTCGGCCCGCTGAAGCCTCAACTTGCCGACGTCCGGCGCCTATTCCTGGTCCCTGACAGCGAGCTCTACAGCCTGCCCTTCGCGATGCTGCAGGATGCGAGTGGCCGCTATCTCGACGAGATCTACGACACCCGCATCATGACCCGTGCCGATGCGCTGTTCTTCGCCGACCGCGATACAAAGCTCGCCGCTGGCAGCAAGGCGCTGCTGGTCGGCGGCCTCGATTACGCGGGAGCGGCGAGCCAGTTGCCGTCGACCCGGACCGAGATCGACACTGTCGAGGCCGACCTCAAGAAGCGCGACCTGAAGGTCACCATGCTGTCCGGCGACGGCGTCAGCGAACCGCTACTACGCCGCGACGCCAAGGGCGCGTCGCTGATCCATCTCGCCACCCACGGCTTCTACAAGACCGCCTCGGACCGCACCGACGCGCTCTGGCGCAGTGGCCTCGTCGCCTCGCGCCCCAATCTCAGCCGCCCGCCGCAGCGCGACGACAATGACGGCGTGCTCTACGCCCATGAGTTGATGAACTGGGACCTGTCCTCGGCAGATCTCGTCGTGCTCTCCGCCTGCCAGACCGCGCTGGGCGATCCCAGCCGCGTCGGCAGCATCCGCGGTCTGCCCACCGCGCTCGCCATCGCCGGCGCGCGGCGCTCATTGCTGACACTGTGGGAAGTCGCCGACGAAGGCACCGCGAACTTCATGGCACGTTTCTATCAGGTGCTGGCGGATGAGGATCTGGACTATGCCAGCGCACTGCGGAAGGTCCGCATCGAGGCGATGCACGGCAAGATCAAGGCCGCGGATGATCCATCGGTGTGGGCAGCGTTCGTGTTCTTCGAGAGCTGAGACTGTAGCCCTCATGAGCGCAGCGACATGCGGAATGTCGCGCATGTCGCAACGTCGGTCTCCGCGACCATTTCGCAGGCGACCGAAAACTACCTATGATATACTCTATATCAAAACTCGCCTCAGGCGACTTGTGGGACCCAAACAAATCGTATATACGATTAAATGCCAAACTTCGATCCAACCAAGGAAGCGAAGAACCTTGAGAAGCACCACATCTCGCTGGCGCGGTGGGTCGATCTTCTCGTGCTGGCTATCGTATGTGACGATCGTTTCGACTATGGCGAACCGCGTTATCGCGCTTATGGGACGCTCGACGGCCAGTCATACTGCCTCGTCTTCACACTGCGCGACGGGGCCAAACGCCCCATCAGCCTGCGCCGCGCGCATGCAAAGGAAATGAAGCGCTATGTCTCGTAAACAGAAAGAGCCGGTGTTCGACGACGACAATCCAGAGTGGACCAAAGAGGATTTTGCGTTGGCCACGCATTTTGAGCCCGGTATCAAGGCCACCGATCTCACGCCGGAAATTCTCGCGCGCGTCGCAAGACGCGGCCCGCAAAAAGCCCCTACCAAAATCCCCGTCTCCCTCCGCCTCAGCGCCGATGTCGTGAAGCATTTCAAGGACACCGGGCCGGGCTGGCAGAGCCGGATCGACGACGCCTTGCGCAAGATCGCAAAAGTGTAGTTCAGGCTGTAGCCCGCATGAGCAACGCAGCATGCGGGCTACTGGATTTACGCTTTGAAGCCGGTCAAGAACCCATCCAGGCAATCCTGGATCGCGTCGATGCCATAACCGCCTTCCTGCACGACGAGGGTCGGCAGATCGAGAGACTTCATCTTCTCGCCGATGCTGCCAAAATCCCGCGCCTCGAGCTTGAAGATGCCGATCGGATCATCGCGATGGGCATCGAAACCAAGCGCAACGACAAGGGCATCAGCGCCAAATGCGCGCACCCGCTCGATTGCCGTGTCGAGTGCTGCACTCATCTCATTTCCGCCAGAGCCAGCAGGCAACGGCAGATTGAGATTGGCGCCCTCGCCCGCACCGTAACCGGTTTCATGCGCAAAGCCGGTATAGAACGGCACGAAGTCGGTCGGGTCGCCATGCACGGAGATCGTCAGCACATCCGGTCGCGTGTAGAAGATTTGCTGCGTGCCATCGCCGTGATGGATATCGACGTCGATGATCGCGACCTTGCCGAAACGGTCGCGCAACCGCTGCGCCGCGATCGCACTGTTGTTGAGGTAGCAGAAGCCGGTGCCGCGATCGGCGCGGGCATGATGGCCCGATGGCCGGCACAGCGCATAGGCCGAGCGCTCACCCGCAAGGATCGCATCGGCCCCCGCGACCGCCGTTTCCGATGAGCGCAGAATGGAGCCCCAGCTGTCAGGCCCCATCGGCACCGAGAGATCGCCGAGATACCAGCCGACCTGGCCGATGAAGCCCGTCGCGGGGCAATCGGGCCGAGCGGTCTCTTCCACACGCCCACTCCAGTACGGAAAATATTGCGGCCACACTTCCGGCCCGTGATCCGGCAGCTTCGCCCAGTTCTCCCATGCGTTTTCCAGAAACCGCACATACGCCGCGGTATGAACCGTCAGCGCCGGCGCGGTGCCGTATTCGGCCGGCTTCTCCGGTGTGATGCCGTGACGCGCCAAGGCGCCGAGCAGTCGCTCCGTGCGCAGCGGCGAGTCCTTGATGGGCACGAAGCGGCCATAGCGCATGAATTGCTGCGGCGAATGGATCGCCTGATCGGGATGATAGAAAGCGCGCATGATTGATCCTCGTGTCCGTTCGACTGGTCAGCACACCAGCGTCGTCACGGGATCATTCACACGGAAGGTTCGCGCCGATCAATCAGCAATGTCGGCAGCCTGCGTCAGCGCAGGCATGCATTAGAAGTGCTCAAGCGTAGGGCGGATGACGGCTTCGCGTCATCCGCCCTACGTTAGTGCTTAAACCAGCCGGCTCTGCGCCGCTGCCGCCTTGATGAAGCTCGCGAACAGCGGATGCGGTTCGAACGGGCGAGACTTCAGTTCTGGGTGATACTGCACGCCGATGAACCACGGATGATCTTCGTATTCGACGATCTCCGGCAGCACGCCGTCCGGCGACAGGCCCGAGAATTTCAGGCCGTGCTTCTCCAGCCGCTCCTTATAGGCCGTATTGACCTCGTAGCGGTGGCGATGGCGCTCGGAAATCTCCAGCGCGCCGCCATAGACTTCGGAGACCTTGCTGCCCTTGGTCAGCGCAGCCGGATAGGCGCCGAGGCGCATGGTGCCGCCGAGATCGCCGGCATTGGTGCGCTTCTCCAGTTCGTTGCCGCGCAGCCATTCGGTCATCAGGCCGACCACAGGTTCGTTGGTCTCGCCGAATTCGGTGGAATTGGCGTCCTTGATCCCGGCGAGGTTTCGCGCAGCTTCGATGACCGCCATCTGCATGCCGAAGCAGATGCCGAAATACGGCACGTTGCGCTCGCGCGCGAACTGCGCCGCGCGGATTTTTCCTTCAGCACCGCGCTGGCCAAAACCGCCGGGCACCATGATTCCGTTCACGTGTTCAAGGAAAGGCGCAGGGTCCTCGTTCTCGAACACCTCGCTCTCGATCCAGTCGAGATTGACCTTCACCTTGTTCGCGATGCCGCCGTGGGAGAGCGCCTCGATCAGCGACTTATAGGCGTCCTTCATGCCGGTATATTTGCCGACGATGGCGATCGTCACCGCGCCTTCCGGATTGCGAACGCGCTCATTGATCGTGTGCCAGGACTTCAGCTGGAGTTCTTCGCGGGAGCTGATGCCGAACGCGGCCAGCACTTCGTCGTCGAGACCGGCCTTGTGATAGGCCTCGGGCACCGCATAGATGTTGTCAACGTCGCGCGCCTCGATGACGGCGCTTTCGCGGACGTTACAGAACAGGCCGAGCTTGCGGCGCTCTTCCGCCGGAATGTCACGGTCGCAGCGGCACAGCAGGATGTCCGGCTGGATGCCGATGGAGCGCAGCTCCTTCACCGAATGCTGGGTCGGCTTGGTCTTCAACTCGCCGGCGCTGGGAATGTAGGGCAGCAGCGTCAGGTGGACGAAAATGGTGTCGCCGCGCGGCAGATCGTTGCGCAGCTGACGGATCGCTTCGAAGAACGGCAGGCCTTCGATGTCGCCGACGGTGCCGCCGATTTCCACCAGCACGAAGTCGTAGCCGTCATTGTCCGAGAGGACGAAATCCTTGATGGCATTGGTGACATGCGGAATCACCTGGATGGTGGCGCCGAGATAGTCGCCACGCCGCTCCTTGGTGAGGATGTCCTGATAGATGCGCCCGGTGGTGATGTTGTCCTTCTTGGTGGCAGGACGACCGGTGAAGCGCTCGTAATGACCGAGGTCGAGATCGGTTTCGGCACCGTCGTCGGTGACGAAGACCTCGCCGTGCTGATACGGCGACATCGTCCCCGGATCGAGATTGAGATAGGGGTCGAGCTTGCGAAGCCGGACCTTGTAGCCACGCGCCTGCAACAGCGCGCCTAACGCCGCTGATGCCAGACCTTTACCGAGCGAGGAGACCACGCCGCCGGTGATGAAAATGTACCGCGCCATGGGACCTAACCTTTATCTCTCCGAGGCCGATTCGCCAAAACGAATCGCAGCCCTCAGCGGGTTTCCGCCGGGCCTGTGGGTGACTTGAATTCCGAAACGATAACAGCCCCTTGATGGGGGCTGTTGAGGCAGGATGGAAGCAACCATCCTGCATGGCGCCAATGCGTTGGCGCGAATTACCGCGATTGCGGAGCCTGCGGCGCTTCGTCGGCCTTCTTCAGGCTGTCGAGTAGGCCGCCCGAGGTCGGCGCCGTCAGCGGCGACGACGGGGCACCCTGCTGGGTCGCCGGCGCACCGGTCGGCAGGATCGAACTCGGGCCGCGATTATAAGTCGCCAGCCAAGACAGGAACATCGAGGTTAGGAAGAAGCCGACCGCCAGGAATGCCGTGGTGCGGGTCAAGAGATTGGCCGTGCCGCGGCCGGTCATGAAACCACCGCCACCACCGCCGCCGCTGCCAATACCGAGGCCGCCGCCTTCCGACTTCTGCAGCAGCACGACGCCGATCAGGGCGGCGACGATCATCAGGTGAATTACGATAACGACGCTTTGCATCTTGTCCTTCCATCGCAAGCACGCCGCGCCGATCGCCGGCTGCAGTCCCAGTGCTTACGGGGTTTGAATCTGCAGGTGTCTACACGAGGAAGGTCGAAATTGCCAACCCTTTGGGCGGCAATCGCAAACCTCTCCCGTATGAACGCAACGCCCTTGATTTAGGGGCAGCCGGCCGCGATTGCCAGGAAGTCCGTCGCCTTCAGGCTGGCGCCACCGACCAACGCGCCGTTCACATTCGGCACGGCCATCAGTTCCTTGGCATTGGAGGGCTTCACCGAACCGCCGTAAAGGACCTTGATCGACGGTCCTTCGTTCTTGAAGCGCTGGTTGAGATGTTCACGGATAAACTTATGAACTTGCTCGACATCCGCCGCCGTCGGCGTCAAGCCGGTACCGATCGCCCAGACCGGCTCATAGGCCACGATCAGATTGCCCGAAGTGCAGTCGTCCGGCAGCGAGCCCTTGAGCTGGGTGCCACAGACATCGAGCGTCTTGCCGGCGTCGCGCTCGGCCTGGGTCTCGCCGATGCAGACGATCGCCGTCAGGCCGGCGCGCCAGGCGGCCAGGGCTTTCTCACGGACCACGGCGTCGGTTTCCTTATGATCGGCCCGGCGCTCGGAATGGCCGACAATGATGGCCGTCGCGCCGGCGTCGGCGAGCATCTCGGCGGCGACGTCTCCCGTATGGGCGCCTGAGGCCTTCGGGTGGCAATCCTGTGCGCCCACGGTGACGGCGTGCTTGCCTTCCTGCCCGAAGCTCGCTGCCCTGGCCGCGAAAGTGGCCAGCAGCGTGACTGGCGGACAAACCAGAAGATCAGCCTTGTCAGCAACTTCCGGCGCACCGCGAAGCATCGCTTCGAACTCGTTCACCGAAGTCTTGAGGCCGTTCATTTTCCAGTTGCCAGCGATCAATGGGCGAACGGCATCGGTCATGGGTCTGTCCTGTCACAAGAAGAGGTCGGATGAGGCTTTTGAGCTAACAGAGCCGGCCGGGCTGCTCAAGCTGGCCCGGCGCCGCGCTTGCCGCGATGGCGACTGATCTCGTCCGCGGTCGGATCAGGCGCTTTCGGATCGAAACCGCGCCAGCCAGCGGCGGCGAGCTCGTTCCGGCGGGCGGCTATATCCACAGACGACGGGTTGAGGATCGCCTCGAAAGTGTCCTTTTGACCGGCCGGGACCTTGGCGCTCACCAGCGAACCGCCACGGCGGATGCTCTCGGCATAGACTTCGGCCTCGTTCACGGCCACGCCCGCTTCGGCCAGCATGCCGATGGCGCTCCCCGCGGCGCCGGCCACCGCCGCGCCCGTCGCTGCTGCCGCGAACCAGCCCGCGGCGACCACCGGGCCGAGACCTGGAATCGCGAGCAGACCCAGCCCGGCCAGCAAGCCGCCGAAACCGCCCAGGCCAGCGCCGATCGCCGCTCCCTTGCCCGCACCGCCCGCCAGATCGGGCGCGTACCATTTGTCCGCATTATTGGCGATGACGCTGATGTCGTCCTCCGGGATTCCGGCCTCGCGCAACTGGCGGACGGCCGATTGGGCGTCTGCGAAATCATCGAACAGGCGGGAAATCGTCACTTTGGTCATCGGGGCTCTCCGCTTACTCCGGCTGCGCCGAGATGTTGCCCTTGTAGTCGACGCTGACGCGCACGCGTTTGGTGCCGCTCATGGCCGTCCCTCGCCAGATGCCCTGACTGTCATTCATGAGCTGGGAGACATCTGAATAGCCCTGAGACTTCAGGAGGTCGCGCGCCTGCCCTTCGGAAAAGCTGTTGGCTCCGGGCGACAGCGTGGGGCCGCTCTGTGGCTGCACCACACTCGGATTTTCCATCGCCGGGTTCTGCTGCGCCCATGCCGGCGGTAGCATCAGCCAGAGGCCGGCAAAGGCCACCCCAGCTCGCACCCGAATCCGCATGTTGCCTCCCCGATCGGCCGTCTGGCCTGCCCCATCAATCGGCGGGACGGACAGAAGTTCCATCACCGAAACCCGGCCAAGCACCTGAAACCGCTTCAATCCGCCCCGTTCCGTCCGGTTGCGACGGAACGGCTGCCACTTTATGATGCGCGTCCTATTCGGCGATGGCCCCCGCGGTTCGAGCCGCTGGCGCAAGCCGGTTCCCCTCCTGACAGACAAGATTGACCCATGCTTCGAGGAATCCGCAAAGCCTCATCCAACTGGATTGGCAAGATGATCATGAGCGTCGTGATGGGCGTGCTCATCATCAGCTTCGGCGTGTGGGGCATCGGCGACGCCTTCAAGGGCTCGACCCAGACCAAGGTCGCCACGATCGGCTCGACCGACATTTCCACGGAGCAGTTCCGCCAGCTCTTCAATGACAAGCTGCAGCAAATCGGCCGCCAGTTCGGCCGTCCACTGACGCCGGATCAGGCCCGCGCCTTCGGCCTCGACCGTCAGGTGCTGCAGCAGGCCATCGCGGAAGCCGCCCTCGACGAGGACGCCCGCCGCAAGGGCCTTGGCGTGTCCGATCAGGAAGTTCTGCGCCAGATCATGGCCGATCCGAACTTCCAGGGCATGAACGGCCAGTTCGATGGCGCCCGCTTCCAGCAGGTGATCCGCTCCCTCGGCTATACCGAGCAGCGCTATATCAACGAGCAGCGCCGGGTTTCGCTGCGCCGCCAGATCGCCTCCACGGTCACCACCGGCGTCGATACGCCGAAGCCCATGGTCGAAGCGCTCAGCCGTTACCAGAACGAGCAGCGTACCATCGATTACGTGAAGCTCGATGCGGCCCAGGCCGGCACCATCGACGCCCCCTCGCCCGAGGCGCTCGCCGCCTATTTCGACGAGCGCAAGACCCAGTTCCGCGCCCCCGAATATCGCAAGATCGCCTTCCTGGTGCTGACGCCGGAAGAAATGGCGAAGTGGTCTACCGTCTCGGATGAGGACGCAAAGAAGCTCTATGACGACCGCAAGGACCGCATCTCTCAGCCGGAGCAGCGCCAGATCTCGCAGATCGTGTTCCCGAATGCCGAGGAAGCCCAGGCGGCTCGCGCCAAGCTGAATGACAGCTTCTCCTTCGACGACCTCGCCAAGGAGCGCGGCCTGAAGCCGTCGGACGTCGAACTCGGCATGGTCACCCGCGCCGGCATCCTCGATCCGAACGTCGCCGATGCCGCCTTCTCGCTGGCCCCGGACACGATCAGCCAGCCGGTCACCGGCCGCTTCGGCACCACCCTCCTCAAGGTCGGCAAGATCCAGGCCGGCAGCACCCCGAGCTATGACAGCGTGGCCGCGACCATCAAGCGCGACCTCGGCATCGAGCGCGCCCGCGCCGTGGTCGCCGACATGCACAACAAGATCGAGGATGAGCGCGGCGGCGGCGCCAACATCGTTGATGCCGCCAAGAAGCTGAACCTGACGGCCGTTACCATCGAGGCTGTCGATCGCTCGGGCCGTGGCCCGGACGGCCAGCCGGTCACCGGCCTGCCGGCCAGCACCGATATCCTGTCGCAAGCCTTCAACAGCGATGTCGGCGTGGACAATGACGCGATCCAGGCCAGCGGCGGCTACATCTGGTATGACGTGCTCGGCATTACGCCCGCCCGCGAACGTACCCTCGAAGAGGTCAAGGCCCAGGTCGAAGCGCGCTGGCGCGAGGACGAGATCACCAAGCGCCTGCGCACCAAGGCCGAGGAGATGGTCAAGAAGCTCGACGGCGGCGCCAAGCTCGCCGACGAAGCGGCTGCGGCCGGCCTCAAGGTCATCACCTCGGCTCCCTTCAAGCGCGACGCCACCGTGGCGGATCTGTCGCCGGGCGTGATCCAGGCTGTGTTCCGCGGCGTGAAGGATGCCGCCGGCCAGGCGCCGGGCGCTGGTGCGTCGGACTGGATCGTGTACCGCATCATCGACATCTCGGCGCCGACCGTCGACATGGCCTCGGATGACGCCAAGAAGCTGAAGGAAAGCCTGCAGCGCGGGCTGACCGACGAGCTGGTGGCGCAGTACATCACCAAGCTCGAGCAGCAGGTCGGCACCAAGATCAATCAGGAAGCGTTCGCGCTGGCCACCGGCGCGACGACGAATAACTGATCTCCTGGCCCGTAGGATGGGTAGAGCCGAAGGCGAAACCCATCGCAACGCAACATGAAAGTGATGGGTTTCGCTGACGCTCTACCCATCCTACAAGCCGTCATCGCATCACTTTCGGAAGCATCCCATGGACAATCTTCGGGCAATCATCGCCAAGGTCGCGACCGGCGCCTCGCTGACGCGCGAGGAGTCCTCGGCCGCCTTCGACAGCATGATGTCGGGTGAAGCCACGCCCTCCCAGATGGGCGCCCTGCTGATGGGGCTGCGCGTCCGCGGCGAGACGGTCGATGAAATCACCGGCGCCGTGGAAGTCATGCGCGCCAAGATGCTGCGCGTGACCGCACCGGCGGATGCGGTCGATATCGTCGGCACCGGCGGCGACGGTTCTGGTTCCGTCAATGTCTCGACCTGCGCTTCCTTCATTGTCGCCGGCTGCGACGTGCCGGTCGCCAAGCATGGCAACCGCGCGCTGTCATCGAAATCCGGCGCTGCCGACGTGCTGGCCGCGCTCGGCGTCAATATCGATCTCAAGCCTGCCGATGTGAGCCGTTGCGCGACCGAAGCCGGGATCGGTTTCATGTTCGCGCCGGCGCATCATCCGGCCATGAAGAATGTCGGCCCGACCCGGGTCGAACTCGCCACCCGCACGATCTTCAACCTGCTCGGCCCGCTGTCCAACCCCGCCGGCGTGAAATACCAGATGGTCGGCGTGTTCTCGCGGCAGTGGGTGCAGCCGCTGGCGCAGGTGCTGAAGAATCTCGGCGCCACGCGCGCCTGGGTCGTGCACGGCTCCGACGGCCTCGACGAGATCACCCTCACCGGCCCGACCTTCGTGTCGTCGCTGGAGAACGGCCAGATCACCAATTTCGAGATCAAGCCGGAAGATGCCGGCCTGCCCTATGTCACCGCCGAAGCCCTCAAGGGTGGCGACGCCCAGGCCAATGCGGCCTCGCTGCAGGCTGTGCTCGACGGCAAACCCGGCGCGTTTCGCGACGTGGCGCTGTTCAACGCGGCGGCAGCGCTGCTGGTTGCCGGCAGGGCGAAGGACATCAAGGAAGGCGTTGCCATGGGCCAGAAGTCGCTCGACAGCGGTGCCGCGCTCGCGAAGCTCAAGCAGCTGGTGGCCGTCTCAAACGCCTGACGGAGCGAACGATATGTCCGACATCCTCACCAAGATCGAAGCCTACAAGCGCGAGGAAATCGCCAAGGCGAAGCAGCAGCAGCCGCTCAGCGCGCTGGAAGCACTTGCCCAGTCTGCATCGCCGCCGCGCGGCTTCATGACCGCAATCCACCGCAAGCTCGACAAAGGCGATTTCGCACTGATCGCCGAAGTGAAGAAGGCATCGCCCTCCAAGGGCCTGATCCGCGATGATTTCGATCCACCGACCCTCGCCAAGGCCTATGAGGACGGCGGTGCCGCCTGCCTGTCGGTGCTGACCGATACACCGTCGTTCCAGGGCCATCTCGACTTCATGGTTGCAGCACGCGCTGCCACCAAATTGCCGGTGCTCCGCAAGGATTTCATGTTCGACATCTATCAGGTGGTCGAGGCGCGCGCGCACGGTGCCGACTGCATCCTGATCATCATGGCCGCACTCGATGACGCCCTCGCCCGCGATATCGAGGATGCCGCGATCGATCACGGCATGGATGTCCTGCTCGAAGTCCATGACGAGGCGGAACTCGAAAGGGCGCTGAACCTGCGCTCGCCGATGATCGGCATCAACAACCGCAATCTGCGCACCTTCGACGTCACCCTCGCCACCAGCGAGCGGCTGGCGCCGATGATGCCGAAGGATCGGCTCAAGGTCGGCGAGAGCGGCATTTTCGCGCCGGACGATCTGGCGCGGCTGGAGCGCGTCGGCATTTCGACTTTCCTGGTCGGCGAAAGCCTGATGCGGCAAGCGGATGTAACAGCCGCCACGAAGACGCTGCTGAAGCGGAGCTAGACTCCACTTCCTTCTCCCCCTGTGGGAGAAGGTGGCGCGAACGAAGTTCGCGACGGATGAGGGGTAGCCGCGAGGCTCGGAGCCTGCGGCTACCCCTCACCCGTCTGCGCTACGCGCAGCCACCCTCTCCCACAAGGGGAGAGGGAAGCCGGAGACCGTTGTACCGATGGCGAAAAAATCGAAGAAATCCTCGCCCGCCCTCACCCATATCGATTCCGCCGGCGAAGCCCGCATGGTCGATGTCTCGGAAAAGCCTGCCACCGAGCGCGTTGCAGTCGCCGAGGGCCTTGTGATCATGAGCAAGGCCAGCCTCGACATGATCGAGACCGGCAATGCGAAGAAGGGCGACGTGCTTGGCACCGCGCGGATCGCCGGCATCATGGCGGCGAAGCGGACATCCGAACTGATCCCGCTCTGCCATCCGCTGGCACTGTCGAAGGTGACGGTAGACATCACCACCGACAGGAAACTGCCTGGCTGCCGCGTGCGCGCGACGGTGAAGGTGACCGGTCCCACCGGTGTCGAGATGGAGGCGCTCACCGCGGTGTCCGTGGCCTGCCTCACCATCTACGACATGATCAAGGCAGTAGAACGCGGCGTCCAGATCGAGGGCATCCACCTGATCGAGAAGAAGGGCGGCAAGTCCGGCCATTATCTGGTGACCGACAACGCCATCGACTGATCAGGCGCTCAGCACCATTGATGCCGGCATTGTCGGCCCAAACTGGACTTTCCGACCGGGCATAAGCGAGGCAGTAGAGCGCCTTGATGTCGGTCATGCTGACGGTCATTGCGCCTGCCTGAAAGCAGACACCGCCGGTAGGCGGTGTCACGTCGGGTATGCGTCGAGTCCTGGCTGGAGCCAGAGAGCAATGAGTACTCTCCATCAGCCTTCATTGATCACGGCGAAGACTTCATCGAACCGGCCGTCCGCTTCTGCGCGGCGTGCATATTGCGAATACTGGACCATGATTTCGGGTATGCTCGGCTCACTGCATAGTTGCATGAAAACATCGTCGGCAAAATCATCCAGCGGCACGCCCTCTCGCCCCTCTTGACCGGGCGTCAAACCCGTCTTGACCTGCGGGGGAATGACTTCGATGACGTCGATCTTTCCTTTGAGGGCTTCACGCATGGACACCGTGTAGCTGTGGATCGCAGCCTTTGACGCATTGTAGGTCGGGGCGACGACGAGAGGCACGAAAGCGAGGCCAGAGGTGACATTGACGATCGAAGCGTTTGGCTGTTTCAGAAGGTGATCGACCAAGGCATTCGTAAGCCGGATTGGGCCGAGCAAATTCGTCGTGACCGTAGCTTCTGCATCGGCCAGATCGCGCCGATGTCCAAGTGCTTCAAAGCGCATGATACCCGCATTGTTAATGAGCACGTTCAATGTCGGATGATCAATGATCAAGCGGTGCGCAAACGCCTCGACACTCGTCGCGTTGTCGAGATCCACCTGGATCGGCGTCATGCGACTGCGACCTTCGGCAGCACGAGATAGTGCGTCAAAGCGGCGACCAGCGATGATCACGTGATTACCTGCGTCGTGCAGGCGGTGCGCGAGCGCCTGGCCGATGCCAGAACCACCACCCGTGATGAGAATGGTATTGTCGTTGGATTTCATGTGCAGACTTGGCCTCTCTGGAAATTGGAAATGTCCGGAACCACGAGGTTGAAGTCCGGCCACCGCCTGAGGCTGGAAAATACGACGCGACATTCTTGAGAAAAACGGCGCTAACGCCTATAGGCCTTCAATCCAAAGTTAATAATGCATGCCGGCGCGCGGCCTCAGGAACAGTCAATGGAACGCGATTTGTTTGACGGCCTCGCCCATTTCATCGCCGTGGCACGCCGCGGCGGGTTTACTGCCGCCGCTGAGGCTTTGAACATAAGTCCAGCCGCGACAAGCAAAGCGATCCAAATGCTTGAGGCGCGGTATCAGGCCAAGCTTTTCCAGCGAACAACACGGAGCGTGCAACTGACCGAGGCTGGAAAGGCCTTGTTCCTGCGCCTCGATCGCGCTGCTTTGGAGATCGAGGACGCACTTCGAGATTTCACCGCATCCCAGTCCACCCCGAGCGGAACCCTGAAGCTGACGGTCCCTCATGCTGTCGCGGGTTTTGCAATCGAGCCGGTCATCGCGCGCTTTGTCGCGGACTATCCGAATGTCGCTATCGATCTCTCGGTGAACGATGCATTCGTCGATCTGATCGCCGAAGGGTATGATGCGGGCGTTCGGCTGGGCAAAGCCATCGACAAGGACATGATTG
>Ga0102592_1001899_pt1 | contig 20276 bp, 20 predicted proteins | sample AraplaCol_mMF_r2_FD_76861 | JGI IMG/M metagenome (GOLD analysis project Ga0102592, IMG submission 76861) | Arabidopsis root microbial communities from North Carolina, USA - plate scrape MF_Col_mMF_r2 (SPADES assembly) (version 2) | ecosystem: Host-associated > Plants > Roots > Endosphere...
AAACGGGGCCGCGCAAGCGCCTTCTCGGGATGGGATGCAAGGCGCGGTGCGACGCCCATAGCCCGGCTATGGGCTAGCGCCGCAACGCCGCAGACCGCCCGAGAAGGCGCTTGCCCTCCGGGTTGGGAGTGAAATCGCGCGATTGAGCCACCCGAGCCCTTGCATGGGCATGAGCCCATGCGGCGTGCCCGGTCGGCCCACTCATCGCGATTGCACCCCAACGCGGCCCCGTTTAGACCGTGAACAGGTTCTTAGAAATTCACGCCGTACACGGCATACATGGGCGCAGCCGCGCCGTCGATGCGCCCGCCGCGGTATTCGGCCTCACGGGCCGATTGCAGCACCGCCTCATTGAGTTCGGCATGCGTGGACGACAGCACGCGTGCATCCAGCAGCTTCCCCTCGGCGTCCAGCAGCGCAATCACCACCACGCGGCCGTGCAGGCCCTGCCCGCGATAAGCCTGCAAGGCATCGAGCGCACCCGGCTTGCGCACGCGCGCGATGGACATCTTGCGTCCCATGCCGTCGCCGTCCTGCATCCGGGGCGCCTGCGGGTGGTCGGCATAGAGCGCGGCCATCTGCTTGAACAGTTCGGGAAATTCCGGCAGGCTGGAGGTGGCCGCCAGCGGCACGGCCGGGTTGGGAGTGCGCGGTGAGGGGGGTGCGGAAGGGCCGGCGCAGGCGCTCAGCAGAAGGGCGACGCCTGCCAGCACAACGCAAGCTGCCCCGCAGCGCCTGTTCCCGTGCACGCTGCCTCTTTTCAGTTGAACATGTCGTTGCCGCTGGCCGGCGGCGCGACGCCCAGGTGGCGGTAGGCGGCCAGTGTGGCGATGCGCCCGCGCGGCGTGCGCTGCAGATAGCCCTGCTGGATCAAATAGGGCTCTATCACGTCTTCAATCGTGTCGCGCTCTTCGCCAATGCTGGCCGCGATGTTGTCCAGGCCCACCGGCCCGCCGTCAAAGCGGTGGATCACGGCTTCGAGCAGCTTGCGGTCCATCACGTCGAAACCCTGCGGGTCCACGTCCAGCATGGCCAGCGCCTTGTTGGCGATGTCCATCGTGATGTGGCCGCTGCCCTTGACGTCCGCATAGTCGCGCACGCGGCGCAGCAGGCGGTTGGCAATGCGCGGCGTACCGCGCGAGCGGCGGGCGATTTCAAAGCCCCCTTCATCGTCCATGGGCGCATTGAGCAGCTTGGCGCTGCGCCTGACGATGCGAGCCAGTTCCTCCGGCGTGTAGAACTCCAGCCGCGCGACGATGCCGAAGCGGTCGCGCAGCGGATTGGTCAACATGCCGGCGCGCGTGGTGGCGCCCACCAGGGTGAAGGGCTGCAAATCGAGCTTGATGCTGCGCGCCGCCGGGCCTTCGCCGATCATGATGTCGATTTGATAATCCTCGAGCGCGGGGTAGAGGATTTCCTCGACCACCGGGCTCAGGCGGTGGATTTCGTCGATAAAGAGGACGTCGTTCTTTTCGAGGTTGGTCAGCAGCGCGGCCAGGTCCTTGGGCTTTTCGAGCACCGGTCCGGACGTTTGCCGCAAGTTCACGCCCAGCTCGTGCGCAATGATGTGGGACAGCGTGGTCTTGCCCAGGCCCGGCGGGCCAAACAGCAGCACATGGTCCAGCGCCTCGCTGCGTTTTTTGGCCGCGCCTATGAAGATCTCGAGCTGGTCGCGCACCTTGGGCTGGCCGACGTATTCATCAAACAGCTTGGGGCGCAAGGCGCGTTCTATAGCCTCCTCGCCGGGCGAGGCCGGCGCGGCCGACATCACGCGCTTGGCGGGCGGGAAGTCGCCGGTGGAGAAATCGTCGGTTTGAATCGTCATGATTGTCAGATAGGGCAATAGCCGTTCTTGTCAATTTTGCGGCTCAATGCATTGCACAGTTCTTTGATTCTTTGCTGATAAGCCGTTCGAATACAGGCAACATCAGATCGACACGTGTTTCGGTTCGACAGCCATTTGGCTTGAGTTGCTCGAGCTTCTGTAGGAACATCATCACGCGTTTCGTATTTTTGACTCCAAAGCGCAGCAAACTTGAAATCCAATGCAGACAAATCCCAATCCAGGCAAATGGATTTCTCGGTAAGCGAGCTTGCTTTCCGGCAGTCAAATGAAGGTGAGAACGGTTTTTCCTTGCGTGATTCAACTGAAACAAAATTTATTTCACCTGGATGGCTGCAAATAGCATCGCAACTGGCGCCAATTTCGATGTCGTAGGCGACGTTTCTGGGGCCAAGTGGGCTAGCCGGTTTAATCAGTATCTGGCAAGCATCCTTCTCAATGGCTTTTGAGTTTTCCTTGATAGGAGTAATGGCAATTGCGCCCCCTTGTCGAGTGCCCAACCCGGTAAACGCACACTCGGCTAGACGTGCCCAGGATCTCGAATAGTCTGTGTAACTCAAGGACACGCCATACGTTTGATCCGAAAATTTCCGGATCAACAACTCATTCAATCCAGGCTCCTTGCATGGCTGCTCATGTTCCGCACCTGGTAACGTGAGTCCATCCATAAGAACTTGGCAAGGCGCGATTTCTCGCAACAACACGCCATCTGCCGATTGAGCGGCAACCTCACCTCGACCTAAGAGCAGAGCCGCTGCAACCCAAAAGCCGAAAAAAAAATGACGGCGCATTATTTCGCCAATGCCTTCAGCGCCAGCTTGATACCGTCGCTCACGCCGATGTCCTTGGGCAGGGCCTTGAGCGCCAGCGCGGCATCGCGGTCGCTGTAGCCCAAGGCCACCAGGGCCTGCAGGATGTCGGACTGGGCGTCGTTGGCCACGCTGACCTGCACGCCGATGTCGGCGCCCAGCTTGCCCTTCAATTCGAGCAGCAGGCGCTCGGCGGTTTTTTTGCCGATGCCGGGCACCTTGATGATGCGGCCGGGCTCCTGCTGGGTCACGGCCTGCGAGAGTTCTTCAACGCTCATGCCGCTGAGCACGCTGAGCGCGGTGCGCGGGCCCACGCCGGAAATCTTGATCAGCTGGCGGAAGGCGGCGCGCTCGGTGGCGCTGCCGAAGCCGTAGAGGATTTGCGCGTCCTCGCGCACCACAAAATGCGTCAGCAGGCTGACTTTTTCGCCCAGGCCGGGCAGGTTGTAGAAGGTGCTCATGGGCACCAGCACCTCATAGCCGACGCCGTTGCAGTCCACCAGGATTTCCGGGGGATTTTTTTCGGCCAACTGGCCAGAGAGTCTTCCTATCATGGGGGAATCTTATCAGCCGGGTCCGGGAAGCCGTTCGCCGGCCAAATGGCGGATTTAGGCGGACAATTGCGTTTTACGCGCCTCTTTGGCCTTCTTTTCAGGAAAACCTCCGCCTTGATCCTTCGCCACACCTTCACGCCGCCCAACAACACCCGCATGGGCCACCTGTGCGGGCCCATGGACAGCCATATCCGCACCATCGAAGCGGCGCTGGACGTCACGATCGCACACCGCTTTGAGCAGTTCAAGATCGACGGCACCAAAGTCAAGGCGACCCTGGCGCTGGAGGTGCTGCAGGCCCTGTATGAAATCGCCCAGCGGCCCATAGAACCTGAAACCGTGCAGCTGATGCTGGCGGGCGACACCGCCTTGAGCACCGCGCCAGACGGCGGCATCACGCTGTCGACCCGGCGGGCCGACCTGCGCGCCCGCACCGGCAACCAGGGCACCTACCTGGAAAACATCGCCACCCACGACATCACCTTCGGCATAGGGCCGGCCGGCACCGGCAAGACCTACCTGGCCGTGGCCTGCGCGGTCGATGCGCTGGAGCGCAGCACCGTGCAGCGCATCGTGCTGACGCGCCCCGCGGTGGAAGCCGGCGAGCGCTTAGGCTTTTTGCCGGGCGACCTGAGCCAGAAGGTCGACCCGTACCTGCGACCCTTGTACGACGCGCTGCATGAGCTGATGGGCTTTGAACGCGTGCAAAAGGCTTTTGAGCGCCAGCAGATCGAGATCGCGCCGCTGGCCTTCATGCGCGGCCGCACGCTGAACCACGCTTTTGTCATTCTTGATGAGGCACAAAACACCACGCCCGAGCAGATGAAGATGTTCCTGACGCGCATAGGCTTCGGCAGCAAGGCGGTGGTGACGGGCGACGTGAGCCAGGTGGACCTGCCGCGCGCGCAGCTCAGCGGACTGGTAGACGCCGAGCGCGTGCTCAAGCGCGTCAAGGGCATCGCCATTACCCGCCTGACCAGCGCTGACGTGGTGCGCCACCCGCTGGTGGCGCGCATCGTCGATGCGTATGACAAATCACCGGGCCGGCCGCCCACGGAGGATGGCGCCGGCGAACCCGCGGCGGCGCCTGCCCGCCGCGCCAGCGCCAGGAGCCGCAATGGCTCTTAAGCAACTCAGCCTGTCGCTGCAGTTCGGCGACCTGAAAAATGCTGCCCGCCACCGCGCGGCCCTGCCGCGCCACAGCGTGGCCCGCTGGATACGCCACGCGCTCGCGCATGACGGCGAGATCACCGTGCGCATCGTCGACGCCGAGGAGGGCCAGGCGCTGAACCGCGACTACCGCCAGCGCGACTACGCCACCAATGTGCTGACTTTCGATTACACCCAGGAGCCGGTGGTCGCCGCCGACCTGGTGTTGTGTGCGCCCGTGGTGGCTAAAGAGGCGAAGGACAACAAGAAGACCCTGCAGGCCCATTACGCGCATCTGCTGGTGCATGGCACGCTGCATGCGCAGGGCTGGGACCATGAAACCGGTGAGGAAGACGCCGAAGCCATGGAGGCGGAGGAAATCCGCATCCTCGCGGGGCTGGGATTTAAAAACCCGTATCGCTAAAGCCGCTCAGGCCCCCGGCGCGATCTGCAGCGGAATCGTCACCGGCCCGTCGTTGACGAGGTGCACTTTCATGTCGGCAGCAAACTGACCGGTTTGCACCTCCGGGTGCAGCGCCCGCCCCTGGGCCACGAAGTAGTCGTAAAGCCGGCGGCCCTCATCAGGCGCCGCCGCGCCGGTAAAGCTGGGCCGGTTGCCGCCGGAGGCGTCGGCGGCCAGCGTGAACTGGCTCACGACCAGCAGCCCGCCCTTCACGTCCTGCACACTGAGGTTCATCTTGCCGGCTTCATCGGAGAAGATGCGCAGCTTGAGGATCTTGGCGAGCAGCTTGTCTGCCTGGGCTTCGGTATCGCCGCGTTCGGCGCAGACCAGCACCAGCAGCCCTGGGCCGATCTGGCCGACGGTGTCGCCGGCAATCACCACGCGGGCCTCGGCCACGCGCTGGAGCAGCGCCTTCATCAGTTGCCCACGCCGGCGGCGATGAACAGCGGCTTGCCCACCGGGCCGGCGAGGAAGCTCACGAACTGCTGGGCCAGTTCCTGCTGCCTGCTCGAGGCCAGCGGCGCGGCGGTGTAAGCGGTGTAGTTCTGTACCTCGGCCGGCACCGGGCCGACGAACTTCAGGCCTTTGCCCTGGTAGAGCAGGATTTCGGTGATGGCGCCGAAGCCGATTTCCTGGCCTTTGCCCTTGATGACATGTTCCATCACGGCGGCGCCGTCGGGATAGCGCGTGGCCTTGCCTTCGACCTGTGCATAGACGTCCATCTTTTTCAGCAGGCCTTCAAGGTAGATACCCGTGGACGCGCGATTGAACACCAGTGAATCCGCGGCGAGCACAGAGCGCCTGAGCGCCTCGGCGCTGGAAATATCGGGCACCGGCGCGCCTTCGCGCACGGCCACGCCCATGCCGACGCGGCCGACGTTGGCGCGTGTTTCGGCCAGCTTGCTGGCCGCGGCGAATTCGCCGATCACGGCGGGCGGCGCGATGACCACGTCAACATCCGGGTTCGACTCCATGCGCTTCTTCAGCTCGGGCGCGGTGTTGAAGCTGATCTTCACGTTGTGGCCGGTCTGTTTTTCAAACGCGGCGGCAGCGGCCTTCAGGCCCGGCTCTATGGCGCCGGCGCTGAGCACCCGGAGTTCCGCCGCCTGCGCCGCGGCGCCAGCCAGTGCACCGGCCAGCGCGCAGGCCGCCAGCCGGACAACAAAAGAAATTCGTTTCATCAAAGCTCCTGGACAAAGGGCGGGGAAATTATCGGCGGCGGCAAATCAGGTGGCCATCAAATCAAATCGGCCTCATCATCGAAGTGGGCTTCCACATCGCTGGGCAGCAACTGGATGGATGCACGAAGGCCGGGCACCGCGCTCATCAGCGCCTGCTCGACACTGACGCGTACCGCCGCGGCGCGCCCCAGCGACCAGCTGGCCGGCATGTGCATGTGCAGGTCGACAAAGCGGCGCTGGCCGGCGCGCCGCGTGCTCAGGTGGTCAAAACGGATGGTGGGGTGCGCAAAGCCGTCCAGTGTCTTGCGGATCTCGGCCAGCACCTCGGGCTCGACCGCCTCGTCCATCAGCCCTTGCGACGAGCGCCACACCAGCTGGCCGCCTTCCCACAGGATGTTCAGGGCCACACCTATCGCGACCACGGCGTCCAGCCACAGCCAGCCCGTCGCGATCACGGCGCCTATGCCCACCACCACGCCCACCGAAGTCCATACGTCTGTGACCAGGTGCCGGGCATCGGCCTCCAGTGCAATGGAGCGGTGCGTCCTGGCGACGCGGAACATCAGCCAGGCCAGCAGCCCGTTGAGGGCCGAGCTGCCCACCGCCAGCACCAGGCCCCAGCCCATTTTTTCCAGCGGCTGCGGGTGCAGGATGCGCGCGGCTGCGGCCCAGATGATGGCCACCGCCGCGCCTATGATCAGCGCGCCTTCAAAGCCGGAGGAAAAGTATTCGGCCTTGTGGTGGCCGTAGGGGTGGTCGTCGTCGGCGGGCCGCTGCGCGATGGTGACCATGGCAAGGCCGAACAGCGCGCTGGCCAGGTTCACGAAAGACTCCATCGCATCCGACAGCAGTCCCACCGAACCGGTGATGTACCAGGCCGCGGTCTTCAGGATGATGGTGAGCACCGCGACGGCCACGGAAGCCAGCAGCATGCGCTGCGGCGTCAGGGCCTGGAATGCGGTCGAACCGGTCGAACTCATGGTGCTATTGTGAACGAGCGGCGCGCGCGGTCGGCGGGTCTCAGCTTGCCAAGGGTTGTTCCCAGGCCTGGTGCCGGGCACCGCCGCTAGGATGGGCGCACGCCGCAATCCCTGCGCGTGACCCGCTACAAGCTGAACAACTCCTGAGGAATCACCATGAAAATCCAGAAACGCAGTATGGCCCTGGTGCTGGGCACCGTCCTGGCCGTCTCGGCCGGCGCCTTGTTTGCGCAGGCTTCGGGACTGACGCGCACGCTTGTCGGCAAGGCCGATGTATCCGTGCCGGGGCGCGAGGCCGTGGTGGCCCGCGTCGACGTGGCGCCCGGTGCCAAAGCCGGCCGCCATACCCATCCCGGCGATGAAATCAGCTATGTGCTCGAAGGTGAGGCCACGCTGCTGATCGACGGCCAGCCGCCGCGCCAGGTCAAGGCGGGCGAGTCCTTTGTCATTCCGGCCGGCGTGGTGCACGACGCCCACAACACCACCAATGCGCCTATCAAGCTGGTGGGTGTGTATGTGGTGGAAAAAGGCAAACCGCTGGCTTCGCCCGCGCCCTGAAGCCGGGCGCCAATATCAGCTCAGCGTCACACGCGCGAATTTGCGCTTGCCGACCTGCAGCACATAGGTGCCGGCCGCCAGCTTGAGCGCCTTGTCGCTCACCACGCTGGAATCCACCCGCACGCCGCCGCCGTCGATCAGGCGCGTGGCTTCGCTGCCTGAAGGCGCCAGGCCCGCGGCCTTGAGCAGCGCACCTATGCCCATGGGAGCACCCGTGATCGACACCTCGGGAATCTCGTCGGGCACGCCGCCCTTGCTGCGATTGATGAAGTCCTGCTCGGCGGCGTCGGCCGCGGCGGCCGAGTGAAAGCGCGCGGTGATTTCCTTGGCCAGCGCCACCTTGGCGTCCTTGGGATTGCGCCCGCCCTCGACCTCGGCCTTGAGGGCCGCGATATCGGCTTCGCTCTTGAAGGACAGCAGCGTGTACCACTTCCACATCAGCACGTCGGAGATCGACAGCACCTTGGCGAACATGGTGTTGGCGTCTTCGCTGATGCCGATGTAGTTGTTCTTGCTCTTGGACATCTTCTCGATGCCATCCAGGCCTTCGAGCAGCGGCATGGTCAGGATGCATTGCGGCTCCTGGCCGTATTCCTGCTGCAGGTGGCGGCCCATCAGCAGGTTGAATTTCTGGTCGGTGCCGCCGAGCTCAAGGTCGCTCTTGAGGGCCACCGAGTCGTAGCCTTGCATCAGAGGGTACAAAAACTCATGCACGCTGATGGGCGTGCCGGCCTTGAAGCGATCGTTGAAGTCGTTGCGCTCCATCATGCGGGCCACGGTGTAGTGCGAGGCCAGCTTGATCATGCCGGTGGCGCCCAGCGGCTCGCTCCATTCGCTGTTGTAGCGCAGCTCGGTTTTGGAAGGATCAAGAATTTTGTCGGCTTGGGCGCGGTAAGTCTCGGCATTGACCTTGATCTGCTCCGGCGTCAGCGGCGGACGGGTGCTGTTGCGGCCCGAAGGGTCGCCGATCAGGCTGGTGAAATCGCCTATAAGAAAAATGACTGTATGGCCCAAATCCTGGAGCTGACGCATTTTGTTCAGCACCACGGTGTGGCCGACATGAATGTCAGGCGCGGTCGGATCCAGGCCCAGTTTGATCCGCAGGGGCACCCCGGTGGCCTCGGATTTGGCCAGTTTTTGTATCCAATCGTTTTCCGGAATCAGCTCTTCGCAGCCTCGCAGGGTGGTCGCGAGGGCCATCTTTACACGGTCAGTGACGGGGTATTTTGTAACAAGCGCTTGATTCATAAGGGTTTTTCACATGTCGGGGGTTTGTCCGACAGATATACTGGCGGCTCTCCTGCATCCGGCGGGGCCATTTTAGTTGGCCTGCAAATTGCTGATCAGGAACCACATCGTCTGGATGGCTCAGGCTCCCCTTCATCCAGGGCTGGCCGCCAAAGCTCTCCATGTTTTATACAGCAGTCCGGTGCTCGCGCAGCGCCCGATGCATTTTTGTTGGGATTTTGTCTTGAAGCTGCCAAACTCTTCCCAGGTATTGCTCCCTGTCGCCAACAGCCTTCGCCGCCATCCCAAACGGGTCGCCGCCAGCCTCGCAGTCCTGCTGCTGGGCACCGGCGTCACGGCCTTCGGTGTAGCACCCATGGCACCCGACGCCGCCGACCTGCCGGTGCGCCAGGTGCTCGAAGCGGTGGAGCCTCTGCCCACGCAGGCCCAGACCGAATCGCTGACCGATTTCCGCTTCAAGCTGTTCCGCACTGAAAGCACCCGCAGCAGCGACACCGCCGACTCCCTGCTCAAGCGCCTGAACATCGACGACAGCGCCGCCGCCGCTTTCCTGCGCAGCGACGCCAACGCGCGCCTGCTGCTGTCGGGCCGTGCCGGCAAGAACGTGACGGCCGAAGCCAGCGACAGCCAGCAACTGCTCAAGCTCAGCATGCGCTGGCCCACGGACGACGAAACGACGTTCAAGCGCCTGGTCATCGAGCGCGGCGCCACGGGTTTCACTTCGCGCGTTGAAACCGCGCCCTATGTCGCCACGGCCCGCCTGTCCAGCGGCAGCATCCAGACCTCGCTGTTCGCCGCCACCGACGACGCCCGCATTCCCGACGGCGTGGCCGTGCAGATTGCCGAAATCTTCTCCAGCGACATCGACTTCCGCCGCGCGCTGCGCAAGGGCGACCGCTTCAATGTGGTCTATGAATCCCTGGAAGCCGACGGCGAGCCGCTGCGCACCGGCCGTGTGCTGTCGGCCGAATTCGTCAACGCCGGCAAGCCCTACCAGGCCATGTGGTTCCAGCCCCCGGGCCTGGACGCCAACGGCGCTGCCCACAAGGGCGGCTACTACACGCTGGACGGCCAGAGCCTGCGCCGCGCCTACCTGAGCTCGCCGGTGGAGTTCTCGCGCATCAGCAGCGGTTTCTCGATGCGCTTTCACCCCATCCTGCAAAAGTGGCGCGCCCACCTGGGCACCGACTTCGCATCGCCCACCGGCACGCCCGCGCGCACCGTCGGTGACGGTGTGGTCGAGTTTTCCGGCGTGCAGAACGGCTACGGCAACGTGGTCTTCATCCGCCACCGCAACGGCCACGAAACCGTTTACGCCCACCTGAGCAAGCTCATGGTGCAAAAGGGCCAGAACGTGAGCCAGGGCCAGACCATAGGCCTGGTCGGCAGCACCGGCTGGGCCACCGGCCCGCACCTGCATTTCGAATTCCGCGTCAACGGCGTGCAGCAGGACCCAATGACCATCGCCAAGCAAAGCGAGGCCATCCCCGTCGCAGCAGCCTCCATGCCGCTGTTCAAGCAGCTCGCGGTGGGCGTGAGGACGCAACTGGCGGCCGCATCGACGATCACCCAGACGAGAGCCGAATAACTGGAGCCCCCCACGCTCCCCCACCTCGTGTGGGGCGCTGCGCCTGCGGCCCCTGCTGGCAGGGAGAGAGTCTGCTTGACGGCTCATCGTTCCATCGTCACCGAGATTCGCAGCGTCCCTGCGGCAGAATAGCCGCATGGTGGACTATTACATTGGCCTGATGTCGGGCACTTCACTGGATGGTGCCGATGGCGTGCTGGTGGCATTTGAGGGCGACAAGCCGCGCGTCCTTGCCGCCGCGACCGAGCCCTTCAGTGACGCTTTTCACGCCGAACTGCTGGCGCTGAACGCGCCCACACCCAATGAGCTGCACCGCGCCGCGCTTGCGGGCAACCAGATCGCGGCGGTCTATGCAAAGGTCGTCGCCGCGCTGCTGGCCCAGGGCGCGGCGCAAGGCATTTCGCCTTTTGACATCAAAGCCATAGGCGCGCACGGCCAGACCGTGCGGCACCAGCCGCAAAGAACATCGGGTGAGCCGGCAGGTGCTGGCTATACGCTGCAACTCAACAACCCCGCCCTGCTGGCCGAGCTCACGGGCATAGGCGTGGCGGCCGATTTCCGCAGCCGTGACGTGGCTGCGGGCGGACAGGGCGCGCCGCTGGTGCCGGCTTTTCATCAAGGTGTTTTCGGCCGCGAGGACGCCACGGTGTGCGTGCTCAACCTCGGCGGCATTTCCAACCTCAGCGTGCTGCCGAAAGCGGCAGCCTCGCCGGTGCTGGGGTTTGACTGCGGGCCCGGCAACGCGCTGATGGACGCCTGGTGCCGGCAGCACACCGGCCAGCCTTACGACGCCGGCGGTGCCTGGGCGGCCGGCGGCACGCTGCTGCCCAAGTTGCTGGACAGCCTGCTGGACGAGCCTTATTTCTCGCAGCCGATTCCCAAGAGCACCGGCCGCGACCTGTTCAGCCAGGCATGGCTCGCCGCCAAACTCCAGGCCTTTGCCGGCGAGCGCCCCCAGGACATCCAAAACACCCTGACCGAGTTCACCGCCAGGGCGTGCATCCTGGGCGTGAAGGGCTATGGGCAGGGCAGCGAGTCGCTGATCGTGTGCGGCGGCGGCGCCTTCAACACGCATTTGCTGGCGCGCCTGCAGGCGGGCCTGCCGGCCCTGCGCGTCAGCACTTCCGACCGGCATGGCCTGCCGCCGCTGCAGGTGGAGGCCGCGGCTTTCGCCTGGCTGGCACGGCAGCTGGTGCAGGGCCGGCCCGGCAACCTGCCCAGCGTGACGGGCGCGCGCGGCCTCAGGCTGCTGGGCGCGCTGTACCCGGCTTAGGTCATCGCCCTTGTTTCAAGGCAGGTCTTTGTAGGGCTCGGGCTGCGCCGCATCGCGTGGGCCTACGGTGCCCAGCCTGGCCTTCAATGACTGCGGCTGCCCCGTCAGCATGGCGGCGTAGTTGGTGGTGTTGGACAACACCTTCTTCACATAGTCGCGCGTCTCGCTGAAGGGAATGCTCTCGGCCCAGATGGCGGCGTCCAGCACCGGGCCGTTGCGCCAGGTGCGCGGCCGCCCCGGGCCGGCGTTGTAGGCGGCCGCGGCCATGGGCATGGAGCCGTTGAGGTCGTCCAGCGCAAACTTCAGGTAAGCCGTGCCGATCGCGATGTTGGTGTCGCGGTCATTGAGCTGGTCCTGCGTGAAGCCCTCCAGGCCGATTTTTTTCGCGGTCCAGCGCGCGGTCGCGGGCATGACCTGCATCAACCCCGAGGCGCCCACACCCGAACGCGCATCCATGATGAAGCGACTCTCCTGGCGGATCAGCCCGTAGACATAGGCCGGGTCCAGGTTGATGGACTGGGCGCGTTTGGTCACGGTTTCGCGGAAAGGCATGGGAAAGCGTTGCTCGAAATCGATCTCGCCCTTGGTGCGGTCGCTGGTGTTGATGCAGCGGTCCCAGATCTGGCGGTCGCAGGCGAACTGGGCGGCCGCCAGCAGCTCGCGGTCGCCCATGCCGCCGCGCTGGTGCAGGTTGGTGCTGTAGTTCCACTCGCGCGTGCCTTCCGGGCGCAGGCCGATGGCGATGGCATAGGCGGCGCGGTTCAGGCCCGGGTTCAGCCGAGCGGCTTCCTTTTCTTCCGGCGTCAGCGGCGCCGGTTTGGGCGGCACGGTGACTTTCTGGCCCAGTTCCTCCAGCGCCAGCTGCTCGTAAAAGCCGCGCACCGACGCGAAGGACTGCATCAGGGCCAGGGCCTCTGCGCGTTGCGGCGAAATCGTGATGCTGGTGGAAATGGTCTGGGCTACGCCCGGCGTGGTCGCCACGACGACGGGCTTGGGTGCGGCATCGGGCGGCGCGGTGGCCAGCAGCGCGCGTCCCTTCCAGTAGCTCCAGGCGGGCTCCTTGCGCGCGTCCTCGCTCATGGCGTTGACGGCCGCCAGCACCAGCGGCCAGTTGGGCTGGCCGCCGGCGCGCAGCGCGGCCCGCACTTTCCAGCCCAGCATGTCGTCGCTGAGGTCAGTGTCCTTGGTAACTTTCGCGAAGTACTGCAGCGCGTCGCCGGCCGGTGTCGTGCCCAGGCGCGTGGCGGCCTGCCTGCCTATCGCTCCCCAGACCCAGTTGCGCTCCTCGGTGCTGAGCTGCATGCCCCATTTGTTTTCCAGCTGGAAGGCCGCGCCTTCGATGTCGCTGATGGCCATCTTGATCAGCGCCAGCGTGATGATCTCGCGCCGCGCCTTGCTCAGCGCGATGTGCTTGCCGGACAGGAACTTGATCGGGCTGGCATTGAGGTCGTTCACCATGCCGGCGGCGTCGGGCGCGACGATCTGCACGGCGGCCAGCGCCGAGCGCGGGCGATTGGCTTCGGTGGCCAGCCGGGCCTTGACCCAGGCATCCTGCGGCGTGAGGTTTTTCGTGCCCACCAGGCGCTCGGCGGCCGAATTGCAGCCGTCGTCGGCTTCTCGCTGGGCATACCAGTTCTTCTTCACCTCTTCGGCCAGGCGCGCGTCGCGCACCGGGTTCCTCAGGTGCTCGACCAGCAGCGCGTAGCAACGCACTTCCTTGTCGTCGTTCATGCGGTAGTTGGGGTATTCCGCGGCAAAGCCGGCCCAGTCGCGGCGCTGGCCCAGCAACAGCAGCCAGTCGTTGCGCAGGCGGTCTTCCTGGTAGGTGCCGGCGTAGCGGCTGAGAAAGTCCTGCACTTCCTGCGCGCCCGCCTCACCCAGGCGCAGCTTGAGTTCCCAGTAGGCGGCCCAGGGCTCCAGTGCGTGGCCCCTGGCCTGCGGCAGCAACTGCGCCAACCGGGCCCTGTCGCCGCGCTTGAAGGCCTTGTTCATCTCGACGATCACGTTGTCGGCCGCGCTCGCGGCGCCGGTACCCGGGGTTTGCGCGGCCGCAGGGGTGGCCAAGGCCAGTGAAACCGCCACCGCCAAAATAGAGGGAAGGGCTGCGGTACGCAGCGGCCCGTTAAGAAATTTGTATAGCATCGGGGACATTATGGACAAATTAAGCACTCGCAAAGCGCTGGTTGAAGCCCGACTGAACATGCCCGACCGCCTGGTGCGGGCCGACCTCCTGCAACGTGTGATGCGCATCTGGCTTGTAGGTTCCACCCATGAGGTCATAGGCGCTTATTGGCCCATCAAGGGGGAATTCGATCCGCTGCCCGCGCTCTACCGCTGGCAGGAAGACGCCATCCTGGGACAGGGTTCAGACAGTGTTGATCCGGCGGCAGCCCAGGCGACAAAGCCTCAGCTAGCTACCGAAAGCATAGCAAGCCGTTCCCCCCGCAAGATCGGCCTGCCGGTGGTCAACAAGCTGCATAAAACTTTGACCTTCCATGCCTGGTACCCCGGCTGCCCCATGGAGGAAGACGCCTACGGCATCCCGAAACCAAAAGATACAGAGGTGATTATTCCCACCCTGCTGTTCGTGCCCTGCGTGGGCTATGGGCCGGGCGGCTACCGGCTCGGCTATGGCGGCGGCTTTTACGACCGCACGCTCGCCAGCCTGCAGCCGCGGCCTTTCACCGTGGGGCTGGGGTATTCGCAGGGCTGGCTGCCGGACATGGAGCCCGAGCCGCACGATATCCCGCTGGATGCCATCCTCAATGACAAGGGCGTGGTCTGGCCCGTCTGAATTTCCGGATACGCGGCAGCCCCCCACCAGCCGTGGCACAGGGTAGCAAATCAACAAGTTCCACAATATCCATCAATAACAGAAGGGGGAGCGATCATGGCGCAAGGCAGCAAGGAAGGCCTGGAGCAAGGCAGTGTCGGCAGCAGGCTCAGGAAAGACCTGGCCAAGGTATTGGCGTTTGCGCTGTTGTCGCTCTTTCTGGTGCCGGTGGCGACGCTGCTGTTCGTCAACCACGCCGAGCCGCAGTTCGACGATGCCATCATCCAGTCGATCACAAGGCAGGTGGACCAGGACAAGCGTATTACGCCCGAGGGTAAGGTGCAGATCAAGGCGTTTTACCGCGCCAATCCGGCTTCCACTTTGTGCGCGAGCGAAGACCCGGAACTCGCGCAGGACCGGGAGGCGCTTTGCGCACGCTTCTCCAACCCCTGGCAGTTTCATGTGGCCCATGAGGTCGCGAAGTGGACGGTGCTTGCCGGTGTGGCGGTGTTGCTGGCCGAGCTGCTGCTGGGTGCCGTGGCCTTCTGGAACCGCAAGGCGCAGTACCTGAGCTTTGTGCTGGGCTGGCGCATGCTGAGCCTGGCCAGCGCAGCGGAAATGGGTGTGCAGGGCGCCATGCTGGTGTGGTTGTCGTTCTGGCTCACGGCATTCTTCTTCCATCTTTATTCCATCAAGCTCATCGCGATGATCGGATTGCTGGTGGCGGTTGCCGTGTTTTTCGCCATCACGGGCCTGCTGCGCCGGCCGGCGCTGAACAACGCCATCGAGGGCGAGCTGGTCGGCGAAGGCGATGCACCGGGGCTGTGGGCCAATACCCGCGCGCTGGCCGCACGCCTCAAGACGGCGCCCCCAAAGCAGATCGTGGCGGGCATAGACACCAACTTCTTCGTCACCGAGGCGCCGCTCACCGTGGCGGGCAACACCCTGACCGGCCGCACGCTGTTTGTCAGCCTGCCGCTGCTGCGCTTGCTGGACCGCGCCCAGGCCGACGCCGTGCTGGGGCACGAGCTGGCCCACTTCCGGGGCGGCGACGCGGCCAGCAGCGCCCGCCTGGGGCCCAAGCTCGTGCAGTACGACCACTACCTGGCCATGATGCGCGGCGGCGGCCTCACCGTGCTGGCGTATCACCTGATGTGCCTGTACCGCGTGATCTTTGAATTTGCGCTGATGCGCGACAGCCGCGAACGCGAGTTCAAGGCCGACCGCACCGCCGCCAAGCTGGTCTCGCCCCAGGCCATCGTGCAGTCGCTGATCAAGATCGCGGCCTATGCCAGCTACCGCGCGGAGATCGAACGCGAACTGTTCGAGCACGACCGCCAGCACAGCCAGCAACTGGGCATCGCGCAGTTCGTGGCCTCGGGCCTGGCGCCCTATGCCGCCTCGGCCAAGTTCGTGCAGGCCATGGGCTCGGCCAGCGTGCCCCATCCTTTTGACTCCCATCCCGCCATGCTGGACCGCATGAAAAATGTGCGCCACCTTGTCAAGCCCGACGCCTTTGGCGCCGTTGTGACCGAGCCCGTGATGCGCAGCTGGGCCGACGACATACAGACAGCGCCGCAGATCGAGCAACGCCTGTGGGCCGCCTACGAACAGGGCTTTGCCGCCGACCACGAGCGCACCCTGGCCTATCGCTATGTGCCCGACAACGACACGGAGCGCGCGCTGGTGCTGCGTTACTTCCCGACGGTGCAGTTCCCGCTCAAGGGCCAGTTGACTGTGGCCGTCAGCTACAGCGGCCTGCAACTCCCCGGCAAATCTGACGAACTCTCATGGGACGAGATCAAGAACCTCGCCTACGAAAACGGTTTCGGCGGCGATGTGCTGACCATCACCCTCCATGAAAAAGGCCTGCTGGGCGCCAAGACCAACAAGGTCAAGCTGCCCGGCATCGGCAAGCAGCGGGAGCCTTTCAAGAATGCGTTGGGGGTTTATCGGCATCGGCATGAGGTGATGAGGGCACAGTTGGCGGGGTAATTGGCCGGGTCTTGCTTCGGCCAGCAGGACCAGGCAAGGAGCGCAAGCGCGCAAGACCGGCGTAAGACCCGGTAAAAAAACTACCCCTGCCCCGACGTCTCAGTAACTTCAGCCGTCTTCACCGCCCTCACCTGCGGCGAGAGCTGCCAGAAGATCCCCGCGGAGGCGAGCGTGATCAGCCCCATCGCGGCGAAGGTTGCCTGGAAGGCGTGCAGGGTCTGCACCGCCTCGCCACTACCGAAAAAGCCGGTGAAGGCGGCCAGCACCGCGCCTGCGGCGGCCACGCCCATGCTCATGGCCAGCATCTGCACCATGGACAGCAGGCTGTTGCCGCTGCTGGCCATGCTGCTGTCGAGGTCGCGCAGAGTGACGGTGTTCATCGCGGTGAACTGCATGGAGTTGACCGCGCCGAAGCAGGCCAGCTGCACGATGTGCAGCCACAGCGGCTGGGCCGGCGTGACCAGCGCGAAACTGGCCATGGTGAAACCCACCAGCGCGGTGTTGGTCACCAGCACGCGGCGATAGCCGTAGCGCGTGATCAGCGGCGTGGTGACGCGCTTGACCAGCATGCTGGCCACGGCGACGGGCACCATCATCATGCCGGCCTGCAGCGGCGAATAGCCTAGACTGACCTGCAGCAGCAGCGGCACCAGGAAGGGCATGCACGAGCTGCCCAGGCGCGAGAACAGATTGCCCAGCAAACCGATGCTGAGCGTGGGAATCGAAAACAGCCTGGGCGAAAACAGCGGATCGGGCCGCCTGGCGGCATGCAGCCAGTAGGCGGCCAGGCTAGCCAGGCCGAACACCAGCAGCACCAGCACGCCTGCCTGCTTGAGGCCCAGCCCCGACAGCCCATCGACCGCGAGCGAGACAGCCACCATGCCGAAGGCCAGGAAGCAATAGCCCGCCAGGTCAAAGCGGGGGACATCGAGCCGCGGGTTGTCCTGCATGTAGAACATCGTGGCCACGCCGCCCAGCAAGCCTACCGGGATATTGATGAGGAACACCCAGTGCCAGCTGGCCACCTCGGCCAGCCAGCCGCCCAGGGTAGGGCCGATGAGCGGCCCGACCAGGCCGGGAATCGCGATGAAACTCATGGCCTGCAAAAACCGCTCGCGCGGGAAGGCGCGCAGCACGGCCAGCCGCCCCACAGGCAGCAGCAGCGCCCCGCCCATGCCCTGCGCCACGCGAGCCGCCACGAGCTGCATCAGGTTGCCGGACAGCGCGCAGGCAATGGAGCCGACGACGAACAGGGAGATCGCACCGACATACACGCGCCGGGTGCCAAAACGGTCGGCGATCCAGCCGGACGCCGGGATCAGCATCGCCATGGTGAGGGAATAAGCGACCACCACCGACTGCATGCGCAAGGGGCTCTCGCCAAAACTGCGGGCCATGGCCGGCAAGGTGGTGTTGACGATGGTGGCGTCCAGCGTCTGCATGAAAAAACCGATAGCCACCAGCCACAGCAGCACGCGCAATGATTTTTCTTCTGCCTGCATGAATAAAGAGATGTGAAAAGGCGGGCTTGGTTCACTCGTTTAAAACCATCGGGCAACAAAAAACCGCCTCGGAGGGCGGCTTTTCAGGCGGGGATGCGGGCTCGCCTCAGGCCGAGAAGCTGGAGCCGCAACCGCAGGTGCTGGTGGCATTGGGGTTCTTGATCACGAACTGGGCGCCTTCGAGGTCGTCCTTGTAGTCGATCTCGGCGCCCACCAGGTACTGGTAGCTCATCGCATCGATCAGCAGGGACACGCCGTTCTTGGTCATGGTGGTGTCGTCTTCGTTGGTGATTTCATCGAACGTGAAACCATACTGGAAGCCGGAGCAGCCGCCACCTTGCACGAACACACGCAGCTTCAAGTCGGGATTGCCTTCCTCGGCAATCAGTTCAGCCACCTTGGCCGCCGCGCTGTCAGTGAAGACAAAGGGCGCAGGCATTTCGGTCTGGATATTTTCGGCAACGGCACTCATGGGGACTCCAATTGATCATCAAGCGGACATCGTCCGCGATTCGGGGCGCAGGCTCTGGCGGCACTGATAGGCAAATAGTACAGCAATTCAATCAACCATAACGCCCATGCGTGTTAGGCCGCGCGCCCATTCTTGTGAGCGCTCACTCGCCAGATTCAGCCCGGCACTTCAGATATTGTTGGCCGCCAGCTTGAGCGTGGGCTTTTCTTCCAGCTCGGGATGTGTGGTGGGGCGCAACTGCCCAAAAATGACGGCGCCTTGGTGCATTTCAAGCGCCTTGTAGGAGACGTCGCCCTCGATCTTGGCCTTGGGCTGCAGTTCCAGCAGCTCGGACGCGTGGACCGGCCCCATGACGCGGCCGTTGATGATGACGTGGTCGGCGTGGATGCAGCCGGTCACGGTGGCGGATTCACTGATCACGAGGATGCTGGAGCCGCTTTCGGCGGCGCGGATGTCGCCTATGACCTCGCCGTCTATGCGCAGGCCGTCGGTGAATTTCAGGTTGCCCTCAATACAGCTGCCCTGGGCAATCAGGCTTTTGATCGGCGGCTGCTTCTTTTTTCCAAACATACAAGGATTCCTGTACTGGGTCGGTGTGGCGTTAACGGTTGGGGGATTGCTGGGGAAATCAAAGCTTAAAGGTCTGGGCGGATCTGACCGTTGTTCCTTCAATGACCTTAGCTGTAACAGTTTGTACCACGGCTTGGGGGGGCAAGTCGAGGACACCTTCCACACGCCGGTACTGTTTGAACTGTAAAGTTTGCGGTCCACCGGGCAAAGTCATCATCCAGGGCTTGCCGGCCTGGGTTCCGTGGACAGTCAGGTCCAGTTTTCCATTGAAAGTCGGGGCGGATTTTTCGGCCTGGATCACCAGCACCTGCCACCTGAGCTGGGTGTCGGACAGCTTTTCGGCCTGCAGGCTGCGTATGCTGGCGACCTCGGCGCTGCCGGCCGGGAGCAGCCTCTCGAAAAAGCCGAGGTCGTCGCGCAGGCTGCGGTTGTCCGCCTCCAGCTGCCTGATCTGGCTCAACATCTTTTCCTGGGCGGCTTTTTCGGCCGTCAGCAGGCTGCCGGAGGTGTTGGCGATGGATTGGGCCTTGTCCCGCTCCGAGCGCAGGTTGGCCACTTCCTGCCGCAGCAGGACCAGTTCCTCCTTGGCGCCGCTGTCCGTGCCGGTGATGCCCTTGCCGAATTCAAAGGCCCAGAGGGCGATGGCGCCGGAAAACCCCAGCATCAAGGCGCCGGCGATCCAGCGCAAGGGCCAGGGGAGCGAGCTGCGCACCGACATGCGCGGGGAACTGATGGTCAGGCGTCGGCGAAACAGGCGAAATTTCAAGGAAGGCCCTGCGGTTTTCGGTTCGGGAGTGCATTGTGCACGCAGACAGGGCCGGCATCGAGTATTAATCCGGTAAAGCCGGTATCGCCGGAGTAAGCGTTTGCATCGGACGTTTTTACCAGTCAATGCCCGCGCCAGCCAGGCCCTGGCCAGCTGCCCAGCCACCTTACCGGCAGCTCCAGCGCCCCAAAACAGCCGAAACAGCACCGGCCATGAAAAAAGCCGCCAGGCGCAAACCAGGCGGCTTTTTTGGGGAGGAAGCGGATTAGCGCTTGCTGAACTGCTTGCGGCGGCGAGCAGAACGGAAACCGACTTTTTTACGTTCGACTTCACGTGCATCGCGCGTCACAAAGCCGGCCTGGCTCAGGACGGGCTTCAGCGTTGCGTCGTAATCGATCAGCGCACGGGTGATGCCGTGGCGCACCGCACCGGCCTGGCCGGACTCGCCGCCGCCGTGGACGTTGACCATGATGTCAAACGTCTCGACGTGGTTCGTCAGAAACAGGGGCTGGCGGCAGATCATGATCGAGGTTTCACGACCGAAGAACACCT
>Ga0102592_1001909_pt1 | contig 20156 bp, 20 predicted proteins | sample AraplaCol_mMF_r2_FD_76861 | JGI IMG/M metagenome (GOLD analysis project Ga0102592, IMG submission 76861) | Arabidopsis root microbial communities from North Carolina, USA - plate scrape MF_Col_mMF_r2 (SPADES assembly) (version 2) | ecosystem: Host-associated > Plants > Roots > Endosphere...
TAGTGAACGGCCGTGTCGTAGACCTCGACGGCCCGTCCCTCGCGCGCCAGCGAGCCGGCGGCGTAGAAACTGGAGAAATCGGTGCCGATCGGCTTGCCGTTGCGGTCGATCACCCCGTCGGATCCGAACAGCCAGAGTGCTGAAATGACCACCGTCAGCGCCAGCAGGATCAGGCTGTAGACCCGCGCGCGTTCTGCGGTCAGCCAGGCGCCGCTTCCGATCTGTTGCCGAATACCGGACATTTTCACTCAAAATCACCATTGGCGGCTGCGGGTTAGGCTAACCACGCTCACTTTAAATTTCCCTGAAATTGCATCGCTTCCAGATGGGTTTCGGGCCTGAGCGCCTTGCGATGCTAGGTCGCACGCACTAGGGTGCGCCGATCCCAAGCAGGATCGTAATTTTGTCGCCGCGGACCGCGGGTCTCCGGCTGTTTCCCAAGGAGAAGATGATGTCGTTCTTGTCTAGCGCTCTCGACCGCGTGAAGCCGTCCGCAACGATTGCGGTCACGGATAAAGCGCGTGCGCTGAAAGCCGCTGGTCGCAACGTCATCGGCCTTGGGTCGGGCGAGCCGGATTTCGACACCCCGGCCAACATCAAGCTCGCTGCCATTCACGCCATCGAGGCGGGCAAGACCAAGTACACCGCCGTGGACGGCATTCCCGAGCTGAAGGACGCGATCATCGCGAAGTTTCAGCGCGAGAACGGCGTCACCTACAAGCCTAACCAGATCATCGTCGGCACCGGCGGCAAGCAGGTGCTCTACAATGCGCTGATGGCGACGCTGAACCCGGGCGATGAGGTCATCATTCCGGCGCCGTACTGGGTGAGCTATCCGGAAATGGTGGCGCTCGCCGGCGGCACGCCGGTGTCGGTGACCTGCACGGCGGAATTCGGTTTCAAGCTGCAGGCTGCTGCGCTGGAAGCCGCGATCACGCCGAAGACCAAGTGGGTCATCCTGTGCTCGCCGTCGAACCCGACCGGTGCGGCCTACAAGAAGGCCGAACTGCAGGCGCTCACGGACATCCTCGTGAAGCACCCGCATGTGTGGGTGATGACCGACGACATGTATGAGCATCTGGTCTATGACGATTTCGAATTCACCACCGTCGCGCAGATCGAGCCGAAGCTCTATGACCGCACGCTGACCGTGAACGGTGTATCGAAGGCCTATTGCATGACCGGCTGGCGCATCGGCTATGCCGGCGGCCCGGCCAACCTGATCAAGGCGATGTCGACCATCCAGTCGCAGTCGACCTCGAACCCGTCGTCGATCGCCCAGTGGGCGGCCGTGGAAGCGCTGAACGGCCCGCAGGACTTCATCGCGAAGAACAATGCCGTGTTCAAGGAGCGCCGCGATCTCGTCGTGGCGATGTTGAACCAGGCCACGGGGATCGAATGTCCGCGTCCGGAAGGCGCCTTCTACGTGTATCCGTCCTGCGCCGGCACCATCGGCAAGACTGCGCCTTCGGGCAAGGTCATTGCCAATGACGAGGACTTCGTGACCGAACTGCTGGAGACCGAAGGCGTTGCGGTGGTGCAGGGGTCGGCTTTCGGCCTCGGCCCGGCATTCCGCATCTCCTATGCGACCAAGACTTCCGACCTCGAAGACGCCTGTAACCGCATCCAGCGTTTCTGCGGAAATCTTCGGTAACGAAAAGGCCTCGAAACTTTTGACGGTTTCGGGGCTTAATTCGGGAAGTGCCTTGTTTTCGACACGGCGCTTCCTTCTTGTCCCCCGCACTATCAAAACCCCAAGGTGGAGTTAAGACTATGCGACTTTCCAAGATGTTCGGCCTCGCGGGCATTGCCCTCGCAGCGTCGGTTGCGACCGCAAATGCTCAGCAGCCCGGCCAGGTGCAGGTCGGCGTGCTCGAGTGCCGCGGTGGCCAGAACGTCGGCTTCGTGCTCGGCTCGAATGCTCACCTGAACTGCGTGTTCCAGAGCGCCGGTGGCCGTGCTGAAGGTTACGTCGCCAACATCCGCCGCTTCGGCCTCGATCTCGGCTTCACCGACAACACCACCGTTCAGTGGGCGATCTATGCTCCGACCACCCGCGTGCCGCGCGGCGGTCTCGCCGGTCAGTACGGCGGCGTCGGCACTAACGCCTCGGTCGGCGTCGGCTTCGGCGGCAATTTCCTCGTCGGTGGCCCGAACAACCTGTACGGCCTGCAGCCGGTGTCGGTGCAGGGCCAGGTCGGCCTGAACGTGGCTTCCGGGATCGTCCAGCTGCAGCTGGAATCGACCGGCCCGATCAGCGGTCACCGCTACAAGAAGCAGCGTCGTCATCGCCACTAAGGCGATCTCGTGATCGCTTTGCGATCACCTGGTTTCTTTAAGAAACGGCAAGGTTAACGAAAGGGCTCGCGCAAGCGGGCCCTTTTTGTTGCACCCTCTGCGCGTGACACGTTGTCATTGAGCGGTATCATTGGCTATGGATAGTTGATCGACATCCTCACTTCCGTGCATCACCCGGAGATATTCGATGACTCGCCTGTCTGCGCTTCTGCTCGGCATTGCCACCACCGCCGTCCTCACCGCCTCGCAGGCGCAATCGCAGCAGGGCGTCCAGCTCGGCGTGTTGAATTGCCGTGGCGGCGCCAGTGTCGGCTTTGTCGTCGGCTCCGTGACCAATCTCGGTTGCGTGCTCACCGGCACCGGCCGGCCGGATCAGCCTTATGTGGCGACCATCCGCAAGGTCGGCCTCGATCTCGGCATCACCGAGGAAACGGCGCTGTCCTGGGCCGTGTTTGCGCCCGTGAACTACAGCGGCCCCGGCGATATCTCCGGTAACTATGCCGGCGCGCAGAGCAGCGCGTCCTTCGGTGTTGGTGTCGGCGCCAATGTCCTCGTGGGCGGTTCGCAGAATTCCATCGCGCTGCAGCCGCTGAGCTTGCAGGGCTCGGTCGGTCTCAATGTCGCGGCAGGCTTGCAGAGCCTGGAGCTGCGTCCGGGGCGGTAAGTAATCATGTAGGGTGGGCAGAGGCGCTCTTGCGCCTGCCCACCATCAACTGCCGTGAATGTGAAGGTGGGCAGGCTTCCGCCGCCGCGCTTGTCGGTCTGGCGGACAAGTCGCTTTGCCCACCCTGCAAAACGACCTTGAGATTGCGCCATCGCAACGCAGCGACGTTTCCGTCTTGCCAAATTCCCGGACCGGGCGGACCATCCCAACGCCGACCCAATCATGGGCCGAGCTCCAGATCAGGAGGCGGCGTATGGGACAAGACCTGAGAAGTCCCCCAATCCCTTTTAAACCCAGTGGTCCACGATGTATTGCACTCGTGGGCCCTTTCCAGAGCGGAAAAACATCCCTGCTTGAAGCGATCCTTGCGCGGACGGGAGCGATTCCGAAAGCGGGAAACGTCGAAAGCGGCACGACCGTCGGCGATGCGACAGCCGAGGCGCGGGCGCACAAGATGGGTGTCGGGCTCACCGCGGTGACGACCACGTTCATGGGCGACGACTACACGTTCATCGATTGCCCCGGCTCGGTTGAATTCGCACAGGACATGCGCGCGGCGCTGCCGGCGGTCGATGCCGCGGTGGTCGTCTGCGAGGCGGATGAGCGCAAGCTGCCGCAATTGCAGCTTGTCCTGCGCGAGCTGGAAGACCTGCATATTCCCCGCTTCCTGTTCCTCAACAAGATCGATCGCGCGCATAAGCGCGTGCGAGAGACGCTGGCAACCTTGCAGCCAGCCTCGCGTGTGCCGCTGGTGTTGCGGCAGATCCCGATCTGGAACGGCGATCTCGTTGCCGGCTTCGTCGATCTCGCGCTGGAGCGCGCCTTTGTTTATCGCGAGCACAAGGCATCGGAAGTCGTGACGCTCGATGGCGATGATCTCGATCGCGAAAAGGAAGCGCGTTTCCAGATGCTGGAAAAGCTTGCGGATCACGACGATGCATTGATGGAGCAGCTGCTCGACGACATCGCGCCGCCCGCCGATGCAATATTCGACGATCTTGCGCGCGAGTTGCGCGAGGGCGTGATCTGTCCGGTGCTGATCGGCTCGGCGATCCGCGAGAACGGTGTGTTGCGGCTGCTGAAGGCGTTACGCCATGAGGCGCCGGGCGTCGCGGATACCGTGAAGCGGATGGGATTGCGTGAGAGCAAGGATGCGCTCGCTTACATCTTCAAGACCAGCCATCTGCAGCATGGCGGCAAGCTGTCCTATGCGCGCATCCTGCAGGGGCATATCGATGACGGCGCGACCGTGCTGGCCTCGTCAGGCGAAAGCGGTCGTGTATCGGGTATCCTGTCGCTGGCCAATGGCAGTGACAAACGCAGCCACGCGCAGGCTGGCGATACCGTTGCACTCGGCAAACTCGATGCGCTCAGGACAGGCGATACGCTCGGCACAAGCAAGTCTGCTCCGGACGCGCTGCATCTCGGCGAGCCCGTGTCGCCTGTGCTTGCGATGGCGCTGGCATCGATCGATCGCAAGGACGATGTAAAGCTCGGCCAGGCGCTGCAGCGCCTGACCGAGGAGGATCCATCGCTCTCGTCCGTCATCGATGCGCAGAGCCACGGCGTCGTGCTGTGGGGACAGGGCGAAATGCATCTACGCGTTGCCATGGAACGGCTGCGTGATCGCTTCGGCATCAACGTGAAATCGCATCCGCCGGCAATCGGCTATCGCGAGACCATCCGCAAATCGATCACCCAGCGGGGCAAGCACAAGAAACAGTCCGGCGGCCACGGGCAATTCGGTGACGTGTTGCTGGAGATCGGCCCGCAATCCCGCGGTGAGGGCTTTGTGTTTCAGGAGAAAGTGGTCGGCGGCGCCGTGCCACGCAACTACATGTCCGCCGTGGAGGAGGGCGTTGTCGATGGTCTCGCGCGCGGCCCGCTCGGCTTTCCCGTGGTGGACGTGAAGGTCACGCTGACCGACGGCTCCTATCACAGCGTGGATTCGTCCGATCAGGCGTTTCGGACGGCGGCGCGGATCGGCGTCAGCGAGGCCCTGCCGCATTGCCAGTCGGTGCTGCTGGAGCCCATCCATGCGGTGGAAATCGTGTGTCCGAACGAAGCCACGGCGAAGATCAATGCGATCCTGTCCGGCCGGCGCGGGCAGATCCTGGGCTTCGACACCCGTGAGGGATGGGCAGGCTGGGATGTCGTTCGCGCGCAGTTGCCGGAAGCGGAGATCGGCGACCTGATCGTCGAACTGCGCTCGGCCACCGCGGGGGCAGGCAGCTTCACCCGCAGCTTCGACCATATGGCCGAGGTGAACGGCCGCACCGCCGACCAGATCGTCGCGGCGCATCGCGTGGCGGCGTGAGGTTCGTCAGGCGAGTTTTTTCGCGGCCTTGCGCAGATCCGCATTGATGCGGGTCTGCCAGCCGCTGCCGGTCCTGCGATAGGCGGCGAGGATGTCCTGATCAATCCGCAGTTTGATCGCTTCCTTCGGCTGCGCCAATGGCGGCCGGCCGCGCTTGATGATCTTGTCACCGTGACGAATCTCGGCGCGATCAAGCATCTCGTCGGTCAATTCCGGCGCATCATCATATTCCGCGTCGGTGATCTCGTGCGCATCAAGCTTCGTCAAATCGCTTTTGATAGATCGCTTTTTCGCGGGCATTGCATTTTCTCATCGACATCACATGCCGCGCCTCACCGCGCGGCGTCCATACGACCATCACCATGCGTCCAGCCAGGAAACCGATGGTTTGAAAGCGCTGCTCACCATAGTCGCGACGCCGATCTTCCAGGTTGATGGTCGGTCCGTCGAACACGATGACGGCATCGGCGAAGTGTATCCCTCGCTCGTCGATGGCCGTCCGGCACTTCGCGGGATCATAAGTGACCTTCACGTAATTAAATGTACCCCCAATAAATATTCTGAGTCAACAATGCTCGCCCGCAGCTCTTGCCCTCCCGCCATCGCTTTTGAATAAATGCGGTAACGAGGTGGGGATTACGGGCGACCATGCTGACTGTGAGAAGCAATCTTGCGCTGGCCTGTGCCTTGAGCGCGCTAGCCGGCTATGTCGATGGCATCGGCTTCATTCATCTGAGCGGGCTGTTCATCTCCTTCATGAGCGGCAATTCGACCCGGCTGGGGGTGATGATCGCCGAGTTCAACTGGCCGAAGGCGCTGGAGGCGCTGAAGCTGATTGCACTATTCGTGGTCGGTGCCGGCCTCGGCAGCTTGATCGGTCATGGCCGTGGCCGGCATCGCCGCTGGATATTGCTCCTGGCGGAGGCGATCCTGCTGGGGGCGGGCGCTACGGCATATGAGCTGGATCTCTCCGGCTACACGGTGGTGGCTGTGGTGCTGGCGATGGGTCTGGAAAATGCGATGTTTCAAGCCGAGGGCGGGACGACGGGGATCGCGCTGACCTATATGACCGGAACGCTGGTCCGGATCGGACAGCTGCTTGCTGTTGCGTTGCAAGGCGGGCCGCGTCTGGCCTGGTTTCCGCATCTGTTGCTCTGGAGCGCGATGGTGACCGGCGCGGCGATCGGCACCACGGCCTATCTGCATGTCCATCTTGCGGCGGTCTGGTTTGCTGCAGGTGCAGCATTGTTGATCGCTGCAATCGTTGGACTTGCGGCATGGCGCAAGCCTGCCCGATGATCGCCATCAGCCCCATGCATGATTCTCATGCGACGACCGCTTCCGGTTGAAGCGAAGGAACGACCATGTCTGATGCCACCAAGCCCCGCGCTGCCTGCCTGATCGGTTGGCCGGCCGCGCATTCGCGCTCGCCGCTGATCCATCATCACTGGCTGCGTCATCTGGGGATAGAAGGTGGCTACACCATCGAGTCCGTGCCACCCGAAGAGGTGGCGGATTTCGTGATGAACCTGTCGCGGCGCGGCTATATCGGGGCCAATGTCACCATTCCGCACAAGGAGCGCGTGCTGAAGCTGACGGCACCGGATCGCCGCGCACGCGCGGTCGGTGCGGCCAACACGCTCTGGTACGATCACGGCACGCTGCGCGCCACCAACACGGATGTGGAAGGCTTCATCGATAATCTCGATCACTGCGCGCCGGAATGGGATCAGGCGGATGATGCACTCGTGCTTGGCGCCGGCGGTTCATCGCGGGCCGTCGTGTTCGGGCTGCTCGAGCGTGACATCAAGCATGTCTATGTCGCCAATCGCAGCATCGAGCGCGCGCAGGAGCTGGCAAAACTGTTCGGTGAACGTGTGATTCCGCTGGCATGGGAAGACGCCGCCAGCAAGCTGCCGCAGGTGTCGCTGCTGGTGAACACCACGTCGCTCGGCATGAAGGGGCAGCCGGAACTCGTGATCGATCTCGGTCTGCTGCCTGCGGAAGCCGTTGTCGCTGATCTCGTTTACGTGCCGCTGGAGACGCCACTGCTTGCGGCAGCGCGGGCGCGTGGCCTGCGTACGGCCGATGGGCTTGGCATGCTGCTCTATCAGGCGGTGCGCGGTTTCGAATTGTGGTTCGGGCAGCGTCCCGACGTCACGCCCGAACTTCGTGCCGAGGTCGAGGCCGATCTCATGGCGGCATTGCCTGCATGATGTTCTCACAGTGACGTGAGGGCGGAATAGCGTTTTACGCACAGGGTTTCCATTTGAAGGCTGGGCAAGCTTTCAAGGAAACTCACTATGGTTGGAATGATCCCGATTTCTGCGCGCATGCTGGCAGGCGCGGCGCTCGCTGCATCTCTCACTGTTTCGGCCGCATCGGCGCAGCAGGCGCAACCGTCCAATATCCGCGGATCGATCGAGAGCGTGGATGGCGCCGTACTGAACATCAAGGCGCGCAATGGCGGCGAGCGCAAGGTGCGCATGTCCGACAATGTGATGGTCACCGGCATCACCAAGGCCGCGCTATCGGATATCAAGAGCGGTGACTATGTCGGCGTCACCGGCATGCCGCAGGCCGATGGAACGCAGAAGGCGATCGCAATCCATATCTTCCCGGAATCCATGCGCGGTCTCGCCGAAGGCTCGCGGCCATGGGATCTCAGGGCGAACAGCAGCATGACGAACGCCACCGTCGATCAGAAGGTCGAGGCGAAGGATGGTCAGACGCTGACGGTGAAATACAAGGACGGCGAGAAGAAAGTCACCGTTGAGCCGACCACGCCGATCGTGACCTTCGTGCCGGGCAGCAAGGATGAGCTGAAGCCGGGCGCGCAGGTTATCATCGTGGGTGCGAAGAAAGCAGCGGATGGCAGCTTCGAAACGGCGCGGGTGAATGTCGGACGCGACGGGCTGACGCCGCCGATGTGAGAGTGAGTTGTGCCGTAGGGCGGATGAGCGAAGCCAATCCGCCCTACGGTCGCAGTTTCACTGCACCAGCACGCGCTTGTCGATATCGGCGATGCTGTTCACACCGCACAGGCCCATCGTCACGCTGAGTTCGTTGCGCAGGATGTCGAGCGCCTTGGTGACACCCGGTCCGCCATAGGCGCCGAGGCCATAGACATAGGCGCGGCCGATCATGCAGGACTTGGCGCCGAGTGCGAGCGCACGTATCACGTCCTGGCCGGAGCGGATGCCGCTGTCGAACATCACTTCGATCTCGGACCCGACAGCATCGACGATGCCCGGCAGCACCGAGATCGATGACGGTGCGCCATCGAGCTGGCGGCCGCCATGGTTCGACACCACCATCGCCTGCGCGCCGACCTTCACCGCCTCGCGCGCATCCTCGATGTCATGGATGCCCTTGATGATGATCTTGCCGGGCCAGATGCTGCGGATCCAGTCGAGATCCTTCCAGTTCAGCGTCGCGTCGAATTGCTGCGCGGTCCATTGCGACACCGATTCCAGATCGTCGGTGTTCTTCACGAAGCCGGCGATATTGCCGAAGTTGCGACGCTTGGCCTGCAGCGTGCGCATCAGCCAGGCGGGATGGCTGACGAAGTCGATCATGTTCTTCAGATTGTAGATCTGCGGCGGCACCGACAGGCCGTTCTTGATGTCCTGATGGCGCTGGCCGATCACCTGCAGGTCGACGGTCAGCACCAGGGCGCTGCACTTTGCCTTCATGGCGCGCTCGATCAGTTCCTTGATGAAGCCGCGGTCCTTCATCACATACAGCTGAAACCAGAACGGCTTCTCGACATTCTCGGCGAGATCCTCGATCGAATTGATCGACATAGTCGAGAGCGTGTAGGGGATGCCGAAAGCCTGCGCGGCGCGACAGGCGTGAATTTCGCCGTCGCCATATTGCATGCCGGTGGAGCCGACCGGCGCGCAGATCAGCGGCATCGTCGCCTTCTCGCCCAGGATCGTTGTCGAGGTGTCGCGGTTGGCGATGTCGACGAGGATGCGCTGGCGGAATTTCAGCTTCTGCAGGTCTTCGGTATTGGCGCGGAAGGTGTCCTCGCTATAGGAGCCGTGATCGACATAGTCGAAGAAGGCCTTCGGCACATTGCGCTTGTGCTCGATACGAAGGTCTTCGATGCAGGTGATATGCTTCATGAAGGCTCCCAGCCGCTCTTGTCATTGCTTTGTTGAAACGTCATCTAGCATGGTGGAGTGACCGCTACATCACTCTTGTCATCATCATGTCGTCGAATCCCGAGGGAAAAAGCCATGAGCAGCTCGAAGCCGCGCGATGCCGGCAAGGCGCATGACAAGTCCGCCGCTGAAGCCGAAAAACGAAGGCTGGATGCCGCGCTCGATGAGGGGCTGGAAGAAACTTTCCCGGGCTCGGATCCGGTGAACGTGACCCAGCCGGCCCATTCGCGGGGCGATCAGCACATCAAGCGCAGAGGGTAACTCGCCGGTTCCACCCACAGCAGGGTGCCGCCTGTGGAGAATTATCTGATCTTGGTCAGTATCTTACCAGATTTAGGCCGATGCTGACCGTGGTAATGATTCATCACATTTTTTGAAGGGAAATTAGCCGCCACGGCCTTATAAGTCCGTCACATATGAGGCCGCACGCGCAAGCGAGTCGCGGAAATGCGTTTTGGCGTCTGCGACGGGCAGGCGCGACGGGGGTTACCATGAGCCGCAAGTATTTCGGGACAGACGGCATTCGCGGGCGTGCCAATGGGCTGATCACTCCGGAATTGGCGCTGAAGGTCGGGCAGGCCGCCGGCCTCGTCTTCCAGCGCGGCGATCATCGCCACCGGGTGGTGATTGGCAAGGACACGCGTCTGTCCGGCTACATGATCGAGAACGCCATGGTGGCAGGCTTCACTTCGGTGGGGATGGACGTGCTGCTGGTCGGCCCGATGCCGACGCCGGCGGTGGCGATGATCACCAAATCCATGCGCGCCGATCTCGGCGTGATGATTTCGGCGTCGCACAATCTGTTCGAGGACAACGGCATCAAGCTGTTCGGTCCGCTCGGCTTCAAGCTGTCCGACGATGTGGAGAAGCAGATCGAGGAGCTGCTCGACGAGAATCTCGATCGCAAGCTGTCGCAGAGCGCCAGCCTCGGCCGCGCGCGCCGTATCGATGGCGTGCATGACCGCTATATCGAATTCGCCAAGCGCACGCTGCCGCGCGACATCAGCCTCGAAGGCCTGCGCGTCGTCGTCGATTGCGCGCATGGGGCGGCTTATAAAGTCGTACCCGAAGCACTCTGGGAGCTGGGCGCCGACGTCATTTCCATCGGCGTCGAGCCGGATGGCTTCAACATCAACAAGGAATGCGGTTCGACGTCGCCGGAGGCGCTGAGCCGCAAGGTGCGCGAGATGCGCGCCGACATCGGCATCGCACTCGACGGCGACGCCGATCGCGTCATCATCGTGGACGAGCGTGGCCATGTGGTGGACGGCGATCAGTTGCTCGCGGTCATTGCACAGAGCTGGAAAGAAGACGGACGTCTTGCCAAGCCCGGCATCGTCTCGACCGTCATGTCCAATCTCGGTCTTGAACGCTTCCTGCAGGGGCATGGCATCGAGCTGATCCGCACCGCGGTGGGCGATCGCTACGTGCTCGAGCAGATGCTGCAGAACGGCTACAATATCGGCGGCGAGCCGTCGGGCCACATCATCATGTCCGACTATGCGACGACGGGCGACGGCTTCGTCGCGGCGCTGCAGGTGCTGGCGGTGGTGCAGAAGCTCGGCCGTCCGGTGTCGGAAGTCTGCCACCTGTTCGACCCGCTGCCGCAGATCCTGAAGAATGTGCGCTATCGCAGCGGCAAGCCGCTCGACGATGCGGAAGTGAAGTCCACCATCGCCGCGGCCGAACAGCGTCTCAACGGCCATGGCCGTCTGCTGATCCGTCCGTCGGGCACCGAGCCGGTGATCCGCGTGATGGGTGAGGGCGATGACCGCGTGATGGTGGAGGAGGTGGTCGACACCATCGTGCATGCACTGGGGCATGCCGCCGCGGCCTAGTTCCGCGCCGCATTCGATCGTTAAGACTTTGCGAACGCCGCGCGGATGCGCGGCGTTTTGCGTTTCCGTGAACTACACAATCGCAACGCATTGTTAGGATTTCGGGCGCCGGTGTGGCGGGCAATGAGGATCGTGCAGTTTACCGTCACCAAAAATCAACCTTAATAGTTAGGGTTAAGTGCCGCTTAAGACATTGGTGTCATCGTCCGCTCGTGAGTTTCCGAGTGAGAGGCCTCGTTTGTTTTGCCTCTCTGGCCCAACAAGGATGAAGCCAATGCGTAGCGTGAAATTTATTGTGGCCGCTGGTGCGGCTTCGCTGATGTCGACCGCCGTTCTCGCCGCCGACATGGCAATTGCTCCCCCGCCGCCCCAGATGTATGCGCCGCCGCCGGTCGAGGACTTTGGTGGCTGGTACCTGCGCGGCGATATTGGTTTCAGCAACCAGCGTGTGAAGAACATTGAGATGGGCGATGGGCGCAACGCCGCGCTCGCATCGCTCAATCAGACAACGTCTTTTGATGCCGCGGGTATTTTCGGTGTTGGTGTTGGTTATCAGTTCAACAACTGGTTCCGCGCGGATGTAACGGGCCAGTATCGCGGTAATTCGAACTTCAAAGGTACGGATCGAATCACCGGTTTTGCGAGTGATGGTGGCCTCTATAACGGCGTCAACAACTACGGTGCGACCAAGTCTGAGTGGTTGGTACTGGCGAACGCCTATGTCGATCTCGGAACATGGTGGTGCGTGACGCCATTCATCGGTGCTGGCGTCGGTGCTGCGCGCGTCAATATCGCAAACTATACCGACAACGGTGCGCTGGATGTATTCGATGCTGGTGGCGGCGCAGTCACTCGTAACGCGGGGCCGTTTCCGAGCTTCGCAGGTGCTCCGGCAGCAGCAAAATGGAATCTCGCATGGGCGCTTCACACCGGTCTCGCCTACAAGGTCAATCCGGCGACCACTATTGAACTGGGCTATAGCTACGTGAATCTCGGCAGCGGACAGACGGGGCCCGTCTCGACCTACACCGGATTCACCCGCGGTGTGTCGATGGAATTCAAAGACATCACCTCGCACGACGTGAAGCTTGGTGTTCGCTGGAACCTCGACTCCGCGCCGGCCTACGCACCGCCGCCGCCCCCGCTGATCCGCAAGGGCTAAGCGCGCGTTCAACGTCGCTTCCGAGTTAATACTGCTTAACGGCGCGGGATGATCCCGCGCCGTTTTTGTTTGCGCAGGCGGTATGATTGCAACCAATGATTAAGGTTAACGGGGGATGATCAGTGCAGTTGGTGAGTTGAGGAATTGTCGTGATGCGTAGCTTTCTGATTGCCACCGTTGCCGTCTGTCTGGGGTAGGCCGCTCAGGCCGCGGATCTTCCGTTTCTTCGCGGGTCGTTCCAGGACGGACCGCCTGTCCAGAGGCCGATGTGGGATGGCTTCTATATCGGCGGACAGGTTGGTCACGGCAGTTCGGACACGAAGTTCTCGGGCTCCAATTCAAGCATGACGTCGTCACTGCTAGCCAACACGCTGATCGAAGCCGAGATGGGTGTTTCGCAATGGCCGCTCGGCTTTTCCAGCCAGTCGAAGCAGAGCTCCGGCTATGGCGGGTTCATCGGCTATAATTCGCAGTGGGACGACGTCGTGATCGGCGTTGAAATGAGCTACCTGCACGGCAAGTTCGGCGGCGCGTCCAATGCCAGCATGTCGCGTTTCAATTTGCTGTCGGATAACGACTATCACACGGTGACATCGTCGGCTTCGAGCTCGATCGCGATCAACGATATCGGCACGTTCCGTGCGCGCGCCGGTTACGCCTATGGCGCATTTCTCCCTTACATGTTCGGTGGTCTCGCGCTGGGGCAGGCTGACATCGTGAGATCCGTTCAAGTGACGGACAACGTCATCGCCGGGCCGGGTTCGACGACGCCGCCAAGCCTGCTCGGCTTGAAGACATCGCCGGTCGTCACCGAAGGCCAGTATAGCCACCTGATCTATGGCTACACGGCGGGACTCGGCGTGGACATCAATCTGGTCGGTGGCCTGTTCGCACGCGCCGAATGGGAATACATCCGGTTCACGTCAGCGGTGGATACGTCGATCAACACCGTTCGCGCCGGCGTCGGCTACAAGTTCTAGGCAGCTGCGCGTGTCGTGCGGCATCACCATGCCGTGCAACACGGAACGCGACATGGCTGGCGCTGTTGGCTCTTCATCGATCACGATGGGAGCCAGCCATGAGAATACGCCTTCCGCTCGCTATATCCGCCACCGCGATTGCGCTTGTTTTCGCAACCTCCGCCGCATCGGCGCAGGGTGTCGGCGTCAATGGCGGCACCTCCGGTTCATCCAGCATCATTGATACACCCGTGGCGCCGCAGCCCTCGCCGGGCAGCGGTGGGGTCTCGTCGGCACCGGGAGCCGCAACCGTCTCGCCGGGAATCGGGACCACCGGGATGGGCGGCGGACGCAGCCAGCCGGGCGCGCCCAACACCACTGTACCGGGCACCATCGGCACGGGCGCGTCGCCGAGCGGGTTGCCTGGGGATAATCCGAGCGCACCGGGCTTTCCGGGCAAGGTTGGACGATAGCGCAATCGTTCGTCTGGTGATCATAGCGAACAGCAGAACGAAAGAGCGGCAATGTAATTGCTGCTCTTTTTCGTTGGGCGAGAGGTCCGGGGAAGCGGCGCGGTATGATGGGTATCATTAGACGGCCCGGTTCTGTGATCCGGTTAATGCTGCGTAAACCAGCGCGGCCCCGTAGGGGTTTGCTTCGGAACGGCCGGGACGTAGCGACGTATCTATCTACGTCTGGGACGTTGGAATGAAGCATGAAAAATTACTCGATCGAGAAAGTCGGTACGGATTACGTCGTAAAGGTCGACGATCAGAGGGTCATGACATTGGGCAGCAGGCGACGTGCTGCCCAGCTCGTCGTTGAGGCTCAGGAGTTGCTGGAAGATGCGCCGCTGGTGCCAGCCGAAGAGGCCCCGCGCGATGATGGTGACGTCGATGCCAAGCATCATGTGCAGGGCGATAACGTCTCGGGATCTGCCGAAGGCGCGGTCTGAGCGCATCATCAATCACCCGTGAAGGCCCCGAAGCCGCTTGACGCTTCGGGGCCTTTCCCATATCTGCGGACGCGGGACACCTCCCCCCAACGGGAGGCTTACTATCTGGAAGGATAGATCATGACTGCAGCGAAGCCCGCTTCGCGGCCTAACGTGCCGCATTTCTCTTCCGGCCCTTGCGCCAAGCGCCCAGGCTGGACCCCCGAACATCTCGATCGTTCCGCACTCGGCCGTTCGCATCGCGCGAAGGTCGGCAAGGCCAAGCTCAAGCTCGCGATCGATCTGACGCGCGAAGTGCTTGAGGTGCCCGCGGACTATCGCATCGGCATCGTTCCGGCCTCGGATACGGGCGCCGTCGAAATGGCGCTGTGGTCGCTCCTCGGGCCGCGCCCGGTCACCACCCTCGCGTGGGAGTCCTTTGGCGAAGGCTGGGTGACCGACATCGTCAAGCAGTTGAAGCTGAAGGACGTCACCAAGCTGCATGCCGGCTATGGCGAGATTCCCGACCTGTCCAAGGTCGATCAGAATTCCGACGTCGTCTTCACCTGGAACGGCACTACGTCGGGCGTGCGCGTGCCCAATGCTGACTGGATCAAGGACGATCGCGAAGGCCTGACCATCTGCGACGCCACCTCCGCCGCATTCGCGCAGCCGCTCGAATGGTCGAAGCTCGATGTCGTCACCTTCTCCTGGCAGAAGGCGCTGGGTGGCGAGGGCGCGCATGGCATGCTGATCCTGTCGCCACGCGCGGTGGAGCGTCTCGAAAGCTACGTGCCGCCATGGCCGCTGCCAAAAATCTTCCGCATGACCAAGGGCGGCAAGCTGATCGAGGGCATCTTCGTCGGCGAGACCATCAACACGCCGTCCATGCTCTGCGTCGAAGACTATCTCGATGCGCTGAACTGGGCGAAGTCGGTCGGCGGCCTCAAGGGCCTGATCGCGCGTGCCGATGCGAGCACCAAGGTGCTGTCGGACTGGCAGAAGAAGACGCCTTGGGTGGACTTCCTCGCCGCCGATCCGGCGATCCGCTCCAACACCTCGGTGTGCCTGAAGGTGGTCGATCCCGCCATCACGTCGCTCTCGCCGGACGCCCAGGCCGACTTCGCCAAGAAGCTGGTCGCGGCGGTCGAGAAGGAGAATGCCGGCTTCGACTTCGCGCATTATCGCGATGCGCCTGCCGGCTTGCGCATCTGGTGCGGCGCCACTGTGGAAGCGAAGGACGTCGAAATCCTCACGCAGTGGATCGACTGGGCTTTCGCTGAGACCAAGGCCGCGCTCGCCAAGGCGGCGTAACGCCTGCTCTTAACCTTGCCCCGCCCTGCGCGGGGAGAGGTCGGACATCGCGCGAAGTGCGATGTCCGGGTGAGGAGCATGGCAAGTCGTCTCCTCACGTCAGAATTATCGGGCCCCAAGCGGCCCCTCATCCCGACCTTCTCCCCGAAAGAACGGGGAGAAGGAGCCTGCTGCGTTTGTCGCGCCCATACCGGCTCAAATTTCGAGGATCACATCCCATGACCGCCCCCAAAGTTCTCATCTCCGACGCCCTGTCTCCCGCCGCCGTCCAGATCTTCAAGGATCGCGGCATCGACGTCGATTTCCAGCCGAATCTCGGCAAGGACAAGGACAAGCTCGCCGAGATCATCGGCAACTATGACGGCCTCGCCATCCGCTCGGCGACCAAGGCCACTGCAAAGATCATCGAGAGGGCGACGTGCCTGAAGGTGATCGGCCGTGCCGGCATCGGCGTCGACAATGTCGAAATCCCCGCGGCCACCGCCAAGGGCATCATCGTGATGAATACGCCGTTCGGCAATTCGATCACGACGGCAGAACACGCCATCACCTTGATGCTGTCGCTCGCGCGCGAGATCCCGCAGGCCGATGCGTCCACGCAGGCCGGCAAGTGGGAGAAGAACCGTTTCATGGGCGTCGAGATCACCGGCAAGACGCTGGGCGTGATCGGCTGCGGCAACATCGGCGCCATCGCTGCCGATCGTGCGCTCGGCCTGCGCATGAAGGTGATCGCATTCGACCCGTTCCTGTCGCCTGAGCGCGCCAAGGATATCGGCGTCGAGAAGGTCGAGCTGGACGATCTGTTCAAGCGCGCCGACTTCATCACGCTGCACACGCCGCTCACCGACAAGACGAGGAACATCATCGACGCCTCCGCCATCGCAAAGATGAAGAAGGGCGTGCGCATCATCAATTGCGCGCGCGGCGGTCTCGTCGATGAGCAGGCATTGGCTGATGCATTGAACAGCGGGCAGGTCGCCGGCGCTGCATTCGACGTGTTCGTCGAGGAGCCCGCCACCAAGAACGTGCTGTTCGGCCATCCGAATGTGATCTGCACGCCGCATCTCGGCGCCTCCACCAATGAAGCGCAGGAGAATGTGGCGCTGCAGGTGGCCGAGCAGATGTCGGACTATCTGTTGTCCGGTGCGATCTCCAACGCGATCAACTTCCCCTCGATCACCGCGGAAGAAGCGCCGAAGCTGAAGCCGTTCATCGAACTCGCCGAGAAGCTTGGTTCCTTTGCCGGCCAGCTCACCGACAGCGACATCGCCAAGGTCACGATCACCTATGAAGGCGCCGTTGCCGAGATGAAGATCAAGGCGCTGACGTCGGCTGCGCTGTCGGGCCTGCTGCGGCCGATGCTTGGCGACGTCAATGTGGTGTCGGCGCCGAGCGTCGCCCATGCGCGTGGCATGGTGGTGGATGAAGTCGTTCGTGCCGCGCAGAGCGACTATGAAAGCCTGATCAGCATCGCTGTCACCACCGACAAGCAGGAACGCGCCGTGTCCGGTACCGTCTATGCCGACGGCAAGCCGCGCCTGGTCGATATCAAGGGCATCCGCGTCGACGCCGAGTTCGGCAAGTCGATGGTCTACATCACCAATGAGGACAAGCCCGGTTTCATCGGCGCCTTCGCGTCGCTGCTGGGTGACGCGAAGATCAACATCGCTACCTTCCATCTCGGCCGCCAGAGCCAGGGCGGCGACGCCATCGCGCTGGTCGAGGTCGATGGTCAGGTGCCGACGGACGTGCTGTCCAAGATCCAGGCTCTGCCGCAGGTGAAGCAGGCGAAGACGCTGGCGTTCTAAGCGCTGTCCAAACCGCGGCCGACATCTCTTAAATCCCCGCCCGCCAGGCGGGGATTTTTCGTTCTGCGGACAATTTTCCCGCTAAGGTCGGTGTCGCCAATCCGGCTCGTCCGGCGGATGTAAGGATTTGGGAACACTACCCGGGTACGTTCAGGGGAGGAATCAGCGACTGGAAGTCGCGCGCCTGGGGGAACATAGCCGTGAAGCTCGCCAATATTCGTATCACCTACAAGCTGGTCGTCCTGGTGGCGGTCACCATGATCGGCCTCTGCGCCTCCGGCATCTTCGCCGCGCAGATGATGAAGCGCGAGATGCTCGATGCGCGCATGCTGCAGCTGAAGTCGATCGTCGAGATCGGGACGAATGTCGCGGCGAACATCCAGAAGGATGTCGCGGCCGGCAAGCTCACCAAGGAGGCGGCTGCGGCCGAAATGGTGCGTCGTGTCGAGCCCATGACCTATGACAACGGCAACTATCTCTTCATCTACACCATGGACGGCGATGTCGTTCACCTGCCGGGCTTCAAGCCGGGCTCGAACCGGCTGAACACGCTGGTCAATGGCGTGGCGATCACCAGGGAATTCCGCGACGGTGTCGCTGCCAAGGGCTCGCATGTCCTGACCTACGAATTCCAGAAGCCGAATGAGACGGTGCCGTCGCGCAAGATGGGTTACGCGGCAGCGCTGCCCGGCTGGAACATGTTCATCGCCACTGGCGCTTATCTCGACGATCTCGACGCCCATCTGAAGCCCATCATCTGGGCGCTCGGGCTTGCAATGCTCGCGATCGCCGCGGTGGCCGGCGTCATCGCCTGGTTGATCGGTCGCAGCATCACGGCGCCGCTTGGCGAACTCGGTGCGCGCATGGAGACGCTCGCCAAGGGTGAGCTCGATGCGGACATTCCCGGCGTGACCCGCGGCGACGAGGTCGGCGCAATGGCCAAGTCGGTTCAGGTGTTCAAGGACAACGCGCTGCGCATCCGCTCGCTCGAGCAGGTCGAGGCGGATGCCCAGGGCCGTATCGCGGCCGAGCGGCGTGCGGCCATGGAGACCATGGCGACCGACTTCGAACGCAGCGTGACGGGGATCGTTCGCTCGGTGTCGACGGCTGCCGCCGGCATGCAGAGCACCGCGCAGTCGATGACGGCGACCGCTGGCGATGCGAGTGCGCGTGCTGCCACGGTCAGCGCCGCATCGAACCGTTCGTCCGACAATGTGAGCACGGTGGCGTCCGCCGCCGAGGAGCTGTCGGCATCGGTCAGCGAGGTGCTGCGCCAGGTGGCAGCGTCGAGCGAGATCGCCAACAAGGCTGTCAGTGACGCCGAACGTACCAATGCGACCGTGCAGATCCTGTCCAGCGGTGCCGAGAAGATCGGCGAAGTGGTGCAGCTCATTCACAGCATCGCGTCCCAGACCAATCTGCTTGCGCTGAATGCCACGATCGAAGCCGCACGTGCCGGCGAGTCCGGCCGCGGCTTCGCGGTCGTCGCTTCCGAAGTGAAAGCGCTCGCGAGCCAGACCGCCAAGGCGACCGAGGAAATCTCGGCCCAGGTCGCGGCCATGCAGGCATCGACCAGCGAAGCTGTCGCATCGATCGGCGCGATCTCCGGCACCATTGCGCAGATGAGCCAGATCACCACGACGATTTCGGAGGCGGTGGAGCAGCAGGGCGCCGCGACCCAGGAGATCGCCCGCAACATCCAGTCGGTGTCGACCGGTGCGAGCGAGATCAGCAATCACATCGGCGGCGTCAGCAGCGCAGCCGAGGCGACCGGTTCGGCGGCATCACAGGTGCTGTCCAATGCCAGGGAGCTGGAGGGACAATCGGGCCTGCTGCGCGCGGCGGTCGATGACTTCCTTGCCAAGGTGCGGGCTGCCTGACGTCCGGGCAACCGCGAATCAAAAGCCCCCGGGAAGGGGGCTTTTGATAGCTCCCCGGCTTTTGCCATTCACGATCAGGCGTACGAACTCTGCGTCCGATTGTAGCATCCCGACGATAGTCGGATCGCCTAACGAACGGATCGGTGCGGAATTACCCGTTTTCGGTTTTTAAGTTGAGCTTCCGGTATTGCGCCACGGTTCGGCCATTGGCGACTTCATGAACTAGCAACCACCCACTGCAATGCTGACGACATATTTCAGCATCAATTGTCGGGTGACTTCATGCCGCCTATCCGCCTCTCCATCGGCCTTCGTCTCTATAGCATCATCGGACTTTGCTTTTGCGGGCTTGCGGGCCTTGCCTGGATGCAGCTCAACACGCTCAGCGACTCTCTGAAGCTGCAGCGCCAGGGTGAACTCACGCATCTGACCCAGCTGGCGCTCGGTATCGCGCAGGAAGAATACGCCACCATCCAGCGCAATGGCGTAACGGACGAGGCTGCGCGCAAGGCGGCCGCGGCACGTATCTCCAAGCTGCGTTACGGCGCTGACGACTATTTCTGGATCAACGACATGCATCCGAAAATGGTGATGCATCCGATCAAGCCGGAACTGAACGGTGCCGATCTCTCCGGCAACAAGGATCCAAACGGCAAGCGCCTGTTCGTCGACTTCACCGAAGTGGTGAAGAAGCAGAAGGCGGGATTCGTCGACTATCTCTGGCCCAACCCGGCAAGGATGCCCCGCAGCCCAAGCTCTCCTATGTGGTGGGCTTCGAGCCATGGGGCTGGGTGATCGGCACCGGTGTCTATA
>Ga0102592_1001916_pt1 | contig 20085 bp, 22 predicted proteins | sample AraplaCol_mMF_r2_FD_76861 | JGI IMG/M metagenome (GOLD analysis project Ga0102592, IMG submission 76861) | Arabidopsis root microbial communities from North Carolina, USA - plate scrape MF_Col_mMF_r2 (SPADES assembly) (version 2) | ecosystem: Host-associated > Plants > Roots > Endosphere...
GCAGCCGCCGATCTCGCCCTTCACCGTGAAGCCGAGCTCTTCGAGGAAACGTTTGACGGGCAGGTAAAGCGCGGTTTCCAAGGGGTATCCGATCGGAGAATCAGTTGCGGCAGTCTAGCCTGGATCCGGACCACGGCCTCCGCGCCATTTGATCGGGAACGGGCGGTGCGATTATCCTGCGACCGGGACGGCCGGGCGCTTGACGAAGATGACAATCAGGAACGGGCTCTATCACATCCGTATCGAAATGCTCGATGCTGTGCAGGGCGGCAATCAGGGCGTCATGGTGCTGCGCGACGGCACCATGCGGGGCGGCGATTCATTCTTCTTCGCCTACGGCAGCTACACCTCGGCCGACGGCAAATGGAAGGGCGAATTGACCAACGAGGAGCACTCGCCTTCGTTCGACGAGCGCCCGGTGTGGGGCCGCAAGGTCGTGACCATCGGTTTCAGCGGCACCTATACCGACGACACGGCCTATGGCGAAGGCATCGCGCTCGCCGGCAAGCAGAGCATCCGTTTCAAGGGTAATCTGCGGCTGCTGGTGCCGGATTGATCACACCCGTCCGCCGACCGGGATCAGCGCGCCCGTGATGCCGCTTGCGGCGTCGCTGGCAAGGAACAGGATGACCTCGGCGAGTTCCTGCGGCGTCACCCATTTGGAGAAGTCTGCCTTCGGCATGTCGGCGCGGTTGGCCGCGGTGTCCATGATCGACGGCAGCACCGCGTTGACTGTGACCTTGCCCTTCCACTCGTTCGCGAGGGCTTCGGTCAGGCGATGCACGCCTGCCTTCGAGGCCGCGTAAGGTCCCATGCCGCTGCCGGCCTGGAGCGCGCCCATGGCGCCGATATTGACGATGCGGCCGGCCTTGGACGCGGCGAGATGCGGCAGCGCCGCGCGCGAAGCATGGAGCGCGGTCAGGACATTGAGTGCGTACATGCGCTGCCAACTCTCGATGTCGCCGTCGCCGACAGTTTCGAACGCGAAGCCGCCGGCGATGTTGATCAGCGTATCGACCCGACCGAAATGCTTTGCTGCCGCTTCGACCGCCGTCTTCGCTTGCGCCACGTCGGAGAGGTCGATGCCGCCGATCGCGAGGCTGTCAGGCGTTGCAGGGGTTTGCGAAGGCGCATGATCGATGCAGGCAACGCGCGCGCCGCGCGCCTGTGCGATGTCTACGACGACCTTGCCGAGCGCGCCGCGCGCGCCTGTCACGACCAGAACCTTGCCTTGCATCGTCGTTCTCCCGGCGCGGGCCGCCTATGATTGCAGATAGCGCGCCTTCAGCGCGGCTCGCTCCGCCGTGCCGAGGCTGAGCCCGTCGCGCAAATAGGTTTCGATGTCGCCGTATTCCTCGCCGACGGCTTCGAACGCCGCGGCAAGGTAAGAGGCTTCGACGCTGCCAATGGCGCTCCGCACGTCTTCCGGCAGCTCGGTGGCCGCCGTCGCATCGCGCTTGTAGTGCTGGTTGGTGAGCAGGTAGTCCTCGGCGATAACGTCATCGGGCACGCCGAGCGCGTGCAGGATCAGCGCGCTGGCAAAGCCGGTGCGATCCTTGCCGGCGGTGCAGTGAATCACCAGCGGCGCGCGATCCTCGAGGAGATAGCCGAACAGGCTGCGAAAGCTGTTCGTGTGATGGCGAACATAGTTGCGATAGGATTCGCGCATCAGCTCCAGCGCGACCGATGCGGTCAGCGTGCCCTGCGCGAGTTCGGTACGCAGCGCAGCCACCACGCTCGGCTCGATCGGCAGCGAATGCACCGTGATCTCGTTGACGACGCAGACGCCGGACGCGCGCTCCTCGACCCCACGGAAATCGAACGCGCTGCGCACGCCCAGCGCACGGACGATCTCGACATCGGCGGCGGTGAGCTGGCCAAGATGGTTGGAGCGGAAGATGTGCCGCCAGCGGGTGGTGCGGCCATCGGAGGTGCGATAGCCGCCGAGATCGCGAAAATTGCTGGCGCCTTGCAAGGCGAGGTGGCGGGCAGGGGAGTCTCTCAGAGAAGAGTCTTGCATCGGATCGGCTTCGGCTATGGTTCCACGCGCGAGGCGGCGTTCTTGAGGTCTATTACAGGGGGCGAACATGGTCCGGCACAAGGCCATTCTTTTGGGGGCCACCATGCTGGCCGCCGCAATCTCCGGCGCGCGGCAGACTGAAGCGCAGACGTTCAAGACCTATCGCTGCACCGACGGGACGCAGTTCATCGTCGGGTTCTATGAGTATGACAAGCGGGCGTTTCTCCAGATCGACGGCGAGCCGGTCACGCTCGCAAAGCGGCTGACGGTCTCCGGCATACGCTATTCGGGGGCCGGTATCACGCTGACTCTCGGCAAGTCCGGGACCACCACGGTCAAGCATCTGAAGCGGCCGGCGACGGCCTGCGCGGTGATCTGAATGGCGGCGTTCACGCGAGAATCAAAAAGGGCCGAAACATCGTTGTTTCGACCCTTTTGGAGCTGCCGCCGCACGCTTGCGCGAGCGCGGTGGTTTCAAACCAAGCACGGGCATCAGCGATCCCATTTCGGCTTGGCGTCGTCGACTGCGTCCTGGTGATACCAGCTGTCGCTGCAGATCGAGGCGTTGGCGGGAAGCAACGCGTGATCGGCAGGAAGGCGGGTCTCGCCATAGCGGCGTCCGGCGAGAGCTGCGCGGCCCCCGACCGGGAATTGGTAGATCGTTGCCGATCCGTGACTCAGACCATTGTTCATCATTGCGATTCTCCTTGGTCGAAGCGCATTAGCCTCCATGGTGCGCCCGACTCGTTCGATTGTGGTTACTGGAATCCCCATATCGGCCGCGTCCCCCGAGATGGGAAGTGCTGAAAAGGAAATCAGTTGCCGCCCAATATGTAGGCAGACGAAGGTCTGCATCCCCTAAGGCAGGGGGGTGATGACCAACGCCTGGGCCATTCCAAAGGTTGCTGGGCAGGGCGGGGCGACTTTGCGAAAATTGCTGGCGGTTGATGCGCGTTTCATCGGCAACCTCCGTTGCCGCGCCGTCTGCTTCAGAATCGGGCGATTTCCCCGGAGTTTTTGCGTTGCAGCTACACGCAAAGGTGCGCGGCTATGACGCATATCGCAGGCGCCAGTCTGGTCACCGCAAAGCGACTTTGGCCGCGGTGGAAAACCTCCCGCAGTGCGGCCTTTTGGCACGTTAAATGCTTGTAAAGGGCCGGCCGATGGTGGCCGGGTACAAAACGTTCGGGGGCCTCCAGGCCCCCAACCTTTCGCATCATCTACAGAGAGGCTCAATGACCAAGTATAAGCTCGAGTACATCTGGCTCGACGGATATACGCCGACTCCGAATTTGCGCGGCAAAACTCAGATCAAGGAATTCGCGTCGTTCCCGACGCTCGAGCAGCTTCCGCTCTGGGGCTTCGATGGCTCCTCCACCCAGCAGGCCGAAGGCCACAGCTCCGATTGCGTGCTGAAGCCGGTCGCCGTGTTCCCGGACGCCGCGCGCACCAACGGCGTACTGGTGATGTGCGAAGTCATGATGCCCGATGGCAAGACCCCGCACGCCTCCAACAAGCGCGCCACCATTCTCGACGACGCCGGCGCCTGGTTCGGCTTCGAGCAGGAATACTTCTTCTACAAGGACGGCCGTCCGCTCGGATTCCCGGCTTCGGGCTATCCGGCTCCGCAGGGTCCGTACTACACCGGCGTCGGCTACTCGAATGTCGGCGACGTCGCCCGCAAGATCGTCGAAGAGCATCTCGACCTCTGCCTGGCTGCCGGCATCAACCATGAAGGCATCAACGCGGAAGTCGCCAAGGGCCAGTGGGAATTCCAGATCTTCGGCAAGGGCTCCAAGAAGGCCGCCGACGAAATGTGGATGGCCCGCTACCTGATGCTGCGCCTCACCGAGAAGTACGGCATCGACATCGAATTCCACTGCAAGCCGCTCGGCGACACCGACTGGAACGGCTCCGGCATGCACGCCAACTTCTCGACCGAGTACATGCGCACCGTGGGCGGCAAGGAGTATTTCGAGGCGCTGATGGCTGCCTTCGACAAGAACCTGATGGACCACATCGCCGTCTACGGCCCGGACAACGACAAGCGTCTGACCGGCAAGCACGAGACTGCGCCGTGGAACAAGTTCAGCTACGGCGTGGCTGATCGCGGCGCCTCGATCCGCGTTCCGCACTCCTTCGTCAACAACGGTTACAAGGGCTATCTGGAAGACCGCCGTCCGAACTCGCAGGGCGACCCATACCAGATCGCTTCGCAGATCCTGAAGACGATCGCGTCCGTGCCCGCCGACAAGAAGGCTGCGGCCTAAGATCCTCCCGGCCCGGGCTGGGGGGCTGGCCCGGGTTGGTGCTCAATCCGCCGGAGCTTTCAAGGCTCCGGCGGATTTTTGCGTTCTGGTGACAGCCGTTGTTGTGAGTCTGGCGGCCATGCCGGCCCGAAGCCTGTCCATCGCCGCCCAAAGCGGGATAGAGTGCCGCCAGGATATGCGCGGGGCCGGGGACGGCTGGTGTTTGAGGGTTTCTACAAGACGAGATTTCAGCTCGGCAACGCAGTCGGCCGGAGCGTGATGCATGTGGCGAACGGCAAGCTGCTGGGCGGCAATTCGGCTTTCGCCCATATCGGCACCTATGAACCAACCGACGCCGGCGTCGACATTGTCATCAAGACCGTTCGACACAACCCGGATCCGAATTACCGTGCCATGGCCGGAACGGATGATGCGACCTTGATCGCGAAGGGCTGGGCCGACGGCGATCTCTATCGCTTAACGGGTGAGTTGAGGGAGCTGCCCGGCGTTCCGTTCCAGTCGCTGATGACGCCGATCACCGACGACGAGGTGCCGATCGGCGGCAGCGTCGGCGAAGCCGGCATCGCCGATGGTCTCTACTCCATCCATCTGCGGATGCTTGACGGTCTCGACGGCGGCCTCACCGGCGTGATGCTGCTCAACCAGGGCCGCATCCTCGGCGGCGATGCGGCGTTCTACTATCTCGGCAGCTACAGCGCCGCGAACGGCCGCTGGAAGGGCCAGATCCTCAACCAGGAGCACACGCCGGCCAAGGACGATCCGATCTTCGGCGGCCATGAAGTCGGCATCGGCTTCTCCGGCCGCTACGACGCCGAACAGGCGGTGCTGGAGGCGACCGCGCTCGCCGGCAAGCGCTCGTTGCGCCTGACCGCCGCGCTGAAGCTGATGCATCGGGCCTGATCGCGACGGGAATAGCTCATGGAAACAATTCGTATGCTCTCGACGCTCGGCCTGATGGGTGCGATGCGCAGCCTGTCCTCCGCCTTCGAGGCTGAAGCAGGCATCCAGGTCGATGCGGACTTCGCGCCAACGCTGGCGCTGCTGAAGCGCTTGCGCGGCGGCGAGGCCGCCGATCTCGTGATCCTCACACGCGAGGGGCTGGACGAGATCATCGCGGAGGGCCGCGTGCTCGCGAAGGGCGCGGTCGATCTGGCGCGCTCCTATGTCGGCATTGCCGTGCGGGCAGGGCAGGCGCATCCCGACATCGGCAGTGAAGCGGCGCTGCGCCGGACGCTGGTTGCGGCCCGGTCCGTCGCTTATTCGCGGCTGGGCGCGAGCGGCGTCTACTTCGGCCAGTTGATCGTCCGGATGGGGATCGCGGCCGAGATCAACGCCAGGGCCACCATCGTCGAGCAGGGCTTCACGGCGCTGCGTCTCGTCAATGGCGAGGCTGATCTCGCCGTGCAGCAGATCAGCGAGCTGAAGCAGGTCGAAGGAATCGAGGTGGTGGGACCGATCCCGCACGAATTGCAGACGCCGGCGGTGTTCTCTGCCGGCCGCATGGCGAACGCAAAACATGCCGACGCTGCCGACCAGTTGCTGCGCTATCTGGCCTCGCCTGAGGTCGTGCCCGTGTTGCGCCAATCAGGACTTGAGCCATGAATTTGCCGGAGCCGAGACCCAACGTGGTGTTCATGCGGACTTGTCTTTTTGCAATGCTCCTTGTGCTCGCCGTGCCGCTGACTGCGCATGGGCAATCGGCTGATCTTGTGCTGTGCGACCGCGTGGCGGCCGATCCCAGCGATCCCGACAAGCCGGCCGACGTGAGGGGCGTCGCCGAGATCGCATCCGCCGACATCGCGACCGCGATCAAGTTCTGCAAACAGGCCGCGCCGTCCTCGCGCCGTGCAATGTTCGCGCTCGGCCGCGCCTATGCGGCCAACCGGCAGACGGCGGAGGCGCTCGCCGCCTGGCGCAAGGCGGCCGACAAGGGATCGAGCGCGGCCATGGTCGAGCTCGGCGTCGCCTACGGAACCGGCTCCGGGATCGCCAAGGACGAAGCCCAGGCGCGAAAACTCTTCGAGAAGGCGGCTCAGTCAGGCAATCCCCGCGGCATCAGCAATCTCGCTGCGCTCGGCGGCGCAGGTGGCGCTGCGCCGGCCGATCCCGCGCAGGCGCGCGCGCTGCTCGGCAAGGCTGCCGAGACCAACGCGGAAGCGCAGTACCAGCTCGGCCTGATGCTCTCCGAAGGTTCGGGCGGTGCGAAGGACGACGTCGCGGCCCGTGCGCTGTTCGAGAAGGCGGCCGCGCAAAACCATCCCGGCGCACTGGAACGGATGGGCGCCTTTGCGGAAGGGGGCCGCGGCGGGCCCAAGGACAAGGACGCCGCGAAAGCCTATTACGAGCGCGCCTCAGCGCTCGGCGACGAGGACGCCAAGAAGGCGCTGGAGCGGCTGCGCTGCCCCTACGCGATCAAGGACAAGCAGGGCAAGCTCGTCACCACGCTGTGCTTCTGAACAGAGCCGGCATTTGCCGGAACCTGGCTTGTGCGTCCGCTGTTGACGTCCGGACACAACGGAGCGCGATCATGATCCGCAAGCTGGCGTCGGGCGAATACCGCCTCTATTCACGCAAGGTGAACCCCAAGACCGGCAAGCGCCGCAACCTCGGCACCTTCAGGAGCCGTGCGGCCGCCGAAAAGCACGAGCGCGAGGTGCAGTATTTCAAGCGTCACTGACGCGCGAGCCGACCGCCAAAACAGAAATCTCGAAAACAACCCCATGCACAGTAGCCGGGGCCTTGAAATCGCAGCGGAATTGCGAGCCACGGATTTTGCGAAATCCGCTTTGACCGGTCGGGCAAAACAGGAGCAAGATGGCATCGTGGCAGGGAGGCGCTCCGCAAGGGCCCTGCGCGCAAAAGCCGGATGGCCTGGCAGCGGCGGCAATGCTAGGTAGCCCGCGTTCCTTTCCGATGTTGTGGGCTTGGTGCGTTGCTGGACGGACTCTACAAGGTTGAATACGGCGTCAATGATGCGTTCGGGCGCAGCATCATGTGCCTGCATGACGGCAAGATGCTGGGCGGCAATTCCGGCTTTGCGCATCTTGGCACCTATGCCGAGCAGGGCGGCGAGATCGTCGCCGAGGTCATCACCGAGCGGCATAATCTCGATCCCAACTACAAGCCGCTGATGGGCGCCGACGTCGCCTCGATCGGCGCGCGCGGCCGGCTCCATGGCAACGAGATCCGTCTGCAGGGCGGCGCGAACACCATGCCCGGCGCCCATTTCTGGGCCAATCTCACGCGGCTTGATGACGGGGCGCTGCCGCCGCGCGGCACGATCGGGCAGGGCGGCATCGCCAACGGGCTCTACGGGATGAGCCTGCGCGCGCTCGACGGCGTCGATGCCGGCCTTTCCGGCGTGATGCTGCTGATCGACGGTCGCATCCTCGGCGGCGATGCCTCGTTCTATTATCTCGGCTCCTATTCGTCGGCGGACGGCCGCTGGAAGGGCGAGATGCTGAACCAGGAGCACACGCCTGCGAAGGGCGAGAATCCCGTGTTCGGCGGCTTCGAGGTCGGGATCGGATTCTCCGGGACCTGCACGGAAGACAGCGGCGAGCTCGAGGGCATTGCGCTGGCCGGCAAGCGGAGCCTGCGGCTGGCGGCCTCGCTAAAGCTGATGCGAAGGGCGTAGGGCGCCGCGGCCAAATCACCACGCGTATCGCACGATGCCCTTGCCCGCGTAGGATTGCGTGACGCTTGAGAATTCGCCGTCGAACGTCGTCGCGACCGACCAGCCATTGATCCACTTCATCTCGGCGGCTGCCGTGACGAGCGCGGCGTTCGCGGCCTGCGCCGCGCCGTTGACGACGAAGGATGCGCCGGGAAGGGCCTGGAAGGTCGGCAGCGCATTGCGGTCCGTGTTGAAATTGTACGCCCAGGCCGCACGGCCGCGCAGGGTGAAGATGCCGTCTTCCATCGCGAACGATTTGTCGGTGCGAAGGCCAAGTTCGCTGCGCGGCGCGGTGACGGTTCTGGCCGCGTAGCTCAAGGCAAACACGTTGGAGCCGGAATCGGCCTGCTCGGCGTAGGCCGGCAGGTCGAAGGTGGTGAACTGTCCGGCCGCATAGGGCGTCCAGCCAAGACCCTGGGCGACGATGCGATAACCGCCCTCGACGCGCCCCGACCATGCGTTGGCGTGGAACCGTGCACGCAAGCGATCGAGGCCCGCAATCGTCACGGCGCGATCGGTGGTGATGTCCTGCCACCCATAGGCAAGCGCGGCGCTGATGTAGGCAGGCCCCACATTGTGCCGGACGAAACCGCCGGCCTGGAACAGATCGGAACGGCCGGAGCCGAGACCGTTGACGCCAAAATTGGTGCCGCCGCCGGCCAGCGCAAAACCTGCGATCGTGTCCGGCGAGAAGCGATAGTCGGCGCCGACGGCGACGCCGTAGAGATTGCTGCTTGTGTTGTTCGAGCCCACCACGGCATTGCCGTCGGTGCGCTGCGATCCGCCGAAGCCTGCTTCCCAGACGGCCCAGCGCTGCGCAAAGGGCGAGGCCGCCAGGGGCGCCTTCGTGGAGATCGCCGCATAGGCGTCACGCTCGCTGCCCGAACGCGATGTCGCGCGTTCGTCTTCGTTCGCGAAGGCATTTGGATTGCCGCCGCCGCTGGTCGGATTGCCGCGACCGCCGATGAAGGGGTCGGTGAGCACGCCCATGAACTGGTTCATTGCGTCGAAGGTGGATTGCTGCGAACCGGTGGCAATCTCGCCGGACAAGGTCGTGAGCGCATTGCCGAGGTTCGCGCCGCTGAGGCCGAAGAGGTTGCCGAACGCGGCGGGCAGGGCGCCGCCGCTGTTGAAGAAGTTGTTGACGGTGTTCAGGACGTTCTGCTGGTTCTGATTGAATGCAGAACCATTGCCGAGCGTGGCGGTGAGGTTCAGGATGACATCAGTCGCGGTGTAGCTCAGGCTTTGCTGAAATCCGGGAGCACCGCTCACGCCGGAGAAGGTCGTGCCGCCGAACCCGCCTTGTGCGGTCAGGATGGTGTATTGGCGACTGATGTAGCTGCCAGGCGAGAAAACCGTCTGCACGCTGCCGCCGGTCAGATTGGCCGTTCCGACGACCTGAGCTCTTGACGACGCGCCGGGGGTGACCTGAATTAGGTAGATGGCGCCGGACTGGAAGGCCAGATTGCCATAGATCGTCATCGACCCCGGCGCTCCCGGCGGCCCGGGCGCGAAGACGCCGCCGCCGTTGATGGTGGTATTTCCCAATAACCCTGTGCCGCCGAGTGTGGCGCCCGAATTGACCGTGGTCATCGTCGGAGCCGTGAGGGACGCGTTCACCAGCAGTCTGCCGCCGGCGACCACGACCTGAGACGACACGTCGGTGATCCCGATGATCGGCTGATATACGATGGTGCCGGTGTCTGTGGGTGAGCCGAACCGCGCCGTCGCGTTGGCACCCAGGGTTACTGGCCCGTCGAGAGTGACCCGCGTTCCGGCGGCCGCAGACATCGTACTGACGACCCCGCCCACGAATGTGAGATCGTTGGTGAAGCTCCCATTGAAATTGGTGCGAAGTGTGCCTTCTGGAAGCGACACCGGAGCCGCGCCCAGTGCCCCGCTGTTGTCGACCTGCAGCGTGCTGTCGGAATACACGGCCACGTTGGCCGTGGTTGCAATCGAGCCGTTCACCTCCAACGTACCCTGGATCACGCTCGTCGCGCCGGTATAGGCGTTGGCGCCAGCCAGAACGGTGGTCCCGAGACCCGAGATGATCAGCGAGCCCCCGCCGTCGATCGGTCCGGTGAGCGTCAGTCTGCGCGAGTCCTGAGTGTTGATCGTCTCGATGCCGTTGAGGGTAAACCCCTGCGTGAGCGTGCGTGCAGACGTGGATGCTCCTCCATTGAAGACGAAGATGCTCGACGTCATCTGGACGGCATCGAGTCCGAGGCTCGTATTGCCCAGCCGGAAGGTGGAGTTCTGCAGGTCCAGCGTCGTGAGGTTGACTCCTGGACTTTTGCCGATCGAGCCGCCGGCGGCCGTAAAGTCGGAGTTCTCCAGGAAGAGACCGCCGCCCGTGGATCGCGTCGTGAACGTCCCGTTCCAGATCACGGGCGTCACGGCGTTGGGATAGTTCGGGTCGCTTTGGAACTTCACGCGATTGACATCGAAGACGGCGTTGGAGCCGACAGTGATGGACTGTCCCTGGATTGAAGACACCGAAAACGCGAGGGTGCCCGCGGCATTCGGATTCAAGGCGCTCAGGCGGCCGACGATCGTGCCGTCAATCACGAACGTTCCGGCCTGGCCTGAATCGAGCCGGTTGAGAACCTCGTAGTTGCCGTTTCCCGGGGCACCTTGAAACGTTGCGGTGTGGCCCGGAAACATGAATTGGTTGTTGTTCAAAGCCCACGAAATGACCGCAGCGGGCGGGTCTATCACGGCGCCGGCCGTGTTGACCGTAACCCTCTCGGTGTCCGGACCATCGGGATTTGCCCGGTTGTAGGTCACGCTGCCATCCTGAGTGGCGGGCGTCGCATTGAAGGCCTGGCTATATGCTTCGCCTGCGCAGGCAAGCGAACCGCCAAGTGCGGAACCAAGCAGACAGATATTTCGGAAAGAGCCTCGGCTTCGGATGAAAGCGGTATGCCGAGGAGCCTGGTTGATCAAATTCAGGGCAGCGATCATTTTCGACGGCATAAAGGACCTGCGGGGCAATCGGACCACGATGCGAAGAGCGAGATCGGTGCTCTTTCATCTTATGAATCGGCAACTGCTCCAGATTGGTCAGCCTGCTGACTGCCGATACCGGCATATGCCGGTGACGGCAGGCTCACAGGGCCGTTTTTCTGAATTGAGGTAATTGAGCCACATGCGACATTTTCCCGATCGGTCGATCGACGTGGCGAGCTGTCATCCTTGCCGACAGCCGTGCACCGGGAACCCTGACGAAGCTTGCGGGACGAGAAATCCATCGGCTAAGCTGACTGCATTGCACGATCCGATGACTTGGAATGCCAGTGGAAATTATTGATCTCGTTTATGAGACTGCCTTCGTTCCTGAACTCTGGCCGAAACTTTTATCCGAGCTGGCCGCAACATCTCACTCAGTCGGTTCGTCGTTGTTTCTGTTCGGTGATGACGGCGGCGCGAGCGGTGTGACGCTCGACAATCTGCAGGATCTCCTGCGCGAATTCCTCGCCAATCCCGACCTTCGCTTTTCGACCTCGGTCGTTCGAATGTGCGATACCAAGCCGAACAGTTTCGTCGAGGTCGATGACTATCTGTCAGCCGCGGAAATCGAGAATGATCCGATACGCCAGCGCTTGCGCGCGCGCGACATCGGAACGCATCTCTGCACGGCCGTGCCGATGCCGACAGGGGAATTGGCAATCTATGTGCTCCAGAAGGCGCACGGCGCAGGCCGGTACGAACCGGAAGAGCTCGCGCGGCTCAATGCCCTGCGCCCGCATTTGGCGCGCACCGGCCTGATCGCGGCGCGGCTGGGAATCGAGCGTGCCAAGGGAACCGTCGCCGCTCTCGACGCGCTAGGGCTTGCGGCCACCGTCTGCGCCAATAGCAAGGCGATCGCGACCAACAGGTCCTTCCTTCAGCATTCCGATCTCTTCAACATCGGTGTCGGTGATCGGGTCACCGTCGCCCAGGGGCGTGCCAACGAGTTGCTGCAAGCTGCCGTTCGAGAGCAGGGCGGTGCTGCGAATGCGGTTCGCTCGATCCCGATCACGAGCTCAGGCGAAGCGGCGCCAGGCGTTCTGCATGTGATACCGCTGTTGCGGTCCGCCAGGGACGTCTTTTCCGGCGGGGATACCATCCTGGTGTTCACGCCAGCCAAGCCCAGCGCGCTGGTTCCCGCGCCGAGCCTGCTGTCGGGTCTGTTCGACCTGACGCCCGCTGAGGCGAAGCTCGCCGTGAGCCTCTCCGCCGGCCTGACACTCAAGGCGGCGGCAGAACAGAGCGGCATCAAGTTTGCGACGGCGCGCTCTTATCTCGAGCAGATCTTTCGCAAGACCGGCACCGGCCAGCAGAGCCAGTTGGTGGCGCTGATGAAGAGCGCGACCGCCATTCGGTAAGTTCGCTTTTGGGGCTTAGGCAGCAGCCTTCCTGTCTCATCAACGGTTCTGAGCGCAGGGAGACGTCGTCATGAGTTCTCGTCGCGCGTATCTGCTGCCGGTCTCGGTCGGAAGATCATTGAAAATACGAAAGCTGATCTTCCGTAACGACTCGCTCGATCTTCTCGGCCTTGGCCCTGATGCGGTATCTCACGCGTCCGTCGGACTCGATGGGCATATGTTGAATGATGGTATAAACCATCGGCGGTTCGGTGGTGGCACGTCCTTGCGGACCTTGGGGTTGATGGCGAACGTCTTCATTCAGCTTATAGGCATACGACATGTGTTACCTCGATGTTGCGGCCGCTCTAGCGTGGAGTGACGTAACGCATGCCGTCGGCTCCCGCCCTGACTCGTAAAATCGAATACACGGCCACTCTAGTCCTCTGGGATGGATTTTGTAGCTGAATAAGAGAGTTGGCGAGTGACTCTGGCATGAACGGCTAATCGGCTCGCCGGCTTCGACGAGCAGGGCGACCACCGGACCGACAGTCCACGAGTAGCGCACGTCACAGTCGCCTGCAGGGCGAAGCAAAAACCCCGCCCTGATGACTCAGAAGCGGGGCAGGACCACAAGCTCTGCCAGTACATCCGTGGCGAGAGCGGCAGGTCTGTCGTGCTCTTAACTAGGCAGCACGAAGATTATCGGCAGCGGACTTGCCCGTACGACGGTCTGCGACGACGTCATAAGACACCGTCTGACCCTCGTTCAGGGTGCCCATGCCAGCGCGTTCGACCGCGCTGATATGAACGAAGATGTCGGTGCTGCCGTTTGCCGGCTGGATAAAGCCGAAGCCCTTTTGGCTGTTAAACCACTTTACTGTTCCCGTATTCATCGGGTTTTCCTTTCGTATGCGCGCAGGAGTGCTGGCGCGCGGACTTGCGGCCAGCGTTCCGGTTAGTCGATGTTGGAGAATGTCTGAAACGTGCGCGCCGTCAGGATCTGAGGCGAAAGCGGAACAGTTGTTCGGCCAGTATCGATGGCAGACCTTACATCAGCAGCCGAGAGACTTCAAGTAGAAGGCGACGGCCCCTTCTTATTATGGTTGGTGTATTTGTTCTGCAGTCGAGAGCCGCTCGAACCGGTGAGCGATCGCGGAGTGCTTGGAAAGATTCCCTTTTCGCGCACTTTCCTGCATAGTTGGGCCTGGCAAAAGTAAAAGTAAGCTTCAAACCTATTCGTAAGTCAGAGGGCGACTGGGCGATTATCGCCGAGTACCCGGGCGCTGAACCTCGGGAAATCACGGGCTTCACGAGCAAGGCCGAAATTGACGATTGGATGAACGGTGAGCGTCGGATCGCGTGGCTCCGATCGCAGGGTTACGCGAACTGACATAACGTCATATGACCGCGTTTTTCGAGCAATTGGGAAGCGTGACCACGCCCTTCAGGTCCGCCACCTCCTGCTCTCGCGACGTCGCGTATTCGATCCGCTTGTGTGCGACGATCTTCGTGCAGGTGCTGACGCAGTCAAAACCCATGCTGCCGTCCCTTGGCTTCGATGCGCGGCGAGAGCGCGCCGCCGTCACGCAGGTCGACCGTGGCCCTCGTCGTATACCAGTCGTCGGACGCAGCGTTGGACTTCACGATTTCCGCAGGCGTCGTATACGCACGCCAGACCTGATCGACGGACGCTGCTGCGCTCGTCTCGACGGCGATTGGCGTCCGCGCGGGCAGAAATCCGTACCCCGCCGGGCTTCCCCTTGGGGGCCGTATGGCCTATGACGCTGCAACGCAAAAATCCCCCAAAAAAGACCTCATGATCCGCCTCGACAACGTCAGCAAGCAAGCCGGCCACCAGATCCTGTTCATCGAAGCTTCCGCCGCCCTCAACAAGGGCGAGAAGATCGGGCTTGTCGGCCCGAATGGCGCGGGCAAGACCACGCTATTCCGGATGATCGCCGGCGAGGAACTGCCCGACGAGGGGCAGGTCTCGACCGATCGCGGTATCACCATCGGCTATTTCAACCAGGACGTCGGCGAAATGTCTGGCCGTAGCGCTGTCGCCGAGGTGATGAACGGCGCAGGGCCTGTCAGCGAGGTCGCGGCCGAGTTGCATCTTCTCGAGGTTGCGATGGCCGACCCCGACAAGGCCGACCAGATGGACGAGATCATCGCGCGGTACGGCGAGGTGCAGCACGCCTTCGAGGAGCTCGACGGCTACGCGCTCGACGGCCGGGCGCGCGAGGCTTTGTCCGGCCTCGGCTTCAGCCAGGAGATGATGGACGGCGACGTCGGCAAGCTCTCGGGCGGCTGGAAGATGCGCGTGGCGCTGGCGCGGATTCTTTTGATGCGCCCCGACGTGATGCTGCTCGACGAGCCGAGCAACCATCTCGATCTCGAAAGCCTGATCTGGCTGGAGAAGTTCCTGCACGATTACGAAGGCACGTTGCTGATGACCTCGCATGACCGCGAGTTCATCAACCGCGTGATCTCCAAGGTGATCGAGATCGATAGCGGCTCGCTCACGACCTATACCGGCGATTACGAGTTCTACGAGCAGCAGCGCGCGCAGAACGAGAAGCAGCAGCAGGCGCAGTTCGAGCGCCAGCAGGCCATGCTCGCCAAGGAGATCAAGTTCATCGAACGCTTCAAGGCACGCGCCTCTCATGCTGCTCAAGTGCAGAGCCGGGTCAAGAAGCTCGACAAGATCGAGCGGGTCGAGCCGCCGCGCCGCCGCCAGTCAATCGCGTTCGATTTTCCGCCGGCGCCGCGCTCGGGCGAGGACGTCGTGGCGCTCAAGAACGTCCACAAGGGCTATGGCTCAAAGCGCATCTATGACGGGCTGGATTTCATGATCCGCCGCCGGGAGCGCTGGTGCGTGATGGGCGTCAACGGCGCCGGCAAGTCGACGCTGCTCAAGCTCGTCGCGGGCGCGAGCGAGCCTGATGAGGGGACGGTCGCGGTCGGCGGCAGCGTCAAGATGGGCTATTTCGCCCAGCACGCGATGGATCTGCTCGACGGCGAGCAGACGGTGTTCGAGTCGCTGGAATACGCGTTTCCGACCGCGGGGCAGGGAAGCTTGCGTGCGCTGGCGGGCTGCTTCGGCTTCTCCGGCGACGATGTCGAGAAGCGTTGCCGCGTGCTCTCGGGCGGGGAGAAGGCGCGCCTCGTGATGGCCAAGATGCTGTTCGACCCGCCGAACTTCCTGGTGCTGGACGAGCCGACCAACCATCTCGACCTCGCCACCAAGGAAATGCTGATCAATGCGCTGTCGGATTTCGAAGGCACCATGCTGTTCGTCTCGCATGACCGCCACTTCCTGGCGACGCTGTCGAACCGCGTGCTGGAGCTGACGCCGGACGGCATCCACCAGTTCGGCGGCGGCTACACGGAATACGTCGCGCGCACCGGGCAGGAGGCGCCGGGGTTGCGGAGCTGATCAAAGGTCGGTCTCTAGATCACGCACTCTATCGTCGGTAGCCAAGTGCGACACATTTGTCATTCGTTCCCGTGGTCAAGCGGAGCGTATCTGCTTGTCACCCAGGTTGTTATTTTTCGCATTATTGATGCATCTGCTGCGTCCCGAATTACCCGTGGCAGCAGAAATTCGGCTAACAAGAAAGGATCTTCGCGCTCTGGGAGTCCCGTTGTTCTCTCGCCGTGAATCACGCGTGCTTGAAATTCTTCCGGGGTGCTTTCTTCGAGACGAAGTTCCACTGCACGGTTGAATTCTTGAAGAAGCGCTAGCGCATCCGCGTAGAGCTTTTCGTATCGTTCCACGAAGACGTGATAGATCGCGTTGTCCAATTTGGCCAGTACACCTGCGTCGTCAGCAAGATCATAACGGATGAACTCAAGGTGACGTATATCGGTGGGTACATCTTCCGATCCATCCTGTGTGAGGAGGATCACCGGCTTATCTAATGCATGAGCTAGCCCTAACTCGTAGAACACGTTAGGGTTTCTGCCGGTGATGTCGGCAATTAATACTTTGGCTTCAACTATTTGCTGCCGAATCTTTTCAAGAATGGGAACTGTTAGAATTCGATGATCGCCTCGCTCGACTCGCAAATTGTGCTTCTCGTGCAGGTGTCGTCGCAAATAGAGGTAAAAAAAGTTTAGGTCTGACCGAAATGGCATCACAACGAAGCAAAGCGGTGCCTGAAGGCTCATCGGCTCGCTCCCTGAACATACGTTCTAAGAAGACGGTCGATAGGTGGTAGCAAGCTATCTAGCTCTGAAGGGCTATAAGTCAGATATTGGACGCCCGCCAAATCGCTAGGCACTCTCGTGCCGGCATCTGAGTCGACCAAGATGATAGTCGGCTTCTTTAGTGCATGCGCATAGCCAAGTTCGTACATCAGATTTGGATTGGCGTCGGTGACATCGACCAACACGAGGTCGGCTAACTGGATTGCATCCGAAATCGCGTTAGCCCATATCGCTCCTGGGGGTAGCATCTCGTCCAATTGCAGGACTCTCACATTACGGCGCTCGAGCTCGATCGAAAGGAAGGTTCGCAACTCCATGGCGTTCCTTGGAAGGAGCAAAAGAGCGTTAGGGGGGGCTTTGCGGCCAGATTTCGAAAAAAGCTGGACAATGTCTGTGATTATTGCGGCTTCGAGATCTTCGGGAGACCGAAATTCTCTCACTACCTGTTCCTGCCGTATTGAAGACTTGAATGCTGCGAGCTTTTCTGCCTTTGCACCGACGTCCACATCTAACGGTCGGACGGGATGATGATCGCTCATCAGAAATACCATTCGCGGTATCCCTAGAGCGCCTGCGCGCTCGAACTCCAACTGGGTAATGGAGTTCTCTTGATCCGGCGGAACGTAGCCATAGCGAAAGCCGATCACAGCGATATATACGTCAATCTCATTGATTGGTCGGCTGAGAAGATCGGTTTGATTGGTAGATGCTTCGAGCAATACGGTTTCTACACCGAGCCGCGCGCACGCTCGCATGACTGCGGCTCTGTGTTCTGGTAGATCAACTACGCTACTGCTAATAAGTGCTCGGATTGGACGAATGAGAGCTGGCATTAGGTTGCGCGCCCCTTTTGGTTGTTGTTCAATGTCGAGAGAACGATAGTTCGAGTTGGTTTGACTTTGAAGTGACGATTTCGATCAACGCCGTCAAGAAGATGCCGATCGGTGCGAGTTCGGTTGGGAGGCGCACTGCCGAGGTAATAGAGAGATTCAGTGTCGCTTCTCAGAGAACGTGATGGGTCTGTTCGTTAGTTTGGGGGGCGTTTTGTTCAGGGGTTGGGCCCGGGGGCCCAGGGCGCGGGCCTTTCCTACACATCGTGCCTACGCGGCTACCTACTGCGCACCACCAGCTAACCAAATCAATTTAGTCTCGGATACGAAAGTGCAGCAACCATGAGGCCTCTGCGGATCGGCGACATCACCATCGATGCGGTGATCGAGCGGGAGGGGCCGTGGCGGCGGCCGCAGGATTTCTTTCCGGGCTATGACGACGCAGTCTTCAAGCGCCATCTGCCGACGATGGAGCCGGAGGTGTTTGACGCCGCGCGCGGCTTGATGGTGATCACCTACCAGACTTTTGTGGTGCGCACGCCGCGTTACACGATCCTCGTGGATACCTGCACCGGCGAGGACAAGGGCCATCCGCCGCCGTTCGATTTCCCCGGCAAAGAGCGCTGGCGCAACGAATTGTTCGCGCTCGGCATCTCTTTCGAAGAGATCGACTACGTGTTCTGCACGCATCTGCATATCGACCACACCGGCTGGAATACGACCCTGCGCGACGGTCGCTGGGTGCCGACGTTTCCGAACGCAAAATACGTCTTCCACAAGGGCGAGTATGCGGCATGGGAGGCCGAGCACGCCAAGGGCAACAATCCACCCGGTACCGTGTTTCGCGACAATTGCCTGCCGATCGTCGAGGCCGGGCAGGCGCTCTTGGTCGACGACGATTACGCGCTCGACGATACCGTCACGCTGACGCCGACGCCGGGCCATTCGCCGTGCCATTGCTGCGTAAATATCTTTTCGAAGGGCCAGCGCGCGGTGGTCGCCGGTGATCTCATGCATCACCAGATCCAGTGCCGCGAGCCGGACTGGTCGGCGCGGCCGGATTGGGATCCGAAGCAGTCGGCGGTGTCGCGTCGGAAGTTCTTCGCGTCGGTTGCGGACACCGACACGCTGATCCTGCCGGTGCATTTTCCGGCGCCGACGGTGGGATGGATCAGGCCGCGGGAAGGGGCGTTCGATTACAAGTTCAGGCGGGAGTGAGGCTCTTCACCTCGCCCCGCTTGCGGGGAGAGGTCGAATTTGCGCGAAGCGCAAATTCGGGTGAGGGGGACTCTCCTCCGGCTCCGCTGTGACCGTCCCCGCGGAGACTCCCCCTCACCCCAACCCTCTCCCCGCAAGCGGGGCGAGGGGGTCAATGGAGCGCGCCTTACGCGCTGACTTCGCACTTCTTCATGAAGCTGTTCTTGGCGGCGCCGGCGAGCGGCTTGCCGTCGGCGCTGACGGCCTTGGGTGTGCAGGCCTCCTGCTTGCACTTCTTCAGGAACGAGGTCTTGGCGGCGCCGGCCAGCGGCTTGCCGTCCTTGCCGACCGCCTTGCTCTCGCAAGTGTCATCCGCGAAGGCAGAGCCTGCCGCAAAAGTGGCGACGATCGCCGCCAGGAAAATCCGCTTCATCATGGGTGTCTCCCTAAACCAGAAATGGCGGGCGGATTGGAACCGGGAATCGTGGCGCAATCAAGCAGGATCGGCTTGTGGCGGGCTCGGCGCGCTGAAAATTTCCGACGCGTGCTGAACGCGTCTCGCCTGACGTGCCCGCCAGGTACTTGCTGCATTGCGCGCAGACCGGGCAATGCCAACCTGCTAGGCTGATCCCATTGCAGCAGGAACGGAGCGTTGCCATGGACGCCGTGACGAGCCCGCAGACCGCCGACCAGCATTCCCACCTGGTTCAACCCCAGGCGATGGAATGGCAGACAACGCGCTTTCCCGGCTGCGAAGCCAAGACCCTGCTGTTCGACCGCCGCACCGGCCTGATGACCGCCTTGATGCGCTTTGCGCCGGGGTCGGTGCTCCCCGACCACGAGCATGTCGGCATCGAGCAGAGCTGGGTGATCGAAGGCGCCCTCGTCGACAAGGAGGGGCCTGCTCAGGGCATCGTCTGCAAGGCCGGTGAGTTCATCTGGCGCGAGGCGGGGAGCCGGCACGCCGCCTGGTGTCCGGAGGGCGCACTGATCCTCGCGATCTTCCAGGTGCCGAACAAGTTCTTCGAAGCCGACGGCCGCGTCGTCGATGCCGCCGGTCAGGATTGGGACGAGACGTGGGGGCATACCGATGCGCAGCGTTGAGTGAGTCCGGTAGCCCGGATGGAGCGCAGCGTAATCCGGGATTGGTGGCCACGTGAGCGATCGAGCGATGCGGTTGGTTTGGCCCCGGATTGCGCTACGCTCCATCCGGGCTACCGACGACCGGTTTCGTGGCAAGCTACGCGCCACGCATCAGCAGCGCCTTGAAGTCGGCCCGCGCGCGCTGCGCCTCGGCGCGCGCGACGTCCGAGGCATCGCCCATGCCGAAATAGCCGTGGATCAGGCCGGGGCCCTCATGGTGCTTCACGCGCACCCCGGCGGATTCCATCGCGCGCGCATAGGCCGCGCCCTCGTCGCGCAGGGGATCGAACCAGGCGGTGGTCACGATCGCGGGCGCGAGGCCGGCGAGAGATGCCGCGCGCAGCGGCGAGACGCGCCAGTCCGAAGCATGGCTGGGATCGGCGAG
>Ga0102592_1001934_pt1 | contig 19920 bp, 13 predicted proteins | sample AraplaCol_mMF_r2_FD_76861 | JGI IMG/M metagenome (GOLD analysis project Ga0102592, IMG submission 76861) | Arabidopsis root microbial communities from North Carolina, USA - plate scrape MF_Col_mMF_r2 (SPADES assembly) (version 2) | ecosystem: Host-associated > Plants > Roots > Endosphere...
TCGGGCACATCGACCGAGCGCGCGTCAGGCGTCTTGTCCGCCGGGCGAAGCCGCTCGTCGATCCGTCCCGGATTTACAGTCTGCTGGGCATGCGCCGCCTGCAACGGCACGATTGCCGCGGCGGCAAAAACAAACAGCCAGCAACGCTTGGATCCCATAGCCCCGGTTCCCCCTCCCAGAGACATGCAACCGAGCTGAGATGCGCCCGAATCGGTTGCAAGCGAGTCGGCTCTTACAATGGGTGGGGCAGACTCAGGAAGACGGACTCGACGTTAACTATGTAATATTTGCAATAATAGGTTGATCCACAACGGGACTATTATATTATTTCCAGTTTGTTTCTAAGGCGACTCATTCTGGTCGTTACGCCACTCAAGGGGCTGTCGGGATAAACCCTTCGGTAACCATAAATACTAACCATATTCAGTGGCTTATACTTAGCTCCTTGTTAGCCTGGCCTTAGGGGAAGGCGGCGTATCCCGGTCCTCGGTTTCAACCGGGGGTTGGGGTTTTGCGTCGCGTATCTTCAACGCGGCTGGCGCTTGCCTGGGCGGCGCTGGCATCGGGGCAATCGCTGTCCGCCGTCGCGGCGGAGGCGCCCGAGTCGCGGGAGCGCGCGGAAGTCGCGCTGCGCCTGGCCGACGCCCCGCGCTGGACCGATGTGCTTGCTCGCGAAGCCGGCGAGACCGGTAGCCCCGCACGCCTTCCCCTCTATTGCCGGATGCCCGCCGACGAGCTGCCGGCGGAATGCGGCGTGCAGGGCTGGCGCGCGGCCTTTGCCGGGCTGCACGGCCTGCCGGCGGCCGAACAGGTCTCCGGGGTCCAGGCCGTGGTCAACCGGCTCCCCTATGTCGCCGATCTCGCAAATTGGGGCATGGCCGATCGCTGGGAGACGCCCGCCGAGATGTTCGCGCGCGGAGGCGATTGCGAGGACTTCGCGCTCACCAAATATTTCGCGCTGCGTGACCTCGGCCTGCCCGAGGCGGCGATGCGGGTCGCGGTGGTGTGGGACAGCCGGGATGCCGAGCAGCATGCCGTGCTGTTCGTCGAGGCCGGCGGGCAGAGCTGGGTGCTCGACAACAAGTTCGCCGCGCCCGTGCCCGCGGCCGATGTCGCAGCGCGCTACCGGGTGATCTGGTCGGTCAACCGCGACGGCGCGCGGCTCGCTGCTCCCGACGCGGGACAAGGGGAGGGGCCGCGCCTGCGCGTCGCGCGCGGGGGGAGGATGCTCGTGCTTCGTACCCGTCCGGTCCGCCGCGAGGCGCTCGCGCCGGCGGGCGGTCCGAGCATCGCGCGCGTTGCTGCGGCGGCGGGAATCGGGCGCCTGGGCGTTGCCCTGTCGCACGCGGAGATTGCGGCGCTACCGGTTGGGACCGCTTCCAAAAATCGGGAAGATTCCGCGCAGAATGCGCTGTCCCGCGCCGGCGAAATCGCGGTCGGCTACGCCGCAGACACATAATTTATCGCGTTATCGCAGATAGATAATCACTAGCCCCATTCCGAATGTAACAAAATTGAGAACGTTCTTGAGAACGCTCTCAATTTATGCTCTAAGGCTCGCACCGGAGCATAAGACTCCACGGACATGAGGGGTGTTGGAACAGGCTGCCGCGCGCGCCACGAGGCGTCGTCGGCTTGATCTGTCGCTGAATCCGACAGCGTTGTCGGACAAAAGCTCCCCCTGGTTGGATCGGATAAACAGGGCACGCCCCCGGGCGTGTGCGGCGCCGTCCTGCGCGCCGAAGGGGAGAAGTGAATGCTGGTCAGCCTGCGGCACGTGGCGCGCTCGATGGCGCTACTCGCCACTACCGCGCTTGCCGGGACGATGGGGGCGCATGCGCAGGACCCGGTCGCGCCCGCCGCGTCTTCGAACGAATCCAGCAAGCTCGCAGACCCTGCCGCGCGCCCCTGGGCCGATGCGAAGCTGCCCGCCGCCGCCCGTGCGGAGATGCTGCTCGCGGCGATGACGCTCGAGGAGAAGCTGGCGCTCGTCTACACATGGTTCCCGCCGCTGGCGAAGGATCCGGCGGCGCCCACCGACATGATCCCCTCGGCCGGCCAGCAGCCGGCGATCCCGCGGCTGGGCATCCCGGCGCTGCGCGAGACCGATGCCAGCCTCGGGGTCGCCAACCAGGTCGAGCAGCGCAAGGGCGACACCGCCACCGCGCTCCCCTCGGGCCTGGCGCTCGCCGCCAGCTTCGATCCCAGGCTCGCCTATGAAAGCGGCGCGATGATCGGCGGGGAGGCGCGGGCCAAGCGCTTCAACGTGATGCTCGCCGGTGGCATCAACCTGACCCGCGATCCCTGGGGCGGGCGCAACTTCGAATATCTGGGCGAGGACCCGCTGCTCGCCGGCACGATGGCCGGGGAGTCGATCAAGGGCATCCAGTCGAACCACATCATCTCGACGATCAAACATTTCGCGCTCAACGCGCAGGAGACCGGCCGCTTCGTCAGCGACGGGAAGATCGGCGAGGCGGCGTTCCGGGAAAGCGACCTGCTCGCCTTCGAGCTGGCGATCGAGCGCGGCAAGCCCGGCTCGGTGATGTGCGCCTACATGTCGGTCAATGGCGACTTCGCCTGCGAGAACGCCTTCCTGCTCAACACCGTGCTCAAGCAGGACTGGGCCTATCCCGGCTATGTCATGTCCGACTGGGGCGCGGTGCACTCGACCGTCAAGGCGGCGCGCAACGGGCTCGACCAGCAATCGGGCGGCGAGCTCGACACGCATATGTTCTTCCGCGGCGACCTGAAAAAGGCGGTGGAGAGCGGCGAGCTGCCCCTGGCGCGGCTCGACGACATGACGCGCCGTATCCTCAACGCGATGTTCTCCACCGGCGTGATGGATGCCCCGGTGGTCGAGACACCGCAGCCGATCGACACCGCGAAGAATGCCGAGGTCGCGCAGCGTGCCGCCGAGGCGGGGATCGTGCTGCTCAAGAACGAGAAGAACATCCTGCCGCTGGCAAAGACCGCCAGGCGCATCGTGCTGATCGGCGGCCATGCCGATATCGGCGTGCTCTCCGGCGGCGGCTCGTCGCAGGTCCGCTCGACCGGCGGCATTCCGCTCGAGATCCCCCTCAAGAACGGCCCGGCCGCGTCCTTTGTGCGCGTGACCTGGCACGCGTCCTCGCCGCTCGCGGCGATCCGTGCGCTGGCCCCCAAGGCGCGCGTCGACTTCGTGGATGGCAGCGACCCCGACGCTGCCGCCGCGGCGGCGAGGAACGCGGACCTGGCGATCGTCTGGGCCACCCAGTGGACCACCGAGGCCGAGGATCCCGAGACGATCGATCTCGCCGGCAACCAGAATGCGGTGATCGCCGCGGTGGCTGCCGCCAATCCGAGGACGGCGGTGGTGCTCAACACCGGCGGCCCCGTGCTGATGCCGTGGCTCAGGCAGGTGCCGGCGGTGCTCGCTGCCTGGTATCCGGGCCAGCGCGGCGGCGAGGCGGTGGCGCGGGTGCTGTTCGGCGAGGTCAATCCCTCGGGCCGTCTGCCGATCACCTTCCCGGCCTCGATCGACCAGGCGCCGCGCCCGACCGTGCCGGGCTTCGAGCAGGTCAAGGCCTCGCCCGACCGCGGGACGGATGCGCGGGCGATCAAGCCGTTCGTGATCGACTACAAGGAAGGCTCGGACGTCGGCTATCGCTGGTATGCCCGGCAGGGGCAGCGCCCGGCTTTCCCGTTCGGCTACGGCCTCAGCTACACGCGCTTCGCCTATGCCAACCTCAAGGTCGAGGGCGGCGCGGCGCTGACGGTGAGCTTCGACGTCACCAATCGCGGCAAGCGCGAAGGCGCCGACGTACCCCAGCTCTATGTGACGCCGGCAACGGGCGCCCGCCCGCTGCGCCTGGCGGGCTTCGAGCGGGTGTCGCTCAAGCCCGGCGAGACCCGCCGGATCACCCTCACTGCCGAGCCGCGCATCGTCGCGGATTACGACACCGCCCGGCCGGGCTGGCACGTCGCGGCGGGAACCTATCGTGTCGCGATCGCGCGGGACGCCGGCCAGCCGGTGCTCACGGGTGCGGCGGAGTTGCAGGAGCGCCGGCTGGCGCCCTGACAGAACAGCACCGGGTGAGGCGCGCGTAGATGCGCCAGGGTGCAGAACAGAGTGGGAGGACGAAGGGAATGAAGGGAATATCCAGTGTGATGGCCGGCCTGCTGGCGTCGACCGCGTTGGTCGCGCCGGCATGGGCCCAGGACACGGCGACGGCCGTGCCGCAGGACGCAGAGGCGGGCGCAGGCCAGGACGGCGAGATCATCGTCACCGGTATCCGTGCCTCGCAGGCCAAGTCGGTTGACATCAAGCGCAACGCGACGGCGATCGTTGACGCGATCTCGTCCGAAGACATCGGCAAGCTGCCGGACGTGACGATCGTCGATGCGCTGCAGCGCATCTCGGGCGTCCAGATCCAGCGCAGCGCCGGCGAAGGCTCGACGGTCAACATCCGCGGCCTGCCGCAGGTAATCACGCTGCTCAACGGCGAGCAGTATCTGAGCCCGGGCAATCTCGGCACCGCGCAGCCCAACCTCAACGACATTCCGGCGCAGCTGATGAATGCCGTGGTCGTCTACAAGTCGCAGGACACGCGCAACGCGCTGTCGGGCATTTCGGGCACGATCGACCTGCGCACCCGCCGTCCTTTCGACATGAAGGAAGGCTTCGTGTTCTCGGGCCAGGGCGAATATGCCCGGGGTTCGAACACCAAGCATAACGACTATCTGTTCAGCGGCCTGGCCAGCTGGCGCAGCGACCGCTTCGGCGCGATGGTCGGCGCGACCTATAGCCGCAACCGGCTGGGCAACAGCTATGCCGGCATCGGCGGCGGCGTGTTCGGCAACAACGACTGGGGCGGCTCCGGCGCGAACTGGATCTCGCCGCACGGCTATGAATTCTTCAACCGCGAAGTCGAGCGCACCCGCCTCGGCATCAACGGCGCGCTCCAGTTCAAGATCGACGAGGACTGGACCGTCACCGGCGAAGTCTTCCACACCGAGCTGACCGAGCACAACCGCGCGGCCGGCATCAACATCTCGAACCGCTGGAACGGCCTGGGCTGGACCACGCCGACCGACAGCACGCCCTCGGGCCAGACCGCCGGCAACGGCCAGCCCTGGCTGGACGTCAACCAGTATGATCTCAATGTCTGGTGGTTCAACTCCTTCTCGGTCAACCGCACCGCGAAGGAGCACTCGACCAACTACAATTTCCAGATCGATTACGACAAGGACAACTTCAAGTTCAGCGCCCGCGCGCTGAAGTCCAACGCCAACATGCGCAGCATGAACGGCCAGGTGCAGGGTGACCTCAGCAACTGGCAATATGGCGCCAACCGCGCCTTCGGCCTGTTCCGCAACCCGGCGGACCGCACCCGCGGCCCGTTCTATCCGTCGAGCATCGCGTCGCAGTACCCGGCTTCGCAATATTCGAACGGCGTGATCGGCTCGCGCGGCGGCCGCTACATCAACCCGAACCCGCTGGGCTATGGCCAGGACCCGCAGCTCCATCTCGACCTGCGCGGCTCTAACCCCGCGATCAGCGGCTTCGATACCGCCATCTCGGGCGGCCTGGGCGCCGGCAAGACGCTAAAGGACTATATGGCCAATCTCGACAGCTATGCTGTCGCGGCCTTCTCGTCCGAAGGCAACCAGGAGAACCATGCCAGCCTGGGCGTGTTCCGCGCCGATGCGAGCTATGACTTCGACGAAGGCGGCCTGTTCGGCTTGCTCAACCGCGTCGATGTCGGCGTCCGTCGCTCGGATCGCCAGACCCAGATCCGCAACTTCCACCTCTTCTCGAACTTCTATGGCGGCAACGGCGCCGCGGTTCCGGAAGGCTGCCTCGCGCAGTGGAAGGCGATCGACGTGGTGATGGACAATGCCCAGTGTTCGGCGGGCGAGTTCGTCTCCAACCCGCAGTACAATGCGGCGAACCCGATGGCGACGGCGCCGTCGAGCTGCGGCGCGGCGACGGTGGCCAATACGCCGACCTGCTTCCAGGGCTACACCGTCAACCGGCCGACCAAGCTCGATGCCTATACCCCGGTCTATTTCCAGACCAACTGGGGCGGCGTGGTCAACGGCATGCCCGGCCTGTGGGTGGTCGATCCCAAGGCGTTCGACGACGTGAAGGCGTTCCAGGACAAGGTGTTCGGTCCGTCGACCGAAGTCACCATCCCGGGCAACACCTATGACGTCGATCTGGTCGAGGAGAGCGCGTACCTGAACACCGCCTTCGGCACCGGCGGGTTCAAGGCCAATCTGGGCCTGCGCGTGGTCAACACCAAGCTGACCGTGAAGCAGAACCTCACCGGCGACACCCGCGCCTATGGCGACACCAACCTGGATGTGGGCGACGTGGTCTCGCGCCGTTCCTATCTCGACTGGCTGCCGACGGTGACGCTGTCGTATGACTTCACCCGCCAGCTGCGTGTCCGCGCGGCCTTCGCCAAGACGATGATCCCGCTGGATCTCGGCAATTATGGCGGCGGCCTGACCATCTCGACGGCGGACTCGCAAGGGCCGACGCCGACCAACCCGGATGCCGCGCCCGTGGGCGTGCGCCAGGTGACCGGCGCCAGCTCGAGCGGCAACCCGAACCTCAACCCGTGGCGTTCGAACAACTACGACCTAAGCCTGGAATATTATCTGGGCCGGGCCTCGATGCTCAACGTCGGTGCGTTCAAGCTGGACATCAACAGCTTCGTCCAGAGCCGTACCACGCCGGGTGCGGGCCGCTTTGCGGACGGCGACGGCGTGATCCGCCGCGCGGTGCCGGTGACGCAGCCGGAACAGGGTACGGGCGGTTCGCTGCAGGGATTCGAAGTGGGGGCCAAGCTTGCCTTCAGCGACCTGATCGGCAGCGGCTTCTTCCGCAACTTCGGTATCGACGCCAACTACACCTATTCGGACAGCAAGCAGAACGGCCGTGCATTGAACGGCGAGCGCTTCCCGTTCCCGGATAACTCGAAGAGCCAGGTCAACCTGGTCGGCTGGTACCAGGACGATCACCTGCAGCTGCGCGTGGCGTACAACTATCGCACGCCGCGTCTGGCTTCCACCTTTGGCGGCATCGGCATCTACCAGGATACCGCGCAATATGTGGACGCCAACGTGACCTACAACATCAACGATGCCTTCGCGGTGTACGTGAACGGCTCGAACATCTTCGGTGAGCGCGAGCGCTACTACTTCCAGTTCGACGACGACTCGAAGCAGTACCATTCGCAGAACCGGTTCGAGCCGCGCTTCTCGGGCGGCGTGCGCGTCCGCTTCTAAAGAGCCAACCCTCCTGGGCCGGCAGTCTCTCATGGGCTGCCGGCCCATTTTTCAGGGCGAGGCCGTATTTCGGAAGGCGGGGGGCGGTTTCGCTTGCGATACCGTTACCAAGACGATCAGATACCATCATGAAGGACGGGGGTATGGCCAGCGGCGCGATCGAGCGTGTCGTCATCGTCGGCGGGGGCACCGCCGGCTGGATGGCGGCGGCGGCGCTCGGTGCCTATCTCGCGGGGACGGGCACCCGGATCACCCTGATCGAAAGCTCGGAGATCGGGACGATCGGCGTCGGCGAGGCGACGATCCCCACTATCCGCCGCTTCTATGCGCAGCTCGGCATGGGCGATGCCGAAGTGATGCGCGCCTGCGAGGCGACCGCGAAGCTCGGCATCCGCTTCGTCGACTGGAAGCCCGGCACCAGCTTCGTTCACCCCTTCGGCCGCTTCGGGCAGGACCTGCGCGGCATCGATTTCCATCATTTCTGGCTGAAGGCCCGCGCCGCGGGCCAGGCCGCGCCGCTGGAGGAATATTCGCTGGGCGCGATGCTCGCCCGCGAAGGCCATGCCAGCGTGCCCTTGCCCAATCCGCCGAGCCAGCTTTCGGTGTTCGACTGGGCGCTGCACTTCGACGCCGCGCTGTTCGCCGCGCACATGCGCGCCTATGCGGAGCGCAGCGGAGTCACGCGGATCGATGCGAAGATCACCGACGTGTCGCTGCACGGCGAGACCGGCTTCATCGAGAGCGTGACGCTGGACAGCGGCGAGCAGGTCGGGGGCGACCTGTTCATCGACTGCTCGGGTTTCCGCGGCCTGCTGATCGGCGAGGCGCTGGGCGTCGGCTATCAGGACTGGTCGCACTGGCTGCTCTGCGACGGCGCGTTCGCGGTGCAGAGCGAGCGGGTAGGGGCGCCGCCGAGCTGTACTACCGTCACAGCGCGCAGTTCGGGCTGGCAATGGCGCATTCCGCTGCGAACCCGCGAGGGAAATGGTATCGTGTTCGCGAGCCATTTCCAGAATGACGACGATGCGCGCGCCGAATTGCTCGCCAATGTGCCGGGCAAGCCGACCATGGAACCGCGCCGGCTGCGCTTCACGCCGGGCCGCCGCGCGGTCGCCTGGGCGAAGAACTGCGTCTCGCTCGGGCTCGCATCGGGCTTTCTCGAGCCGCTGGAATCGACCAGCATCGCGCTGATCGAGACGGGCATCGAGCGGCTGAAGAACCTCTTTCCCGACAAGGGTTTCGATCCCGCAGTTATCGCGGAATACAATATCCAGAGCGCCGAGGAGATGGAGCGCGTCCGCGACTTCATCATCCTCCATTACCATCTCAGCACCCGCGAAGGCCCGTTCTGGCAGGCCTGCCGCGAGATGACGCTGCCGGACACGCTGACCGCCAAGCTCGACCTGTGGCGCGCGCGTGGTGCGTTCGTCCGCTATCGCTGGGAGATGTTCCACCCCGCATCCTGGCTCGCCATCTATGGCGGGTTCGAGCATCTGCCCGAGCGGATCGATCCTGGTGTCGCGGCGGTCGACGTGCCCGAGCTTGCCCGCGCGCTGGAGCAGATGCGGGCTGCGGTCGGGCGCACCGTCTCCGACACGCCCACCCATAGTGAATTCCTCGCGACGGTGGATGGCGCCGCTGCCGAGCCGATAAGGACCAGTGCATGAACAACCCCGACGCGCTGCGTAAGGTCTGCATCGTCGGCGGCGGCACCGCCGGCTGGATCGCCGCCGCGGTGATGGCGCATCACATGAGGGGCAAGCTCTTCGAGATCGAGCTGGTCGAGAGCGACGATATCGGCACGATCGGGGTGGGGGAGAGCACCATCCCGCCCTTCATGGAGCTGATCGCCAAGCTCGACATCAACGAGCAGGATTTCGTCCGCCAGGTCCAGGCCAGCTTCAAGCTCGGCATCGAGTTCAAGGACTGGTACAAGAAGGGCGAGCGCTATTTCCATCCGTTCGGCGATGTCGGCCAGCGGATCGAGCTCAGCGATTTCTACCAGTGCTGGCGCAAGGCGACGCTCGCCGGGCACGACTTCCCGCTCCAGGACTTCGCGCCGGCCAGCGTGATGGCGCGGGAAGGGCGGTTCATGCTGCCGTTCAAGGCGCAGCGCACCCCGATCGCCGGCGCCTCCTATGCGCTCCATGTCGATGCCAAGCGCGTCGCCCAATATCTGCGCGGCCATGCCGAGGCGCGGGGTGTGAAGCGGACCGAAGGGATCGTCACCGATGTCGCACTCGACGATCGCGGCTTCGTCTCGACGCTGACGCTCAAGGACGGGCGGACGGTCGATGCGGACTTCTTCATCGACTGCTCGGGCTTCCGCGCGCTGCTGATCGAGAAGACGCTGGGCACCAAGTTCACCGACTGGTCCAACTATCTGTTCTGCGACCGCGCCATCGCCGCGCAGACCGAGAATGTCGGCCCGCCGCGCCCCTATACGCTGGCGGAGGCGCAGGATGCCGGCTGGCGCTGGCGCATCCCGCTGCAGCACCGCACCGGCAACGGCCATGTCTATTCCTCCGAGTTCATGAGCGACGACGAGGCGACGCGCATCTTGCTCGACAAGGTGGAGGGCGAGGTGGTCGCCGGGCCGATGGTGGTGCCGTTTCGGACGGGGGTGCGCGAGCAGATCTGGCACAAGAACGTGCTCTCGCTTGGCCTTGCCTCGGGCTTCATCGAGCCGCTGGAGAGCACCGCGATCCACCTGATCTATCGCGGCATGGACTTCTTCTTCCGCTTCCTGCCCGATCGCCACTGCGATCCGGCACTGGCGGACGAGTATAACCGCCGGATGGTGGCGGACTATGTCGAGATCCGCGACTTCATCGTGCTCCACTATTGCACCAGCGCACGCGACGACACGCCGTTCTGGCGCAAGGTGCGCGACATGGAATGGCCCGACAGCCTGCGCGAGCGCGTCGAGCTGTTCCGCTCCAACGGATCGTTGCGCGAAGGACTGGACGAGCTGTTCCGCTCGGTCAGCTGGTTCTCGGTGCTCGACGGCATGGGCGTGCGCCCGCGCACCTATCACCCGCTGGTCGACCGGATCGACGAGGCCGGGCTCTATGCCGGGCTGACCACGGCGCGCGACCAACTCGCCGGGTTCGTCCAGCAGCTGCCGACCCAGCAGCAGTTCATCGACGCGCATTGCCGCGCCGAGAAGGTCGACCTCATGCGCCCGGCGACTGCCGCCTGATGCAGAAGAAGCGCGCGATCACGATCAAGGACGTGGCGGCAGAGGCGGGGGTCTCGCTGCAGACGGTGAGTCGCGTCATCAACAAGGGGCCGAACGTGACGGCGGGCGTGCAGGCGCGCGTCCGGCAGGCGATCGACAAGCTCGGCTACGTGCCGAGCCTCGCCGCGCGGCGGCTGGGCGGTTCGCGCTCCTACCTGATCCTCGCCTTCAACGACGAGCGGCCGACGCTCGAGGGCTGGCAGTCGCGGCGCGGCAACGACTGGGTCGACCAGATGCTCTATGGCGGCATGCTCAAATGCGCCGAGCATGGCTATCGCATGCTGTTCGAGCTGGTGGATTCGCATTCGGACCAGCTCGAGGGGCAGGTCCAGGCGGCGCTCTCGGCACTGCACCCGGACGGGGTGATCCTGACCCCGCCGCACAGCGACGACACGCGGATCACCGACCTGCTCCACCGCAACGGGCTGATCTTCGCGCGGCTGGGCTCGCACCGCGATGCCGAGGGCTTTGCCGTCTACATGGATGACGAGGCGGCGGCGCGCCGCGCGACCGAGCATCTGCTCGATCTCGGTCATACCCGCATCGCCTATGTCCAGGGGCACCCCGAATATGCGATGAGTCCGGACCGGCTGCGCGGCTTCACCAGCGCGATCGAGGCGCGCGGGCTCGAGGTCGATCCGGCCTATCTCCAGCCGGGCGACTTCACCTATGAGGCGGGCGTCGATGCGCTCAATGTGCTGGCGAAGCTCGAGGTGCCGCCCAGCGCGGTGCTGGCGAGCAGCGACGAGATGGCGCTGGGCGTGCTCCATGCCGCCGGGCCGCTCGGGCTCTCGGTGCCGGGCGACCTCTCGGTGGTCAGCTTCGACGATACGCCGACGGTGCGGATGAGCGTGCCGGCGCTCACCGCGATCCGACAGCCGATCGCGGCGATGACCGCGCGGGCGGCCGAGCTGCTGATCCAGGGCAAGGCGCGCGGCGAGGTGGCGAACGACCACCATCTGCTACCCTTCGATTTCGTCGTCCGTGAATCGACCGCGCCGCCGCGGCGTTGACTTGGTTCCCGCTGGGACCGATGGTCCGCCGCCCATGCATTTCGCTTCCCCCGGCCGCGGCTTCATCCTTCTCTACGCGCTGGCCTATGCGGGCATGTTCGTCAGTTTCATGCCGTTCGTCATGGTGCTGCTGCCGCTGAAGGCGGCGTTGGCGGGTGGGGGGCATGCGGTGCAGCTGCTCAGCGCCGGCGCGCTGGGCGGGGCGGCCGTGGCCAGCGTCACCAACATCCTGTTCGGCGCGCTGAGCGACCGGACGCTGCGGAAGCGGGGCACCAGGCGGCCCTGGGTCGTGGCGGGGCTGGGCGCGCTCAGTGCCTCCTATGGCCTGCTGCTCGTCGCCGCCGATCCGGTGAGCCTGCTGCTCGCGGTCACCTGCATCCAGATCGGCATCAACATGATGTTCGCGCCGATCGCGGCGGTGATGGCGGACGAGATACCCGATGCGCAGAAGGGCATGGTCGCCGGGCTGATCGGCGTCGCGCACCCGATCGGCGCGCTCGCTGCGGTGCTGATCACGCTGCCCGGGCTGGGCGGGGACGCGGTGCGCTATGCGCTGCTGTGCCTGTTGTTCACCGCGCTGACCGCGCCCTTCCTGCTCTTCGCGCGCGAAAGTGCGACGCCGATGCAGGCGCCCCCGGCACCGCAGATCGGGCAGCGCCGCTTCGATTTCATCCTCGCCTGGACCTCGCGCATCCTGTTCCAGGTCGCGGGCAATGGCCTGGCCACCTATGGCTTCTTCTATTTCCTCGCCGTGCTCGACCGGGAGGACATCAGCAAGACCAGCGTCGAGGCCAGCCCGATCGTCGCGACGATGACCGGATCGACGATCTTCGCGGTGCTGCTCACCTTGCTGGCGGGCCGGCTCTCGGACCGGATGATGCGCCGCAAGCCCTTCCTCGCCGCGGGGGCGGTGGGGATGACGGCGGGGCTGACGGTGATGGCGTTCGCGAAGAACTGGGGTGTGGCCGCGATCGGCCATGCGCTGGCGCTGTCGGGGCTGAGCGTGTTCCTGGCGATCCATTCGGCGATCGCGATGCAGCTGTTGCCGTCGCCCGAGCATCGCGGTCGCGATCTGGGCATCCTCAACCTCACCAATACCCTTCCGGCAATGGTCGCGCCGCTGCTGGCGCTGGCGCTCGCGCCGGAGAAGACCGGCTATATGCTGTGGCTGCTGATCCTCGCGCTCGGCACGCTGGCGGGCGGCGCGGTGTCGCTCTGCATCCGAACGCAGGATTAGATGAGGTTGTAAGCCCTCTCCCCTCCGGGGAGAGGGTTGGGAGAGGGGCATGGAACCCGAGTTCTGGAAGCGTCGCTTCCGTCTCAAGGCACACTTCCCTTCTCCCCGAGCCTCTCCCCGGAGGGGAGAGGGAGAATAGAGGCAGTCGCGCCTTAGTGAACCGGCTCGCCGGCGCTCGAATTGCGGTCGACCTTGGCAGTCATGCCGGTGGCGTCGGCATCGTCCTGGGTCTGCTCGTCCGGCGCGAGGTCGGGCGCGGTCGGCGCGGTGTCGGCGGTGGTGGCGTTGGTCGCCGCCGGGGTCTCGACCGGCTGGTCGATCGTGACGTTCGAGAAGCTCTCCGGCTCGCCGATATTGGCGACGACGGTCTCGTTGGTCGTCTCTTCGGGCTTGTTGCCACCGCAGGCGGCGAGCGACAGGCCGGCGACGGCGATCAGCAGGATAGTGCGGGTCTTCATTCGTATTTCCCCTTCTTTCAGCGTGCGGAGACCGCCGCCGCGGTGATCGCGGAGCGCTTCTCGATCTTGGCGGCGAGGTCCTTGTCCCAGCCATAGGGATCGCCGCGGAAGTTCATGGTGCCGTTCGCATTGGCGAAGGCGGTCCAGTAGAGCAGATAGACCGAGACCTGGTCCTGCGGCTGCAGGCTCACCCGCAGCGTATCGCCCTTGGCGAGCGCGGCGTTGATCTGGTCGGGCTGCCAGTTCGGATCGTTGCGCAGCAGCAGCTGGGCGAGCGGGCCCGGCTTCTCCAGGCGGACGCAGCCATGGCTGGCCAGGCGGCTGAAGCTGGCGAAGGTCGACTGCGACGGCGTGTCGTGCAGGTACACGGCATAGTTGTTCGGGAAGTCGAACTTGTAGCGGCCGAGCGCGCTGCGCGGGCCGGGCTGCTGCTGCAGGCGGCGGTTCGCGCCGGTGCCGATGATCTTGTAGCCCTGTGCCTTCAGCGCGGCCTCGCCCTTCGGCCACAGCTCCTTCTGGGCGATGCCGGTCGGCACGTTCCAGGGCGGATTGAGCACGATCGAATGGATCTTCGACTGGAGCATCGGCGTCTCGTTGCCGGGACGGCCGGTGACTGCCTTCATCGATGCAATCGGGGCGTCGCCCTCGAACACGGTGAGCACCGCGGCGGCGATGTTCACCTGGATGCGCTTGGCCGGCAGCTCGCTCGGCAGCCAGCGCCAGCGCTCCATGTTCGCCATGATCTGGCCGACCCGATCCTGCGCCGGCACGTTGAGCGCGCCGAGCGTGCCCGAGGAGACCACGCCGGTGGGGTTGAGCCCGTAGCGGCGCTGGGCGCGGACCACGGCTTCCTTCAGATCGGCATCGAACTTGTCGCCGGTGGCGACGACCTGGGAGTCCTCGACCGCCAGCCGCTTGCGCAGCGCCGCGACGCGGGTGCCGCTGGCGCCGACGGCGAGGTCCGCGCCCGCCGGCAGGGTCTGCCAGCCGCCCTTGGCGACGATCTGGCGATAGGTCGCCAGGCCCTTCTGCAGCGTGTCATAGCCGGCCCAGGGGGGCGGCAGGTCGCGCAGCCAGGCGCCGACGCGGTTCTGTTTCACCGCCTCGGCAAAGGCGGGCAGGGGATCATAGCCGGTGGGGCGCAGGCCCCAGTTGGGATCGAAATCGGCTTCGGCGAGACGGCCGGAATGGACGGCTCGAGCATAATCGAGCGCGGCGCGGACCAGCGTGTCATTGTCCTTGAAGCTCGGCACCGGATCGCCGACGCGGCGCAGGCCCTGGGCGAAACCGGCCTCGGTGAGGATCGGCGCGAGCTCGGCCGCCTGGGACGGCGTCAGCACCGGCAGCACGACCGGCGCGTTCGGGACGAACGGCGGCACCGGGACTACCTGGAGCGTCGGCGTGGATTGTGGCGCGGGCGCGACCTGTTGCGCGACGACCGGCGCCGCTATGCCGGCAATCGCCGCAGTCCATATCACCCGACGGGTCAGGCGGCCCGAAAACACATTGTTCACTCGCAAATCTCCCTCGCGGCCGCCCCGATACGCCGGACGACCTGAATCGCCGCCTGCTATTAAGCCAAAGGGGGCGCATGTGGCGAGCGTCGAATTTAGTCGTTTCATCGACATAACTTGACAGTGGCAACGTTGTCGGACCAGTTTCCCTCAAACGCCCGCCGTGGCAAGGAGCGGGCGACGTCCGCAGGGAGAGGTTTCTTGGCATCAACACGTTCCACACAGACGACGCTGGCGTTCGCCGCCGTCACAACACTGTTCTTTGCATGGGGTTTCATCACCTCGCTGGTCGACCCGCTGGTCGCCGCGGTGAAGGGCATCTTCACGCTCACCGATTTCCAGGCCCAGGCGAGCGCCTTCGCGTTCTTCTTCGCTTATTTCGTCGTCTCGATTCCCGCCTCGGCGCTGGTTTCCCGGTTGAAGGCGGTGCCTTCGATCCTCGTCGCGCTGGTCACGATGATCGCGGGCTGCCTGATCATGCTGACCGCCGCCAACGCCGCCAATTACTGGCTGGTGCTGCTCGGCCTGTTCACGCTCGCCAGCGGCATCACCATCCTGCAGGTGGCGGCCAATCCGCTCGCCGCGGCGCTGGGTGACCCGAAGGGCAGCCATTTCCGACTGGTGCTCAGCCAGACCTTCAACTCCTTCGGCACCTTCCTCGGCCCGCTGCTCGGCGCGCACCTGTTCCTGCAGGGCGTCGAAGTGAAGGAAGGCACCGTCATCACCCCGGAGATCCGTGCCCAGGCGCTGCAGGGTATCGATTCCGCCTATTTCTGGATCTGCGGCCTGATTGCCGCGCTGGCGGTCTTCTTCTTCCTCAGCCGCCGCGTCGTGACCGAGGCTGCGCCGCCCTCGAGCGGTCCGCAGCGCGGCATGTGGGCGCTGTTCCTCGATGCGATCAGCTCCAAATGGGCGCTGCTCGGCAGTCTCGCGATCTTCCTCTATGTCGGCGCCGAAGTCGCGATCGGCACGCAGATGGCGCTGTTCCTCAATTCGAACGCGATTTGGGGCCAGTCCGACGCCGCCTTCGGCGTGCCGCTGCTCGGCTATGCGATGGGCAGCGACGGCGTGCACGGCGTCTCGCTGCAGGAAGCCGGTAAGGCCGTCGCCTTCTACTGGGGCGGCGCGATGGTCGGCCGCTTCATCGGCTCGGGCCTGCTCACCCAGGTGAAAGCCCACAAGCTGCTCGCGCTCTTCACCGCGATCGCCGCGGCGATGTGCGTCTATGTCTTCGTGGTGGGCGGCGTGACCGCCGGCTTCGTCGCGCTGGCGATCGGCCTGTTCAACTCGATCATGTTCCCGGTGATCTTCACGCTCACCCTGGAGCGTTCGAGCGCCAGCGCCGAATCGACCTCGGGCCTGCTCTGCACCGCTATCGTCGGCGGCGCGATCCTGCCGCTGCTGGTGGGCCTGGTCTCGGGTTCGCATGGCTACAGCTTCGCGCTGATCGTGCCGGCGATCTGCTATGTCGCGCTCTGCGTCTTCGCGATCGCTGCCGGCCGCGCGCCGGTGGTCAGTGCCAAGGGTGAGACCGCTTCGATCCACTGATCGGAGAAAGTCGTTCGCTTGCCGCCGGATCCCCGGGTCTCCCCCTCCGGCGGCAAGGAACGAACTGGTGCGCGAACGCTGTCGAACGCGATCCCGACATCCGCGCACAATGCCGGGCCGATCCTCTAAACGGCCCGTTCCGCGATAACTTGCGGGCTTTTCTTGCCGCGCTATCGGGCGCTACTGTTACCGGTATCCGTTCGCTGCCGGAGATGCCTGAGATGCCGATCGTCCGCCGTGGGTTCCTTGCCGGAGCCCTGCTGCTCCCCGCCGCCAGCGCCGTCCAGGCGCAGGAGAGCTGGGAGGACAAGCACCAGCGCCAGCTCAAGGAAGACTGGCCCTGGCTCGGCCGCTATGCCGCGGACAATCAGAGTCTGCACAGCTCGAGGCGCAAGGTCGACATCGTCTTCATGGGCGATTCGATCACCGAGGGCTGGCAGAGCAAGCGGCCCGCCTTCTTCACCCCCGGCCGGATCTGCCGCGGGATCAGCGGCCAGACCACGCCGCAGATGGTGCTGCGGATGATGGCGGACGTGATCGCGCTCAAGCCGCGGCTGATCCACATCATGGCCGGCACCAATGATATCGCCGGCAATACCGGCAAGATGACATTCTCGCAGAGCTGCGACAATCTGCGCATGATGATCGAGCTCGCCAGGGCGCACGGCATCAAGGTGCTGCTCGCCTCGGTGCCGCCGGCCGCCAGTTTTCCGTGGCGGCCCGGCCTTGAGACCGTCTCGCGAATCCGCGCGCTCAACAGCTGGATGGCCAGCTATGCCCAGCGCACCGCAACCTGGGTCGACTACACGCGGGTGCTTGCCGACGGGCAGGGGGCGATGAAGCCGGGCCTGGCCTATGACGGCGTCCACCCCACCGAAGCGGGCTATGCCGCGATGGAGCAGGTGCTGATCCCGATCCTCAAGGCGCACAAGGCGTGAAGCTGTTCCTTGCTGCAATCGCGCTGCTCGCTGCGGCGCCCGTTTCCGCGCAGCAGCTTCTCACCGCCGCCTCCCCCGATGGCAGCAACCGCGTCGCGATCCAGCTGAATGGCTCGGGCACGCCGACCTATGCCGTCTCGCGCGGCGGCAACCTGGTGATCGCGCCGTCGCCGATCCTGCTCGATCTCGACACCGATACGCTCGGCTACAATCTCGCGATCACCGGTTCGGAGACCGCAAGCGCCGATGCGCGCTATCCGATCGTCGCGGGCACCGCCGCGGAGGGGCGGGATCATTACAACCAGCTCACCGTCCATTTCCAGGAGAGGGGCGGGGCGAAGCGCAAGCTCGACATCGTCTTGCGCGCCTATGACGACGGGGTGGCGTTCCGCACCGTCGTGCCCGTCCAGCCGCAAACCGCTGCCGCTGTCATCCGCTACGAGCGCACCGGCTTCTATTTCCCGCCGACCTACAAATGCTGGGGCTTCAACGTCGGCAAGTTCGGCTCGAGCCATGAGGGCGAGTTCGACCCCGTCGATGTGCCGCACTTGCGCGACCACAACCTCTTCGATCTCCCCTTCGCCTGCGAGACCGGCAAGGCCGCCTTCGCGATCACCGAGGCGGACCTGCTCGACTTCGCCGGCATGTACCTGACCGGCCGCGGCGATGGCGGGCCGGGGCTGCAGCTCAAGCTCTCGCCTTCGCTCGACGATTACCGGATCGCGGTGCACACCCGCATCGGCAGTCCGATCGTCACGCCCTGGCGCGTGGTGATGCTCGCCGACCAGCTCGGCAAGCTGAACGAATCCACCTTGGTCACCAGCCTCTCCAGCCCGAGCCGGATCGAGGACACCAGCTGGATCAAGCCGGGCCTGACCAGCTGGGACTGGTGGAGCGGTCCCTCGATCGCCGCGCTGCCCGGCCAGCGCAGCACCACCGCGGTTGCCAAGGCGCTGATCGATTTCGCCGCGGCCAATGGCCTGCCTTATTCGATGATCGACGAGGGCTGGTATGCCGGCGCCGGCGGGGGCGGGGTGCGCCGCCCCGGCGTCGACATCACCAAATGGGCCGACACGCTCAACCTCCAGGAAGTCGCCGAATACGCCCGGTCGAAGAAGGTGCGGCTCTGGGTGTGGATGCACTGGCAGGCGCTCGACGATCAGCTCGAGGACGCGCTTACGCTCTATGAGAAGCTCGGCATCGCGGGCATCAAGATCGACTTCATGGACCGCGACGACCAGTGGATGGTCAACTGGTACACCCGCACGCTCGGCGCCGCTGCGCGCCATCACCTGATGGTCGATTTCCACGGCGCCTTCCCGCCACGCGGGCTGGCTCGCACCTGGCCGAACTTCATGACCCAGGAAGGCGTGATGGGCGCCGAGTACAACAAGTGGAGCAAGCGCGCGACCTCGCGGCACAATGTGATGCTCGCCTTCACCCGCGGGCTGATCGGCCCGATGGATTACACGCCGGGCGGCTTCCGCAACGTGACGCCGGCTGAGTTCCGCATCCGCGGCGACTTGCCATTCGTCCAGACCAGCCGTGCGCATGGGCTGGCGATGTACGTTGTCTTCCTCTCGCCGATCGGTGCGGTGTCCGACAGCCCGGACACCTATGCCGCGAGCCCTGCCGGGTTCGACTTCATCAAGGCGGTGCCGGCGAGCTGGGACGAGACGCGCTATCTCGCCGGCGAGACCGGGGAGTATATCGTCCTTGCCCGCCGCAAGGGCAGCCGCTGGTATCTCGGCGCGATGAACAGCGAGACTGCGCGCAAGGTGACCGTGCCGCTCGATTTCCTCGGCAAGCGCGGCGCGGCGATGCGGCTGTGGACCGATGGCGCCAGGCCCGACACGCCCGTCGTCACCGAGAAGCGGGTGGCCGATGGCGAGACGTTGACGCTCGATCTCGCTGCCAATGGCGGGGCCGCCGCGATATTCGATAAATAGGGGTTTTAAAACTCATACAATTGATGTTAGCCTCTTCCGAAAGAGGAGAGGGTGATGCGGATCACGCAAAGGGACGTCGGCATTGCCGCGGTCGCGATCTTGTGTGGCTGGGGCGCCAGTGCGCTGGCCCAGCAGCACGATGTGCTCGGCCCGGCGGTGTGGGACTGGAACAAGCTGGCGGTGAAGAAGACCGATGTCGGCGAAATCCGCGACCTGGTTCGCCGGCCCACCGCGACGCTGTCCGAGCTGGAGATGCACGTCACCACGCTCAATCCGGGCCTCGCCTCGCACCCCCCGCATACCCATCCGAACGAGGAACTGGTGATCATCGATCGCGGCACGGTCGAGACGCTGTCGGGCGGCAAATGGGAGCGGCTCGGGCCGGGCTCGGTGATCTTCAACGCTTCCAATTCGCCGCACGCGCTGCGCAATGTGGGCGACACGCCGGCGACCTATCACGTGATCAACTGGAAGACCGCCGCGACGCCGGCCAAGTGACAGGAGAGCACGAGATGGACCGCCGATCGATCCTCGGCATTGCAGGCATTGCCGCGATGCTGCCCCCCGAAGTCCTCGCCCAGTCGCAGAGCTCTGGCAACGCCGCATCCGAGAATGCCGCGCCGACCGGGCCGGAGCCGGGCGTGACCCACAAGGCCGATTTCGGCGTGATCGGGCTCGATCACGCGCACATCTATTCGATGACCGACGCGATGATCCGCGGCGGCGGCGTGCTGAAGAGCTTCT
>Ga0102592_1001949_pt1 | contig 19828 bp, 24 predicted proteins | sample AraplaCol_mMF_r2_FD_76861 | JGI IMG/M metagenome (GOLD analysis project Ga0102592, IMG submission 76861) | Arabidopsis root microbial communities from North Carolina, USA - plate scrape MF_Col_mMF_r2 (SPADES assembly) (version 2) | ecosystem: Host-associated > Plants > Roots > Endosphere...
TTGATCTCGTCCGTGGAGAAGGTTGCGAGCTCATCGGACGACAGCGCACCGAGCTGGGTCGAAGAGAAGCTTGCAATCTGCGTCTTGGTCAGGGCCGAGGCGAGTTCCGTGCCGAGGTTCGCGATCGCGTCCGTCGACAGGCTGGCGAGCGCCTTGACGCTGATGCCGGAAAGCTCATCGACCGAGAAGAGCACGATTTCGTCGCTGCTGAGCGTCGCGACTTGGGCGGCAGTCAAAGAGCCGACCTGTTCGGAGTTCAGGGCTTCGATCTGGTCCGTCGACAACGCCGCAAACTGGGTCGAGGACAGACTTGCAACCTGAAGCTTGGTCAAGGAGGCAACGCTCTCGGTATTGAGCTTTGTCACGTCGAGACCAGCGACGGCCTTGGTGTTGATCGCCTTGATCTCGTCAGACGAGAAGGTCGCAAGTTCGTCCGACGACAGGGCGTTCAGCTGCGTAGAGGAAAGGTTTGCAATCTGCGTCTTCGTAAGAGCCGCGGCGTTTTCCGTACCAAGGTTCGTCAGAGCGCCTGCGGTCAGGCCGGCAAGTGCCTTGGTGCTGATCGCTGCAATCTCATCCGTCGAGAAGAGGGCGATCTCATCGCTGCTGAGTGTTGCGACCTGAGCAGAGCTCAGGGCGCTGATCTGTTCGGAGTTCAGGGCCTTGATCTGGTCCGTCGAGAGCGCGGCGAACTGCGTAGAGGAGAGACCTGCGACCTGAACCTTCGTCAGTGCCGCAACGCTTTCAGTATTGAGCTTGGTGACATCGAGGCCAGCAAGTGCCTTGGTGCTGATCGCCTTGATTTCGTCCGACGAGAAGGTGGCAAGTTCGTCCGAGGACAAAGCGTCGAGCTGCGTCGAGGACAGGCCGGCGATCTGGGTCTTGGTCAGGGCAGCGGCATTTTCCGTTCCGAGGTTCGTCAGAGCGGATGCGGAAAGACCAGCGAGTGCCTTGGTGCTGATCGCTGCAATCTCATCTGTCGAGAACAGAGCAATCTCATCGCTGCTGAGCGTCGCGACCTGGGCCGAGCTGAGGGCGCCAATCTGCTCGGAGTTCAAAGCCTCGATCTGTTCGGTCGAGAGCGCCGCAAACTGTGTCGAGGAGAGAGCTGCAACCTGAACCTTGGTCAGGGCAGCAACGCTTTCGGTGTTGAGTTTGGTGACATCGAGGCCGGCCAGCGCCTTTGTGCTGATCGCCTTGATCTCGTCGGAGGAGAATGTAGCCAGCGCTTCAGACGAAAGCGCGCCAAGCTGGGTCGAGGACATGCCGGCGATCTGCGTTTTCGTCAGAGCCGAGGCCAGATCGGTGCCGAGATTGGTCAGCGCGCCGGCAGTCAGGCCGGCAATTGCCTTGGCGCTGATCGAGGCGATCTCGTCGGTAGAGAAGAGTGCCAGTTCATCGCTGCTGAGCGTACCCACCTGCGCAGCGCTGAGACCCGCGACCTGGTCGGAATTGAGAGCCTGGATCTGTTCGGTCGAAAGGGCCGCGAACTGCGTCGAGGAGAGAGCTGCAACCTGTACCTTCGTCAGAGCTGCAACGCCGTCTGTGCTGAGCTTGGAAACGTCGAGGCCAGCAAGAGCCTTCGTGCTGATCGCCTTGATCTCGTCGGAGGAGAAGGTGGCCAGCGCTTCGGACGAGAGCGCGTTCAGTTGACCCGATGTCATGCCGGCGATCTGTGTCTTCGTCAGAGCCGCGGCAAGGTCGGTACCAAGATTGACGAGCGCGTCGGAGGAGAGGCCTGCAAGGGCTTTGGCGCTGATCGATGCGATTTCATCGGTGGTGAATAGAGCAAGTTCGTCGCTGCTCAAGGTGCCGACCTGCGCGGCACTAAGGCCGGCGATCTGGTCAGACGTCAGCGCCTTGATCTGATCGGTCGAAAGTGCGGCGACCTGGCTCGTGTAGAGAGATGTCACCTGGGCGGCCGACAGGCTGCTGATTTGTTCGGAGCCGAGAGCGTCAATCTGGGAAATCGTCAGGCCCTTGACGGCGGTAACGGAGAGCGCCTTCAAGTCGTCGGAGGTGAAAAGTGCCAGGTTCTCGGTGCTGAGAGCGGCAAGCTGCGATGAGCTGAGCGCCTTGATCTGGGCGCTGCCCATTGCATTCACGTCTTCAGAGCGAAGGCTCGCGATCGTGCTCGTTGCTAGCTTTGAAATTTGCGCGGCAGATAGAGAGGAAAAAATCGAAGTCATGAACGTGTCCTTAATACCGGATAGCAGCGGGTCACGCTTTTCACCGTCAGCAAGCGGACTGCAGGCAGAAGTCCGACCTCAGCAAAAAGCGACAGAATTGGGGAACATGGCTCATGTGAACCTGCGCGGGAAACGCATCATGCGATTCGAGGAAAGGCTCGAATTTCCACGCTAGCTGGCGCGAATCGGAACAGGGACTTTTCGCGACAGAGACGCAATACCAGTCGAACACTTAAAGCTGTGTTAAAAGTGATTATACTCCGAAGAATTTTAAAGATTATTCGTGCCAAGTTTTAACAGATATAAAATTGCATATGAATGGCGAAATCTATTAGTAAGCGGTCAGCTAAATCGAAGGCGCCGGCCCTATTTAAGCCTGTGCGCTGAGTACACGGATGTCTCTGCGCCCCACGTCCCTAAAGAAGTTCCTCTCTTCGACGAGCCGTGCTCGTACGGTTAGGAATTCTGCCCGTCTCCGGGCTCGATGTTATTTCTCTAACAATGCTCAAGAAAATATCTTCCTTGTACTTAGAGTACCGGGAAGTTTGCTTTAGCAGCAGGATTATTGCTCGCTTTGCAGGCGCATCAGGTCCAGCTACAGGCAAGTTTTCATGCCTAATCAGGACGCCAAACTCTGGTGCGATGTCTCGTGCCAGCCTCTGTCTCCTTGCCGCAGGATCCCATGACAGTCACTCACGCGCCTACTTCGACCGAAGCGTCCACTCCAAGCGCTCTTGAGCTTGCTCGCAGCCAGCAGCTAAGTCTGATGGACCTCTTGAGCGTGGCAGAGACGCTCGCTGCCGCAGGTCAAAAGGAGGCGGCCAGCGACCTTTACAAGACCTGGGTCGCATTCAACGACAGCAATCCGACAATCCACCTTGCCTATTTCAACTATGCCGTCATTCTCGGGCAACTCGGCGACCGCGCTGGCGCCATCCAGGCTCTCCGTACATGCATAAGGATCGATCCAAATTTCGCACCCGCCCATATCAACCTTGGGCGAGCACTTGAAGATTCCGGTCAGATCGGCGCGGCGGTCGAGCAATGGTGGAAATATGCCGAGGCAACCAAGCAGCTAGACGCCGAGGCGATCGGCCACAGGCACATGGTGCTTCAGAACATCGGCCGTGTCCTGGAAGTCGCCGGCAAGCTTCCTGAAGCGGAAGCCTCCTTGCTGCAGGCCTTTGAACTCAAGCCGGAATTGCCGGAAGCCGGTCAGCACTGGGCTTCGCTGCGCCAGAAACAGTGCAAATGGCCCGTCCTTGCGCCTTCAAGCCACGTTTCGATGCGCAAGATGCTCGATTCTGTCTCATCGCTGACGCTCAGCTGCTATGCTGACGATCCGATGTTCCAGCTGGCAAAAGCGTACCGTTACGGAAAGACCGTCATTGGTACCCGGCCGGACCTCAGCAAGTTCCCGCGCAAGCAGGCAAGAAAGAAAGTCGGGACAGGTCAACGCCTCCGCGTCGGATACCTGTCCTCAGACCTGCGTGACCACGCGGTTGGTTTCGCCCTTTGCGAGGTTCTCGAGCTCCATGACAGGGACAGCGTCGAGATCTTCGCCTACTACTGCGGCAATGTCCGCAAGACAGACAGCACGCAGGCGCGAATCAAGGCGGCGGTCCACACCTGGCGCGATCTTCATGGCCTCGATGATGCATCAGCCGCATCGCTGATTATTGCCGACGAAATCGATATCCTCATCGACGTCAACGGCTACACAAAGGATGCGCGCACGAGGATCTTTGCCTATCGGCCAGCTCCAGTCATTGTCAGCTTTTGCGGTTATCCCGGATCGATGGGGAGCCCGTTTCACCAGTATCTGATATCTGACGCGCATATGATCCCGCCGGAAAACGAGATCTACTATTCGGAAAAGGTGCTGCGTATCGCCTGCGATCAGCCGATCGATCGCAAGCGCCTGATTGCTGATCGACCGAGCCGTGCTGATGTCGGCCTGCCGGAAGACGCGTTTGTCTATGCGAGCTTCAATGGCATGCAGAAGATCACCGCCCCCTGCTTCGCCCGGTGGATGGCAATACTTTCAGCGACACCGGGTAGTGTCCTCTGGCTTCTGACGGGAGATGAAGACGTAAACCAGCGCCTGCGCGATGTCGCAGAACGCAGCGGCGTATCGTCTTCTCGCCTGATCTTCGCTCCGAAGGCAACGAACCCCGAGCACATCGCCCGTATCGGTGTCGCAGATCTTTTCCTCGATACATTCCCTTACGGGGCCCACTCGACAGCAGCCGATGCCATCACCTCCGGTCTGCCCGTCCTTACGATGCCCGGCAAGACGTTTGCTGCACGCTTCTGTGGCAGCATCGTCAACGCGGCAGGTGTACCTGAGATGCTTTGCAGCTCACCGGATGACTACGTGGCCCGTGCAATAGGCTTCGAGCGCGACCGCACCAGCCTCCTCAAGGTCAGGAAATCGATCGCCCGGCAGCGCGAGACCAGCACGCTGCGCGACATTCCGGGCCTGGCAAAGAGATTGGAAGAACTGTTCTGGCAGATGCAGGGCGAGTGCGAGCGTGGTGAGACCCCGGTTCCCGATCTCAGCAACCTCGACATCTACTACGAGGTCGGCGCCGAGGTCGTGCTGGAAAATATCGAATTCGAAGACGAAGAGAGCTACCGAAACCGCTATCTCAAAAAGCTCGCACAATGGCACGATTACGCGCCAATTCCCTACGACAACAGGCTCTGGCGTAGACCATCCAAGTAGCGCAATCGGTATTTGGCGACGGAGGCGATAGCCGGAACCCGCCCGGATAGCAGGACAACGTAAACGCACTCGGCATGACACAACTAGGGACAGGACTACTCTGAATGGCCGCAGACGACCGAATTCTTATCGTTGGTGCCGGTCTGTCCGGCGCGGTGATCGGACGCGAGCTAGCCTCGGCGGGCCACAGCGTCGAGATCATCGACGCTCGTGACCACATCGCTGGCAACTGCCACACCGCCCGGGATGCAGAAACCGGCGTCATGGTTCATGTCTATGGACCACACATCTTCCATACCGATGACAAGGAAGTGTGGGACTATGTCAACGGTTTCCAGACATTCATGCCGTACAAGAACCGGGTCAAGGCAACGACAGGCGAGCGCGTTTATTCCCTGCCGGTTAATCTGCACACGATCAATCAGTTCTTCGGCAAGACACTTCGTCCGGACGAGGCGCGCGCCTTCATTGAAGAAAAGGCCGACACATCGATTGCCGATCCCCAGAGCTTCGAAGATCAGGGCCTGCGGTTTGTGGGCAGGGAACTCTATGAAGCCTTCTTTCAAGGCTATACGCAAAAGCAATGGGGCTGCTCGCCACGAGACTTGCCAGCCTCCATCCTGAAGCGCCTGCCGGTTCGCTTCAACTACGATGACGACTATTTCTTCCACAAGTACCAAGGCATGCCGGAGACTGGCTACACAGACATGGTCGCGAAGATTCTCGACCATCCGGGCATAACCGTGACGCTTTCAACGCAATTCAAGCGAGTGCAGGCCAGCTCTGCGCAGCACATTTTTTACTCCGGGGCGCTCGACGGTTACTTCGACTTTGAACTCGGCCGCTTGGCTTATCGCACGCTCGACTTCCAACGCTTCACCCATAATGGCGACTATCAAGGTTGTGCCGTCATGAATTATGGTGACGCGGCGGTGCCTTTTACCCGGATTACCGAGCACAAGCATTTTTCTCCCTGGGAACAGCATGAGGGGTCAGTCTGCTACCGGGAGTTTTCACGAGAGTGTGGGCCCGGCGACATTCCATACTATCCCGTCAGGCTTGTTCGCGACAAAGAGCAGCTTTCGAAATACGTTGCGCGCGCCGAGCAGGAAAAGGCGGTGACTTTCGTTGGCCGGCTTGGCACCTATCGCTATCTGGACATGGACGTAACGATACGAGAGGCGCTTGACACCGCCCGTCTGTTCATCGCCAGACGGAATGCGGGCGCCGAAATGCCGGTCTTTTTAAATCGGCCGGTATAAATCCGACAGGCGCAAAGTCTTCTGTCGGCTTTCGAAAAATCATCGTTACGCAAAATAAGGCCGCGAGAACTGTCAAAAACAGGACGATGCTGCAACTGCCAGTCGCTGATATTGAAGATACTTGAGCGGGCGGGGCGAATCACGATAACAACGATATCGCCGAAGGAATGAGACCCCCGGTTAGACATCCGTTTGTGTTGCAACACATATGGTTGTTCAAGATTTCCGCTGGTGTTGCACCACCAGCGGAAATTGAGCTTGCATTTGACGCCGTCATTGCGATGCAAGCCAAGCAATACCGACACTCACCTCCTCCACTTTGTCAGATATATTACGAGTACGCACACGATGATGCTGGCTTTCGGCCACTGTCACCAGGTCTGATCCATGCGGCGTCGCAACCATTCAAAGGGTTGAGGGCGTGTTGCGAGTACACCTGGTTGAGGTACCAACCTTAATCTGTGGTTGCATTTACTTCTCTGTGCGCGTAGAAGGGATTGGTGCGGAACAGCGCTGAAAGATTACGATGGATGATGCGATTCCCAGCGAAGGCTTCGATGCAGCTTTGACCTTGACTGATCCCCTCGATCACCTGCCGGCGAACAAGCGACGCGAGCTCGCCCGTGTCCTGGAGATCATCTTCTTCGAAGCCGAGCGCTTTCGTGCCACCAAGCTGTCGGCCAAGAAGTCGGAAGCCAAGATCCTGAAAGTGATCCTCTATGGATCCTATGCCCGCGGCGACTGGATGGAGGATCGACTGAGCGGTTACCGATCCGACTACGATCTGCTGATTGTCGTCAACAAGCAGAGCTTTGTCGAAGAGGACGACCTGTGGCTTGCCCTCGACGAACGACTGATCCAGGAACAGATCGCTCATCGGATCAAGACGCCGGTGCTGCCAGTCGTTCACGCGCTCCACGATGTCAATGATCAGCTCGCCCGCGGCCGGCCGTTCTTTGTCGACATCGCACGCGATGGACGCGTGCTTTATGAGGCGCCCGGCCATCCGCTCGCACAGCCAAAGCTGTTGTCGGAAGCCGAGAAGCACGAAGAGGCGCGGCGACATTTTGACCAGTGGTTCAATCTGTCGAAAGACGCTTTGGCGTTCGCAGAGTTTGGGTTGACCTCTGAAAAGTTGCGTGACAGCGCGTTCATGCTTCACCAGGCAACTGAGCGAGCCTATCACTGCCTTCTGCTTACGCTCAGCCTCTACAGTCCGAAGTCGCACCGTATCAAAAACCTGCGATCTCAGGCCGAGGATATAGATGTTCGGCTTGTCGAGGCCTGGCCACGCGACACCCGCATCGCCCGGCGGCGCTTCGAGCTTCTGTCGCGCGCATATGTAGAGGCGCGATATTCCGCGAATTACGAGATCACCTCAGACGAGCTCAGCTGGCTCCTTGAGCGAGTTAACGTTCTGCAGGACTTGGTTGAAGCGATCTGCCGGGAACGGCTAGCCTAGCACCGGCTTGTTCGCCAGCCCCTTGACCATGTTATCCATGCGCGATCGTGTCCATACCACTGCGACGGCAGCAATGTGCGGGCCGATATCAATCGTCCAGACGAGCAAGCGTCCGGCGCCATATTGGCGGACCGTCAAGAGTGGCAGCCGTTCATCTCCTCTAACGCATTAAAGGAGCTTTGCCATTGGACCCGATCATTCAGCGACCCTGTTCATTCCTAAGGCGCAAGGAATGCCTGTCAAACTTTCCAAAATCGCATGAGCCCCGTTTTCAAACCATCGGATCAATGCCTTTGCTATCCGATCCTTCATTAGATCGAGACGTCCTCCCTTGGCTCGGGCTTATTGCGATTATCAATGTCGAAGCGACCGTGATCGACGGACTGTTGCCTCCAGCTGTGTTTGTGGACACCGTCAATCGCAAGCTGGTCGCACCCTCGCCCGTTAGCAGCCCATCGTCAGGAGCATTGATGGTTTTCTGAAGGGCGCGCAATCAGCGGGCGGTCGCGTCGGTATACAGCTTGGACGACACAACCGCTTGCAGAAAAGCAGCTCGGACGCGATAGTCATAATGGCCGTAATGGTCATCAAAAAGGCGAGGCGATGCAGACATGGGCAGGCGGTGATATGAGCTGGACCGTTGCTGGCGCAAAAGCAAAGCTTTCGGAAGTTATGAAGCGCGCGCAGTTGGCGCCTCAAACCATTACTCGCAATGGGAAGCCGAGCGTGGTGGTTGTCTCTGCCGACGAATGGCAGAAGAAGATCGCGCACAGGGGATCGCTTGCGGAATTTCTATTGGCATCGCCTCTGCGCAGCGCCGATCTGGATACCGAGAGACAAAAAGACGAGCCGCGTGACTTGCGCCTATGAGGCTTCTCCTCGATACCAATGTTCTATCGAAAGCTACCAAGCCGCGTCCCGATCAACGCGTCCTGAGTTGGCTCCACGGGCTGAATAAAGACCGCACTTTCATCAGCATCGTATCAATTGCCGAAATCTGCCGCGGCGTCGCGCTGATGGATACCGGACGAAAGCGCGATGCGCTTGCCGAGTGGCTCGCATATGATCTGCCTCGCCGCTTCGAGGACACAGTTGTACCGGTTGCGCTCGTTGCCAGGCGCCGGGCAATGAAACAGTACATGGTGTCAAGGACTTGGGTCAGAACGGCATCGGCACCGAAAAGGTTGATGCGGGGGCGGTGTGCTAAACGGGATATTCGATAGCTTCTCAAGCGGAAACCGGGACGTAGAGCACACCCGCGAGCGTCGAACCCGGAAAATTGCGATCCCGTCGTCATGTCGGGCGGGTGCGGCAGTCACCCCCTTTGCGCCGGCGCCCATAACCGTCTGTCTTCGTCCACACCCAGATACAGGGCGGTGGGGGCTTTGCTATCCCGATTGCCCCGGCGATAGATCAGCCGATCATCACCAGCAACGGCGGATCGTCAGGGTCTCCAGTGTTCGCTACACAGACGCAGCACACGCTCAAACGCATCGGCGACAACACCACGAATGTGGACATGGCAGGTGATACCAAGTTCAGATTTCCGGGCGTTCCGGATGGTTGCATGGTGCCTGCCGCGATTAACAGCCGTGTGCAGGCGCCTGTTATGCCGGGCGGCATATCGCAGGGCAGACGGTGGGACTGGCAGGTCGAGACTGTAACCAGCTCTAAGTTCTTCGCCCTGTCGTGTGTTCCGTCAGGCGCTACGCCCGAGTTTCTGATCGTCGTCAACGGCAAGTGGATCTCCACAGCCAAGACAGTCGTACCGATGGTTTCCGGGTCTCTCGGCTTCCTGATGCTGGAATTTCCTGACAACAGGCCTCGGCGCATCAAGATCATCACTCAAGGCGCCTGCCAAATCCTCAACTTCCAGACGGAAGCGGCCTATCCTCCCGCCCGACCGGTTGGCAATGACAAGGTATTGCTCAGCGTCGGCGACAGCCTGACGGTCGGAGCCAACGGCGTAGGTTCATTGGAAACATGGCCGCAGGGCGCCGCTGCGATGCTCGGCTTTGATCATTGCTGCAATGCAGCCATAGGCGGCACAAGATGGGTTCAATCGGGGACTGGTGACGTTGCCATATCGCATTTTGGTGGCGACCGTCTTCCGTTGGCACTCACGACAGCGAACATCGCTGCGGCGGTCTTCGCGGGATCGCGCAACGATGCAGGCGGCAATCAGGCGCAGCTTGATGCTATCACTGCGGCTGTGGGCGCCGCTATGGATATAACGCCGATCGCCAAGCGCTTCATAGCAGGCACATTTACTGTGCTTCCCCAGAACCCTGCGGTGCAAGCCGGGGCTCTAGCGAAGGGTGTAACGTTCATTGATATGCAAGATGGCCTACAGCCGGAGGACATCAGCAACGATGCTGTGCACCCGACGCTGCAGGGCGCGATCAACCTTCGAAACCGCTTCGTGCCCCGTTTGCTGGCGGCTGGCTGCGTCCCGTAGCATTCCGATGTTCGTCAACACCAAGTGTCACTGGCCTTTGGTGTTGACGAAGGGACACGGCCGCGATTAGGCAATTCTTCTATCAGCGAGATGGGAGAATTACATATGAGGGCCGCATTCGATTTAACGTCTTTGCAGAACGAGTTGCGAAAATATCCAAAATTTAAAGAACTCAACAAACTAATCAGTCGATATATTGCCGCTAGATCTTTCCATGCCGATATTGAAGCGGCCTTGGTGTCGTTAGAAGCATTGCGCACGATGGGGCAGTCTGATGCCGTCACTCGTTTAGCCGTGGGTCAGGCCCTGATGACCCATGCCGTGATCTATTACTGCCGAGCGGCGATCGAGGACGGGAACGGTCGATTTAAGATAGGGGTTACGAAAGGATACAGCCCCGAGCAGTCGGCAACTCATAAAGAAGTCGTGAGGCTTAGGAACAAATCTCTCGCGCACTTCGATGTAGGAGAGGGCCGCTATGGAGAAAAGTGGCTGACCGAAAAAGCCATTTTGAAGGTCGAAGGTGACAGCGGCACAATTTTGGATGTCTGGTCTCGAACGAACTACCTGGCGCAACTCGTCGGTGATCTAAGTGATCTTTGTGAAACCGCTCTGGTCACTTTGGCGGAGGCGGCTGAAGCGAGACAAAAAGAGCTTACGGCTGTGTTCTTTCCGCTATTTGCGAGTGATCCTGATCTGCCGAAATTGGTGCTGGCCCATCCATTCGATCCGCTTGATTTCTACAAAACAGAGTCAGCAGCGGAGGCATTCTGGCAGCCAAACCGAACGTTCCATGAGACCTTCGTTCCGAAGGCTGAAGACGGGGACTTGAATTACGTGCAAGTAGGCGAAGCTGTCACGACGCATCTGTCCTAGACCCCACCGCCCCATCATCCAAAATGAAAAGAGGCCCCGTCATTGGAGCCTCTTCATCGTCACAGCACAACGATTTGCTTAAGCAGCCGAAGCCGCTTCCTTACGACGGCGCTTCATGTAGAGAGCCATGCCGCCTAGGGTGAGAGCGCCGAGGCCTGCGCCGGCTTCCGGACCGGGAACGGGGGTTACTGCATTCACATCAATGATGGTCGATCGCACAATCGTGTTTTCGTTGCCTGAAGCGTAACTGGTGTCGAAGGAGAAGTATCTATACTCGTCGATTGTAAAAATATTAGAACTTACTGAGGCTTGCTTTTGTCCGGGGGCTGTGTACGCGGTGGCCAAAACATCCAGAACCCAGATAGGAGCGATCCGTACGCTGGCGTAAGCAAAACTGGATGGTGAAGTCAAATCGTTGATGATCGAAACCGTCAACTGGTACGAGCCGGGATTCAAATAGAACCCGATTGTTCGGAAAAATCCGCCGTTGATGGTAAATTCGTCCTGCGCAACGGGCGCAGCGGCCCGAACTGCTGTGTGCATTCCGCCGAGCATCAGCGTCGCGGCGATCGCCGCCATGATAAGTTTGTTTTTCATTTTGCCCCCAGGCGTTTAGAGTACGTACCGCAGGTGAGAAATTGCTTATGTTTAACGTGACGTCAACTATACCAATCGGCTAACGTTAACGTCGGGCGGACTATTACTGGACTGATGCAGGCAGGCTTCACCCAAATGGGGGCAACACCCCACCGCCCCATCATCCAAAATAGAAAGAGGCCCCGTCACCAGGGCCTCTTCATCGTCACCGCACAACGATTTGTTTAAGCAGCCGTAGCTTCTTCCTTGCGGCGGCGCTTCATGTAGAGAGCCATGCCGCCGAGGGCGAGTGCACCAAGGCCTGCACCGGCTTCCGGGCCGGGAACTGGTGCGACGCCGTTGTAGATCGCGGCGGCAGCACCGGAGCCTTCTACAGTAGAGGACCAGCCACCCGCGAGAGTGATTTTGTAGACGCCGGCGTCAAGATGGAAGTTGTTGACAGCGTCGAATAGTACCGGAGAGGCACTAGTCGTGAAAAGCTGCAGCTTCTGGAAGATAGTGTGTCCGGTAGAGTCGGTGAGCACTGCGGCGAAGCTGCCGAGAGTTGCTTCCATAGCGCTCGCGGCGATGCCGAAAGTGTACCATCCAGCGCTGAGGTTATAAGTTTTTTCGGAGACAAGCCCGGTTTCAGGGCTGATAAAAGCCTCCCCACCGATACCACCGATTTGCGTGCCGTAGGGTGGCACCGTGTTTGGATTAGAGTTGGGCGTGGCAAGTGCAGGCGTGGAGACTGCCATCGCAATAGCCAACGCCAGATATCTGAGTTTCATGGTATCCCCCATGGGAAGAGTTAATTCACCGCATGGTAGGGAATCCCTAAAATTAACTTGGCGTCAACTATATCAATCGGATGAAGTTAACATCTCTGAAGACTTTTACTGGGTTGATGCTTGGACGCCGCACCCAAATGGGGGCAACAAACAGAAAGACCCGCCGTGAGAGTTGATCCGGCGGGTCTCTGTTGCCTGCCCATGGGGCAAGACGGGCAACTGCGGTGCTGCCGACGCCATGTAAGCATGCTACCGATTGTTAGGCAATACAACGTTGGTGCTAGACCCCACCGCCCCATCATCGCCGCCCACGCGTCGCAAGGAGATCGTTAACTTGCGTCTCCTCTTCACGGGTCAGTGGTCCGGCGGCCAACCAGTTCAGCAGAAGATTTATTCGGTCGAGCGATTGGCGCGGTGTTTTGCCAGATTTCAAATCTGCAGTGATCTGATCTCTAAGTAGGCGATCAATTCTGTTATTCTGCTCTCCTGATGCAGATGAGGCCCGCAAAGACGCGTTGCTTCGCGGGCCTCATAAAGCTCGGATTGCAGTCGGGAACGGTCCCCAGGAACCAAACCACCGCCGGGCAACAACAGCGTGGTCACATATAGACAGCACTGGCGAGTGAATTTAATTGATGCCAGATTTGTAATTAAAATAATATTGCAGCGTAATCGGTGGTAAGGTGCTCAATTAAAATAATTTTCGGATTGGAGTTATGCGAATGAAATATATTTTTCCTGGATTCTCTATCAGGCAGGTGGTCGTTTTCATGATTGAGACGAGCGTTGTTACTGCGGGACTGCTCGTTGTTGTTGGTATGATGATTTTGTTCATGTACGCCAGCTAGGGCGCCCGTCCGCTATGAGGAGCGTAAAATGTCAAATGAGAAAGATGTTGCGGACATGAGTGTCGAACAACGAGAAGCGCTACTCAGCGCGCTCTCAAAGCGACTCAACTGGTCCGCTTCCATTGCAAACCACGAGGGTAAACCCATCTGGCGGACCTTGCACGCGCTCAGTGAGAGGCTGCATCGAGATGGTATCGAGATCGCGAATGGCACTTGTGATGCATCGTCAGCGGCGGTCCAAGAGGCTATCGAACTTCTGGTGGAATTTGAGATTGGCCGTCCACCGGATGCATCAACTGTCCATTGATGCGCACAATCGGTGACGATGCCGACCCACCGCCCCATCATCTTGCTGCCGCGCCTCCGTTTGGGTATCAATCAGGCATGGGGTTTCCATGGAAATAACTTTAAGCGAGATCAGCGAAAAGTTCGATTTGCTCTGCGGCAACGGCGCCGCCCGAGAGGAGGTGGCCTCGTTTGCCATCCGGGCAATGGAGGCGAGCGATCTAGGTTTCCTTCGAATGGAGGAGGCTCACAAAGCTGCAATTTGGGGCGCGATCCTCTATTTTAGCGGTGTAGATCTGAGGGTTCAGCCGGATGAGTATCTCCACGTGACAGCTGACTTCGAGGATGCCCGGCAACGGTTGGGCGTGTAAAACTCTGTCGGTTCGCGAAGCACGTGTTCCGCCACCGCCCCATCATCAATTGCAGACTGACGCGATTTACCCCACACTGCTCTCGACCCGGCAACTGTGAGGGATAGATGGCGGATTACTTAGATGTGTGGGCGAGAAGCTTCCAGTTGGCTGGAACGCTTGACCGGAAGGGCTACTGGACGGCGTTTCTCGGTCACTTGCTGGCGGTGGTGTTTTTTACCGCGCTGGATATCCTGTTTGGGCTCTTTCCGGCCAGCCCAGCGCTCATGCTTGGGTGGTTAGCCTTGATCTATCTGATCGCTCAGACACCAGCGTCCGTGACGGCTACTGTCCGACGTTTGCGCGACGCGAACTTCAGCGGCTGGTGGGTTCTGTTAGGTCTCATCCCCTACATTGGAACGCCGATAGTGATGGCCTTATGTTGCTTTAAATCCTCTGCTGCACCAGCGAGTTCAACAGGAGGCTCTGTGGTAGTTCCGCAGTATGCAACGCTAAAGGGCGGCAGACTGGATTTGTCGAACACCTCGACGAGGGGCGACGAGTAGACCGGCTACCCCCACCGCCCCATCATCTTCGGGTGGGTGGCGAACCCACTCCGTCTCGACCGGAGGCCTCCAGCACAACGACTGGCGCTCTTCCCCTGAGCTATGGGTTGCCATCCGCTGCTCTATCAGATCCAGTACCGCCCGCAAACCAGATGATTGCGCCCCGTCGGGATCAGCTCGCGTTTTGGGACCGATGGCGGTCATATTCCCGCCGATAAGCATCACCGGCTGGGGTGAGTTTGCAGCGAGGTTTAAGGCTTCGATCCTCGACTTGGATCCATCCGTTGAACATTGCGATGTTCACTGACTTCCTGCCGACGCCTAGCGGGATCGGGACGAAGCCATGTGTGTTAAGGCCGCGTAAGAGCGACATCATCCGGCATGAGACAAGAGGTTGCATAGAAGTCGAACCTTGGCCGGCGGGGATGGTTCCCGTTTTTTTGAAGGAGCCCGCTAAGGGGTGCAAAGCAGGCTCCAATACGCTCAGAAGGTCGGCCTCCAGGAATGGGCCGCACCGAGCCATTAGAACTTGCTCACACATATCTGCTCATGGCGAACCAATTCGGCTGATGCAGGGAAATCCATAGGCCATCACCCTCAAGCAATCACCTGACCGCCCATCATCTCCGCCTGCGCTTCGCAAGGAGATCGTTAACTTGCGTCTCTTCTTCACTGGTCAGTGGTCCGGCGGCTAGCCAGTTCAATAGAAGATTTACTCGGTCAAGCGATTGGCGCGGCGTTTTCCCAGATCTCAAATCCGCAGTGATCTGGTCTCTTAGTAGGCGTTCAATTCTGTTCATCCTTCTCTCCGAATGCAGATGAGGCCCGCGAAGCAAAGCGACTTTGCGGGCCTCATAAAGCTCGGATTGCAGTCGGGAACGGTCCCCAGGAACCAAACTGCCGCCGGGCGACAGTAGCGTGGTCACATGTAGACAGCACTGGCGAGTGAATTTAATTGATGCCAGATTCGTAATTAAAAAAATATTGCAGCGTAATCGGTGGTAAAATGCTCAATTAAAATAATTTTTGGATTGGAGCTACGCGAATGAAATATCTTTTTCCTGGATTCTCGACAAGGCAGATCGTCGTTTTCATGATTGAGACGAGCGTTGTTACTGCGGGACTGCTCGTTGTTGTCGGTATGATGATTTTGTTCATGTACGCCAGCTAGGGCCGCCCGTCCGCTATGAGGAGCGTAAAATGCCAAATGAGAAAGCTGTTGCGGACATGAGTGTCGAACAACGAGAAGCACTACTCAGCGCGCTCTCAAAGCGACTTAACTGGTCCGCTTCCATTGCAAACCACGAGGGTAAACCCATCTGGCGGACCTTGCACGCGCTCAGCGAGAAGCTGCATCGAGATGGTATCGAAATCGCGAATGGCACTTGCGATGCATCGTCAGCGGCGGTCCAAGAGGCTATCGAACTTCTGGCGGAATTTGAGATTGGCCGTCCACCGGATGCATCAACTGTCCATTGATGCGCACAATCGGTGACGATGCCGACCCACCGCCCCATCATCGACCTTTCTTCGCCTCCATCTCTCTGGTAGGCGTTGTCGATGCAAAATGGGTAATTCTGTGCGCAGAATATCCCTGCTGCGGATCTTAGAGCCTGTCGAGGATCTCCGTCCCTGAGACGGTGCATAGGTTCGACTTGTGCGAAAGTTGCGCCCGATAACACTTCCTCCGGCAAGCGCTGTTTCCAAATCGCCCATGTCACAGAGTTCGGCCGGTGATCGACGCCTCCTGAGAATGCCCAAAGCGGAAAGCATGCGATACTGGTGGAATGTCGTATGTTTCCGAAACACTGCTACACGATCCAATAAGCAAAAAAAGTCCGATACGGGCCCAACGCAACGTTTCAAGCGTATTTTGCTGTTCCAGTCACTTAAAAGGTGCTTGTTTACCACTCGTTAAGGTGGCTGTTTCGAAAGCTTGCGGTGACCTATGATTGACGAGCACGGAAAAGTGGATTCCCCAAAGCTGCCGACCCCTCTGCAAGTCGAAGAGCAGCTTGCTCGGATTGTGCGCAGCGGTGAATTTCAGCTGCCCCAGCGCGGGACCTCGTTTTTAACGTTCGTCGTGAATGAGACTTTAGCGGGCCGAGGGAGCTACTTGAAGGCGTTCACAATCGCCACGCAGGTTTTCGGTAGGAGCGTCAGCTTCGATGCTCAGAACGATCCTTGCGTCCGCGTGGAAGCAGCAAAGGTCCGCAGAGCGCTAGAGAGGTACTACCTCCTGCGCGGTATGGCTGACCCAATCGAAATCACGATTCCAAAGGGGCGATACCGACCGTTATTCACATTGCGTTCAAGCGCCGACGCCCGTCCGGTTCACCGCGCGGCTGCAGACCTTATAAAGAAGCCTAAGCCTTTGTCGAAGGCAAAAGAGCTGGATCGGAAGCCCTTCACTTTCGGGATACGGTTCAGTGCACCAGTCGGGATGCTGCTCCTTGTTATCGGGTTTGCCGTGCTTGCAGCCACGGTCGACTTTAGTTCCGGAGGGAAGGCAGGCGTGGCAGTGGACAGTAGGGCTGCCGTCTATCTTCGCGATTTCATTGACCAGCCCGACCCGCTTGCACCCGTCGGCCTGACCTCCAGGTCATTCAGAGACGAAATGATTTTTCGCCTTGTCGCCCATCGGGGCTTAACGGTCTTGCTCAAGGATCCCGACAAGCAGTTCCAGAGCCAGCCGCTCTATGTGCTGGACGGAACCATCTCTAGTTATGGCGGGGTTCAGCGAGCAACCGTCCGGTTATTGCGCGAGGCTGATGGCGCTGTGCTATGGATGAGAAGCTACGACGCGGCGTCTGACAACGTTCGTCTTTCGCTTAAGAACACAGCCAGAGTTTTCGCAAGCGAGATCCAAGAAACTATTTCAAAAGACATTAGTTGGTCCGGCGACAGCGATCCGAATTGATTCCTAAATCCCACCGCCCCATCATCTCTCTACGAGGCGGGCCTAGTCGACGCCGGAAATTAAATTAAGTGATCGTCGATATCGGAACGTTGCGGCCCTGCTTGCTCACGTCAGCTCGGCTGGAGGTTGGCGTACATTCTGACGAGATTTAGTGGCGGGCGTCCCATGCAACTCAAGACGCCTTGGAAGTGGTTAAAATATTCAACCACCCCGCCGAAGCTAAGCTCGAAGCGTCTGAACAACGGTCACCGCGCTTGCAATGAAAGCGTACATCGACAAGAGGCCAAGGGACGCAGCGAGCACTAACATGGCATTGATGATGTCCGTGCGTTCCTCGTCCTTAGGAAATTGATCACTTCGATAAAGCATTGCAGGGTTAGACCAGCGGTCATAGAGCCTCTCGGCTGCTTGGAAATTTATCCACGCGAAGAAGCCAGCGAATAGGATCAAGACCATGCCAGCAAGGTTCCATGATGCTCCGGTAATCAGGCCTGGAATCTGCTGGGGCAGGACCGAGTTTTTTAAGCCGGAAATCGCATAGATCGCACCGCCGTGCACAGCCAACATCGATGCTATTAGCCACTTTCCATAGTCGACGTGACCTGACCGACTACACATTTGATAGGAGCGGTAATGTGCATATATCTCCCGCGCATGAATCTGGTAACGCTCGGCTTCATGCTGATCCTCCCAAGCATGGTAGAAGGGAGATTTTTCGATAGTCATGTAGATCATCCTTTTAATGTTTCGATGAAACCACATGAGAGAATCAATTCTCGATTCTCTCAATCGATCAGCCCCGAAAAATCAATTTCTATAGTGCTAATATAATGAGCGTGCTCCTTTTCTTCTCCAGGTTACCGGCCCAAAGTCCCGTCATATCGCTGCCTACGCCTTGCAAGAAGATCGTTAACTTGCGTCTCCTCATCGCGGGTCAGTGGTCCGGCGGCCAACCACTTCAACAGAAGATTTATTCGGTCGAGCGATTGGCGCGGCGTTTTCCCGGATCTTAAATCCGCAGTGATCTGGTCTCTTAGTAGGCGATCAATTCTATTCATCCGGCTCTCCACATGCAGATGAGGCCCGCGAAGCAAAGCGACTTTGTGGGCCTCATAAAGCTCAGATTGCAGTCGGGAACGGTCCCCAGGAACCAAACTACCGCCGGGCGACAGTAGCTTGGTCACATATGAGAGGGGTTGGCGAATGAATTCGGTTGATAGACCCACCGCCCCATCATCACGAGCGGCACCCATCGCCCCATCACCGCAAAAACAATAAGGCCCGCCGGAGAGCGCCAGCGGGCCTTAATGCTGATTGAGGTCAGGAGGCGGATGGTCTGAAAGCCGCCAACCAAACTGAAGCACAACGTTAGCCGGTCGTCTAGTGGCTATGAAATGCTGCTCAAGCCGGATGGGGTCCAGATTGGCAGGCAGGTATCTCAAGTCTTCCTGACAGGCTGTAATCGGCCAAACTGACCAGCATCGCGAAGTATTTCGTCGATGTGAGTTTCTTGATCCCGATTGCCATCGATGACGCCATACCTGCCACCTTGCTCAGGTTCGTAGAACGAGATGCCGGCGGCATTGCAACGGGCGACTATCTCGCTGAGGGCCTCAGACGAATAGCGTTTCGTATCAACTATACGCGTGCAGTTCTTCATCTGTTGCCCCTTCGGTTGCTCACGGCTTTGCAGCTCGCTCTCGACCGCTTTACGGACTGGCTTTCCTATTGTCGCTATTTTTAGGCGAAACAAATAGCGCTATCGCTATCTGTTTTTTCCCTTCATGAGCAATACATAGTAGCAGCAGTCGTGGAGTAAGCATGAGAATTTTGACTAAAGAGCAATTTGAACTTCTGGAGATGATGGTGGACGTCGACAAACTTAGACATTTTCCTGGCGCGGCGCGGGCGCTTACCTCGTTGGAAGAGTTCGGATTGATAGGTCCAGATTTTAAGATCACTGCTGAGGGTCTAGCGATTTTGAGAGCTCAGCGCCCTGATCGGGTCAGGCGTCGCGTCCATTGACGCCGAAACAGGTTTACTGGGGGTCGATCGCCGCCGCTAACATTCGGGGGATGCTCCAACGTTCCAGCCTAGAAGAACTTTATTTCTCGTACCCACCGCCCCATCATCGACACACCACGCGACGAATGGACAGTGGTGGCTTAACCTTACCTGCGAGTCTGCTGCAAGTATCTACGTTGGAGGTCGCGGCGGTGAATATTCAGAAGGTCTTCAACCCTGAGCAGATTGGGCGCATCTGGAGAGAGCCTTTATTTCGAAAGGCCATCCTTTTCGGCGCGCCGATAGTTGTGCTTGTTGCCGTCTCGTATATCTTTGGTCCAAGCGAAAGGATGGTGCTGGCTTTATTTCTATTATACAGCGTCTTCATCGTTGTAATGGCCCCATAAATATCCGGACACGATCTCCCACTTAACAAGTGTGCGAGGTAATGTGCCCATTATGACCAGTCACAGTCCTAAGATAGAAGTCCTGTCCGGCCCTGAGCGCCGCCGT
>Ga0102592_1001958_pt1 | contig 19798 bp, 15 predicted proteins | sample AraplaCol_mMF_r2_FD_76861 | JGI IMG/M metagenome (GOLD analysis project Ga0102592, IMG submission 76861) | Arabidopsis root microbial communities from North Carolina, USA - plate scrape MF_Col_mMF_r2 (SPADES assembly) (version 2) | ecosystem: Host-associated > Plants > Roots > Endosphere...
GCTGCCGGCGCGCCCGAACATGGCATTGCTCCCGGGACGCCATGGGCCCAAGTGCCCATGAACTGGACCTGCCCCGAATGCGGCGCGCGCAAGGAAGACTTTGAAATGGTTCAGATCTAAAGTGTCCGGGTACCAGCCTGGACAATCGCAGGCCGGCGCCAGCCGCCGGGGCCTGCAACATGAGGAGCATAGGCAGTGAGCATTCCCAGTTCTGGACTGAAGGTATTGGTCATCGATGACAGCAACACCATCCGGCGTAGCGCCGAGATATTCCTGAAGCAGGGCGGCCATGAAGTTCTGTTGGCCGAGGACGGGTTTGATGCCCTTTCCAAGGTCAACGATTACGAGCCCCACCTGATCTTCTGCGACATCTTGATGCCTCGCCTTGATGGCTACCAAACCTGTGCGATTATCAAGCGAAACGTGAAATTTTCCAGCGTTCCCATCGTGATGTTGTCCTCCAAGGATGGCGTTTTCGACAAGGCACGTGGTCGAATGGTGGGCTCGCAGGACTACCTGACCAAACCCTTTACCAAAGATCAGCTGCTGCAGACCGTTCAGGAACTCGGCAGCGCCAAACAAGGAGTAGTGTGATGGCAATCAAGAAAATACTGGTGGTGGACGACTCCAAAACCGAATTGATGTTTTTGACCGACTTGCTGGTCAAAAATGGTTTTACGGTCAAAACCGCTGAAAACGCGGAAGATGCGTTTCGACGCCTCGCGGAAGACAAACCCGAGCTGATCCTCATGGATGTGGTGATGCCGGGCCAGAACGGTTTCCAGCTCACGCGCGCCATCACGCGCGACCCGCTGTATTCCGACATCCCCATCATGATGTGCACCAGCAAGAACCAGGAAACCGACCGGGTCTGGGGCATGCGCCAGGGCGCCCGCGACTACATCACCAAACCGGTGGATGCGGATGAGCTGATGGCCAAAATCAAGGCCCTCGGCTGATATACGGCGTAAAACCAAAGCATGGCGAACAGACAAGCCCTCAGAGAACTACAAACCCGGCTGGCCGACAGGTTGCAGATTGCGCGTACGCAAGGCGTCGCCGCGTCCTGGCTGGCCGTGGAAGCGGGCGGGAAAAAGTACCTGTTCCCCCTCAGTCAGTCCGGCGAGATTTTTCCCTGGGTCAATACGCAGCCTGTTCCATACACACAGAAATGGTTTGCCGGCGTGGCCAATCTGCGGGGCGGCCTGTTTGGCGTGGTGGACCTTGCCAGCTATGTGAGCGGCCAGCCGCCGCCACTCAAAAATGAACTCGCGCGCAACGATTCCCGTCTGGTGGCGCTCAACAGCGCCCTGGAAGTGAATTGCGCGCTGCTGATCGACAAGCTCGCCGGGTTGCGCAACCAGGACGCGTTCAGCGATTTCTCCGAAAAAGCGCCCGATGCGCCGGATTTCTTTGGCAACCAGTATGTTGACCTTAACGGCGCGACCTGGCAGGAAATCAACCTTCAGTTGCTTGCCCAGCAAGCGCATTTTTTGACGATAGGCGCGTAGCGCACACTGTTTCTCCCCGGAAGGCACACCATGTCTGTTATTGAAAATATCCAGAAGCTGTTTAAACCCAAGTCCGTCCAGCCCGAGGACAGCATGGACATGGCTTCGGTCGGTACGCCGGATCCCCTGGCCACCGGCGCCATGGATGAAGCCTCCCTCCAGACCGCCGCGGTGCGGCAGCCGGATGGTGCCGACGATGCTTTCGGCTCCAGCCGTATCGCCACCGCCGAGGAGTCGGCCTCCGCCGTCAACCCCGAGCTCCTGAGCCTGCCCGGCCTGGGCCGGCGCACCATGGGCCAGCACCAGCGGATCCTGGTGTTTTTCCTGGCGGTCTCGGTGGCGGTTCTGGGTACCGTGACCTTCCTGGCACTGAACCAGGCGGACAAAGTGGCTCAACAGGTGGCGGCAACCGGCCAGTCGCTGATGCAGTCGCAGCGTCTGGCGAAATCGGTGTCGCAGGCCCTGGTGGGTAGCGCCCAGGCCTTCCCCGACGTGCGCGAAAGCTCCGAGGTACTGTCCAAAACCGTGCGCGGCCTGAAGGCCGGCGAAGACAGCCTGCGCCTGGCGCCTGTGAGCGAAGACCTGCAGCCCGACGTCGAAAAGGTCACGCCCTTCATGGAGCGCGCCGAAAAGAACGCCAAGACCGTGATGGGCCAGCAGAACATCCTGACCCAGGTGGGTAACGCTCTGCGCACCATCAACCGCCAGTCTTCGGACTTGCTGGAAATCGCCGAAACCGTTTCCTCGCTCAAGCTCCAGCAGAATGCGGCGCCGGCCGAAATCTCCGCCTCCGGCCAGCTGGTGATGTTGACCCAGCGTATCGGTAAATCCGCCAACGAATTCCTGACCATGGAAGGCGTGAGCCCTGAAGCCGTGTTCCTGCTGGGTAAGGACTTGAACTCGTTCAAGGAAATCGCGCAGGGCCTGCAGGAAGGCAGCCCCGAGCTGCGCCTGGCCGGCTCCAAGGACCCGCAGACCCGCGAACGCCTGGAAGCCCTGATGGCGCTGTATGAACAGACGCGTGTGCAGGCCGGCGCCATTCTGGGTAACCTGCAGGGCCTGGTGTCCGCCCGTGAAGCGCAATCTTCCATCATTGCCGACAGCGAGCCGCTGCGCCGGGGCCTGGAAGACCTGCAGGGCAAGCTGTCCTCTCAGACCGGTCTGGGCGCCACCGCCCTGACGACCCTGGTGGTTGCCGCCGCCTTCGCACTGCTCTGCGCGGCCGGCCTGGCCCGCTTGCAGGTGTTGGACAGCCAGCAGCGCCAGGCGGTTGCGGAAACGCAGCGACAGGAAGCAAAAAGCCAGGAACAGGACGCCAAGCGCGTCAACGACGCCAACCAGGCCGCTATTTTGCGTTTGATGAACGAGTTGCAGACAGTGGCTGAAGGCGATTTGACGCAGGAAGCAACCGTGACAGAGGACATTACCGGCGCTATCGCCGACTCGGTGAACTACACGGTGGAAGAGTTGCGGCAGCTGGTGGGTAACGTGCAGAACACGGCAACGCGCGTTGCGCAAACGACGGCCCAGGTGGAAAGCACCTCCACCGAACTGCTGGCGGCATCCACCGAACAGCTGCGGGAAATTCGCGAAACCGGCCAGTCGGTGCTCGACATGGCATCCCGAATCAACGAAGTGTCCACGCAGGCGCAGGAATCTTCCCAGGTGGCGCGCCAATCGCTGACCGCCGCGGAGTCCGGCCTGCAGGCCGTGCAGAACGCCATCGGCGGTATGAACTCCATCCGCGACCAGATCCAGGAAACCTCCAAGCGGATCAAGCGGCTGGGCGAATCGTCCCAGGAGATTGGTGAAATTACCGAGCTGATCTCGGACATTACCGAACAGACCAACGTGCTGGCGCTGAACGCGGCCATCCAGGCGGCGTCAGCCGGTGAAGCCGGACGAGGCTTCTCTGTGGTTGCGGAAGAGGTGCAGCGATTGGCCGAACGCTCCGCGGACGCCACGCGCCAGATTTCGGCCCTGGTGAAAGCCATTCAGACCGACACGCAGGACGCGGTGGCCGCTATGGAACGCTCCACGCAGGGTGTGGTGGAAGGGGCCAAACTGTCCGACAACGCGGGTACCGCGCTGACCGAGATTGACCAGGTGTCGCGCCGCCTCGCTGACCTGATTGAGCAGATTTCCAACTCCGCCTCCCGCGAAGCCGCATCGGCCAACGTGGTGGCTGGCAACATCCAGCACATTTTCGCGGTGACGGAACAAACCGGAGAAGGTACCCGTTCCACGGCGCAGCAGGTGCGTGATCTTTCCCGCATGGCTGAAGAGTTGCGCCAGTCGGTGTCCCGATTCAAGATCGCGTGATGCCAGTTTGCCCGTCGTGCGCTGACCGCCGCCTTAGCCTCTGACACCGATTCCAGAACCGGGCCGCCATTTATGCAATCCAACGTTCCGAACTCAACCACCACCGAGCTCGACTTTGCCGTCAACGATCTAGGCCCTCTCGCATGGGTGCTTGACGAACTGCGCAAGTCGCTGGACGGTGCCGCCAAGGCGCTCAAGCGCTTCGTGCGGGACGCGGAAGCCGCTCGCGGGTCCGACCTCGCGGCCGTGGATGCCAGCCAGTTGCGGATTGCCCGCCAGCAACTGCACCAGGCGGTGGGCGCGCTGGAGATGGTCGGCCTGGCCGGCCCAGCGCTGGTGCTGCGCGCGATGGAAGCCGCGGTGCAGAAATTCGTGCAGCAGCCGGAGCAATGCAGCCAGGATGCGGCGGGCAAGCTTGAGCGAGCCAGCTTTGCGTTGACCGAATACCTCGAAGGCGTGCTGGCCGACAAGCCGATCTCGGCCGTATCGCTGTTCCCCCAATACCGCGACGTGCAGGAACTGCTGCGCGCCGACCGCGTCCATCCCGCCGACCTCTGGTCCTTCGAATGGCGCTGGATGGAGCCCGAACTGCCCGCGGCCGCACCGCGCAACTACGACGACAGCGCGCGCGCCGTGCTGGACCAGTCGGTGCTGCAGATCATGAAGGGCAAGGCGCCGCAGGCCGCGAAAAGCCTCAAGGAACTGAGCCTCGGGTTCGCGGCCCGGCAAGCCGACCGCCAGCCCCGCATCTTCTGGAAGATCGCCGCAGCCTACTTTGAAGCCGTCGCCAACGAACTGCTCGGCTCTGACCTGTATGTCAAGCGCGCCGCCTCCCGCATCCTGATGCAGTACGCCTCGCTGGCCAAGGGCGACACTTCGGTCTCGGAGCGCCTGGCGCAGGACCTGCTGTTTTTCTGCTCGCAGGCGGTTTCCGCGCGCGCCAGCGACACGCCAGTGCTGTCGGCCGTGCGTTCCACCTATGGCCTGAACCGCTTCAAGCCCGTCGATTACGAGCTTGTCCAGTTCGGGCGCTTCGACCCGGCCTTGCTGGCCCAGGCCCGCAAGCGCATCACCTCGGCCAAGGAAACCTGGTCGGCCCTGTCCGCCGGCGACGCCAACAAGTTCAAATCTGTCGGCGACCAGTTCAGCCTGGTGACTGATTCCCTGCTCAAGCTTCATCCGCCCAGCGAACCGCTGGCGCAGGCCCTGACCAAGGCCATAGAGACCACAGTGCGCTCGGGCCAGGCCCCCGGCATCGAGCTGGCCATGGAAGTGGCCACCTCCGTGCTGTACCTGGAAGCCGCGTTCGACGACCTGGATCCCAACGACCCGCAACTGGCGGTGCGTACGAATAACCTCGCGCAGCGCTTGGAAGGCGTGCGGGCCGGCGGGCAGCCCCAGCCGCTGGAAGGCTGGATGGAAGAGCTGTACCGCCGCGTCAGCGACAAGCAGACCATGGGCAGCGTAGTGGGCGAGTTGCGCGTTTCCCTGGGCGAACTCGAAAAATCGCTGGACGTTTTCTTCCGCAACCCGCAGGACAAGGTGACGCTGCAGGCGGTGCCTGGGCAGCTGTCGCAAATGCGCGGCGTGCTCTCCGTGCTGGGGCTGGACCAGGCTGCCCATGCGGTGCTGCGCATGCGCGACAGCGTCGAGCAGATGCTGGTCACGGAAATCGACGAGCAGCAGGCGCGTGCCGCGGGCACTTTTGAGCACCTGGGCAACAACCTGGGCGCCCTGAGCTTCCTGATCGACATGCTGAACTACCAGCCCGCGCTGGCGAAGAAGCTCTTTGTCTACGACGATCAAAAGGGCGAGCTACGGCCGCTCATGGGGCGCGTCCAGAATCCGGCGGCCGCTTCGGCCGTCACCGTCAACAGCGACATGCTGTCCCAGGAAGTCATTGCCGTGGTCCAGGATGCCGGCCAGGGCGAAGCGGACGCGAGCCTCACCGTCAAGCTCGACGCACTGGCGACCCAGGCAGCGCTGGCCGAACAACCCGCTTTGGCGCAGACGGCCCGCGAAGCCGCAGTCGCCGTATCCACCAGTGATGCCGACGCCGCCGCCACCGCGCTCACGACGCTGGCCTTCACCGTGGCGCCGGCACCGGCCGCGCCCGAACCCGCCGCCGAATCCGACGATTTTGAAGAAGACGACCTGCGCGATATCTTCCTGGAGGAAGCGCGCGAGGTGATCGGCAATGGCGAGGAAGCCCTGGCCGCGCTCGCTTCCGATCCGTCCGATGTTTCGCAACTCACCGTCTTGCGCCGCGCTTTCCATACCCTCAAGGGCAGCTCGCGCATGGTGGGGCTCAATGAGTTTGGCGAAGCCGCCTGGTCGCTGGAGCAGATGCTCAACACCTGGCTGGCCGACCAGAAGACCGCCACCGACGATTTCAGGGCCTTGTCCACCCAGGCTATGGCTGGTTTCACCGGCTGGATTGCCGACATTGCCGCGAACAAGGATGGCGCCTGGTCCGCTTCCGTGTTCCGTGCCAGTGCCGACGCCATGCGAACCGAAGGCCGCTACGTCCCGCTGGTCCTCGGGGCCAAGGCTGATGCCGCACCTGCTCCCGCCGTCGACGTCGCACCTGCACCTGCACCCGTGGCCGCCGTCGAGCCGCCCGCCCCGGAGGCATTCTCCCTGCCTGAGATCGAACCCGCCGCTAGCGCTGTGGCCGTTGATGCGGCGCCCGCCGAAGTACCCGCACCTGTCAGTGACCTGGACTTCGACCTCGTATTCGATAGCGTGGACGCCGCCGCGTCAGCCAAACCCGCCGAACCCGCGGCCGACCCTGTGGTTGAAATCGCCGGTATTGATTTCGACAGCCTCTCGGCAATTTCGGTGGATGCCGGTGGGCCGGCCGCCCCCGTCGCGGCGGAGCAGCCCATTGCGACAGCCGACGCCGAAGCCATCGAGCTGTCCGACGCGGACTTCGAGAAACATTTCCATGCCGAAGCCGCCCCACCCGCGGCGGCCAGCCTGGTTGATGCCGACCTGAATTTCGACTTCTCGGCGCCGCCGGCTGCGGCGCCCGCTTCCGAACAGCCGCAGATCCAGGCGCTGGATGCCCAGGACCGCGTCGAGGCCACCGACAGCGCAATGTCGCCGGAGGGTGTCGATGACCAGGTCAAGGTCATAGGCGCTTTGCGCATCAGCATCCCGCTTTACAACGTTTACCTGAACGAGGCCGACGAATGGTCGCGCCGACTGGTGACCGAGGTGAGCGAGTGGTCGCTGGAGCGCAACCAGCCCGTCAGCGACTCCACCGTGGCCCTGGCCCACTCCCTGGCCGGCAGTTCCGCCACTGTCGGGTTTACCGCCCTGTCTGAAATGGCCCGCGCGCTGGAACAGGCATTGCAGCAGTCACGTGCGCATCACCGCAACGGCGCCGCCAAGTACGGCCAGGTATTTATCGATGCGGCGGAAGACATACGCCGTTTGCTGCACCAGTTTGCCGCCGGCTTCCTCAAGGACCCCGATGCCGGTGTCCTTGAGCGCTTGAAGGAGCTGGATTTCACCGACTCGGTCCTGCCGCCGGGCACCGATTTCTCTGATTACGATTTCACCCCTGAATCCGTCCAGCCCGAAGAGCCGGCTGTCGAATTCAAGCCCATGCCAGAACCGCAGCCTGAGCCGGTGGCGATGCAGGTCATCGAAGAGGCTCCTGTTGCCGAGGCGCCCGCACCTGCACCGGCGCCCGTGGCTGCACCCGCACCCGTGCTGGCTGCCGCCCCTGTGCCGCCGCCTGTCGCATTTGTCGCTCCTCCGGTGGTCGCGGCACCGCCGGTGCTGCCTGCAACACAGACGCCCGCCGCCCAGAACTTCGGCGACGAAGAGGACGAGGAAATCGATGCCGTTGACGCCATCGACCCCGACCTGTTCCCGATTTTTGAGGAAGAAGGCGCCGAACTCATGCCCCAGCTGGGCGGCGCGCTGCGGCAGTGGTCCGCACGGCCCGACAACCAGGGCGCCCGCATCGAAGTGCTGCGCGCGCTCCATACGCTCAAGGGCAGCGCCCGGCTCGCCGGCGCATTGCGCCTCGGTGAAATGGCGCACCGCATTGAATCCGAAATAGAGTTCCTCGGGTCCGAGGCCGCCGCCTCCCAGGATATTGAAGCCCTGATCAACCGCTTTGACGCGATGGAAGCGGCGTTCGAGGCACTGCGTAACGCCGATGCGGCGGCAGCCGCTGCTCCGGTGCACCTGGCTCCCCTCACTGCGGCGGAGCCTGAACCTGTCTCCGCGCCGGCAGAGGCTGCCGCCGCACCCGAAGTTCCGGCTGCTGCCGCGGAAAGCGCCGCACCGGTTGCAACTCCCGCAGAGGTGGCTCCTGCTGCCTCCGGTTCCCGCAAGCTCTCTGTGCCGGCGCCGCAGGCCATGGCCATGCAGCCCTTGCGCCAGGCGGCCAACGCTTCGATACGCGTGCGTTCCCAGCTGCTGGATCGCATGGTCAACCAGGCCGGTGAGGTGATGATCACGCGCTCCCGCCTGGAAGCCGAGCTCAGCCAGCTGCGTGGCTCACTGAACGACATGAGCGGCAACTTGAACCGCTTGCGCCAGCAGTTGCGTGACATCGAACTCCAGGCCGAAACCCAGATGCAGTCGCGCCTGGCCCAGGCCAAGGAAGCCCAGGCCGGGTTCGACCCGCTCGAGTTCGACCGTTTCACGCGTGTGCAGGAACTGACCCGCATGATGGCCGAATCCGTGAACGACGTGGCAACCGTGCAGCGCACCTTGCAGCGCACGGTGGAAGCCACCGAGGACGACTTGATCGCCCAGGCCCGCCAGACGCGTGAACTGCAGCGCGACCTGCTGCGCACGCGCATGGTGGAGTTTGAAGGCATCTCCGAGCGCCTGTACCGCGTGGTGCGCCAGGCCTCCAAGGAAACCGGCAAGCAGGTGAAGCTGGACCTGCTGGGCGGCACCATCGAGATGGACCGCGGCATGCTGGACCGCATGACGCCCGCCTTCGAACACCTGCTGCGCAACTGCGTGGCCCACGGCATTGAAAGCACTGAAAACCGCGCCGCCGCGGGCAAGGACCCGGTCGGTGTGATCACCGTCCACCTGCGCCAGGAAGGCAACGACGTTTCCGTCGACTTCAGCGATGACGGCGCCGGCCTGGACCTGCGCCGCATCCGCGAAAAAGCCGTCAGCCTCGGCATGATCACGCCGGACCAGACTATTGAAGACAGCGACGCCGCCAACCTGATTTTCATGCCCGGCTTCTCCACCGCCGCCCAGGTGACCGAGCTGGCCGGCCGGGGTATCGGCATGGACGTGGTCCGCTCCGAAGTCAACGCGCTCGGTGGCCGGATTGAAACCTCCACCGTGGCGGGCAAAGGCACCCACTTCAAACTGGTGCTGCCGCTGACCACGGCCGTGACGCAGGTGGTGATGATTCGCGCCGGCAATCTCTCGGTGGGTGTTCCGGCCAACGTGGTGGAAACCGTGCGCCGCGCATCCGCCAAAGAGCTGCAGCAGGCCTACAACACCGGCACGCTGGAGCTTGCCGGTGAAACCATGCCTTTCTTCTGGTCGGGCGCCTTGCTGCAGGCTTCGCAGCACAGCAGCGAAGTCCAGGGCAAGACCACGCCAGTCGTGATTTTCCGAAGCGCCGCACAGCGCATTGCCCTGCACGTCGATGAAGTGCTGGGCAACCAGGAAGTTGTGGTGAAGAACCTCGGGCCGCAGCTCTCGCGCCTGCCTGGCCTGGCCGGCATGTCGGTGCTGGCTTCCGGCGCGGTGGTGCTGATTTACAACCCGGTGGCGCTGGCCTCGGTGTACGGCCAGCAGGCCCGCTCCTGGAGTTCAGACCGGGCCGAGCCGCATGTGCTCGAAGGCGCTGGCGCCACGGCGGCACCCGCTGCCGCTGGTGGCGGCACCGTCGCGAAAGCGCCGGTTGCTTTGGTGCCCGCGGCCCCGCAGATTCCGCTCATCCTCGTGGTGGACGATTCGATCACGGTGCGCCGGGTCACGCAGCGCCTGCTGCAGCGTGAAGGTTATCGCGTCACCCTGGCGGCCGACGGCCTGCAAGCGCTTGAACGCCTGCAGGAAGAGCGGCCGGCGGTGGTGCTGTCGGACATCGAAATGCCGCGCATGGACGGCTTTGACCTGGCGCGCAACATCCGCGCCGACGTTCGCTTGAACAGCCTGCCCATCATCATGATCACCTCGCGTATCGCGGAAAAACACCGCGAGCACGCCAAGGAACTCGGTGTTGACCACTACCTGGGCAAGCCGTTCTCCGAAGATGAGCTGATCAGCCTGCTGCGGCACTACTGCGCTACCGAGACAGCGGTCTCCGCCTGATCTTCCGGGGTTCCGCCCGGGCCGGGCGGAATCCGCGCGGGCCGCATTCTCGCGGAGGCTGCGCACCGCAAGCGCGGCCATCCTCAGGCTTCTCTTCAGGCTTTCTTCACCACCGCATAGCGCCGCAGCGTCAGCGCCCGGGCTTCCTCATGCTGTACCAGAGGCAGCGGGTAGTCCTTGCCGAGCACGACGCCCGCGGCTGCCAGCTCCAGCGGCCTGGCCAGCCAGGGGTTGTGGATGGCTGGGGCGGGCAGCTTTGCCAGCGCCGGCAGGTATTTGCGGATGAAGCGGCCGTCAGCATCGAACTTCTCGCTCTGGCTGACCGGGTTGAAGATCCGGAAATACGGTTGCGCGTCGCAACCTGTGCTCGCGGCCCATTGCCAGCCGCCATTGTTGGCCGAGAAGTCGAAATCATTGAGCTTTTCGGCGAAGTAGCGCTCGCCGCGGCGCCAGTCGATTCCCAGGTCTTTCACCAAAAAGCTGGCTGTCACCATGCGCAGCCGGTTGTGCATATAGCCGGTCTGGTTGAGCTGCGCCATTGCGGCGTCGACCAGCGGGTAGCCGGTGCGGCCCTCGCACCAGGCCTGGAACAGCGCGTCGGCCTTCTCGCCGCTTTCCCATTGAATCGCGTCGTACTCGGGCTTGAACGCGCCATGCGCGGCATGCGGGAAATTGCTCAAAATTTGCGCGTAAAAGTCCCGCCAGATCAACTCACTGAGCCAGGTCGCTGCGCCTTCGCTGCCCCGGTGTTCGGGGCTCATGGCTGCCGCAGCCAGGCGCCGGATGGACACCGTCCCAAAGCGCAGGTGCACGCCCAGGTAGCTGGGCCCTTTGAGGGCCGGGAAATCGCGCGCCGATTTGTAGTTCGCCATACGGCCCTTGAATTCCTCAAAAAGCCGGTCACCGCCCTCGCTGCCGGTGGGAATCCTGAGTGCCGACAGATTGGTCTTTTCAAAGCCGATCCCGGCCAGCGACGGGATGGCGTGCCGTTCCGGCGGCAAGGGTGCCAGCGCAGCGCCGTAGTGCTCAACGGGGTAGGGCTTGAGGTAAAAACCGTCGGCCTTTTTGAGCCAGGCATTTTTATAAGGTGTGAACACGCTGTAGGGCTTGCCCGCCTGCGTCAGCACTTCCTGGCGCTCAAAGACCACGTGGTCCTTGAAGCTGTGGAAGGCCACGCCCTGGCCTTCGAGCGCGGCCTCCACGGCGGCGTCGCGCGAGAGCGACTGCGGCTCATCGTCATGGTTGGCAAATACCGCGTCGACGGAGAGTTCCGCAGCCAGCCGCGGCAGCGCCTTCGCGGCATGGTCATGCACCACCAGCAACCCTGCGCCCTGATTGCCGTGCGCTGCACCCAGCTGGTGCAGCTGGCCGTCCAGGCTGTGCAGCGACGCGTGTATAAACTCCACCCGGCGGTCGGCTCGGGGGAGAGTGTCCAGGATGCCCCGGTCAAACACGAAGACGCAAAACACCTGTTGGCAGGCTTTCAGCGCCTGGTACAGCGCGGCGTTGTCCTGGACCCGCAGGTCGCGCCTGAACCACATCAGGCCGGCCCGGTATTTGTTTTGCATGGTGGGATGGTAGCGAAAGTGTGCGTGTACCGCCGCCCGGCGGGAGGCCCCCGCTACGCCGCAGTGCCACGGGGCCTTTCAGTGCGCGTAAAATCCTCCCATGGCCTCGGATTCCGCATCGATCAACCTCACGCATCACTTCCTCATCGCCATGCCGGGAATGGATGACGAAGCTTTTGCCAAAAGCGTGGTTTACATGTGCGAACACAGCGACAGGGGCGCGCTGGGGCTGGTCATCAACAAGCCCAGCGACATCAACCTCAAGAATCTGTTTGACAAGGTCGAGCTGCCGTTGCGCCGCGATGACCTCACCCAGGCCCCCGTGTTCCAGGGCGGCCCGGTCCAGACGGAGCGCGGCTTTGTGCTCCACGAATCCATGATGCCCGGCAACGAATCGGTTTATGCCTCGACCATGACGATTCCCGGCGGCCTTGAAATGACCACCTCCAAGGACGTGCTGGAGGCTCTCTCCACGGGCGCCGGCCCGCGCCGGGTGTTTGTTTCGCTCGGCTATTCGGCCTGGGGCGAAGGCCAGCTTGAATCAGAAATCTCCGACAACAGCTGGCTCACCGTCGCCGCCGACGTCGGCGTGATCTTCGACACCCCGGTCGAGCAGCGCTACGAGAAGGCGCTGATGCTGCTGGGCCTGCAGAGCTGGATGCTCTCTCCCGAGGCCGGCCACGCATGAGCCTTGCGGCCATGCCTTCCCGGACCACTGGTCTTCACACCTTTCTTGCTTTCGACTTCGGTCTCAAGCGCACCGGCGTGGCCACGGGCAATGTGCTGACGCGCACCGCCTCGCCGCAGGCCACCATCACCGCCGAGGGCAGCGACGCGCGCCTGAAGGCCGTGGAAGCGCGCATCAAGGAATGGCAACCCGATGCGCTGGTGGTCGGCATTCCCTTTCATCCCGACGGCGCGAGCCACGACAATACTGTGCGCGCGCAAAAATTCGCCCGCCAGCTTCGCAGCCGCTTCGGCCTGCAGGTCTTTGAAGTCGATGAGCGCTACAGCACCACCGAGGCCCTGGCCGGCGGCGCGCGTGATGCCGACGCCGCCTCAGCCTGCATCATCCTCGAGCAGTTTTTAAGGAGTCTTCCATGAGCAGTCTGACACTGGACGCCGAGGCGCTGTACAGCGACCTGCTGCGCGGCATGCGCCAGCAGCTGGCATCCTATCCCCAGCCGCCCTTGCTGGTCGGCGTGGCCTCGGGCGGCGCCTGGCTGGCCCAGCGCCTGCAAAAAGACCTGGGCCTGGCCGGTGAGGCCGGCATTTTGTCGTCTTCCATGCACCGCGATGATTTCTCCCAGCGCGGCCTGGCTTCGAGCGGGCAGACCTTGCTGCCCTTCGACGTCAACGGCGCCCACCTCATCGTGGTCGATGATGTGCTCTACACCGGGCGCACCATACGCGCCGTGCTCAACGAATTGTTCGACTACGGCCGGCCGGCCAGCGTCAGGCTGGTGGTGCTGGTGGACCGCGGCGGGCGCGAGCTGCCGGTCCAGCCCGACCTGGCTGTCGCACGCGTGGCCTTGCCCGCTTCGCAGTCGCTGGAGCTGGCGCGCTCCGACGACGGCCGGTTCAGCTTCCAGGTGCAGGGTTGAGCGCACTGCCAGGCCACACGAAAAAACCAAGAGACCCCAAGGAGTCCATCACATGTTGTACCGACGAAATCCGCAACTTAATAAAAACGGCGAGCTGATCCACCTGCTGTCGATTGAAGGCTTGCCCAAAGCCACGCTGACGCAAATCCTCGATACCGCCGCCAACTTCGTCAGCGTCAACAACCGCGAAGTCAAAAAAGTTCCGCTGCTGCGCGGCAAGAGCGTCTTCAACCTGTTCTTTGAAAACTCCACGCGCACCCGCACCACCTTCGAGATCGCCGCGACGCGCCTCTCGGCCGACGTCATCAACCTGGACATCGCGCGCTCCTCGGCCTCCAAGGGCGAGTCGCTGCTGGACACCATCGCCAACCTGAGCGCCATGGCGGCCGACCTCTTCGTGGTGCGCCACAGCGAATCGGGCGCACCCTACCTGATCGCCCAGCACGTGGCGCCCCACGTGCATGTGATCAACGCCGGTGACGGACGCCACGCGCATCCCACGCAGGGCCTGCTGGACATGTACACCATACGGCACTACAAAAAGGACTTCAGCAAACTCACGGTCGCCATCGTCGGCGACGTGCTGCACTCGCGCGTGGCGCGCTCCGACATCCATGCGCTGACCACGCTGGGCTGCCCCGAGGTGCGCGTGGTAGGCCCCAAGACCCTGGTGCCGGCCGACATGGCGCAGATGGGCGTGCGCGTGTGCAACACGCTCGAAGAAGGTATCAAGGGCGCCGACGTGATCATCATGCTGCGCCTGCAGAACGAACGCATGTCGGGCGCGCTGCTGCCCAGCAGCCAGGAGTTCTTCAAGAGCTTCGGCCTGACGACGGAGAAGCTGCAACTGGCCAAGCCCGACGCCATCGTGATGCACCCGGGTCCCATCAATCGCGGCGTCGAGATCGACTCGGCGGTGGTCGATGGCACGCAGAGCGTGATCCTGCCGCAGGTCACCTTCGGCATCGCGGTCCGCATGGCCGTCATGAGCATAGTGGCCGGTAACGAAGCCTGAACGGAGAACAAAAAGAATGAAGCTACTCATCAAAAACGGCCGCGTCATCGATCCCGGCTCCGGTTTCGACGATGTTTGCGACGTGGCCATCGCCGCGGGCCGCATCGTCTCGCTCAAAAGCACGCCCGCCGACTTCTCACCCAACAAGACGATTGACGCCACAGGCTGCATCGTCGCCCCGGGCCTTGTCGACCTGTCGGCCCGGCTGCGCGAGCCCGGCCACGAGCATGAAGGCATGCTTGAAAGCGAGCTGGCCGCCGCCGTGGCCGGCGGCGTGACCAGCCTGGTCTGCCCGCCCGACACCGACCCGGTGCTCGACGAGCCCGGCCTGGTGGAGATGCTCAAGTTCCGCGCCGAAAAGCTGCACCAGTCCCGCGTGTTCCCGCTAGGCGCGCTGACCCGCGCGCTCAAGGGCGAGACACTGACCGAAATGGCCGAGCTCACCGAAGCCGGCTGTGTGGGCTTCAGCCAGGCCGAAGTGCCGCTGGCCAACACCCAGGTCATGATGCGCGCGCTGCAATACGCCTCCACCTTCGGCTACACCGTGTGGCTGCGGCCGCAGGAGCTCTACCTGGGCCAGGGCGTGGCCGCCAGCGGTGCGCTGGCCACGCGCCTGGGCCTGAGCGGCGTCTCCGTGGCGGCCGAGACCATCGCGCTGCACACCATCTTCGAACTGATGCGCGCCACCAACGCGCGCGTGCACCTGTGCCGCATCAGCAGCGCCGCGGGCGTGGCATTGGTCGCCAAGGCCAAGGCCGAGGGCCTGGCCGTGACCTGCGACGTCAGCATCAACAGCCTGCACCTGACCGATGTCGACATCGGCTACTTCGACAGCCGCATGCGGCTGGACCCGCCGCTGCGCCAGCAGCGCGACCGCGACGCGATACGCCAGGGCCTGGCCGACGGCACCATAGACGCGCTGGTGTCCGACCACACGCCGGTCGATGAGGATGCCAAGACCCTGCCTTTCGCTGAAGCCGAGCCAGGCGCCACCGGGCTTGAGTTGCTGCTGGGCCTGGCCTGCAAATGGAGCAGCGACAGCCAGACCGGGCTGGTCCGCGCGCTCGCCGTGCTGACCAGCGAGCCCGCGCGCGTGCTGGGCGACGCCCTGGGCACGCTGCAAGGCAGCTCGGGCCGGCTGGTCAAGGGCGGCGTGGCTGACGTCTGCGTGTTCGACCCCAAGGGCGAGTGGACGGTGGAGCCCGCCGCGCTGCGCAGCCAGGGCAAGCACACACCCTTCAGCGGCCACCAGATGCCGGTGCGGGTGCGCTGGACGGTGGTGGGCGGCCAGCTCGCCTACGAAGCCTCGGCCTGAACGCCAGCACTGCATGAGGCGGCTTGCCGTGCTTCCCAAACTGCTGCGCGCCGCCGCGCATGCGGTGCGGGGCTACTGGACCATCAAAACCATTTTCCCCAAGCTGCCCGAGGCGCACAGGGAGGCGCGTGTGCAGGCCTGGGCCGAGGCCATGCTGCGCATTGTCGGCATCGAGCTGGTGGTCAGGGGCAGTCCGCCCGCCGGCGGACCCGTGCTGCTGGTGGCCAACCATATTTCCTGGCTGGACATCCTGGTGATGCATGCGGCCCGCCACTGCCGCTTTGTCTCGAAGTCGGATGTGCGGGATTGGCCTTTTGTGGGCACGCTGTCCGACGGCGCCGGCTCGCTGTACATAGAGCGCGAGTCGCGGCGCGACGCGCACCGGGTGGTCACGCAGATGGCCGAGCGTCTGCAGGCAGGCGATATCCTGGCGGTGTTTCCCGAAGGCACGACGGGTGACGGCATCACGCTCAAGCACTTCCATGCCAACCTGATCCAGGCGGCCATCGAGGCCTCGGTGCCGGTGCAGCCGGTGGCGCTGAAGTTTGTCGATGCGGCCAGCGGCGCCGCGAGTTTTGCACCCAGCTATATCGATGACGAAACCCTGGCCGGTTCGATCTGGCGCACGCTCAGCGCGCCGCCGCTCAAGGCGGTGGTGGTGTTCGGTGAGCCGCAAGCGCCGCAAGGGCAGTCGCGGCGGGCCTGGGCGCAGACCCTGCGCGAGGACATCGAAGGCCTGCGGCAGCAAGCCTAGGGCACGTTCTCAGCCCGCGGAGCCGGCCTCGCGCGGGAAGGTCACCACATGGTCGACTTCAGGGCGTATGCCTATCCATTCGCCCAGCGCGTGGTCATGGTGCGAAGGCACGTGCGCCATCACCGTCTCGCCCGTGCGCAGCTTGAGCGTGTACAAAAACTCCGAACCGCGAAAGGCCTTGCGCATGATCTGTGCCTTCACCGGCGCGTTATCGTCATGCACGATGTCATCGGCCCTGAGCAGCACATCGCACAGGCCGCCGGCGTAGGCGCCCGGCAGTGGGCACTCCAGCATGTCCGTCAAGTCGCCCAGCGCGGTGTGCACCACCACGTCGCCGCCGCGCTGCTCGATATGAGCCTGGGCAAACACGCCGTGGCCTATGAAGTCGGCCACAAAGCGCGTGGCGGGGCGGTGGTACAGCGCATAGGCGTCATCCCACTGGTGCAGGCGGCCCTGGTGCATCACGCCGATGCGGTCGCCGATGGCGAAGGCTTCCAGCTGGTCGTGCGTGACAAACAGCGCTGTCGCCCCGGCGGCCTTGAGGATGCCGCGCACCTCGTGCGCCAGGCGCTCGCGCAGGTCCACGTCGAGGTTGGAAAAAGGTTCATCGAGCAGTAGCAGGCGCGGCTGCGGCGCCAGTGCGCGGGCCAGCGCCACGCGCTGCTGCTGGCCGCCTGAAAGCTCGTGCGGGAAACGCTTGTGCACATTGCCCAGGCCGACCAGCTCCAGCACCTCGCTGGCGCGCTCACGCCGCTGGGCTGCCGGCAGGTGCGTGAGGCCAAAAGCCACGTTGTGCGCCGCGTCAAGGTGGGGAAACAGGGCGTAGTCCTGGAACACCATGCCGATGCGGCGGGCTTCGGCCGGCACATGGACGGCCGCGCTGCTGACGAGCTGCCGGGCCAGCGTGATGCTGCCCGCGTTGGCGCGTTCCAGGCCCGCCACGGCGCGCAGCAGGGTAGTCTTGCCGCAGCCTGAGGGCCCGATCAGGACCCCGATCTCCCCCGCCTGGAGGCTGAATGACACCCCGTCAACCGCGGGTTTTGAACGGCCCGCATAGTGCACGCCCAGCTGGGAGATATCCAGAAACATGGGATCGATTGTAGGGGCGCAGGCCCCAGATGCTTACAATTCTCATTTGCAGTGACCGCTGCAACACCATGGCGCGCGCGGCGAAGGGGAGGGCCCCTTCCCGCAGAGGCCTTTTTTCGGGTCCACGGGTCCACATGCCGCGCCGCCTACTTTCCGCCGTTCCCCCTGTCGTGCTTTTCCTGCTGGTGGCGCTGCTCACGCTGCCCGTCGTGGCCGTGGGCCTGTCCTGGCTGCAGTTCGATGCCCAGGCGCGGTCCATCCTGGCGCAGATGCTGCAGACGGTGCTGCCCGACTACACCGCCACTTCGCTGCTGCTGTGCCTCAGCGTGGCATTCGGCGTGGCGGTGGTGGGGATGGCGACGGCCAGCGCGGTCACGCTGTTTGATTTCCCGGGGCGCCGGGTGTTTGAATGGGCGCTGCTGCTGCCGCTGGCCATGCCGGCCTATGTGCTGGCCTATGCGTACACCGACTTCCTGCAGTACGCCGGCCCGCTGCAATCCTGGCTGCGGGCGTCCTTCGGCCTGCAGGGCCGGCTGCTGCCCGAGGTGCGCAGCCTGGGCGGCGCGGTGCTGGTGTTCACCGTGGCGCTTTACCCCTATGTCTATCTATTGGCGCGCACGGCGTTGTCGGAGCGCGCCGTGCACCTGATGGAAGCGGCCCGGCTGCTGGGCGCGCCGCTGTCGCGCCGTATCCGCGGCGTCGCCTTGCCCCTGGCCCGGCCGGCCGTGGCTGCCGGCGTTGCGCTGGCTTTGATGGAGACCCTGGCCGACTTTGGCGTCTCCAGCTATTTCGGCATCCAGACTTTTACCGCCGGCATTTACAAGGCCTGGCTGTCCATGGACAACCGCGTCGCCGCCGCCCAGCTGGCCACGGTGCTGCTGTTTTTCGTCGCGCTGCTCCTGTGGATAGAGCACGGCGCGCAAAAGCGCATGCGATTCGCCACCGGCCGCGGCGCGCGCGCCGGCGCGCAGGACGCCGCTCCGGTGCGCTTGCAGGGCACGCGCGCGCTGGCTGCGTGGCTGGTGTGTGCCCTGCCTATCGCGCTGGGCTTTGTGCTGCCCGTGCTGTTCATGCTGCGCCCCTTGGTGCTGGGTTGGGACAATGTGCTGTGGGACAAATTCTCCGGCTGGGCCTTGAACAGCGTCTGGCTCGCGGGCCTGAGCGCGCTATTGGCCACCGGACTGGCCTTCAGCCTGGCCTTTGCGGTCCGCCGCAAGCCGCAGCTGCTGACGCGCGTGGCGCTGCAGCTGGCCAGCCTGGGCTATGCGGTACCCGGCGCGGTGATTGTGGTCGGCCTGCTGCTGCCCGTGGGCTGGCTGCAGGCGGCCGCGCCGCAAACCGGCGTGGGCTACTGGGTGACCGCCACCGTGCTGGGCATTGTCTGGGCCTACTTGGTGCGCTTTAGCGCTGTCGCCCTGCAGAGCCTGCAAAGCGGCTATTCGCGCATTCCCGCGAGCTTTGACGACAGCGCCCGCATGCTGGGCACCACCGGCCTGGGTGTGCTCGCGCGCGTGCACTGGCCGCTGCTCAAGCGCTCGGTGGCGGCGGCCGGCCTGCTGGTGTTTGTTGACGTCATGAAGGAGCTGCCCGCCACGCTGGTGCTGCGGCCCTTCAACAGCGACACCCTGGCGGTCGTCACCTACCAGCTTGCGCGTGACGAGCGACTGGGCGAGGCGGCCTTGCCCGCGCTCGCCCTGGTGTTGGTGGGCCTGTTGCCCGTCGCGCTGCTGAGCCGCACCTTGCGCGCCAAATAACACAGCGCTCAGGCCTTGGCCTTGATGTAGCGGTATTCCTGCGTGAGCCCGCCAAAGCCGTAGGCCTCGGCGCGCACGTCGTGCACGTAGATATAGCTTTCCTCATGCACATTCCCCAGCAATTTGCTGAAAGCGGCAAAGGCCTCCGCCACATACTGCGCCTTCTCATCCTTGGTGTTGGTACCGTCCACCACTTTGATGTCGAAATAAAAACTGTTCTTGCCCTGGCTGGCCAGCGTGCTGCCGCCCACGATCCAGTGCTCGGGCGGCACGAAGTCGATCGCGATGGCGGTGAGTTCGCGTTTCTTGCGCAGGATGCGTGTGGTCAGCTCCAGCAGGGTTTCGGCGATGGCGTTCGTCAGTTCGGGGCTGGCGGGCTGGCTGACTTTGACGTTGAGGATGGGCATGGTGATTTCTCCGGTGGGTGAAAATTAGTTAGCTATGCAACTATTTGGGTAAAAAAAAGGACACGAAAAGAGGTTCATTTCATTTGAGCGCGGAAGACACGCTCCTCACACGGGCTACGGTTTCATCGAAATTCTCCTTTCCGATTT
>Ga0102592_1001960_pt1 | contig 19778 bp, 17 predicted proteins | sample AraplaCol_mMF_r2_FD_76861 | JGI IMG/M metagenome (GOLD analysis project Ga0102592, IMG submission 76861) | Arabidopsis root microbial communities from North Carolina, USA - plate scrape MF_Col_mMF_r2 (SPADES assembly) (version 2) | ecosystem: Host-associated > Plants > Roots > Endosphere...
CCACCGAAGCCCGCCGCGCCGGTGTTCCCTATGTTGACCAGCGCTGGCTGGGCGGCATGCTGACCAACTTCAAGACGGTCAAGACCTCGATCAAGCGCCTGAAGGAAATGAAGGCCCAGCAGGAAGCCGGCCTCGATTCCATCAGCAAGAAAGAACAGCTGACCTTCAAGCGTGAACTCGAAAAACTGGAAAAAGACATCGGCGGCATCCAGGACATGAACGCCCTGCCGGACGCCATTTTCGTGATCGACGTGGGTTTCCACAAAATCGCAGTGCTGGAAGCCCGCAAGCTTGGCATCCCCTTGATCGGTGTGGTGGACTCCAACCACTCGCCCATCGGCATCGATTACGTGATCCCCGGCAACGATGACTCCTCCAAGGCTGTGGCTCTGTACGCCCGCGGCATCGCCGACGCCATCCTGGAAGGCCGTGCCAACGCCGTGAACGACGTAGTCAAGGCAGTCTCGGCCGAGAGCTCGGACGAATTCGTGGAAGTGGACAACGCGGCCGCCTGATAGTTTTCGGCTCCGCGCCAGACGCGAAAAAGGGGCTCGCGTAGCCCCTTTTTCACAACTTAAGCATCAAAAAAGGGGATGGGCCCGTCGGCCGATGCCCTGTCAACACGACAAACGGAGAATCAAAATGGCAATTACTGCAAGCATGGTCGCCGAACTGCGCGCCAAGACCGACGCCCCGATGATGGAGTGCAAGAAGGCACTGACCGAGGCCGAAGGCAATTTCGAAAAAGCGGAGGAAATCCTGCGCGTCAAGCTCGGCAGCAAAGCCGGCAAGGCTGCTTCTCGCGTCACCGCCGAAGGTGTGGTGGCTGCGCACCGCGAAGGCGATGTGGGCGCGCTGGTGGAAGTCAACTGCGAAACCGACTTCGTGACCAAGAACGACAGCTTCCTGGCTTTCGCCAAAGCCGTGGTTGAAGGCATCGTCAAGAACAACCCGGCCGACGTGGACGCCGTGGGCGCCATGCCCCTGTCGCTGGACGGTTTCGGTCCCACGGTCGAGGACGTGCGCAAGGGCCTGATCGGCAAGATCGGCGAGAACATGAGCGTGCGCCGCTTCAAGCGTTTTAGCGGCAGCAAGCTGGCTTCGTACCTGCACGGCACGCGCATCGGTGTGGTGGTCGAGTTTGAAGGTGACGAATCCGCCGCCAAGGATGTCGCGATGCACGTCGCCGCCATGAAGCCTGTGTCGCTGTCCAGCGCCGACGTTCCCGCCGAACTGGTCGCGAAAGAGCGCTCGGTTGCAGCGGCCAAGGCTGCTGAAGACGCCGCCAAGGCCCAGGCTGAAGGCAAGCCCGTGCAGTCCGCCGAAATTGTTGCAAAGCGTATCGAAGGCGGCGTGCAAAAGTACCTGAAGGAAGTCAGCCTGTACAACCAGACTTTCGTCAAGAACGACAAGCAGACCGTCGAGCAGATGCTCAAGGAAAAGGCGACCAAGATCAAGTCCTTCACGTTGTATGTGGTGGGCGAAGGCATCGAGAAAAAGGTCGACGACTTCGCAGCAGAAGTTGCGGCCCAGGTCGCTGCCGCCAAGGCCGCTTAAACATTCAGCCTAGCCGGAAGGCCGCTAAACTCCAGTTCACTTTAACCACAGAAAGCCCTCACATGCCAGCCTACAAGCGAATCTTGTTAAAACTGTCAGGTGAGGCCTTGATGGGGGACGACGCCTTCGGCATCAACCGCGCCACCATCGTGCGCATGGTTGAGGAAATCGCCGAGGTCACCCGCATGGGCGTGGAGGTGGCTGTAGTGATAGGCGGCGGCAATATTTTCCGCGGTGTGGCCGGCGGTTCGGTCGGCATGGACCGCGCCACCGCCGACTACATGGGCATGCTGGCGACCGTGATGAACGCCCTCGCACTGGGCGACACCATGGACAAGGCCGGCCTCATTGCCCGCGTGATGTCGGCGATCGGCATTGAGCGCGTGGTCGAGCCCTACGTCCGCCCCAAGGCCTTGCAATACCTCGAAGAAGGCAAGGTCGTTATTTTCGCGGCCGGCACCGGCAATCCTTTTTTCACAACCGACACGGCGGCCGCGCTGCGCGGTGCGGAGATAGGCGCCGAGGTCGTGCTCAAGGCCACCAAGGTCGATGGTGTGTACACTGCGGACCCCAAGAAGGATCCGAAGGCCACGCGCTACACCAACATCACGTTTGACGAGGCCATGGGTAAAAACCTCGAGGTCATGGATGCCACCGCCTTTGCGCTGTGCCGAGACCAGAAGCTGCCCATCAAGGTGTTCAGCATCTTCAAGCACGGCGCGCTCAAGCGCGTGGTGCAGGGCGAAGACGAAGGAACGCTGGTTCACGTCTGAGCTTGCAAGGCTTGCTTTTTTCGCTATAGAAATCCGGAGATTCGACCATGAGCATTGTTGAGATCAAGCAGCTGGCAGAACAAAAAATGCTGCAGTCCATCGACTCGTTCAAGAACAGCCTGACCAAGATCCGTACCGGCCGCGCCAACCCCGGCCTGCTCGACACGGTGCTTGTCGATTATTACGGCTCCATGGTGCCGATCAGCCAGGTTGCCAACGTCTCGCTGCTCGACGCGCGCACCATCAGCGTCTCGCCCTGGGAAAAGGGCATGGGCGCCAAGATCGAAAAGGCCATTCGCGACTCCGACCTGGGGCTCAACCCTGCGGCGCAGGGTGATCTGATCCGCGTCCCCATGCCTCCGATGACCGAAGAGCGCCGCAAGGAACTCACGAAGGTCGTGCGCTCCGAGGGCGAGCACGCCAAGGTTGCCATCCGCAACCTGCGCCGGGATGCCAACGACGGCGTCAAGAAGCTGGTCAAGGAAAAGCTCGCCTCCGAAGACGACGAGCGCCGCGCGCAGGACGATATCCAGAAGTTCACGGACCGTTTCATTGCCGAAGTCGACAAACTGGTCGCCGGCAAGGAACAAGACATCATGGCGGTTTGACGCCCCAGCGTCTGGCCTGAACTTTCCATGGCCGCCAATTCCCATCCGGTCCCGCGCCACATTGCCATCGTCATGGACGGCAATGGCCGGTGGGCGACCAAAAGGTTTCTACCCCGCATCGCGGGCCACAAGCAGGGCGTCGACTCCCTGAGCCGCTGCGTGCGTGCGTGCCTGGAGCGCGGCATCGGCGTGCTGACGGTGTTCGCGTTTTCATCGGAAAACTGGAACCGCCCGTCCGAAGAGGTCTCCGGCTTGATGGAGCTCCTGGCCTTGTCGCTGGCTAAGGAAGTTCCCAGCCTGAATGAAAACGGCGTGCAACTGCACTTCATTGGAGACCGCGAGCGGCTCTCCGAAAAAGTCCGGGCTGGATTGGCGAAGGCCGAACTGGATACTGCAGCCAACAGCCGGCTGGTTCTGAATGTCTGCTTCAACTACGGCGGCCGCTGGGACATCGCGCAAGCTGCGCAAAAGCTCGCCAGCCGCGGCGAAGCCATCACCGAGCTGTCGCTGGACCGGGCCATGGCGATGGCGCATGTGCCTGATCCGGACCTGCTGATACGCACCGGTGGCGAGCTGCGCATCAGCAACTTCCTGCTGTGGCAGGCCGCCTATTCGGAACTGCATTTTTCCGACAAGCTCTGGCCCGAGTTTGACGAGGCGGCCCTGGATGAGGCGATTGCCGTTTTCCGCACCCGTGAACGGCGTTTTGGCCAGACCTCCGCACAGGTCAGCGGCCAAAGCAACAACGACAATGCAAAGGCAGCCTGATGCTTAAACAGCGTGTAATTACGGCAATTGTCCTGCTGGCCATCCTGCTGCCTGCACTTTTTTATTCAAGCCCCCAGCCATTTTGCGCAGTCGCGTTGTTGCTGATCGCGGCGGGTGCCTGGGAGTGGGGCCGCCTCAACGGCTACGGGCAGGGCGTATCGGTGGGGTTGGGCCTGGTGTGCGTGGCGGCCTGCGCGCTGTCCTGGTACGGTGGTCTGCTGGATAAATCCTTGCCCGTTCTCTGGGCTGCCGCCGGCGCCGTCTGGGTGCTGGCCGGCGGCTGGTTGCTGCGTAATGGCGTAGCTGGCTGGCCGCGCATTCCCAAGGCGCTGCGGTTGGTCGGGGGGCTGATTGCGCTGTGGCTGGCTTGGCTTGCCGTCGCTCAGGCCCGTGTCCTGGGCATCAATTTCCTGCTGTCGGTTCTGCTGCTGGTCTGGGTGGCCGACATCTTTGCCTATTTCGCGGGGCGCACATTTGGCGGCCGCTTCAGCAAGGGCAAGCTTGCGCCTTCGATCAGTCCAGGCAAGAGCTGGGAGGGCGTGTGGGGCGGCATGGCCGGCGTGGTCGTGCTGTCGCTTGCCTGGGTTTACGTGGGCAACTCTGCGGGCGGTACCGGCTTTTGGGGCGGGGCCTCGCTTTACGGCCGGCTGGCGGCGAACCATGGGTTGTTGATCATGCTGCTGGCGGTGATTTTCCTGGCCGCCATGAGCGTGGTGGGTGACCTGGTCGAATCCCTGATCAAGCGCAGCGCGGGCGTCAAGGACTCCAGCGGCCTGCTTCCTGGCCATGGTGGGGTGCTGGACCGGGTTGATGCCCTCCTGCCCACGCTGCCCCTGGCGATGATGCTGGCCACCCTTTAAGTTTTTCTGTATGTCATCCAGCAAACAGCGCGTTACCGTTCTGGGCTCCACCGGCTCCATAGGGGTCAACACGCTGGACGTGATCGCGCGCCATCCCGACCGTTTTGAAGTGTTCGCGCTCAGTGCCGCGACGCAGGTTGAATTGATGTTCACGCAGTGCGTCCAGTTCAAGCCGCGCTACGCCGTGATGGCGAGCGAGCCGCATGCCCGCCTGCTGGCGGACAAGGCCAAGGCCCACCAGTTGCCCGTTCAGGTGCTGTCTGCGCCCGATGCGCTCGAAATGATTGCCTCGCATGAGTCGGTCGACACCGTCATGGCGGCGATTGTGGGGGCAGCGGGCCTGGCGCCCTGCATGGCTGCGGCGCGCACAGGAAAGCGGCTGTTGCTGGCCAACAAGGAGGCGCTGGTGGTGGGCGGCGAGGTATTCATGCAGGCGGTTCGTGCCGGCGGTGCGAAGCTGCTACCCATAGACAGTGAGCATTCGGCCATCTTTCAGTCCCTGCCCGAGGACGCCGCAACCTGGCGCGACCGGGTCGAAAAAATCATCCTGACCGCCTCGGGGGGGCCTTTCCGCACCCGCGAAGCCGCGAGCCTGCGCCATGTCACGCCGGATGAGGCGTGTGCCCACCCGAACTGGGTGATGGGCCGCAAAATCTCGGTCGATTCGGCGACCATGATGAACAAGGCGCTGGAGGTGATCGAAGCAAAGTACCTGTTCGGCCTGGTACCGGAACAGATCGAGGTCGTGATCCATCCCCAGAGCATCATCCACTCGATGGTGCAGTACCGCGACACCTCGGTGGTGGCCCAGCTGGGAACGCCCGACATGCGCGTTCCCATCGCCTACGGCCTGGCCTGGCCCGACCGGGTGACCTCGGGTGCCAAGGCCCTGGATTTCAGGGCGCTGGCCACCATGACCTTTGAAGTGCCCGACGACGCGCGCTTTCCTGGGTTGCCGCTGGCCTGGGAGGTGCTGAACGGCCCCGTGGGCAGCACCGCCGTACTGAACGCGGCCAATGAGGTGGCCGTTGCCGCCTTTCTTGAAAAACGCATCCGTTTTGACCATATTCACTATGTAAATCACGCAACTTTGGAGGCGGTCGCGCCCTCAGAGGTAAGTGATATTGAGGGCCTGCTCGGGCTGGATGGGCAGGCTCGCCGTGCCGCCCTCCATATTGCCGAACGACTGGAGCCCTGACATGCTGACCCTGATTTCCTTTGTTGTAACGCTGGGCATCTTGATTGCCGTGCACGAGTACGGCCACTACCGCGTGGCCGTGGCTTGCGGCATCAAGGTCCTGAAATTCTCCATCGGCTTCGGCAAGCCCATCTACACCTGGAAGCTCAAAAACAAGACGACGGAGTTTTCCATCGGCATGCTGCCGCTGGGTGGTTACGTCAAGATGCTGGACGAGCGCGAGGCGCCCGTCGACCCGGCCGAGCGCCACCTGGCCTTCAACACACAGCCCTTGAAATCCCGCGCCGCTGTGGTGGCGGCAGGCCCGGCGGCCAACCTGCTGCTGGCCATGCTGCTGTACGCTATCCTGAACTGGAGCGGTTTGCAGGAGCCCAAGGCCGTCCTGGCCAGCCCCGTGGCCGGTTCGCTCGCGGAAAAAGCCGGCCTGCGCGGCCGTGAGACGGTAGAGCAGGCGGCTTTTGAAGGTGACGAGCTTAAGGACGTCCGTTCTTTTGAGGACCTGCGCTGGCGCCTCACCCAGGGCGCACTGGACGGTCGCGATCTCACGCTTGTGCTCGGTGGCGATACGGCAGGCGCAGGACAAACGGTGCGGTTGCCGCTCAGCGCGCTGGGGGCTCCTGAGGCTGACACCCAGCTTTTCCGCAGGATAGGCATCCTGGGGCCATGGACGCGACCCGAGATCGGCAACATCCAGTCTGGTAGCCCAGCTGAAAAATCGGGCTTGAAAGCGGGCGACGTGGTGGTGCGTATCGGGGAGACCGCCATCGTGGATGGACAGCAGTTGCGCGAAGTCATACGCACGTCCCCTCGGACCTCTGGTGCCGGTGCGGCTACCATCGCGCCCCAGAGCTGGCAGGTCATCCGTGCCGGCCAGAACCTGACGCTTCAGGTCACCCCTGAACTCAAGCCCGTAAACGGAGCCATGGTGCCCCGGATCGAGGCTTCTGTGGACGCACTGCCCGAACTGGTGACAGTGCGCTACGGCTTTGTGGACGGCCTGTGGCAAGGCGCCGTCCGGACCTGGCAGGTCTCCATGCTCACGCTGCGCATGATGGGGAAAATGCTGATCGGAGAGGCCTCGCTCAAAAACCTCAGCGGGCCGATCACGATCGCAGACTATGCGGGCAAGTCGGCCAGCCTGGGATGGAGCTCCTATCTTGTGTTTCTGGCCTTGGTCAGCGTGAGCCTGGGCGTCCTGAATTTACTCCCGCTGCCGGTTCTGGATGGGGGGCACCTGATGTATTATCTTTGGGAGGGGATCACTGGCCGAGGCGTGTCTGACGCCTGGATGGACCGGTTGCAGCGCGGTGGCGTTGCGATCCTGCTGGGCATGATGTCTGTTGCCCTGTTTAATGATGTCACCCGGCTCTTGGGCTAATTCCATACATTTCATGCAAAAACAAATAAATCGCTTCAAAGTTCGCGCAGTCTGCGCTATTGCCGCCGGTCTTTTTGCAGCCGGCACCGCATGGGCCGTTGATCCATTCACGGTGCGCGATATCCGGGTGGAAGGTTTGCAGCGCGTGGAGCCCGGGACCATTTTTGCGTCGCTTCCCTTTCGTGTCGGCGAAACCTACAACGATGACAAAGGCTCCACCGCCATCCGCGCGCTGTTCGGCCTTGGCCTGTTCAAGGACGTGAGGCTGGAGGTCAGCGGCGACGTGCTGGTGGTGATTGTTGAAGAGCGTCCCACCGTGGCCGACGTGGATTTCGTCGGAACCAAGGAATTTGACAAGGAAGCGCTGAAGAAGGCGCTGCGCGAAGCCGGTGTCGCCGACGGCCAGCCATTCGACAAGGCGCTTGCCGACAAGGCCGAGCAGGAACTCAAGCGCCAGTACATCAACAAGAGCCTTTACGGTGTCGAGGTGGTCACCACCGTCACACCGATCGAGCGCAACCGCGTCAACCTGACCTTCAGCGTGGTTGAGGGCGAGGTGGCCAAGATCAAGGAAATCCACATCACGGGCAACAAGGCCTTCAGCGAATCCACCTTGCTGGACCTGTTCGACCTGGATACCGGCGGCTGGCTCAGCTGGTACACCAAGTCCGACCGCTATTCGCGCACCAAGCTCAACGCCGACATCGAGACGCTGCGCTCTTATTACCTTTCGCGCGGCTACCTGGAATTCAAGGTTGATTCGACCCAGGTTGCGATATCCCCGGACAAGCAAAGCATCGCCATCACCGTCAATGTGAGCGAAGGCGAGCGTTTTGTCGTGTCCGGCGTCAAGCTCGAGGGCAATTACCTCAACAAGGAAGAAGAGTTCAAGACCCTGGTGAAAATTGAGCCGGGCGAGCCCTACAACGCCGACCAGGTGGCCGAAACCACCAAGGCCTTCACTGACTATTTCGGGACTTTCGGGTTTGCTTTTGCGCGCGTGGAGGCTGTGCCCGAGATCGACCGCAGCAATAACCGCGTGGCCTTTGTGATCCAGGCAGACCCCTCCCGGCGTGCCTATGTGCGGCGCGTGAACGTGGCGGGCAATAACCGCACACGCGACGAAGTCGTGCGACGTGAGTTCCGCCAGTTTGAATCATCCTGGTACGACGGTGACAAGATCCGCCTTTCGCGTGACCGCGTGGACCGTCTGGGATATTTCACCGACGTGAACATCGACACCCAGGAAGTTCCCGGCACCCAGGATCAGGTCGACGTGACGATGAACGTGACGGAAAAGCCCACCGGCAATCTGCAGATTGGTGCGGGCTATTCGAGCTCCGACAGCCTCTCCCTGCTGTTCGGTATCAAGCAGGAAAACGTGTTCGGTTCCGGCAATTACCTGGGCGTTGAAGTCAACACCAGCAAGTCCAACCGCCAGTTGGTGCTGAGCACCATAGACCCCTATTTCACCGCCGACGGTATTTCGCGCACCATTGACGTTTACGACCGCACCTCCAAGCCCTATTCCGGCCAGGGTGGTGACTACAGCCTGAAGAGCCGCGGGGCCAGCATCCGTTTCGGCGTGCCGTTCACCGAGAACGACACCGTCTATTTCGGCAGCGGTTACGAGCAACTGACCATTGTTCCCGGTACCAACCTGCCGGCCAGCTACCAGACCTATGCCAATCAGTTCGGGTACAAAAGCGATTCCATCCCCTTGACGGTCGGCTGGTCGCGCGACAACCGGGACAGTTCCCTGGTTCCCACCACCGGCCGCTACCAGCGCGTGTACGGCGACTGGGGTGTTGCGGGTGATATCAAGTTCGTGCGGGCCAATTACCAGATCCAGCAGTACATTCCACTGAACAAGCAGTTCACCGTCGCCCTGAACGGCGAGTTTGGCTGGGGCAAGGGCCTGAACGGCCAGCCCTATCCGCTGTTCAAGAACTATTATTCGGGTGGCCTGGGATCGGTGCGCGGCTTCGAACAGGGCTCTTTGGGCCCGCGCGACGCGTCCGACCTGGCCATTGGCGGACCGAAAAAGCTGACCTTGAATGCCGAGCTGATCGCCCCGTTTCCGGGCGCCGGCAATGACAGGACCTTGCGCTTGTACGGCTTTGTCGATGCGGGCAATGTGTTCGGCGAATCGGAGCAATACAAGCTGAATGACCTGCGTGTCTCAACGGGCATTGGCATCAGCTGGATTTCCCCATTGGGACCTTTGCGGATCGCCATTGCGACGCCGATCCGTAAAAAGCCAGGCGATAGAATAGAGCGGTTGCAATTCCAAATTGGTACATCTTTCTAATGAAGCTAATGAAGCATCTTTCAAACAAATTTTTCCTGGGTCTTGTTGTCGCATTGGCGGGTTTTTCCGCGAGCGCGCAGGAGTTCAAGGTTGGTGTCGTCAATCTGGACCGCATCTTCCGCGAAGCCAATTCCGCCAAAGCTGCCCAGACCAAGCTCGAGCAGGAATTCAGCAAGCGTGAAAAAGAGTTGAACGACCTTGCAAACCAGCTCAAGACGCTGTCTGACAAGTTTGAACGCGAGGCGCCCACACTGGCTGAAAGCCAGCGCAATGCGCGGCAAAAGCAGCTGGTGGACCAGGACCGGGATTTCCAGCGCAAGCGCCGTGAGTTCCAGGAAGACCTGAACGCCCGCAAGAATGAAGAACTCCAGCAGGTAATTGAGCGCGCCAACAAGGTCGTGAAAACCCTGGCCGAGACCGAAAAGTACGACCTGATTCTTCAGGAATCGGTGTACGTCAACCCCAAACACGACATCACCGACAAGGTGATCAAGGCGCTGAACGCCGCCCGTTGATTGCGGGGGTGTTCACCACGACCACCATCGCCAAAACGGCAGGCGCAGTGTGACACTCCGTCTTGCCGATATCACGCAGTTCCTCGCCGGCCTCAATGCCGAATTGATCGGTGACCCGGGCCTGCAGATTGAGCGGCTCTCCACCCTGGAGGCCGCTGGCCCCCGGGACCTCAGCTTCCTTAGTCATCCCAAATACGTGGCTCAGCTGGCGCGGACCGCTGCTGCCTGCGTCATCGTGGCGCCCGCCGTGCGGCAGGCCGCCCTCAGCCGGGGCGCCTGCATCGTGGTGGATGACCCTTACCACGCCTTTGCGTTGGTGACCCAGTTCTGGAAGCAGCGGCATGCCCCGCAGGCCGTGCCCCATATTCACCCCAGTGCCTTTATTGACCCCTCGGCCTCTCTGGCCGCTGATGTTTCCGTGGGCGCCTTTGCCTGCATAGGGGAGGGGGCGGTCATCGGTGAAGGGGCCCGCATTGCCGAGCACTGCGTCATTGGAAGAGGCGCACAGGTCGGGGCGGCCAGCCACCTTTCAGCGCGAGTCACCGTGGCGGACGGCTGCCGGATTGGGGCGCGCTGCATCATCCATCCGGGTGCGGTGGTAGGTGCCGATGGCTTTGGTTTTGCCTTGCACCAGGGGCAGTGGGTGAAGATCGAGCAGCTGGGCGGCGTGCTCATAGGCGACGACGTGGAAATCGGCGCCAACACCTGCATAGACCGTGGCGCGTTGCAGGACACCGTGCTCGAAGACGGCGTCAAGCTCGACAACCTGGTCCAGATCGGCCACAACGTGCGCGTCGGCAAGCACACTGCCATGGCAGGTTGCGCCGGCGTGGCGGGCAGCGCCACCATAGGTGCCCACTGCACCATAGGTGGGGGCGCCATCGTGCTGGGCCACCTGAGCCTGGCCGATAACGTTCATGTGTCGGCGGCATCCGTGGTGACTCGATCTATTCTCAAGCCCGGGAATTACACCGGGCTCTTTCCCATCGACGACAATGCTGTCTGGGAAAAAAATGCCGCGACCCTCAAGCAGCTTCATACCCTGCGCGAGCGCGTGCGGCAGGCTGAAAAAGCCATTCTGAACTCTGGACACATTGAAGAAAAACCATGATGGACATCCACCAAATTCTCAAGCAGCTTCCGCATCGCTATCCCATCCTGCTGGTGGACCGCGTACTCGAAATCGAAAAAGGCAAAAGTATCAAGGCGCTCAAGAACGTCACGATCAACGAACCGTTTTTCATGGGGCATTTTCCTCACCATCCGGTCATGCCCGGCGTGCTGATGCTCGAAGCCATGGCGCAGGCAGCGGCCTTGCTGGCTTTTGACACCCTGGGCGTGACGCCCGACGACAAGACGGTTTACTACTTCGCGGGCATAGACGGCGCGCGCTTCAAGCGCCCGGTCGAGCCGGGCGACCAGTTGGTCATGGACGTCACGCTGGACCGCATGAAAGCCGGTATTTTCAAGTTCAAGGGCGTGACCCGCGTGGGCGACACCGTTGCTTGCGAGGCCGAGCTGATGTGCACCATGCGCACCATCGCGTGAGCCGGGCAGTGACCATCCAGGCGAGCGCGACATGACCGCACCCTCTCACGCGCCGGGCATCCACGCCACGGCCATTGTGGACCCGCAGGCCCAGATTCACCCCTCGGTGAGCGTCGGACCTTACACCGTCATTGGCCCTCATGTGAAGGTCGGCGCGGGCACCTCCATTGGCGCACATTGCGTCATTGAAGGCCACACCACCATAGGCCGCGACAACCGCATTTTCCAGTTCAATTCCCTGGGCGCGATTCCGCAAGACAAGAAATACGCGGGCGAGCCTTGCGAGCTGGTCATCGGCGATCGCAACACGATCCGCGAGTTCTGCACCTTCAACATCGGCTCACCCGGTGACAGCGGCGTGACGCGCCTGGGCAATGACAACTGGATGATGGCCTATGTGCACCTGGCGCATGACTGCTCCGTCGGCAACAACACCATTTTTGCCAACAATTCCCAACTGGCCGGCCATGTGCATGTAGGTGACTGGGTGATTCTGGGCGGCTTTACCGTGGTTCACCAGTTTGTCAGGCTGGGTGCTCACAGCATGACGGCCATGTGCTCATTGCTGTTTGCCGATTTGCCGCCTTTTGTCATGGTGCAGGGCCAGCCGGCCGAGGCACGGTCCATGAATTTTGAAGGCTTGCGCCGTCGCGGCTTTTCGCCTGATCGCATTTCCGCCGTCAAGGCCATGCACAAGGCCTTGTACCGCGATGACCTCACGCTGGACCAGGCGCGCGCGCGCATTGCCGAGCTGACAGGAAAACACCCGGAGTCGGCGCCTGATGTGGAGATGATGCTCTCCTTTCTTGAGCACACCTCGCCGCAACGCGGCATCGTCCGGTAACGGTAAGGCCCATGTCTCTCGAGACCAGCCCTCTGCCAGCCCGTGGAGAGGCTGGTCCCCTCGCGGCAAAGGTGCCTGCCGCCACTGCACCCAATGTGGCCATGGTCGCTGGAGAAACCTCCGGCGATCTGCTGGCCGGCCTGCTGCTCGACGGCCTCAAGGAACGCTGGCCTGCGATGACGTCAATTGGCATAGGTGGCCCCCAAATGGCCAGGCGTGGCTTTGACGCTTGGTGGTTAAGCGAAAAGCTCGCGGTGCGCGGCTATGTCGAGGTGCTGCGCCACTACCGCGAGATCGTCGGCATACGTGAGCAGCTCAAGCAGCGCCTGCTTGCGGAGCATCCTGACGTGTTTGTCGGCGTGGACGCGCCCGACTTCAACCTGGACCTCGAGGCCGCGCTGAAATCCCAGGGCATCAAGACCGTGCATTTTGTCTGCCCTTCCATCTGGGCCTGGCGTGCCGACCGTGTCGACAAAATACGCCGCAGCGTAGACCACGTCCTGTGTATCTTCCCCTTCGAGCCGGCCTTGCTGGCCGCCCATGGCATTGGTGCGACCTATGTCGGGCATCCGCTGGCCAACGTCATTCCCCAGCAGCCCGACCGCGCAGCCGCGCGGCGCGCGCTGGGCCTGCGGGATGAAGACACGGTGATTGCCGTTCTGCCGGGCAGCCGAAAGTCGGAAATCCAGTACCTGGCTCAAAGGTTTTTCACTGCTGCGGCCCTGATCCGGCGGGCGCAACCTGCCGTGCGCTTTGTGGTGCCTGCCATTCCCGCCCTGAAAGCCGCCATTGAGCGCATTGCTGACGAGGCCGGAATTCGCGCTCATCTGCAAATCCTCGAAGGCCAGTCGCATACCGCGCTGGCGGCCTGCGACTTCACCCTGATCGCCAGCGGTACCGCCACCCTGGAGGCGGCGCTTTTCAAGCGGCCCATGGTGATTGCCTACAACATGAACTGGCTGTCGTGGCAGATCATGCGCCGCAAAAAGCTGCAGCCCTGGGTCGGGCTGCCCAATATCCTGTGCCGAGAGTTTGTCGTGCCAGAGTTGCTGCAAGAACAGGCGACGCCCGAGGCGCTGGCCGCGGCGGTCCTGCAATGGGTGGAGGCAAAATCATCGGCACCTGACAAAATAGCGGCCGTGGAACAACGATTCGCCGCCTTGCACAGCGAGCTGCGGCGGGATACTTCAACATTGGCGACCGATGCGATCCAGCAAATTCTTGAAAGCTGAGCAAACCACGCTGTCCTGGGATATCCCCGGGCTGGTGGCCGGCGTCGACGAAGCGGGCCGGGGCCCCCTGATGGGGCCGGTGGTGGCCGCCGCCGTCATTCTTGACGAGTTGAACCCGATCAAAGGGCTGGCCGATTCCAAAAAGCTCACGGCCTTGCGCCGCGAACAGCTCTACGACGAGATCCGCGCCAAGGCGCTGTGCTGCTCGATAGCCGAGGCGAGCGTTGAAGAGATCGACAGCATCAACATCCTGCAGGCCACCATGCTGGCCATGAAGCGCGCGGTGGAAGGCCTGCGACTGAAACCCAACAAGGTGCTGGTCGATGGCAATCGCCTGCCCACGCTGGTGATCCTGTCGGAAGCCATTGTGGGCGGTGACGCGCTGGTACCGTCCATCTCGGCGGCCTCCATCCTTGCCAAGGTGCACCGTGACCGCTGGTGCGCTGAATTCCACCGTGAATACCCGCAATACGGCTTTGCCGACCACAAGGGCTACAGCACGGCCGAACATCTGGCCGCGTTGCGCGAGCACGGCGCCTGTCCGCAGCACCGCAAGTCCTTTGCCCCGGTGGCCGAGGTCCTGCGGTGAGCCCAAGTTCATCCTTCGATGGGTCTTCCGCCGGCGCCACGCACATCACTTCGCGCGACAACCCGCTGATCAAGGATCTGCGCAAGCTGTCCCAGGACAGCGCGGCCTACCGCAAACAAGGGCGCGTCTGGCTTGAGGGCGACCACCTGTGCCGCGCGGCGCTGGCGCGCGGGCTGAAGCCGGCCCTGGCTGTTTTTGCTGAATCCTATTGGCCTGCCGCTCCCGCCGAGTGGGCGCGTGCCGCGGGCAAAAGCATCGTGGTGTCGGACGCCTTGCTGCCGGAAATCAGCGGCCTGGAGTCTCCCGCGCGCATGGGTTTTGTGCTCGATTTGCCCGCCGCCACGGGCCTGCGGCCCGGTGTGGCCTCAGTGATCCTGGACCGGGTGCAGGACGCCGGCAATGTCGGCTCCATCCTGCGCAGCGCGGCGGCTTTTGGTTTTAGCCAGGTTATCGCCCTCAAAGGCACGGCGGCGCTGTGGTCACCCAAGGTGCTGCGCGCCGGCATGGGCGCGCACTTTGCCCTGCAACTGGTGGAGGGCCTGGAGCCCGGCGCGCTGGAAGCGCTGACGGTACCCATCGTCGTCACCAGCTCGCACCACGGCAGCTTTTTGCACCAGCAAAAACTGCCCATGCCCTGCGCCTGGGCCATGGGCCACGAAGGGCAGGGCGTAGGCGAGGACCTCATGGCCCGGGCCGCGCTCAAAGTCCGCATAGACCAGCCCGGCGGCGAAGAGTCACTCAACGTAGCGGCCGCCGCCGCCATCTGCCTGTATGCAAGCGCAATTGCCAAGCCCTGACTGAGCGGATTGAGGGACTCTCTCTTCACCAGATGAGCCGCGGAACCGGCTTTGCCGGGCCGCAGGCGGGCGGCCCCCTCGGGGGGCAGGGAGCGACACGAAGTGCGCGACCGTGGGGGCGATCTCCTGGGCTATAATCAGTGGCTTTTCAAAACACAGCTTCGCCCGAGCGCATACAAAGCCACCACCCTCACAAAAGCAGCCTGCAAGAGTCTTGACCGAGACGTATCTTGTGCACGCTTGGGCGAACCGTAACCAACCCGGAGAACCCAGTGCTTTTGTCTCTACAGGGAAATACCCCTCACGCCATCCTGGCGCTCGCAGACGGCACGGTCTTTATCGGCAATTCGATTGGAGCCGCGGGCTCCACAGTCGGAGAAGTGGTGTTCAACACCGCGATGACCGGCTACCAGGAAATCCTCACGGATCCCAGCTACTGCCAGCAGATCGTCACCCTCACGTACCCGCACATCGGTAACTACGGCATCAATGCCGAAGACATCGAAGCTGGTAAAGTCCACGCCGCCGGCCTCATCATCAAGGACCTGCCGCTGCTGGCCTCGAACTTCCGGAAATCCATGACCCTGTCCGAGTACCTGGTCAAGGAAAAAACCGTTGCCATCGCCGGTATAGACACCCGCCAGCTCACGCGCCTGCTGCGCACCAAGGGCGCGCAGAACGGCTGCATCCTGGCCTTGCCCGCCGGTGAGGCAGTGAGCCAGCCCGCGATCGAAAAGGCCGTCGCGGCGGCACGCGGCGCGCCCAGCATGGCCGGCCTTGACCTGGCCAAGGTCGTCTCGGTCAAGCAGACCTATGAGTGGACGCAGACCGAGTGGAAGCTGGGCGCCGGTTACGGCGTGCAGATCACCCCGAAGTTCCACGTCGTGGCCTTCGACTTCGGCGTGAAGAAAAACATCCTGCGCATGATGGCCGAGCGCGGCGCGCGCATCACGGTGGTGCCGGCGCAAACGCCCGCGGCCGATGTGCTCAAGCTCAAGCCCGACGGCATCTTCCTGGCTAACGGTCCGGGCGACCCCGAGCCTTGCGACTACGCGATCAAGGCGGTGCGCGAGCTGATAGAGACCGGCATCCCCACCTTCGGCATCTGCCTGGGCCACCAGATCATGGCGCTGGCCAGCGGCGCGAAAACCTTCAAGATGAAGTTCGGCCACCACGGCGCCAACCACCCGGTCAAGGACCTGGACAACGGTCGCGTCAGCATCACCAGCCAGAACCACGGTTTCGCGGTTGACGAGAAAAGCCTGCCGGCCAACCTGCGGCCCACGCACATCAGCCTGTTCGACGGTACGCTGCAGGGCCTGGCCCGCACCGACAAGCCGGCATTCTGCTTCCAGGGCCACCCGGAAGCCTCGCCCGGACCGCACGATATTTCATACTTGTTTGACCGTTTCACCGCGCTGATGGAACAGGCAGGGGAGAAGAAACATGCCTAAGCGCACAGACATCAAGAGCGTCCTCATCATCGGCGCCGGCCCCATCATCATCGGCCAGGCCTGCGAGTTCGACTATTCCGGCGTTCAGGCCTGCAAGGCCTTGCGCGAAGAGGGCTACAAGGTCATCCTGATCAACAGCAACCCCGCGACGATCATGACCGACCCGGCCACCGCCGACGTCACCTACATCGAGCCCATCACCTGGCAGACGGTCGAGAAGATCATCGCCAAGGAGCGCCCCGACGCCATCCTGCCGACGATGGGCGGACAGACCGCGCTCAACTGCGCGCTCGACCTCTGGCACAACGGCGTGCTCGACAAATACAAGGTCGAACTGATAGGCGCCAAGCCCGAAGCCATCGACAAGGCGGAAGACCGCCTGAAATTCAAGGACGCGATGACCAAGATCGGGCTGGGTTCGGCCCGCTCCGGCATCGCGCACAGCATGGACGAAGCCTGGGCGGTGCAGAAGCACGTCGGCTTTCCCACCGTGATCCGCCCCAGCTTCACGCTGGGCGGCACCGGCGGCGGCATCGCCTACAACTCCGAAGAATTCGAAGTCATCTGCAAGCGCGGCCTCGAAGCCTCGCCCACCAATGAGCTGCTGATCGAGGAGTCGCTGCTCGGCTGGAAAGAGTACGAGATGGAAGTCGTGCGCGACACCGCCGACAATTGCATCATCGTCTGCTCCATCGAAAACCTGGACCCTATGGGCGTGCACACCGGCGATTCCATCACGGTGGCGCCTGCTCAGACGCTGACCGACAAGGAATACCAGATCCTGCGCAATGCTTCCCTGGCCGTGCTGCGCGAAATCGGTGTGGACACCGGTGGTTCGAACGTGCAGTTCTCCATCAACCCGGTCGACGGCCGCATGGTTGTGATCGAGATGAACCCGCGCGTCTCGCGCTCCTCGGCGCTGGCTTCCAAGGCCACGGGCTTCCCGATCGCCAAGGTCGCGGCCAAGCTGGCCGTGGGCTACACGCTGGACGAGCTGCGCAACGAGATCACGGGCGGCGCCACGCCCGCGAGCTTTGAGCCCAGCATCGACTACGTGGTCACCAAGATTCCGCGCTTCGCGTTCGAGAAATTCCCGGCCGCCGATTCGCGCCTGACCACGCAGATGAAATCCGTCGGCGAAGTCATGGCCATGGGCCGCACTTTCCAGGAGTCCTTCCAGAAAGCGCTGCGCGGCCTGGAAGTCGGCGTGGACGGCATGAACGAGAAAACCCAGGACCGCGAGGTGCTCGAGAAAGAACTCGGTGCGCCCGGCCCGGACCGTATCTGGTACGTCGGTGATGCCTTCGCCCAGGGCATGAGCGTCGATGAGGTGTTCGCGCTCACGAAGATCGATCCCTGGTTCCTCGTGCAGATCGAGCAGATCGTCAAGATCGAGCTAGAGCTCGAGGCCACTTCGCTCGACAAGATAGATGCCGTCACGCTGCGCGCGCTGAAGCAAAAAGGTTTTTCCGACCGCCGCCTGGCCAAGCAGCTCAAGACCACCGACACGGCCATCCGCGAAAAACGCCGCGCGCTGGGCGTGCGCCCGGTCTACAAGCGGGTCGACACCTGCGCCGCCGAGTTTGCGACCAACACCGCCTACATGTATTCGACCTACGAGGCCGAAGGCAGCGAGTGCGAAGCCGCGCCCACCGACAAGAAAAAAATCATGGTGCTGGGCGGCGGGCCCAACCGTATCGGGCAGGGCATCGAGTTTGACTACTGCTGCGTGCACGCGGCACTGGCCATGCGCGAAGACGGCTACGAGACCATCATGGTCAACTGCAACCCCGAGACCGTCTCCACCGACTACGACACCAGCGATCGCCTGTATTTCGAGCCGCTGACGCTCGAGGACGTGCTCGAGATCGTCGACAAGGAAAAGCCGATGGGCGTGATCGTCCAGTACGGCGGCCAGACGCCCCTGAAGCTGGCGCTGGACCTGGAAGCCAACGGCGTGCCCATCATCGGCACCTCGCCCGACATGATCGACGCGGCCGAAGACCGCGAGCGGTTCCAGAAACTGCTGCATGAGCTGAAGCTGCGCCAGCCGCCCAACGCCACGGCGCGCACCGAGGCCGAGGCGCTGGAAAAGGCCGCCGCCCTGGGCTACCCCCTGGTCGTGCGCCCCAGCTACGTGCTGGGCGGCCGCGCCATGGAAATCGTGCATGAGCAGCGCGACCTCGAACGCTATATGCGCGAAGCCGTCAAGGTCAGCCACGACTCGCCCGTGCTGCTGGACCGCTTCCTGAACGACGCGATCGAATGCGACGTGGACTGCCTGCGCGACCCCGAAGGCCGCACCTTCATCGGCGGCGTAATGGAGCACATCGAGCAGGCCGGCGTGCACAGCGGCGACTCGGCCTGCTCGCTGCCGCCGTACTCGCTGAGCGCCGCTACCGTGACCGAAATCAAGCGCCAGACGGCCGCCATGGCCGAAGCGTTGACCGTGGTGGGCCTCATGAACGTGCAGTTCGCGATCCAGAACATCGACGGCAAGGACGTGATTTACGTACTCGAGGTCAATCCGCGTGCCTCCCGCACCGTGCCCTTCGTCAGCAAAGCCACCGGCATCCAGCTGGCCAAGGTGGCGGCGCGCTGCATGGTGGGCCAGTCGCTGGCTTCCCAGGGCATCAAGGATGAAGTCACGCCGCCTTACTTCAGCGTCAAGGAGGCGGTGTTCCCCTTCGTCAAGTTCCCCGGTGTGGACACAATTCTTGGCCCTGAGATGAAATCCACCGGCGAGGTCATGGGTGTGGGCAAGAGCTTCGGCGAAGCCTTCGTGAAGTCCCAGCTGGGCGCCGGCACCAAGCTGCCCACCTCCGGCAAGGTCTTCCTGACCGTCAAAAACAACGACAAGCCGCGCGCCGTGGAAGTCGCGCGCGCGCTGGCCGCCCAGAAGTTCGAACTGGTGGCGACCAAGGGCACGGCGGCAGCCATCCAGGCGGCCGGCATTGCCTGCACCGTGGTCAACAAGGTCACCGAGGGGCGGCCGCACGTGGTGGACATGATCAAGAACAACGAGATTGCCCTGGTCATCAACACCGTCGAGGAGCGGCGCAACGCGATCACCGACTCGCGCCAGATCCGTACTTCGGCACTGCTGGCCCGTGTGACCACCTACACCACCATTGCCGGCGCCGAAGCGGCCGTGGAGGGCATGAAGCACCTGGACAACCTGCCGGTCTATTCCGTGCAGGATCTGCATGCCCAGCTGGGCTGAAAGCCCGGGCCTGGCAACGGGGTTTTCTCCGGAATTCGCCGGGCCCGATATGCATTAAACTTGTTTCATTGACATTTTCGATTCAAGCGCCGCCGCCAGGTGACTGGTGGCGGTTTCGCTTTT
>Ga0102592_1001964_pt1 | contig 19743 bp, 17 predicted proteins | sample AraplaCol_mMF_r2_FD_76861 | JGI IMG/M metagenome (GOLD analysis project Ga0102592, IMG submission 76861) | Arabidopsis root microbial communities from North Carolina, USA - plate scrape MF_Col_mMF_r2 (SPADES assembly) (version 2) | ecosystem: Host-associated > Plants > Roots > Endosphere...
CGAACGGCGACAGGCCGATATTGCCTGACACGTTGCCGGTCTTGCCGTCGCCGGCGTAATAGCGGCCGGCCGTGACGTCCAGCGAGCCGCCCGAGGTGTTCTTCTTCAGGATGATGTTGACCACGCCGGCGATGGCGTCGGTGCCGTACTGGGCCGCGGCGCCGTCGGTCAGCACTTCGATGTGGTCGATGGCCGACAGCGGGATGAAGTTCAGGTCGGCCGCCGCGCCGCCCTGGTAGGGTCCGCCCAGGACCGCCAGGTTGGCGGTGCCATGTCGCCGCTTGCCGTTGATCAGCACCAGGGTGTGGTTGGCGCTCAGGCCGCGAAGCCGGGCCGACAGGGTCAGGGCCGCGGTGTCGCCGCCGAAGGATTGCGCGTTGAACGAGGGGATCGCCTGGGCCAGGGCCGCGATCAGGTCCGGCTTGCCGGCCCGCTTCAACGACGTGGAATCGACGACCTGGATCGGCGCGGCGCTGTCGACGGCCTTCATGCCGGTGGTGCGGGTGCCGGTGACGATGACCGTCTCGACCTCGGTGGCGGGCGTCTCGGCCGGCGCGTCAGCGGCGTAGGCCAGGCCGGCGCTCGCCATGCTGAGCGAAAGAATTGAGATCCCGGCTAGCAGGATATTCCTCGAACACTTATTCATTAAGATCCCCTGGGTGGCGTTATGAACGCGTTGTGGTTTCGCCGCCTGCGGAATCCCCCGATAGATTTCTTTTTTTTGATCTGAATGCTGTCAACCGTAGGAATAATATTTCAAACGCTGGTCACATATACGATCAGCAGCTGACCACCGCTGATCGAAGACTTCCTCACAGGGTAAAGTTCGGCAATAGTCGCACCCCTTAATGGACGCCGGCGTAACACCAGACCGACCCTGGCGCCCCTTTGCGCGGCGCCCACGGCGCCCTTTGGCCGTCTTCTGATCATCGGCTTGGCGTCCAGGCCCGCAAAGAAGCCCCTCGCCCCCCCTGAAACAGGACGAGCCGGACGCGAACATCCGGCTCGAGGACCTGGCCCGATCGCGGCCCCGACATCCGAACCGTGGACGCCGGGACCGCTCTGGACCTTAGAAGCTGTAGGTGATCTTCCCGTAATAGTAGCCGCCGTTGATGCCGAACGGCGAGAAGCTGGGGAACTTGGTGACGTAGCCGTTGCTGTTGGCGCGGAAATAGTCGTCCTTCAGGCCGCCGTTCACCCGGTCGGGGTACTTGTTGAGCAGGTTGTTGGCCCCGATGCTGAGCTTGACCGAGTCGAGGGCCTGGTAGCTGACGTCGAGGTCGACCAGCACCGCCGCCTTGATCTCGGTCTTGTAGTAGGTCGCGCCGGTGCGGCTGGCCCACTGCGAGGCCGGTCCGTAGAGCGACTCCTTCAGGTTCACGGTCCACTTGTCCTTGGACCACAGCTCGCCGAACACGACACGGTACTTCGGCGCGGTGTCCTCCAGGTTGGAGATCGCGGTCTTGTCGAACAGCGACACTCCCGGCGCCAGCTGCGAAGGCGGCGGCGCGATCCGAGTGACCTCGGTCTTGGTGTAGTTGGCGGTCAGCGACCAGTCCACGCGGCCCCAATCGTCGAAGTCGCTGCTGTAGGTGGCCACGAAGTCGGCCCCCTTGGTGCGGGTGTCCAGGCCGTTGGTGAAGATGTTGATGCCGGTCTGGGTGACGGTGGAGTCCAGCACGTTGCCGTTGGCGATGATCGCCGCCAGCACCGCCGGCGAGTTGATCGCGCCGCCCGAGCCGAACAGCGAGCCGGAGCCGACGATGCGATCCTTGATCTTGATCTCGTAGAGGTCGAGCGTCATCGTCAGTTTCGGAACCAGGTGGGTCACGAAGCCCACGCTGTAGTTATCGGACTTTTCCGGCTTCAGGCCGTTGACGCCCACCAGCTTGGCGGCCGCCGAGTTGGGCGGAAGCTGCACGAAGGCCGAGGTCGGCGACACGTTGGTGGCCGAGTAGAACTCCTCGGCCAGGGTCGGGGCTCGGAAGCCCGTGCTGGCCGTGGCCCGCACGGCGAAGGCCGGCGAGAAGTCGTAGCGGCCGGTCAGCTTGGCGACCGTGGTGTCGCCGAAATCGCTGAACTTCTCGTAGCGGACCGCGGCGTCCAGTTGCAGGGCCTCGATCGGCTTGACGGCCAGATCGGCATAAACGGCCTTGTTGTCGCGATCGTGCTTGCCCGCGTCGGTCAGCGAGAAGCCCGGATAGGACTGCGAGCCTTCCTTGTAGCGCGAACCCTCGTCGCCGGCCTTGATCTCGTAGGTTTCCTTCCGGTACTCGGCGCCGGCCGCGAAGGTCAGCGGCCCGGCCAGGCCCACGTCGAAGTCGTGGGTCACGTCCAGGGTCGTCGTCCATTGCGAGCCGATGAAGTCGCCCGCATGGAAGTTGCTGGGCGAGAAGCCCTTGGTCGTCGCGGTCGAGCTGTCGATGTATAGCGAGCGGTTCAGGGAGTTGAGGACGTTGACCGATTCGTCGTCCTTGCCGTAGGTCGTGCTCAGGTCGAAGTTCCAGCCCGCCAGCACGCCGCTGGCGCCGCCGGTGACGGCGTAGTCGTGCTCGGTGATCGACTCCTTGGGGCTGAAGCCCAGCGGACGGGCTCGCGTGCCGTCCTTGCCGACCACCAGGCTGGGCACCCGGTAGTTTTCATAGGCCTGGCTCTTCTTGTAGCCGTAGGTGCCGAAGCTGTAGAGCTCGATGTCGGGCGTCACCTCGTAGCCGAAGTTGTAGGCCAGGGTGCTCAGGCGGTACTGCGCGTCGCCGGCGATCCGGTTCATGTACGGATAGTCGCTGGCGTTGACGATCTCCGGATAGTTCGAAAGCCTGGAGCTCGAGGTGGTGTTGTAGGGGGTGTTCAGGGTGCGCGGGTCGGAATCCCCGCGGAAGCTGAACCCGTGATATTTCGTCTCGCCAGTGATGTTCAGGTACGACTTGTCGTTGGGGGCGAAGCCGACATTGGCGGTGAAGTCGCCGGTGTCGCCGCCGCCGTCGAAATACTTGCCGCCCGACAGGACGACCTCGCCGCCGGTGGTCGACTTCTTCTGGATGATGTTGATGACGCCGGCGATGGCGTCGGTGCCGTACTGGGCGGCGGCGCCTTCCAGCAGCACTTCGACGTGGTCGACCGAGGCCAGGGGGATGAAGTTCAGGTCGGCCGAGGCGCCGCCCTGGAACGGTCCGCCCAGGACCGCCAGGTTCGCCGTGCCGTGACGACGCTTGCCGTTGACCAGCACCAGGGCGTGGTTGGGGCTCAGGCCGCGCAGCTTGGCCGACAGGGTCAGGTTGGCGGTGTCTCCGCCGAAGGCCTGGGCGTTGAACGACGGGACGTTCTGGGCCAGCGCCTGGATCATGTCCGGCTGGCCGGTCTTCTTGAGGACGTCGTTGCCCAGCACGGTGATCGGCGCAGGGCTGTCGACGGCCTTCATGCCGGACGTGCGCGTCCCGGTGACGATGACGGCTTCGAGTTCGGCCACGTCCGGCGAAGGCTCGGGCGCAGCGGCTGCATAAGCATTGACACCAAAAGCAAGACCGATGCCGACAGTCGAAACACCCGACAATAGGATATTTCGCGTACGATTATTCATGATACCCCCTCGTGCGCTATCTAAGCGCGATTGTTTTTCTCCTCTAAGGCGTTTCCCGGTAAGCGTGTTCTTGTTGTTATACGCGAATACAGACGTAACTCACGGCCACGGCCGCGATGGAAACAGTTCGTCGAACCTGAAATTTCCGCAAGCGCCGCGACCGTTGCAGGATCGTAACGGGCGTTGCGAAGGGCTCCGGCGCCCCTTTGGGCGGCGCCCGCCATGATTTTTGTGCAATGCGCTGATGAGGTTTGCGGCGCCTAGGGGATAAAAACCGTCCGCCCCGCCCGCTTTCCGTCGGCCGAGCGGGCCCTCGCCTCGACCTTGCCGGCGACCGGCGCGTCCGGCGCATAGGGCCGCCAGGCGCCGCCGTCGACCCGGTATTCGATCGGCAGGCCGGGGAATTCGACATTGGCCCGCAGCCGGCCGTTCTCGACCACCGCCCCGACCGTCGGGATGCGATAGGCTGCGCCCGCCGCGTCCAGCCGCGCCAATTCGCGCCCGCCCAGCAGGTTGGCGAAGGCCGCCCAGTCGGCGTCGCGCCGGGCGCGCATCTCGGCCGTGAAAGCGCCGGTCGTGGGGTCGTAGGCCTTGCCCGGCGTGTAGGGCGTCTCCCAGCTGGCGCCGTGCCAGGCCCGCTCGGCCAGGGCCAGCATCCGCGGATACAGCATGTAGTCGACCTGGGCGTCCGAGCGGATCGTCTCGCTCCACAGCTGGCCCTGCAGGCCGCCGAAGCGCACGCCGGGCTGCAGCGGATGCTCGTCCTTGGAGGCCTGGGGCTTGCCGTGCAGGTCGGTCCACAGCTCGGCGTGGGCCGGCAGGTTCTCGGGCATGAAGTCGAACACCTTGCGGGTGTCGGTGGCCCGCGAGGGCCAGTCGTAGCCGCGCTCCTTGGGATCGGCGGCCTGGGGGCTGTCGAAATACAGGACCTCGGGCGTGGAGATCACCACCTCCCAGCCCTGGTTGGCTTGGAGGTGGGCGCTGGCGGGGCCTTCGCCGGCCAGGGCGCCCCAATTGTTGGAGTGGACCTTGGCCGGCATGCGGTCAGCCTGGGCGTGGCCCATGCCGTCGCTCCAGCCGCCCACGACCACGCCCCGCGCCGCCAGCAAGGCCGAGACCTTCTCGATGAAGTGGCCGCCAAGGTCCGCGGGCTTGACCCCGGTCCGGGCCTCATAAGCCGCGCAGGCCGGCGAGGCGCTCCAGGCGCCGGGGGTCTCGTCGGCGCCGATGTGGTAGCGGGTCAGCGGCTGGCCGGCGGCGGCGTGCAGGGCGACCATCTCGTCGACCACCTTGCCGAGGAAGGCGTAGGCGCTGTCCAGGCACACATTGATGGTGTTGTCGTTGTAGTGCTGGATGCTGCTGTAGACCGACCTGTTCTCGGCCTCGCTCAGCAGGTAGCGGCCCGCCTCGGCCTCCGGCGCCCCCTCGGCGCGCAGGCGGGCGGCTCTCGCCTCCATGGCCTTGATCGCCGCCCGCGAATGGCCCGGCATGTCGAACGACGGGATCACCTGGATGTGGCGCGCCTGGGCCGCGCGGACGATCTCGACATAGTCGGCGCGGGAATAGAAGCCGTTGACCGGCGTCGACGGATCCGGCCCGGAGCCCAGCTGCGGCAACAAGCAGGTCCGCTCGGCCAGGTCGTGGCAGCGGCGCGAGCCGATCGCGGTCAGCTCCGGCAGGCCGGCGATCTCGACCCGCCAGCCCTCGTCGTCGGCCAAGTGCAGGTGCAGGCGGTTCAGCTTGTAGGCCGCCATCTGGTCGAGGATGGCCAGGATCTCGGCCTTGGAATGGAAGTTGCGGGCCACGTCGATGTGCAGACCGCGGAAATCGAAGCGCGGGGCGTCGTCGATGGCCAGCAGCGGGACCGTGCGACGGGCGTCGATCAGCTGGGCCAGCGACGCCAGGCCGTTGGCCGCGCCTTCGGGGTCCGAGGCGACGATCTCGATCCCGCCCGCCCTGATCGCCAGATGATAGCCGCCGAGAGCCAGCTTCTCGGCGGGCGCCAGCCGGATCCGCAGCGGGACGCCGCCGTCGGCTTCGCCCGCCCCCGCCCGGGCCAGATGCGCCAGGCCGGCGGCCAGGGCCGCGCGCGGCGCGCCAGCGATCGAGATCTTCACGCCGCGCGACAGGTCCAGGTCCCCGCCGCTCGGGTCCAGCCGGGTCCGCAAGGGCGTGGGCAGGACGGCGCCGCGCGGGATCGCTTGGACACTCGCCCCGGCGGCGGCGTTGACGGCGAAGACCCGCGGCGCGGTGGCCCAGACCGTCGTGTCAGCCGCCGAGCCGCCGGCCAGCCGGGCCTCGTCGGTGAACGGCGCGACGAACGGAAGGCTTTCCAGTCCGGTCTCTGGATCGACCGTCGGCCGGGTGCTGGCGATGGTCCGCGCCGCGAGGCCCTCGGCCGCGACGTAGTAGTTGGGCATCGGATAGAGCTCGGACAGCTGGTGGCCTTCCAGCTTCAGGGGGATGCGGATCGGTCGTCCCGGCGCGAACCCGGCGAAGGCCGTGGTCGGTGCCAGGCGGTAGAGGTCGCCGTTGATGGACGTCAGGGCGAAGTCGTCGCTGCCGGCCCGCAGGATCGGGGTGACGCTGCTGAAATACAGCGCCCAGCCGGCGGCCGGGGCCTGCGGCGCGGCCAGGGTCAGTTCGGCCAGGTGGCACGACGGGGCAGGCGCGCAGACGGCGGGGCCGGGACGATTGTCCAACACCCGGTAGCGGACGTCCAGCACGGCGGCGAAACGATCGAGCTGGGCCTGGCTCGGCTGGGCGTGGGCGGCGGCGGCCGTTAGCAGGGTCGAGGCGGCGAGCGCGATCAGGCGTCGTGGCATGGAGCCTCCCGGATTGGCCAGGCCCTAACCCTCTCCTGCGGGAGAGGGGTTTAGCAAGCCGGCCCCGCCCCCAACGGCAGGCAGCGGCCGTCGATGTCGGCCGGGACCGGCACGCCGGTGACCGCGGCGATCGTCGGGGCGATGTCGACCGTCTCGACCGGCAGCACGCGTTCGCGGGCCGGACCGCCCTTCCACCAGAACAGGATCGGCACCCGGCGGTCGTAGTTCCACGGGCTGCCGTGGCTGGCCACATAGGTGGCGCCGGCCGAGGCCGGGGTCAGGTAGGGCTGGAAAGCCACCAGGATGTCGCCGACCCGGCCGGGATAGGCGCTGCGGCGCATGCGCTCGGCGACGCTGACCTCGTCCGGCGGCGCGCCCTTCGGCGGCGGGGCCGTGGTGACCAGGGTGTTGGCGTCGTAGGCGGCGAACACCTCGGGGCGCTTGGCCAGCACGGCCAGGGCCGCGGCGACGACCCGAGCGTGGTCGCCGGCGGTCGGCGTCTTGCCGTCGGCCCCGACCACGTACAGCGACTCGATGCCGCCGGCCTGGACCAGCGGGTCGTAGGCCAGCTGCAGTTGCTGGCGAAGGGCGGCGTTGAGATCCTTCAGCCATTGGACCGGCGGCACGCGACCGGCGTCGTAGCCCTGCTGAGCCAGGCGCTCGGGGAAATCGGAACCGCCGTGGTCGGCGGCCAGCACGACCAGCACCTGGCCCTTGACCTTGTCCAGGCTGTCGAGGAACACGCCCAGCCGGTCGTCCAGCCGCATCAGGTGGTCGCACATCTCCGGCCCCTTGGTCCCGAAGCGGTGGCCGATGAAGTCAGTGGCCGACAGGCTGATCGTCAGGACGTCGGTCGCCTCGCCGTCGCCCAGCTTGAACTGGTCGCGCAGCATCTGCGCCGCGTCGAGGGTCACGCGGTCGGTATAGGGGCTGACCGACAGGTCGTCGGTGGCCGCCGCGGCGTCCTTCGGCGCCGGGCGAGGCAGGGCCGCCCGCCAGGCCCGGCCGCCGGTGACATAGTCGCCCTCCAGCGCCGCGCAGCGCTTGTCGGCGTAGGTCCAGGTGAACGGCGTCTTCTTCTGGTCGGCGACCAGCTTGGCGTTGAACGCCGCCACCGGCGCCAGCCGGGCCTTGGCGTCCTGGCCGGGCTCGACCCAGGTGGTCATGCCGAAGCGCGTCTCCAGCCAGAACACGCCGTCGGCCTGGTGGCCGGCCATGTTGATCGCGCCGCGGTCCTTGCCCGACACCGCATAGACCCGGTTCTTGGGCGACACCGCCTTCAGCCAGTCGCCATAGGTGGTGGCCATCAGCAGCTTTGGACTGACCAGCCGGCCGCCGCCCGACGGGTCGTTGGCCAGGGTCACCGACGGGTCGGCCAGGCAATAGGTCTTCTGGCCGGTCGCCAGGTCGTAAAAGTCGTTGGCGACGATGCCGGTCTTGTTCGGGGACTTGCCGGTCAGCAGGGTGGAGTGGCCGGGGCAGGTCTCGGTCATGCCGTGCGACTGGTAGCCGCTGGGATAGACCGTCCCCTGCCGCGCCAGCCGGCCCAGGCCGCCGTGGAAGTCGGCGCGGTATTGCTCGAACAGATTGGCGCCGAACTGGTCGATCGAGATCACCACCACCAGCCTGGGCCTGGGCGTCTCGACGGGCGCGGCGAGGGTCGGCGTGGCGAGGACGGCGGCGGTCAGGGTCGCGGCGGCGACGGTTTTGGGCAGGCTGAGCATGCTCGCCACCAAGCATTGTCGCAAAACCGTCGCAAGCCGGAAGTGAGCCGAACCCGGCGTTTGACCTACATCGGCACGTGGCTGACGAACTCGATCAGCCGGCCGTCGGGATCGTGGGCGAAGCCGGCGTAGTAGTGCGGGTGGATCTGCGGCAGGACGGCCGGGGCGCGCTCCTGGACGCCGCCATGCTGGCCGGACCGGCCATAGGCGCTGTCGACGGCGGCGCGGTCGGCGGCCAGGAAGGCGTAGTGCACGTCGATCGACGGCTCGCCCTCGACGATCCAGAAGTCGAGCCGGCCGCCGTTCGAGCCGAAGCCCTTCTTGGGGCCGTCCACGACCAGGCGATAGCCGGCGGGCTCCAGGACCTGCCGATAGAAGGCCGTGCAGTCGTCCAGGCGGCGGGTGCGGATTTCCAGATGATCGAGCAAGGGAGCGACCTTTCAGGGGGAGCGAAACGACGCCGTGACGTGTAGCCGCGCCGACGCGCCAGTTGGCGGCGAAGATCGGCGCCGGAACGCGGAAATTCGGCGTTCCGGCGCGTGGATTTGACGTAGGTTCCGCCCCATGAAACTCGACCGCTTCGATCGCCAGCTGCTGAACCTGATCCAGGAGGACGCCGGCCGCACGTCGGAAGACCTGGCCCAGCGGGTGGCCCTGTCGCCCTCGGCCGTGCAGCGTCGCCTGCGCAAGCTGAAGGAGGCCGGGGTCATCGTCCGCCAGACCGCCATGCTCGAGCCGCGCAAGGTGGGGCGGCCGACCTTCTTCATCGTCTCGCTGGAGATCGAGCGCGACCGGCCCGAGCTGCTGACCCAGCTGCGCGCCTGGCTGGCCGGCGAGGAACACGTGCAGCAGGCCTTCTACGTGACCGGCGAGGCCGACTTCATCCTGGTGGTCACCGCGCCGGACACCGAGACCTACGACGCCCTCATGGCGCGGCTGGCGACCGAGAACCCCAATGTCCGCAAGTTCACCACCAACGTGGCCCTGGGCGTGGTCAAGCGCGGGCTGACGATCCCGGTGTCGCTGGAGGAGGAGTAAATCTTCCCCCTGTGGGGGAGGTGTCGGCGAAGCCGACGGAGGGGGGAGTTGGTCGAGGTGGTCCGCTCCTCCCACCGAGGAGGGCTATGGCGCATGCCCAAATAAAACTGTCATCCCGGACGAGCGCATGGCGCGAAGATCCGGGACCGGGGCGTGAACTCGGCGCTTGCGGCGGTCCCGGATCCGCGCCCGGCTTCGCCGGGCTTGTCCGGGATGACAGCTTCCTTGGCTTTGAACCCATATGCGACCGCCTCCCCACCGGAGGAGGACCTATTTGAGCCCCGCCTCCAACGCCCTCGCCGCCTCCCCCGGCGACACCTTCCCCACGTCCCGGTCCACCGCATAGTTCGCCCGCTGCATGGCCTCCACCGTGATCGCCCCGTCCAGTCCCGCCAGCGCCGCCCGCAGCCGGCGGTCCTCCGCCCGGCCCGGGGCGACCAGCAGCACCGCGTCGTAGGGCGGCAGCGCCCCCTTGGGGTCGGCCAGCACCACGAGATCGTCGGCGGCGATGCGGCCGTCGCTGGAGAAGGCCGAGATCACGTCGGCCTCGCCCGAGCTCAGGGCGCGGTACATGAAGGTGGGCTGGAACTGCCGCCGGGCCTTGAATCGCAGGCCGTAGACGGTCTCGACGCCGGTCCATTCGGGGCGCGAGAAGAACTCCAGGTCGCCGCCCATCGTCAGCTGAGGGGCCTTGGCCGCGAGGTCGGCCAGGGTCCGGATCCCCAGCGCCTGGGCCCGGTCGCGGCGCATGGCCAGGGCGTAGGCGTTCTCGAAGCCCAGGGGGGCCAGCAGCACCACCCCGTCGCGGCGCTTCAGCTCGGCGCGCAGCCCACCCAGCACCGCGGCCCGGCCGGGATTGTCCTTGCGGCCCAACACGTTCGCCCACAGGGTGCCGGAATAGTCGACATAGGCGTCGATCTCGCCGGCGGCCAGGGCGCGGTAGGCCACCGCCGAGCCCAGGTTGATCTTGCGGGTGACGCTGGCCCCCTTCCCCTCCAGCCGGTCGGCCATCAGCTCGGCCAGGATGTACTGCTCGGAAAAGTTCTTGGCCCCGATCACGTAGCGGGCCGGGCGCGGCGCCAGGTCGGCGGCCAGGGGCGCGACGGCGACCGCCAGGCCGACGGCGAGGCCCGCCAGGCCCGCGCCCCACAGCCGCCGGTCGCGCCGCTCGGTCCCGCGCTCGACCAGGCCCAGCAGCTGGTCGACGGCCAGGGCCAGCACGGCCGAGGCGACGCAGCCGGTCAGGACCATGGCCCAGTTCTCGGTCTGCAGGCCGGAGAAGATGTAGTCGCCCAGCGAGGTCTGGCCGACGGGGGTCGACAGGGTCGCCGCCCCGATGGTCCACACCGCCGCCGTGCGCACCCCGGCCATGATCACCGGCGCGGCCAGGGGCAACTCCACCCGCCACAGCCGCTGGCGGTCGGTCATGCCCACGCCGCGCGCCGCCTCGACCACCGCCGGCTCCACGCCCGCCAGGCCGGTCACCGTGTTGCGTAGGATCGGCAGCATCGAATAGAGCGTCAGGGCCAGCAGCGACGGCAGGAAGCCCAGGGCCGAGAAGCCGTGGCCGAACGCCCCCTTGGCCAGGTTCGAGAGCCCCAGCAGCAGCGGATAGAACAGGGCCAGCAGGGCCAGGCTGGGGATGGTCTGGACGAGGCCCGCCAGGGCCAGGGCCGGCCAGCGCAGGCGCGGGCTGCGGGCGGCCAGCACGCCCAGCGGCAGGGCGACGGCCAAGCCCAGGGCCAGGGCCGCCGCCGACAGGGCCACGTGCCAGGCCAGACGTTCCGGCAGTAGGGACAGCAGGCCGCTATTCACCGGCGATCTCCCGCATCCGCGCCGCCTGGCGGCGGGGGGCCTGCATCAGGGCCTCGACGGCCGGATCGGGGTGGCCGGCCAGCAGGGCGCGCGGCGTATCGTCGGCGATCACCCGTCCCTGGCGCATCACGACGATTCGGTCGGCCAGCAGCACGGCCTCGGCGATATCGTGGGTGACCATCACCGTGGTCAGGGACAGCTGGTCGTGCAAGCGGCGCACGTCGTCGGCCAGGGCCGTGCGGGTCACCGAGTCCAGCGCCCCGAACGGCTCGTCCATCAGCAGGATCGACGGACGCGCCGCCAGGGCCCGGGCCACGCCGACCCTCTGGCGCTGGCCGCCGGACAGGGCGGCCGGGCGGCGCGCGGCCACCTCCTGGGGAAGCGCGGCCAGGTCCAGCAGCTCGGCGGTCCGCGCGGCGATCGCGGCGGCCTCCCAGCCCAACAAGGTCGGGACGATCCCGATGTTCTCGCCCACGGTCAGGTGCGGGAACAGGCCCACCTCCTGGAACACGTAGCCGATCCGCCGGCGCAGGGTCGGGCCGTCGAGATCGGCGGTCGCCGTCCCGTCGATCGACACCCGGCCGCCGTCGGGCGCGACGAGGCCGTTGATGGTCTTGAGCAGGGTGGTCTTGCCCGCGCCCGATCCGCCGACCAGGGCCACGAACTGGCCTCGCGTGATAGACAGACTCGTGGGCTCCAGAACGGTCGCGCCGTCATAGGCCTTGCGCACCTGGTCCAGGACGATGGCGTCGGTCATGCGGCTCCCAGGCCAGAAGGAACGAGGAACGCCCGGGACAGGCTGTCGCAGGGGCGTCCTGTCACAGTCAGCCAGAACGCCCGGCGTGGGAAGCCTAATGCGACAGCTGATTCCCCGCGCGATTCGACGCGAGGGGAAGCGGCTTCCGGAGACCGACCATGACCCTCGCACTCGACACCCTCGCCCCGGGCCGCCCCTTCGAAGCCCGCCTCACCCCCGCCTGCAAGCGGGCTCGCGCCGCCAACGCCCGCCTGCGCGAGGCCGTCGTGCTGATGGCGCTGCTGAACGTCCTGGTCTGGGGCGGCATGATCGCCACGGCGCGCGGCCTGATCGACGTGCACCAGCTGGTGGACCAGGCCTGGGCCTGGGGCGCGGCCTGGATCGCGGCGATCCCCCAGGTGAGCATCACGATCACCCATTGAGGCGGCCTCCGTTGACCGACACCAGGTCGATGGTCGTTCTTTCGCGTTGATGATGTCGCCGTCTTCCAAGCGGCGATTCGCCACACGGGCCGATTAACCGGGTCTAGCGGGGTGGTCCCGCATCTAGGCGGCAGTCCACCCGATCAGGTGATCCATGAAAACCCAACCCCTCGTTCGCGTCGTCTATGCCAGCCGCGCCACCCCCGAGTGCCTGGCGAACCTAGACGAAAATATTGAGCAGATCCTTGCGTCGTCGATCAGCAACAATCGATCCAAGGACATAACCGGCCTTTTGATCGCACATCGCGGATGGTTCTTGCAGGTCTTGGAAGGGCCGGCCGGCGAAGTCCACGAGCTTTTCAAGCATATTTGCACCGACCGCAGGCATCGCGATGCGATCCTCCTGGGCGAGGGTCCCGCCCAGGTCCGCGAATTCGGGCTTTGGAGCATGTGCGCGCGTCAGCTCTCGCCAACCGACGCGATGATCCTTGGAGAGCTTGACCGGCGGCCAACCTTTGAGCCGGCGGACTTCCCAGAACATGCCGTGATGCGTCTGCTGCGGACCGTCGCCGATGTGCATAAACTCACACTGACCCAGCAACAGGGGCTGGCGTCGGCCTAGAGCGGACGCACGGAATGTCGGCAATGGGTGGTGGGCTCAACCGGTCGCCGAACCCGCAGACCTGACGCGACTGTTCCGCGCCAGGATCGGTCATTGAGCCCAGGCCGAAAGCTGACATTCGAGGTCGCGTGTCGATGTCGGTCCCGAGCCGCTTTGCTGTTCATTGAGGATGCGCGAATTTTCTGACCGGCGTTCTTTTGGCCAAGGCTCCAGACGGGCTAATCGCGGTCGCCGACGGGCGCCTCTCCGTTTCCCGACAGCGGTGAGCTGCGACACGGCTCAGAAGATTATTTCATTCACTCCGATATATCGAATTCCGAGGCCAATCGGAGCTATCTCGTCAATTATTCTCTTTCCCACCTTTGGCAGCAAATACGTAAAGACAGTTTGTGGGTGACCGCAATAAAGGCAACGTGCGATTGCATGAACGCGTCGAGTTCGGGGGAGGGGATGTCATGGCTTTGATCGTGGGCACGGAGGGGCCAGACGTTTTGTCGGGACAAAACGGCGATCGTGTGGATGGCGAGGGGGGCGATGATCGCCTGACGGGCGGCGGCAACGTCTACTTGGAAGGGGGTGACGGCGACGACGTCCTGAACGGGGTTGGCGGCGACAGATTGGAAGGTGGGGCAGGTGATGACGTCCTGAGCATCACGGGGGGCTTCGCCAATAAGGGGGATGTCTATCTCGACGGCGGCCTCGGGCATGATCGCATCGTAATCGACTCCGGGGGCGCTGTGACGCTCAAAGCCTATAGCGGCGATCGAATCACCGTCAGCGACTATGGGCTGCTACTCGCAGACACCGGTTTTGGTTCTTACACGACGATCGTCTACGCAAATTACGCCCGCTTCAGTTTGGGCGCAGGGTTGGACGTTGTTGAGGTCAAGGCGGCAAGCCATGGGACGACCCAGGACGCTCCGAGCCTGGTTCTTGCTCATTTCACGGCGGGTGATCGCGGCGACGTTGTCGATCTTGCGGGCTATCTTGAAGGGACCCTGACCAACTGGAACGGAGTGGACAACCCTTTCGCGACCCAGCACTTACGGCTCGTCCAGGCTGGATCGACCCTCCGGCTCGAGATGGACGTCAACGGCGGGGGCAATCAATGGACGCTGCTCGCCGAATTCCCCGATCTCAATATTGGGACGCTGACGGCCCACAATCTTGCCGGCTACGATCCGGCGGGCGGGGCAGTGGTGGCCTTCGCCATAGATGGCGCGATGGACAATGATCCGCTGATGGGCGGAGCCAGCAACGACCTCATCTACGGTGGCGTGAAGGCGGACCTCCTGCGCGGACGCGATGGCGACGACTCGCTATGGGGTGGGCGCGGCGACGACCATCAGCTTGGCGGCGCGGGCAACGACCGCCTCGAGGGCGGCGCGGGCGATGATTTGATCGAAGGCGGCTGGGGAATCGACACCGTCGTGTTCGTAGGGCCAGCAACAGATCACGTCCTAACCTTCGGAAATGGCGTGGTGACGGTTCAGAGCGAAACGGATGGCCGCGATACGCTGCGTGGCGTCGAGTTCCTGTCGTTCTCGGACGGACTCATGGCCGTCCCGACTGCGAACTGGACCCTGTCTGGGGGCGATGGGGCCGATCTCCTGGTCGGCGGCGATGATGGAGATTTGATCTCGGGCGGCGCCGGAAACGACATTCTTGTCGGTGGCCTCGGCGACGACCGTATTGTGGGCGGAGCGGGGCAGGATATCTTCCGCGGTTCCCGCGCCGAACTGGCAGGCGACGTGATCAGCGACTTCGCATTAGGCGATGTGATCAATGTCAGCGACGCCGACCTCTCAAGCTTCACGTTCACCCGCAGCGACGCGACCGTGTCGCTGGGAGGGGGAAGTAGCTTGACCCTGGCGGGCAATCCCCAGGGGCGCCTGATCGCTTCGGCTGATGGCCAGGGCGGGGTCAATCTGTCTCTTGCAACGCGGCTACCGACGATGAACTTCGTCGCGGATTTTAATGGCGACGACATCAACGACCTGGCTTGGCGCGAAGTGGGCGGGGCGTTCTCGACCTGGGCGCTCGCGGCGCAGCCTGGTCAACTGTCCGTGACCCAAAACGTCTTTACGACGGCCATCGATCCGAGCTGGCGTCTGGCCACGGCGGCGGATTTTGACGGCGACGGCAAGGACGACCTGATGTGGCGTCGCGAGGGAGGAACGTTTGCGCTATGGCGGTCGACCGGCAACGACTTCGTCATGAACGTCGTTGTCGACGGAACGGTGTCTCCCGATTGGTCATTGGCGGCGGCAGGTGATTTCAACGGCGACGGCAAGGCCGATTTGATCTGGCGCCATTCCGGAGGGTTTTTCACCGAATGGCAATCGACCGGGACCAGCTTTGAGAAGAACGTCTATGCCGATGCAGGAGTCGACGTTGCGTGGAGCCTGTCGGCGACGGGCGACTTCAACGGCGATGGCAAAGACGATCTGATCTGGCGCGAGGATGGAGGGACCTTTACCGTCTGGATGTCGACGGGCAGCGGGTTCCAAATGAACGCCGTAGTCGATGGCTCAGTCGGTCCCGATTGGTCTTTGGCGTTGGCCGGTGATTTCGACGGCGACGGCAAGGACGACCTGATCTGGCGGCACAGTGACGGCGGTTTCAGCGAGTGGCGATCGACCGGCGACGGATTTCAGAAGAACGTCCATGTCGACTTTTCGGTCGGCGTCGACTGGAGGCTCGAGAGCGCGGGTGACTTCAATGGCGACCTCAGGGCCGATCTTCTTTGGCGCCACGACGGCGGGGCTTTCTCAATTTGGCAATCGGCCGGCACGAGCTTCCTGCAGAACGTCTTGGTGGACGGAACAGTGGGCGCGAACTGGAGCCTTGCGGCTTTAGGCTACGATTTCGTCTGATGGCGCGGCATAGTTTGGGCCGAACGCCAGCAGGCGCTCGCCGGGGTCCGCCGACGCGCCGCTCCACTCCGAGCCGGCGGCCTGGGCCTCCCTTCCCGACAGCGGACTTTCCCAGAGTCCGAGAGAGCCCAATTTGGCCATGCAATCGCGCTGGTCTAAACGTCTCACAGGGGTCGAACTCAGCCAATCATCGTCCGGTCAAACCGCCGGCCTTCGTCGCCTCCGCCGAGAAGCGCCGCGCCAACGCCCGCCGCCTAGATCGGCATCCGCATGATTTCCTGGTAGGCCGAGATCACCTGGTCGCGGACGGCCATCACCGTGTCGAGGCTGGCCTCGGCGGACGAGATGGCGGTGACGACGTCGATCAGCTCGGCCTTGCCGGCCGCCTGCTGGGCCATCTTGGTTTCGGCCGCGCGGGTCTGGTGCAGGGTGTCGGTCATGGCCGACTTCAGCATCTGGCCGAAGTCCATGGCCTTCTTCGGGGCCTCGGCCCCGCCGATCGACGGCATGGCCATGGAGCCCTGGGCGGCGTAGGCCTTGGCGGCCGCGAGCGCGGTGATCATCGCCTAGGTCCCTTACTTGCGCAGGATGTCGAGCGTGCGCGCTTCCATGGCGCGCGACGTCTCGATGACGTTCATGTTGGCTTCGTAGGCGCGCTGCGCCTCCTTCATGTCCAGCGCCTCGACCAGGGTGTCGACGTTGGGCAGCTTGACGTAGCCCTTGGCGTCGGCGGCCGGGTTGCCGGGATCGTACTCGGTCTTGAAGTCGCTGCGGTCGGGATCGACCGAGGTCATGGCCACGCCCTCGCCGCCGGCCACCTGGGCCGGCTTGAACACCGGCACCTGGCGGCGATAGGGATCGCCGCCGGCCGTGCGGGCCGTCGAATTGGCGTTGGCGATGTTCTCGGCGATCACCCGCATGCGGCCCTGCTGGGCCTTCAGGGCGCTGGCGGCGATGGCCATGGTCGCCATCGACTGGGAGCGGATCTCGGTCATCTAGGCGTTCCCCCTTGGAGATTTTTGCAAAAAATCTCCAAACTAAAAGTTGGCGTGTGGCAGCCGAAACCGGCGGCCACTTTCGGCTGCCACACGCTAGCTGCCCGGACGGCGCGTGGCCGTCTTCAGCATGGCCATGGACTTCTGGTAGAAACCGACGGCCGCGTCGTAGTTCATGCGCGCGTCGGTCATCTTGAGCATCTGGTCCTCGAGCGTCACCGAATTGCCGTCGAGGGTGGTCTCGCTGTCGGCCTGCTCGGGCGAGCGCCACGGGCTGTACGGCTTGGACGGCGCCATGTGGGCGGCGCTGGTGGCCACCATCTGCACGCCGCTGGTGGCCTGCGACGACACCGGCCCGCCGCGATAGGGCTGGCCGGTCGCCTGCTGGTCCAGCGACGCCTTGAAGCTGTAGGCCTTCAGGTCGCGCGGCTGGTAGTCCGGCGTGTCAGCGTTGGCGACGTTCTGCGCAATGACCTTCTGCCGCTGGGACAGATAGCCCATGCGGCTCTTCAGCATCGCGAACAGGGGAATGTCATCGGGACCCATGCGAGTCATGGTGAAGAAACAGGGTTAATCACGCATTAAGGAGCGTGCTGCACACCAAGGGTGCGGCCCCGGGTCGCGCCCTGCGCTATTCTCCTTCGCGACTCATCCGTACTCGTTCAGCCCCTCCTCATTCCCAGGCGTCATGGACATCTTCGAACTGATCCGCGCCGTCGCCGCCCTGGCCATCACCCTGGGCCTGGTGGGGCTGGCCGGCGTGGCGCTGCGCAAGTGGGGGCCCGACGCGCTGTCGCGCATGACCGCCCTGCGCAAGGACCGCCGGATGCAGGTGGTCGAGACCCTGGTCCTGGACCCCACCCGCCGCCTGGTGCTGTTCACCCTGGACGGCGAGGAGCGCCTGCTGATGCTGGGCGAGGGCCAACTGCTGGACTGGGTCCCGAAAAAGCCCCGCAAGGCGCCGCCCCCATCTAAACCCGCTTCCAACAAGTCCTCCGCGGAGACCGTGGTCTGATGCGCCGCCTGCTCAAGCTGATCACCGGCGCCGAACCCAAGGACCTTCGCCAGGCCGCCATCATCTCGGTGCTGGCCGGGCTGATCACCGTGATCGGTCCCGCCGTGGCCGCGGCCCAGTCGGCGATCAATGTCGATCTGGGCACCGGCGCCGGCCTGTCCGAGCGCGTGGTGCAGATGGTCGGTTTGCTGACCGTGCTGTCGCTGGCCCCGTCGATCGTGATCATGACCACCTCGTTCGTGCGGATCGTGGTGGTGCTGGGCCTGCTGCGCACCGCCATCGGCGTCCAGCAGAGCCCGCCCAACCCGGTGCTGATCAGCCTGGCCCTGTTCCTGACCGCCATCGTCATGGGTCCGACCTTCGAGCAGTCCTACGACGCGGGGATCAAGCCGCTGCTGGACAAGCAGATGGAGATGCCCGAGGCCTTCGACGCCGCCGCCCAGCCGGTGAAGGTGTTCATGCTGCGCCAGGTCGACCAGGACGACCTGGCCCTGTTCATCCGCCTGTCCAAGATCGAGCGCCCCAAGACCGCCGTCGAAACCCCGCTGAAGGTGGTGACGCCGGCCTTCATGATCTCGGAACTGAAGCGCGCCTTCGAGATCGGCTTCCTGCTGTTCATCCCGTTCCTGGTCATCGACCTGGTGGTCGCCAGCGTGCTGATGAGCATGGGCATGATGATGCTGCCCCCCGCGACGGTGAGTCTGCCGTTCAAGCTGATCTTCTTCGTGCTAGTGGACGGCTGGCGCCTGGTCGCCGGCAGCCTGGTCGAGAGCTTCCAGCGCGGGGCCGGCGGCGGCTAGGGCGCTTTCGAGGAATCTAGAGAAGAAGAACTATGGGCGTTTTCGTACTGGGGTCGATCAATCTGGACGCCGTGGCGCGGGTCGACGACCTGCCCCGGCCGGGAGAGACGGTGGCCGGCATCTCGCTGGAACTGTTCCCCGGCGGCAAGGGCGCCAACCAGGCCGTCGCCGCCGCCCGCATGGGCGCGGCCACCCGCCTGATGGGCGCGGTCGGCAAGGAGGACAGCGGCCCCAGCCTGAAGGCCAAGCTGGCCGGCTACGGCGTGCAGGTCTCCGACGTCACCGAGCTGCCCTCGATCCCGACCGGCCAGGCCCACGTCTGGGTCGGGTCCAGCGGCGAGAACATGATCGTCGTCACCAGCGGCGCCAACGCCACCCTGACGCCCCAGCACGTGGCCGCCACGCCGCTGGAGGGCCAGCGGGTCCTGCTCTGCCAGCTGGAGACCCCCGCCCCGGCCATCGAGGCCCTGTTCCGGGCCGGCGTCGCCAAGGGCGCCCTGCGCATCCTCAACGCCGCCCCCGCCCTGCCCCAGGGCGCGGCGCTGTTCCCGCTGACCGACATCCTGATCCTCAACCAGACCGAACTGGCCACCTACGCCCGCCTGGACCACGAGCCCTCGCGCCTGGAAGAAGTCAGCCGCGTGGCCCGCAAGCTGATGAGCCGTCCGGACCAGACCGTGATCGTCACCCTCGGCTCGGCCGGGGTGGCCACCGTCCGCCGCGACGAGGCCTTCCTGATCGAGGGCCGCAAGGTCAAGGCCGTGGACACCACCGGGGCCGGCGACTGCTTCTGCGGCGCCCTGGCCGCTAGCCTGGCCGCCGGCATGGACCTGCGCGAGGCCGTCGAGCACGCCAACGCCGCCGCCGCCCTCTCGGTCCAGAAGGCGGGCGCCGCCCCGTCCATGCCCAGCCGGCGGGAAGTGGAGCAGTTCCTGGAAGGCTAGCTACCGCCGCCAGGTCACCTTGACGCCAAGGCCGCTGCGCAGCTGGGGCCGCACCTCGACGGGCGGCCGCGGCGACACGGCGACCGCGGGATCCCAGCTGAGCCGGTAGCGCACCAGATAGCCGTCGTGGTCCGACAGCCGCCGCCCCGACTTGGAAGCGTCGAACAGCGTCTCGATCCGGATCGGCCGCACGGTCACCGGCCCCGCGCCTGCGAAGGCCTGCAGGTCCTGGGACCGTAGCCAGGGCGGAACGCCCGGATGAGCCGGAGCCTGTCCCTCGCAGGGGTCGGCGGCGCGGTCGCAGAATTCGCTGACCACCTGATACGGCCGCTC
>Ga0102592_1001965_pt1 | contig 19733 bp, 17 predicted proteins | sample AraplaCol_mMF_r2_FD_76861 | JGI IMG/M metagenome (GOLD analysis project Ga0102592, IMG submission 76861) | Arabidopsis root microbial communities from North Carolina, USA - plate scrape MF_Col_mMF_r2 (SPADES assembly) (version 2) | ecosystem: Host-associated > Plants > Roots > Endosphere...
GAGTCGCGCATCGTCAACAAGTGGCGCCTGCAGCCGGGCAAGATGTTCCTGATCGACATGGAGCAGGGCCGCATCATCGACGACAAGGAACTCAAGGACAACCTGGCGAACGCCAAGCCGTACAAGAGCTGGATCGACGCCGTGCGCATCAAGCTCGACGAGCTGGATGCCAAGCCCGAAGACGTGGCCGCCGAGAAGAAGCCCGTGTCGCCGCTGCTGGACCGCCAGCAGGCGTTCGGCTACACGCAGGAAGACGTCAAGTTCCTGATGGCGCCGATGGCGCTGGCCGGCGAGGAAGCCACCGGCTCGATGGGCAACGACTCGCCGCTGGCCGTGCTGTCGTCGAAGAACAAGACGCTGTACCACTACTTCCGCCAGCTGTTCGCCCAAGTGACCAACCCGCCGATCGACCCGATCCGCGAGAACATGGTCATGTCGCTGGTGTCGTTCATCGGCCCGAAGCCGAACCTGCTGGAACTGAACAACATCAACCCGCCGATGCGTCTCGAAGTGTCCCAGCCCGTGCTGGACTTCAAGGACATCGCCAAGATCCGCAACATCGAGCACTACACCGGCGGCAAGTTCCGTTCGTACGAACTGAACATCTGCTACCCGGTGGCCTGGGGCAAGGAGGGCATCGAGGCCCGCCTGGCATCGCTGTGCGCCGAAGCCGTGGACGCCGTGCGTTCGGGCTACAACATCCTGATCGTGTCCGACCGCCGTGTCGACGACACGCAGGTTGCGATTCCCGCGCTGCTCGCGACGTCGGCCATCCACCATCACCTGGTGGAAAAGGGTCTGCGTACGTCGGCCGGCCTGGTCGTCGAAACCGGTTCGGCCCGTGAAGTGCACCACTTCGCGCTGCTGGCCGGCTACGGCGCCGAAGCCGTGCACCCGTACCTGGCCATGGAAACGCTGGCCGACATGGCCTCGGGCCTGTCGGGCGACCTGTCGCCGGAAAAGGCGGTCAAGAACTTCGTCAAGGCAATCGGCAAGGGCCTGTTCAAGGTGATGTCGAAGATGGGCATCTCCACGTACATGTCGTACACGGGCGCCCAGATCTTCGAAGCCATCGGCCTGTCGCGCGAGCTGGTGCAGAAGTACTTCCACGGCACGCCGTCGAACGTAGAGGGCATCGGCATCTTCGAAGTGGCCGAGGAAGCCCTGCGCCTGCACACCGACGCGTTCGGCAACAGCCCGGTGCTGAGCAGCATGCTCGACGCCGGCGGCGAATACGCGTTCCGTATCCGCGGTGAAGAACACATGTGGACCCCGGATTCCATCGCCAAGCTGCAGCACTCGGTGCGCGCCGACGATGGCAAGGGCCAGTACCAGACGTACAAGGAATACGCGAACATCATCAACGACCAGAGCCGCCGTCACATGACGCTGCGCGGCCTGTTCGAGTTCAAGGTCGATCCGGCCCGCGCCATTCCGCTGGAAGAAGTGGAATCGGCCAAGGAAATCGTCAAGCGCTTTGCTACCGGCGCCATGTCGCTGGGCTCGATCTCGACCGAAGCCCACGCAACGCTGGCCGTGGCGATGAACCGCATTGGCGGCAAGTCGAACACGGGCGAAGGCGGCGAGGACGAGAAGCGCTACCGCAACGAACTGCGCGGCATCCCCATCAAGCAGGGCGACTCGCTCAAGAGCCTCCTGGGCGACCACGTGGTGGAAAAGGACCTGGAACTGAAGGCCGGCGATTCGCTGCGCTCGAAGATCAAGCAGGTGGCGTCGGGCCGTTTCGGCGTGACCGCCGAATACCTGGCGTCGGCCGACCAGATCCAGATCAAGATGGCGCAGGGCGCCAAGCCGGGCGAAGGCGGCCAGCTGCCGGGCCACAAGGTGTCGGACTACATCGGCAAGCTGCGTTACTCGGTGCCGGGCGTGGGCCTGATCTCGCCGCCCCCGCACCACGACATCTACTCGATCGAGGATCTGGCACAGCTGATCCACGATCTGAAGAACGTGAACCCGGCGTCGGACATTTCGGTGAAGCTCGTGTCCGAAGTGGGCGTGGGTACCGTGGCTGCCGGCGTTGCCAAGGCCAAGGCCGATCACGTGGTGATCGCGGGCCATGACGGCGGCACCGGCGCATCGCCGTGGTCGTCGATCAAGTACGCCGGTTCGCCGTGGGAACTGGGCCTGGCCGAAACGCAGCAGACGCTGATGCTGAACGGCCTGCGCAACCGCATCCGCGTGCAGGCTGACGGCCAGATGAAGACCGGCCGCGACGTGGTGATCGGCGCGCTGCTGGGCGCGGACGAATTCGGCTTCGCCACGGCACCGCTGGTGGCCGAGGGCTGCATCATGATGCGCAAGTGCCACCTGAACACCTGCCCGGTGGGCGTGGCCACGCAGGATCCGGCGCTGCGCAAGAAATTCCAGGGCAAGCCCGAGCACGTGGTGAACTTCTTCTTCTTTGTTGCGGAAGAAGCGCGCGAGATCATGGCCCAGCTGGGTATCCGCACGTTCGACGAACTGATCGGCCGTGCCGACCTGCTCGACATCCGCAACGGCATCGATCACTGGAAGGCCCGCGGCCTGGACTTCAGCCGCATCTTCTTCCAGGCGCCGATCCCGGCCGACGTGCCGCGCTACCACACCGACGTGCAGGATCACGGCCTGTCGGTGGAAGCCGGCAAGGCGCTGGACCACACGCTGATCGCCAAGGCACGCCTGGCAATCGACAAGGGTGAGCGCGTGTCGTTCATCCAGCCGGTCAAGAACGTGAACCGCACGGTGGGCGCGATGCTGTCCGGCGTGGTGGCCAAGCAGTACGGCCACGAGGGCCTGCCCGACGACACGATCCACATCCAGTTCCAGGGCACGGCCGGCCAGTCGTTCGGCGCGTTCCTGGCACATGGCATCACGATGGATCTGGTGGGCGACGCCAACGACTACGTGGGCAAGGGCCTGTCCGGTGGCCGCGTGATCGTGCGTGCCCCGCACGAATTCCGTGGCGACCCGACCCGCAACATCATCGTGGGCAACACCGTGCTGTACGGCGCGCTGGCCGGCGAGGCGTTCTTCAACGGCGTGGGCGGCGAGCGTTTCGCGGTGCGTAACTCGGGCGCCACTGCCGTGGTGGAAGGCACCGGCGACCATGGCTGCGAGTACATGACCGGCGGCACGGTGGTCGTGCTGGGCGGCACGGGCCGCAACTTCGCGGCCGGCATGTCGGGCGGCGTGGCCTACGTCTATGACGAGGACGGCCTGTTCGACAAGCGCTGCAACACGTCGATGGTGGCGCTGGAAGCCGTGCTCGCCTCGGCCGACCAGCAGAAGGGCCAGCCGGAATCGCAATGGCACAAGTTCAACGGCACCCGCCAGCTGGACGAAGTGATCCTGCGCAACCTGATCGAGCAGCATTTCCGCTACACCGGTTCGGAGCGCGCCAAGGCGCTGCTGGCCGACTGGACCACGGCACGCCGCAAGTTCGTCAAGGTCTTCCCGACCGAGTACAAGCGCGCCCTGGGCGAGATGTTCGAAAAGGAACAGGCAGCCCGCGACAGCGATCGCGAAGCGGTAGCCGCCTGACCGGCAGCCACACCACGAGAGGCGCCGCCGTCACGGCTGCGGCGCCAACAAGATACTGACCCCACGCGAGGCCGGCCCGGCCGCCTCGCGCCAGCAAGACCAAGGATGCAACATGGGTAAGGCGACAGGCTTTCTCGAATTTCCGCGCCAGAACGAAGGCTACGAACCGGTAGTCAAGCGCGTGAAGCACTACAAGGAATTCGTGTTCGCGCTCTCGGACAGCGAAGCGAAGGTCCAGGGTGCCCGCTGCATGGACTGCGGTATCCCGTTCTGCAACAACGGCTGCCCGGTCAACAACATCATTCCCGACTTCAACGACCTGGTGTACCGCCAGGACTGGAAGTCGGCGATCGAAGTGCTGCACCAGACCAACAACTTCCCCGAGTTCACGGGCCGTATCTGCCCGGCACCGTGCGAGGCTGCCTGCACGCTGGGCATCAACGAACTGCCGGTTGGCATCAAGTCGATCGAGCACGCGATCATCGACAAGGCCTGGGAAGAAGGCTGGGTGGCGCCGCAGGTGCCGAAGCACAAGACCGGCAAGACCGTGGCCGTGGTCGGCTCGGGCCCCGCCGGCATGGCCGCCGCGCAGCAACTGGCGCGCGCCGGCCACGACGTGACCGTGTTCGAGAAGAACGATCGCATTGGCGGCCTGCTGCGCTACGGCATCCCCGACTTCAAGATGGAGAAGGACCTGATCGACCGCCGCATCGAGCAGATGCAGGCCGAAGGCGTGACCTTCCGCGCGGGCGTGATGGTGACCGACGGCGCGCTGCCGGCCGGCATCAAGAACTATGCGCGTGAAACCATCTCGGCACAGGCGCTGATGGACCAGTTCGACGCCGTGGTGCTGGCGGGCGGTTCGGAAGTGCCGCGCGACCTGCCGGTGCCGGGCCGTGAACTGGCCGGCGTCCACTACGCGCTGGAATTCCTGATCCCGCAGAACAAGGAAGTGGCTGGCGACGGCGTCAACGACATCCGCGCCGAAGGCAAGCATGTGATCGTGATTGGTGGCGGCGATACCGGGTCGGACTGCGTGGGCACGTCGAACCGCCACGGCGCCGAATCGGTCACGCAATTCGAACTGCTGCCGCAACCGCCGGATGAAGAAAACAAGCCGCTGGTGTGGCCGTACTGGCCGATCAAGCTGCGCACGTCGTCGTCGCATGACGAGGGCTGCTCGCGTGACTGGTCGGTGGCGACCAAGGAACTGATCGGCGAGAACGGCAAGGTCACGGCACTGAAGGCCTGCCGCGTGGAGTGGAAGGACGGCCGGATGCAGGAAGTGCCGGGCAGCGAGTTCGTGCTGAAGGCCGACCTGGTGCTGCTGGCGATGGGCTTCACGAACCCGGTGGGCTCGATGCTGGAAGCCTTCGGCGTGGACACCGACGCTCGCAAGAACGCCAAGGCATCGACCGAAGGCGAGCGTGCCTACCACACGAACGTGCCGAAGGTCTTCGCTGCCGGCGACGTGCGCCGTGGTCAGTCGCTGGTGGTCTGGGCCATCCGCGAAGGCCGCCAGGCCGCCCGCTCGGTCGACACGTTCCTGATGGGCCATTCGGAACTGCCGCGCTAAGCTGCCGGTTCCGGCCCTGGCTGGAAAAAACCCCCGCATGCCGGAAGGCTGCGGGGGTTTTTTGTCTTGGACGATGGCTCGGAAAGCGCTGACCTACAGTAGACACCCCATCAACACCGCCCCCTCCCCATAGGCCGCCAGCTTGGCGGCATGCCTGCCGGCCGCCAGTGGTGCATATCCGAGCCTGCGCCAGTATCGGTCGGCCGACTGCACGGCGATGAGCCGTGACGACCGCAGCCCGGCCTTCGTCGCCACTTCGCGCGCCGCGTCGTGGAGTTGGGAGGCCAGTCCCGCGCCGCGCCCGATTGGCGCAACGGCCATGTCGTGGATAAACCACGTCAGCGGTTCGGTATCGGGCCAGTCGCAAACAAGCTGGCCGTTCCAGGGTGGCAGCGATGACTCGGGCCAGGCATGGGTGAACAGGTAGGCGGCCAGCAAGGGATCGGAATGGCCGTTTTGCGATGGCGAGGACACAGCCGCAACCCAGCAGGTGGCGGGAGACAGTGCAAGCCGGCTTTGCAGGGCAGCGGCGGACTCGACCAGCGCTTCGCCGTAGCACTGTGCCTGGATGGCGAGCACGGCGGGCAGATCGGCGGGGTGCATGGGCCGCAGGACGAATTCAGGCATCAACCGATTATACGGGCGCTCACATTGGGGTCCGCCCGGAGAGCGTTTACGCGGTCTGGGCGCTGCCACGCAATGTCCCTACAATTTCCTCAAACTAGATAAGAAGAGACTGCCTCGAAATCCTTTCAGCCGATTTGGTGCCGTAGCGGTGGGGTACGGCCCGGAGGAAATTGATGCCCGAAGTACGCAAATGCATGCGGCTTTGGCGAGGTATAGCGAAGTTGCCAATACTCGCTGCCAGATGGTCGGGGTGTACGGTTGCCGTGGCGCTTTGCACGGCGACGGCCCTTGCTCAACCTCCCGCTGTCGCCCAGCTTGCCAGCATTCCGCCTGCCGCTCGCGCGGAGCCGCCGAGTCGCCCGGTGTCGTTCCCGGCCCGGCCGCTGCGCATGATCGTGCCGTTTCCCGCCGGCGGCGTTGCCGACGCCGTGGCGCGTCTTGTGGCGGAACGGCTATCCCAGAGGCTTGGTGTGCCGGTCGAGGTGGACAATCGCCCCGGCGCAGCAGGCACCATGGCCGGCGATCTCGTCGCCAAGGCCAGTTCCGACGGCCATACGCTGCTGTTCCATCAGGCGAACATGCTGATCCAGCCCGGGCTGGAACCGGTCCCCTATGACGTGATGCGCGACTTCACCCCCGTGGCGCGGGTGGCCGCGACGCCGTTGTTCCTGGTGATCGATGGTCATTTGCCGATGACCACGCCCCAGCAATGGGTCACGGCGGTGCGGTCAAGCCCGGCGTCTTACAGCTACGGCTATGGCCAGGCGGGCAGCCCATCGCATCTGTATGCCGAGTACGCCGTGCGCGGCATGCCGCCCAGCGTCCCGCTGGTGGTAGCCAAGGGCGAGAGCGCAGTCGTCCAGGAAATGCTTGCGGGCCGCATCAGCGCCTGCTTTTGTTCCTGGGCCGCGGTGCAGACGCATGTGCGCTCGGGGGCACTCAAAATCCTGGGCGTGACCGGGCCGGTGCGCTCGCCGCTGTCGCCGCAGGTGCCGACGCTGCAGGAAACCGGCATGGAAGGGTACGGCGCGCTGGCCTGGTATGGCGTGATGGCGCCGGCCAAGACGCCGCGTGCAATCGTCGCGCGACTGGCTACGGAGCTGGACAGTGTGACCAACGAACGCGGCGTGCAGGCCCAGCTGATGGCTGCCGGTCTCACCCCGGTGCGCGACTCGCCCGACGCCTTTGCCACCGCCATCCGCTCGGAATCGGTGCAGTGGCAGGTGATCCTGCGCCAGGCCGGCCCGCGCGCCGAACCCTGAGCGCGTGCTGCCGCCCTGGCCAGGGTCGGGGTGGCGTCACACCTTTGTCTCGGATTGTTGTCGGCTGTGCAATGGTGAGATCACCACACAGGACGGCGGCCGATAGGTAGTAGCCCTTATAATGGCCGCCTGTTCAAATCCGGTGACATCGTGACCGCTAACGTGCCGAACCCGTCTGGCCAGGCCTTTACAGGCCCCAACGTCGTCGAACTCGCGGATGTCGATTTTGCATACGCGGCTGGCGACAAGCCCATCCTTTCCGGCCTTTCCATGCGTTTTCCGCGCGGGAAAGTGGTGGCCGTCATGGGCGGGTCGGGCTGTGGCAAGACCACGGTGATGCGGCTGGTGGGCGGCATGGTGCGCCCGCAGCGTGGCCGCGTGACGTTCAATGGCGCCGATATCGACGCCATGGACCAGACCGCGCTGTATGCGGTGCGCAGGCAGATGGGCATGCTGTTCCAGTTTGGCGCGCTGTTTACTGACCTGTCGGTATTCGACAACGTCGCATTCCCGCTGCGCGAGCACACGGACCTGCCCGAATCAATGATTCGCGATCTGGTGCTGATGAAGCTCAACGCGGTGGGGCTGCGTGGGGCGCGCGACCTGATGCCGGCGCAGATCTCGGGCGGCATGGCCCGGCGCGTGGCGCTGGCGCGGGCCATTGCGCTGGACCCGGCGCTGCTGATGTACGACGAGCCGTTCGCGGGGCTGGACCCGATCTCGCTCGGGCTGACGGCCAACCTGATCCGCGACCTCAACGACGCGCTGGGCGCCAGCACCATCATCGTCTCGCACGACGTGCAGGAAACCTTCCAGATCGCCGACTACGTCTATTTCATCGCGAACGGCAAGATTGCCGCCGAAGGGGCGCCCGACGACCTGCGCGCGTCGAGCGATCCGTTTGTGCGCCAGTTCGTGCACGCCGAGGCCGATGGCCCGGTGCCTTTCCACTACGCCGGCCCCACGCTGGCCGAAGATTTCCTGGCCGGAGGCGCGCGTTGACCGGCTTCTTCACTACCATCGGCGCCGCGGTGCGCCAGTTCGTGGGCGGCCTGGGCCGCGCCACGCGCATGTTCCTGTCCGTGCTGGCGCTGTCGCCGGCCCTGCTGCGCCGTTTCCGGCTGATTTCCGATCAGGTGTTCTTCGTCGGCAACCTGTCGCTGGTCATCATCGCCGTGTCGGGCCTGTTCGTCGGCTTCGTGCTGGGCCTGCAGGGGTACTACACGCTGAATCGCTATGGGTCCGAGCAGGCACTGGGCCTGCTGGTGGCGCTGTCGCTGGTGCGTGAACTGGGGCCGGTGGTGTCGGCCCTGCTGTTCGCGGGCCGCGCCGGCACGTCGCTGACGGCCGAAATCGGGCTGATGAAGGCCGGCGAGCAGCTGACCGCCATGGAAATGATGGCCGTGAACCCGTTGCAGCGGGTGATCGCGCCGCGCTTCTGGGCCGGTGTCATCGCCATGCCGATCCTGGCTGCGATCTTCAGTGCCGTGGGTATCCTGGGCGGCTACCTGGTTGGCGTGCAGCTGATCGGCGTGGATGCCGGCGCGTTCTGGTCGCAGATGCAGGGCGGCGTGGACGTGCGCGCCGACGTGCTGAACGGCGTGATCAAGAGCTTTATTTTTGGCATTGCGGTGACGTTCATCGCGCTGTACCAGGGATTCGAGGCCAACCCGACGCCCGAGGGGGTGTCGCGCGCCACCACGCGGACCGTGGTGATGGCGTCGCTGGCTGTGCTCGGCCTGGATTTCCTGCTGACCGCACTGATGTTCAGCTGACAAGCATTCGACAAGAGACTCGCATGAAGAAAAATTCGCTCGACTACTGGGTGGGGTTGTTCGTGGTGGTGGGATTCGCCGCACTGCTGTTCCTGGCACTGAAAGCCGGCAACATGAGCAGCCTGTCGTTCCAGGATACCTACGCGGTCACCGCGCAGTTCGACAATATCGGCGGCCTGAAGCCGCGTGCGCCGGTCAAGAGCGCCGGCGTGGTGGTGGGCCGTGTGGCGTCGATCAACTTCGACGACAAGCAATACCAGGCCACCGTGACGATGAACCTGGAAAAGCGCTACGAATTCCCGCGGGACACGTCGGCCAAGATCCTGACCTCGGGGCTGCTCGGCGAGCAGTACATCGGGCTGGAAGCCGGCGGTGACGACAAGATGCTGGCGCAGGGCAGCAAGATCACGATGACGCAATCCGCCGTGGTGCTGGAAAACCTGATCGGCCAGTTCCTGTACAACAAGGCGGCCGATGCCGGCGCAGGCGGCAACAGCGGCGGCAGCGGCGGCAGCGCGCCGGCCCCGGCTGCATCTTCCTCCTCGTCCTCCTCTGCTTCGTCGAATGCGTCCGGCTCGGGTGCAGCGGCCCTGCCGGCCGCGCCGGGGATGGGCGGTAGCAAATGAGTACCTTTCATCGCCTGACCGCGGCATCGCTGGTCGCGCTGGCCCTGGCCGGCTGCGCCACCGGGCCCAATGCCAACCCGGCAGATCCGCTGGAGCCGTTCAACCGTGGCGTTTCCACGTTCAACGACAATCTCGACAAATACGCGTTGAAACCGGTGGCCGAGGGCTACCAGGACTACGTCCCGTCGCCGGTGCGCACTGCGGTGGGCAACTTCTTCTCGAATGTCAGCGATGTGTACTCGGCGGCCAACAACCTGCTGCAGGGCAAGCCGTCGCGGGCCGCGGAAGACACGATGCGCGTGGCGATCAACAGCGTGCTGGGCCTGGGCGGCCTGATCGACATCGCCACGCCGGCCGGTCTGCCAAAGTACAAGGAAGACTTTGGCCAGACCATGGGCGTGTGGGGTGTGCCGTCGGGGCCGTACCTGGTGCTGCCGCTGTTCGGGCCGAGCAGCGTGCGGGATGGCACGGGCATGGTGGTGGATCGTTTCATGGACCCGACCACCTATATTTCACCGTGGTACGCCAGCCTGTCGGTGTCGACCGTGCGCGTGGTTGACGGCCGGGCCCAGCTGCTTGGCGCCACGAACCTGATCGAAGCCGCCGCGCTGGACAAATACGCGTTCCTGCGCGATTCGTACCTGCAGCGCCGCGATTACCTGATCCACGACGGCAATCCGCCGTCACAGGATGACGAGGACCAGCCGCAGCAGCCCCAGCAGAAGTCGCCGCAGGACCCGGATGGCGGTGGCAAGGCCGCGCCGGCCGGTTCGGATACCAAGGAAGGCTGAGGCGCCGGGGGCAGCCCGCGAGGTCTGCCCGCAAGCCATGGCAGGCGCGGGCCTGGCCGGCCTGTGAGCGCGCTGTGAGCTCTGAAACAAAGTGTATGAAAGTGGTGTTTGAGGCATGTGCGTGTACCATGCCCCGCTAACGCCTGTGTTTCAATGATTTCCGATGGCGGTGCATTGTTGCCCTGTCGGATGGGCGTGGATCTGCCGATACCCTGCAGGTGCCGTCCCGGAAAGAAAGGATAAATTCACATGATCAAGCGACTGTTGCTCCCCTTCCTCACTGTTGTTGCCTTTGCCGGTGCTGGCGCTGCGCAGGCCCAGCAGGCTGACGCCTCGACGCCGGATGGCCTGGTCAAGGGCGTGGTGAACGAGGTGATGTCCACGGTGCAGGCCGACAAGGACATGCAGGCCGGCAATATCGGCAAGATCACCCAGCTCGTCGAGCAGAAGATCCTGCCCCACGCCAACTTCACGCGTACCACGCAGATCGCCATGGGCCGCAACTGGTCGAAGGCCACGCCGGAACAGCAGAAGGTGATTACCGACGAGTTCAAGACGCTGCTGATCCGCACGTACGCCGGCGCCATCGCCCAGATCCGCGACCAGAAGGTGCAGTTCCGTCCGTATCGCGGCACGGCTGACGACACCGATGCCACGATCCGCACCCAGGTCATCAACAAGGGCGAGCCGATCCAGATGGACTACCGCCTGGAAAAGACCCCCGAGGGCTGGAAGGTCTATGACATCAACGTGCTGGGCGCCTGGCTGACCGAAGCGTACAAGGGCAGCTTCAACACCATCGCCAACCAGCAGGGCGTGGACGGCGTCATCAAGACGCTGCAGGACCGCAACCGCCAACTGGCCAACGCCAAGAGCTGAACGGCCGGTTCATGCGAATCTGGTTGCGCTGCAGCACGGCGCGGCCAAACTGGTCTACAATGACCGGACGCTCCCGCCCCCGGGCGGGAGTGTTCATTTTTCGACACGCCCGTCTCACGTTTCCAGCGCCTTCCATCCATGCCAGCCCTCGGCTCCTCGCTGACCAACCGCAACGCCGCCACCGTGCTGCGTGACGGCCTGTCGCGCGTGCAGCAGGGCGACGTGACGGTGGATTGCAGCGCGCTGGCGCAGGTGGATTCCTCCGCCGTGGCCGTGCTGCTGGCCTGGCAGCGGGCTGCCGCCGAGCGTGGCCAGTCGCTGGCCATTGCCGGTGCCTCGCCGCAACTGCGGTCGCTGGCCAGCCTCTACGGGGTCGACGGCCTGCTGGGCCTGACCGCCGCCACCGCTACCCACCCGGAACACCACCACCACCGACATTGAACCGGCATCCGTTGCCGCGCGTGCCATTGCGTGCGGCCATGCGATGCCACGGCGTCGGGCCGAGGGCCTGGCGCCGCGCCGGGCAAAGCGGGGGAACCCCCGCATCCCCTATAATTCCGGGTTGTTTGTCCCCAAGTCGCCCCCAAGTGTCCTGACACGATTCCACAGGTGCTGCGCGGCTAACCTCAGGGGCGCTCCCCCAAATCCAGATAAGGCTGACCGCCAAGCGGCCCCATCCCAAGACATTCGGCCATGAAAGCCATCGAAATTACCGATGTCCGCAAGCGCTACCGCAACCTGCAGGCGCTCAAGGGTGTCAGTTTCAGCGTCGAGCGCGGCGAATTCTTCGGCCTGCTCGGTCCCAACGGCGCGGGCAAGACCACGCTGATCTCCATCCTGGCCGGCCTGAACCGCGCCGATTCGGGTACGGTCAGCGTACTGGGCCATGACGTGGTGGATGACTACCGCATGGCGCGCCGCATGCTGGGCGTGGTGCCCCAGGAGCTGGTTTTCGATCCGTTCTTCACGGTGCGCGAAACGCTGCGGCTGCAGTCCGGCTATTTCGGCCTGAAGCGCAACGACGACTGGATCGACGAGATCATGGCCAACCTGGATCTCACCAACAAGGCCGACAGCAACATGCGCCAGCTTTCGGGCGGCATGAAGCGCCGCGTGCTGGTGGCCCAGGCGCTGGTGCACCGTCCGCCCGTGATCGTGCTGGACGAACCCACCGCCGGCGTGGACGTGGAACTGCGCCAGACGCTGTGGAAGTTCATCTCGCGGCTGAATCGCGAAGGCCACACGATCATCCTGACCACCCACTACCTGGAAGAAGCCGAGGCGCTGTGCGACCGCATCGCCATGCTCAAGTTCGGCGAGGTGGTGGCGCTGGACCGCACCAGCAGCCTGCTGAACCAGTTCGCGGGCCTGCAGCTGGTGCTGACGCTTTCGAAGGGCACGCTGCCGGCCGAACTGGAAGCGCTGCGCACGCCGGGCAACCCGGGCGAGCGAGCGCATCGCCTGCGGCTGTCGGGCTACGAGGCCGTGGAGCCCATCCTGGCCGCGCTGCGCGCTGCCGGTTGCGAAGTCGAAGATATGGAAATCAGCAAGGCAGACCTGGAAGACGTGTTCGTGCAGATCATGCGCCGTGAAGGCGAGATGCCCGGCAGTACGCCGAACGCCGCCATGGAGGCCGCGGCATGAAGAATCCCGTGGAGGTCAACATGGCCCAGCGCGAGGAACAGCGCCTCGCGTCGATGGGCGTCGGCGGCCTGGTCGGCTTCCGTACGCTGCTTTACAAGGAAGTGCTGCGTTTCTGGAAGGTGTCCTTCCAGACCGTGGCCGCGCCGGTGCTGACCGCCGTGCTGTACCTGCTGATCTTCGGCCATGTGCTCGAAGACCGGGTGCGCGTCTACGACCAGATCAGCTACACCGCCTTCCTGGTGCCAGGCCTGGTGATGATGAGCGTGCTGCAGAACGCGTTCGCGAACAGTTCGTCGTCGCTGATCCAGTCAAAGATCACCGGCAACCTGGTGTTCATCCTGCTGCCGCCGCTGTCGCACTGGGAAATGTTCGGCGCCTACGTGGTGGCGTCGATCGTGCGCGGACTCTGCGTGGGCCTGGGCGTGCTGGTGGTGACGGCCTGGTTTGCGAACCTGCATTTCGCGCATCCGCTCTGGATCCTGTTGTTCGGGCTGGCAGGTGCCGGCATCCTGGGCACGCTGGGGCTGATCGCCGGCATCTGGGCCGAGAAGTTCGACCAGCTGGCCGCGTTCCAGAACTTCCTGATCATGCCGGCCACGTTCCTGTCCGGCGTGTTCTATTCGATTCATTCCTTGCCGCCGTTCTGGCAGGCCGTGTCGCACGCCAACCCCTTCTTCTACATGATCGACGGGTTCCGCTTCGGCTTCTTCGGCGTGTCCGACGTGCCGCCGCTGCACAGCCTGGCCGTGGTGACCGTGGCGTTCGTGGTGCTGGCCGCGCTGGCGCTGCGCCTGCTGAGCAAGGGTTACAAGCTGCGGCACTGATTTGCCGCAAATCACCGAATTCACAGAGACAGACATGCTGCCTACTCCGGAACAAGTCAGGGACTACATTGCCCAAGGATTGCCCTGCGAACATCTGCACGTGGAGGGCGACGGCCAGCACTTCTTCGCCACGATCGTGAGCGGGGAGTTCGAAGGCAAACGCCTGATCCAGCGGCACCAGCGCGTCTATGCGGCGCTGGGCGACCGCATGCGTGCCGAGATCCATGCGCTGTCGATGAAGACACTGACGCCGGCCGAATGGCAGGCCGACGGCGCCAGGTAAGGCGCGTCGACACTCCAACAGACAACACACCGGCGGATGCAAGCCCGCCGGCTGACAAGACAGAAACATGGACAAATTCCAGATCCAGGGCAACGGGCCGCTCAAGGGCGAAGTCCGCGTCTCGGGCGCCAAGAACGCCGCGCTGCCCATCCTGTGCGCCGGCCTGCTGACCGCCGATACCGTATCGCTGTCCAACGTGCCGGACCTGCAGGACACGCGCACGATGCTCAAGCTGCTGCGCCAGATGGGCATGCAGGCCGACATGGAAAACGGCGCGGCCACGCTGAACGGGGCCGACATCAATTCGCCGGAAGCCTCCTACGACCTCGTGAAGACGATGCGCGCGTCGATCCTGGTGCTCGGCCCGCTGGTGGCCCGCTTCGGCGAGGCCCGCGTGTCGTTGCCGGGCGGCTGCGGCATCGGCGCCCGCCCTGTGGATCAGCACATCAAGGGCCTGCAGGCCATGGGCGCCGAAATCAACATCGAGCACGGCTTCATCCATGCCCGCGCCAGCCGCCTGAAGGGCGCGCGCGTGGTGACGGACATGATCACCGTGACCGGCACCGAGAACCTGCTGATGGCCGCGACGCTGGCCGAAGGCGAGACCGTGCTGGAAAACGCCGCCCGCGAGCCCGAGGTGACCGATCTGGCCGAACTGCTGGTCAAGATGGGCGCGAAGATCGACGGCATCGGCACCGACCGCCTGATCGTGCAGGGCGTGGACAAGCTCCACGGCGCACAGCACAGCGTGGTGGCCGACCGCATCGAGGCCGGCACGTTCCTGTGCGCCGCCGCCGCGACGCTGGGTGACATCGTCGTGCGCGACATCCCGCCGCTGATCCTGGACGCCGTGCTGGTCAAGCTGCGCGAGACCGGCGCCACGATCGAGACCGGCGACAACTGGATCCGCCTGGCCATGTCGCAACGTGCGCAGGCCGTGAGCTTCCGCACGTCGGAATACCCGGCCTTCCCGACCGACATGCAGGCGCAGTTCATGGCGCTGAATGCCGTGGCCGACGGCACGGCGCGCATCACCGAGACGATCTTCGAGAACCGCTTCATGCACGTGCAGGAGCTGAACCGGCTGGGCGCGAACATCACGGCCGAGGGCAATACGGCCGTGGTGACCGGCGTGCCCCGCCTGTCCGGCGCCAACGTGATGGCCACCGACCTGCGTGCATCGGCCAGCCTGGTCATCGCCGGCCTGGTGGCAGATGGCGAAACGACGATCGACCGCATCTACCACCTGGATCGTGGCTACGACCGCATGGAAGACAAGCTGTCGGCCGTCGGCGCGAAGATCCGCCGCATCGCCTGAGCCAGAACAGCCGCCTCAAGCCGCCTCAAGCCGCCCCGAACCTAGAAGAACTGACGATGAGCCCCGCTTTCAACGCCTCGCCCAACCAGCTGACGCTGGCACTGTCCAAGGGCCGCATCTTTACCGAAACGCTGCCGCTGCTGGCCGCGGCCGGCATCCAGGTGACCGAGGACCCCGAGACCTCGCGCAAGCTGATCCTGCCGACTTCGGATCCGGCCGTGCGCGTGATCATCGTGCGTGCATCGGACGTGCCGACCTACGTGCAATACGGCGCAGCCGACTTCGGCGTGGCCGGCAAGGACGTGTTGATGGAGCATGGCATGACCGGCCTGTACGCGCCGATCGACCTGAACATCGCGCGCTGCCGCATGTCGGTGGCGGTGCCGGCCGGGTTCGACTACGCCAAGGCGGTACGGCAGGGCGCGCGCTTGGCCGTGGCCACCAAGTACGTGGAGACGGCGCGCGAGCACTTTGCCAAGAAGGGCGTGCACGTCGACCTGATCAAGCTGTATGGCTCGATGGAACTGGGCCCGCTGGTGGGGCTGTCCGATGCCATCGTCGACCTGGTCAGCACCGGCGGCACGCTGCGTGCGAACAACCTGGTCGAAGTGGAAGAGATCGTGCAGATCTCGTCGCGGCTGGTGGTCAACCAGGCCGCGCTGAAGCTCAAGCGGGAACGGCTGACGCCGATTCTCGAAGCATTCGAACGGGCCTCGGCGGCGCTCGCCTGAGGTACGCACAAGTTGAACCCGACCGGGAATCCGTCAGGGATTCTGCGAGGACAAGCAGTCATGAACGAAACCGATATGGAAAACCTGTCGATCCGCCGGCTCGACTCGACCGAGCCCGGTTTTGCCGATGCCCTGCGCCAGGTGCTGGCGTTCGAGGCGTCGGAAGACGAGGCCATCGATCGCGCCGCTGCCGATATCCTGGCCGATGTGCGCCGCCGTGGCGACGAGGCCGTGCTCGAATACACGCGCCGTTTCGACCGCGTGGAGGCCGCCTCGATGGGCGCGCTGGAATTGTCGCAATCCCAGCTGGAGGCGGCGCTGGAAGACCTGGAGCCGAAGCGCCGCGCCGCGCTGGAGGCCGCCGCCGCCCGCGTGCGCGCCTACCACGAGAAGCAGAAGATCGAATGCGGCAGCCATAGCTGGGAATACACCGAGGCCGACGGCACGATGCTGGGCCAGAAGGTGACCCCGCTGGACCGCGTGGGCCTGTACGTGCCCGGCGGCAAGGCCGCGTATCCGTCGTCGGTGCTGATGAACGCGATCCCCGCGCGCGTGGCCGGCGTCAAGGAAGTGATCATGGTCGTGCCCACGCCTGGTGGCGTGCGCAACGAACTGGTGCTGGCCGCCGCGCAGATCGCCGGCGTGGACCGCGTGTTCACGATCGGCGGGGCGCAGGCCGTTGGCGCGCTGGCGTTCGGTACTGCCACGCTGCCGCAGGTCGACAAGATCGTCGGCCCGGGCAATGCCTATGTGGCCGCCGCCAAGCGCCGCGTGTTCGGCACGGTCGGCATCGACATGATCGCCGGCCCGTCGGAGATCCTGGTGATCTGCGACGGCACGACCGATCCGGACTGGGTGGCCATGGACCTGTTCTCGCAGGCCGAGCACGACGAGCTGGCGCAGTCGATCCTGCTGTGCCCGGACGAGGCCTACCTGAACCGCGTGGAGGAAAGCATCCAGCGCCAGCTGCCGACGATGCCGCGCCGCGAGGTGATCGCCGCCTCGCTGGCCGGACGCGGTGCGCTGGTCAAGGTGCGCGACATGGAAGAAGCCTGCGAGATCGCCAACGCCATCGCGCCGGAGCACCTGGAGATTTCCGCCGAGAATCCGCGGCAGTGGAGCGAGAAGATCCGCCACGCGGGCGCCATCTTCCTGGGCCGCTATACCAGCGAGTCGCTGGGCGACTACTGCGCGGGCCCGAACCACGTGCTGCCCACCTCGCGCACCGCGCGCTTCTCATCGCCGCTGGGCGTGTACGACTTCCAGAAGCGTTCGAGCCTGATCGAGGTCAGCGAGGGCGGGGCGCAGATGCTGGGCCAGATCGCCGCCGAACTGGCCTATGGCGAGGGGCTGCAGGCCCACGCGCGCAGCGCCGAGTACCGATTCAAGCGTTAAGAAATACCTGAAAAGCACGAAACCAGCACGAAACCATAGGACCATCATGTCAGCCGTAGACCCATCCCTGATCGAACGCATCATCCGTGACGACGTGCGCGCCATGGGCGCTTACCATGTCGCCGACTCGCACGGACTGGTGAAGCTCGACGCGATGGAGAATCCGTACCGGCTGCCGCCCGACCTGCGCGCGCAACTGGCCGCGCGGCTGGGCGAGGTGGCCCTGAACCGCTACCCGGTGCCGAGCAGCGAGGCACTGCGCGCGCAGCTCAAGTCGGTCATGAAGGTGCCGGCCGGGATGGACGTGATGCTGGGCAACGGTTCGGACGAACTGATCAGCATCATTTCGCTGGCCGCATCGAAGCCGGGCGCCAAGGTGCTGGCGCCGGTGCCGGGCTTCGTCATGTATGCGATGTCGGCCCAGTTTGCGGGCCTCGGGTTTGTCGGCGTGCCGCTGCGCGCGGATTTCACGCTGGACCGCGCCGCCATGCTGGCCGCGATGGCCGAGCACAAGCCCGCCATCATCTATCTGGCCTACCCGAACAACCCCACCGGCAACCTGTTCGATGCCGGCGACATGGAAGCGATCGTGCGCGCCGCGCAGGGCGAGGTGTGCCAGAGCCTGGTGGTGGTGGACGAGGCCTACCAGCCGTTCGCGCAGGAAAGCTGGATGCCGCGCCTGACCGGGTTCGGCAACCTGCTGGTGATGCGCACGGTGTCGAAGCTGGGCCTCGCCGGTATCCGCCTGGGTTACATGGCGGGGTCGCCGGAATGGCTGTCGCAACTGGACAAGGTGCGGCCGCCGTACAACGTCAACGTGCTGACCGAAGCCACTGCGCTGTTCGCCCTGGAACATGTGGATGTGCTGGATGACCAGGCCGCGCAGCTGCGGGCCGAGCGCGCGAAGCTGGCCGACGCCATGGCAGCCATGCCGGGCGTGACGGTCTACCCGAGCGCCGCCAACTTCCTGCTGGCGCGCGTGCCGGATGCGGCACAGACGTTCGAGCGCGTGCTGGCGCGGAAGGTATTGATCAAGAACGTGAGTAAAATGCACGCATTGCTGGCCAACTGTCTGCGCGTGACGGTCAGCACCCCCGAAGAAAACGCGCAGTTTCTTGAGGCATTCCGTGCCTCATTGCAGGATTAACCCCACCATGCGTGTTGCAGAGGTCACCCGCAATACCTCGGAAACGCAGATCCGCGTTTCGCTGAACCTTGATGGCACCGGCCGCCAGAAGCTGGCTTCCGGCGTGCCGTTCCTCGACCACATGCTGGACCAGATTGCCCGGCATGGCATGTTCGACCTGGAGGTCGAGGCCACGGGCGACACCCATATCGACGATCACCATACGGTGGAGGACGTCGGCATTACGCTGGGCCAGGCCGTGGCGCGCGCCATCGGCGACAAGAAGGGCATCACCCGCTACGGCCACAGCTACGTGCCGCTGGACGAATGCCTGTCGCGCGTGGTGATCGACTTCTCGGGCCGTCCGGGGCTGGAATTCCACGTGCCGTTCACGCGCGCCCGGGTGGGCAGCTTCGACGTCGACCTGACGATCGAGTTCTTCCGCGGCTTCGTCAACCACGCCGGAGTGACGCTCCATATCGACAACCTGCGCGGCATCAACGCCCACCACCAGTGCGAAACGGTATTCAAGGCCTTTGGCCGTGCGTTGCGCATGGCGGTGGAGCTGGATCCGCGTGCGGCCAACCAGATTCCATCGACCAAGGGTACGCTCTGACCCATACTGGTGTCTGACCTGAAACACTGACCTGCGCCCCCATATAGCAGGCGAGCCGGCTGGTTGCGGCGACGCTGACAACCCCGACACACCCGCATCCGATGGATACGCTCAAGTCTTTCATCTCGCTGCTGGCGCTGATCAATCCGATCGGGGCGATCCCGTTCTTCATCAGCCTGACCAGCCAGCAGACCGAGACGGAGAAGCTGAAGACGATCAAGACGGCGTCGATTGCCGTGGCGATCGTGGTGGGCCTGTCGGCGTTGCTGGGCCAGCAGATCATCGAGTTCTTCAATATCTCGGTGGCGTCGCTGCAGGTGGGCGGCGGGCTGATCATGATCATGATGGCGATGAACATGCTCAACGCCCAGACCGGCCGGACCAAGGCCACGCCCGAGGAAGAGGACGAGGCGGAGGCCAAGACCAGTATCGCGGTGGTGCCGCTGGCGCTGCCGTTGCTGACCGGACCGGGTTCGATCAGCACCGTGATCGTTTATGCGGGCAAGACGCACCACTGGTACGAGCTGCTGATCCTGGTCGGGATCGGCGTACTGCTGGGGCTGGTGGTGTATGGCACATTCCGTGCGGCGGACCCCATCGCACGGGTGGTTGGCAGGACCGGGATCAATATCGGCACGCGCCTGATGGGGTTGATCCTGTCGGCGCTGGCCGTTGAATTCATTGTGGACGGGCTGAAGACATTGTTGCCTGTTTTGAAAT
>Ga0102592_1001969_pt1 | contig 19703 bp, 15 predicted proteins | sample AraplaCol_mMF_r2_FD_76861 | JGI IMG/M metagenome (GOLD analysis project Ga0102592, IMG submission 76861) | Arabidopsis root microbial communities from North Carolina, USA - plate scrape MF_Col_mMF_r2 (SPADES assembly) (version 2) | ecosystem: Host-associated > Plants > Roots > Endosphere...
ACGCCCGATGCGAAGAGCATCATGTTGTTTGGGCCAGGCGTTATCGATGTGGTAAAGGCAAACAGGACGAGTGCCAGAAATGTATCCAGCGGCATGAGACCTCCCGGAGGCCCGCGGTTGGTCCCGCGGGACTTTTCGATTTAGGTCAAGCTAACTGACCTAAATCCACCGCTCCATGCTATCATTGTCATGGTGACACGATTGGTTGAAAGATTGGCGCGCCTCCCAATCTTCTTCGAAAACCGGAACGACCATCATGCGAGACGACGCCATCCCAACCATCAGCTTTCCCAATGGTGCAGAGGTTCCAGCCATCGGTCAGGGCACCTGGAACATGGGAGAGAGATCTTCCGAGGCCAGGAGCGAGATCGAAAGCCTGCGCGCAGGCCTCGATCTCGGGATGACGCTGATCGATACCGCGGAAATGTATGCCGACGGCGGCGCGGAGAAGATCGTTGGCGAGGCGATCCGGGGCCGACGGGATGAGGCGTTTCTCGTCAGCAAGGTGTATCCTTGGAACGCCACCCGGACGGGAACGATCGCAGCCTGCGAACGCAGCCTATCGCGTCTCGGCACGGATCGGATCGATCTCTATCTGCTTCACTGGCGCGGCGACCATCCGCTCGCTGCTACCGTCCAGGCTTTCGAGGAACTGAAAGCATCCGGCAAGATCGGCGCCTGGGGTGTTTCCAACTTCGATGCTGACGACATGGAGGAACTGCGGACCGTTCCCGCCGGAGGGAACGTCGCAGCCAACCAGGTTCTCTACAACCTGTCACGCCGAGGCGTTGAATATGATCTGCTGCCCTGGTGTCAGGAACGTCGGATCCCGATCATGGCCTATTCACCGATCGAACAGGGGCGCATTCTGCATCATCCGGAACTGATCCGCGTCGCCAAGGCCTATCAGGCAACGCCGGCGCAGGTGGCACTTGCCTTCCTGCTGGAACGCGACGGCGTGATCGTCATCCCGAAAACGTCGAACGCTGCCCGCGCCGCCGAAAACCGGGACGCAGTCTCGCTCGACATTACCGACGAGGACTGGGCGGCGCTCGATGCCGCTTTCCCGCCTCCGGCAAGAAAAAGGCCGCTGGAGATGCTCTGATCTCCAGCGGATTTTGATGGCGCGGGTTGGCACTAGTGCCGGCAAGGGCCGCGATCAGGCGGCTTTTATGTCGGGGCTACCCCCATATACCGGATAATCAGTGTACCCTTCGGCGCCACCGCCGTAGTACGTCTCACGGTTCGGCGTCGCCAACGGCAGGTCCCGCCGCAATCGCTCGACCAGATCGGGATTTGCGATGAACGGCTGGCCGAAAGCAGCGAGATCAATAAGGCCGTCCTGCAGGAACTGCTCTGCACGGCGCTTGTCGAGAGAACCGGCAAGAATAAGCGTGCCCGAATAGCTCTCGCGGAACTTGCGCAGAAAATCCCTCGAAAGAGCCGGAGCGCTGGCAAGCCCCTGATCCTTCAGATGCACATAGGCAAGTTTGCGTTCAGCAAGCGCAGTCGCAAGATGCAGGTAGGTTTCCTCGATCAAAGGATGGTGCGGCATGTCGAACAGCTTGCCGAACGGCGAAAGCCGGATACCGACCTTCTCGGCACCAATCCGCGCCACCACCGCGTCGACAATCTCCAGCACGAAGCGCGTCCTGTCTTCGACGTTGCCTGCGCCATATCGGTCGGTGCGGTCGTTGATCAGAGGATTGAGAAACTGCTCCAGGAGATAACCGTTGGCACCGTGGATCTCGACGCCGTCAAATCCGGCGGCAACGGCATTGGCCGCAGCATTCGCAAAGTCGTTTACGACCCTTGCGACCTCGTCAGTCCCAAGCGGTCGCGGCACGCTGGCTTCAACGAAACCGGCAACACCTTCGTCGTTGAACGCGTAGGCCGTGCTCTTATCGTCGCGCGCCGGCTTGGCGCTGGAACTGACCGGCTGGCCGCCAGCCGGCTGAAGAGAGGTATGCGACATGCGGCCGACGTGCCAGATCTGCGCGAAGATCTTCCCGCCTTCCTCATGTACGGACTTCGTCACGCCCTGCCAGCCGCGAACCTGATCGTCCGACCAGATGCCGGGGATGTAGGCAAAGCCCGTTCCCTCTTGCGAGATCGGCGTCCCTTCCGAGACGATCAGTCCAGCACCGGCGCGCTGGCGATAATACTGGGCGGTCTGCTCGTCGGCGATACCGTCCTTCGCCCTGGCCCGGGTCATCGGAGCCATGACGACACGGTTGCGAAGCTTTTTGCCGCGAAGGTCGTAGACTTCAAAGAGAGACTTCATGAGCGCTATTCCTCAATTCGGTTGATTATCATCGACCAAACAGATATCTCTGCCGCATTCAGAAATCCAACAGATGGAAATCATGATGTCGATCGATCACGCTCATATATTGAAGTTCGACCTGAACCTGCTGGTTGCCTTTGATGCCCTGATGAGCGAGCGCAACGTCACGCGGGCGGCGCAGCGTATCGGCACATCACAATCCGCCTTGAGCCACAATCTCGGCCGCCTGCGCGCGCTTCTATCGGATGAACTCTTTGTTCGCTCGGCGCGTGGGATCGAACCAACGCCAAGGGCGCAGGAACTCGCGGAGACCGTCAGCGGCATCCTGTGCACGATCCAGTCCCGCCTGATCGAGCCGGAGCAATTCGACCCGGCAACGGACGAGCGAACCTTCACGCTCGGAATGACCGACTATCTCGAAAGCCTGTTGATGCCGCCGCTTCTCGCTTCCGTTCGCGAGCAGGCGCCACACGTCAATTTCGTGATACGGTCGCTCGACCAGGATTATCCCGCGGATCTACTGGACAGCGGCGAGATCGACCTCGCGATCGGCAAGGTGGAAACCGGCAACGAACTCCATAAACGCCGCAAGCTCTGGTCCGAGCGTTATGTCATCCTCAGCAATCCCGAGACAACCGGCCGCTCCGGCATGATCGACCTCGAGACGTTTCTCGCGACCCCGCAGGCCGTGATCGTCAGCAAGGACGGCCGCTGCCGCCTTGTGGACGAAGTGCTAGCTGAGCGTGGATTGAAACGACGCGCAGCAGTGACGACGCCGCACCTCTTCACGCTGCCGATCCTGGTTCGGGATACGCACGTACTTGCCGCCGTGCCAGCAAGCTTCGCCCGTGCCTGGGCGCCGGTGTTCGGCCTCGCCATCAGCCCAGGACCGGTGGACATCCCGCCCTATGACATCTCGCTTGGATGGCACACCTCGTCCGACCGCAACGCCGGGCACGTCTGGCTACGCCAACAGGTCCTTGCGGCGCTCGAGCCTGTCCGCGCCAAGGTCCTTCAGGCGAATGCAGGATCCGATATCGCCTTGGTCGCCGCCGAATAGATCGCTCGGATTGTCACCGGATTGCCGGAATGGGAGAAGTACCGGGCGCCCTGGCGTCCGGTACTTGTATTGGCTTACATCCCCTGCTGGCCGCGGTTCATCGCGGCAATACCGGTGCGGCAGACCTCGATGAGGCCGAGCGGCTTCATGATCGAGACGAACTGGTCGATCTTCGAGGACTTGCCGGTGATCTCCAGGATGAAGTGATCGACCGTGGCATCGACCACTTTCGCATGGAAGGCATCCGCGAGCCGGAGCGTCTCGGCCCGGGTCTCGCCCGTACCGATGACCTTGACGAGCGCCACTTCGCGCTCGATCGGACGCTCCTGGCCGAGTTCGCGGGCGCGTACCGTCAGATCGACCACCCGATGAACAGGAACGATGCGCTCAAGTTGAGCCTTGATCTGTTCGAGGACATGGGGCGTGCCGCGCGTCACGATGGTAATGCGCGACAGATGCGCCTGGTGCTCGGTTTCGGAGACGGTCAGGCTCTCGATGTTGTAGCCGCGGCCAGAGAACAGGCCGATGACGCGGGCAAGGACGCCCGGCTCGTTGTCGACGAGGACCGAAAGCGTATGGCTTTCGACCGCCGCCGTCTCGGGCGAGATGAAGTAGGCAGAGCCCGTCGGCTGAAGGTGTGCGTTCATGGTCTTGGGTTTCCTCTACCTTGATATCAAACGAGCTGACGGCCCTTGGCGTCGATCGCATTGGCGACCGCCTCGTCCGTGGCTTCGTCCGGCAGCAGCATTTCGTTGTGAGCCTTGCCCGACGGGATCATCGGGAAGCAATTGGCGAGATTGGCGACACGGCAATCGAAAATGACAGGTTTCTTCACGTCGATCATTTCCTGGATTGCGCCATCCAGATCATCAGGCTTGTCGCAACGCAGGCCAACGGCACCATAGGCTTCGGCGAGCTTGACGAAGTCGGGCATCGCTTCCGTATAGGAGTTCGACAGACGATTGCCGTGCAGCAGCTGCTGCCACTGGCGAACCATGCCCATGTACTGGTTGTTCATGATGAAGATCTTGATCGGCGCTTCGTACTGGATCGCCGTCGACATTTCCTGAATGCACATCTGGATCGAGGCGTCGCCGGCAATGTCGATGACGAGGCTTTCCGGATGCGCGATCTGCACGCCGAGCGCTGCCGGCAGGCCGTAGCCCATGGTGCCGAGGCCGCCCGAGGTCATCCAGCGGTTCGGCTTCTCGAAGCCGTAGAACTGCGCTGCCCACATCTGGTGCTGGCCGACTTCGGTCGTGATGTAGGTGTCGCGATCCTTCGTCAGCGCATAGAGGCGCTCCAGCGCGTATTGCGGCATGATCACATCGTTGTTCTTGGTATAGGCGAAGGAGTTGCGCGCCCGCCAGCGCGTGATATCGGCCCACCAATCGGCGATCTGGCTCTTCTCCGGCTTCTTCGGCAGAGCCCGCCACAAGCGGACCATGTCTTCCAGAACGCTTCCGACGTCGCCGCGAATGCCAAGATCGACGCGAACGTTCTTGTTGATCGAGGACGGGTCGATGTCGATATGGATCTTCTTCGAGTTCGGTGAGAAGGCATTGATTCGGCCGGTAATGCGGTCGTCGAAGCGGGCGCCGATGCAGACCATGACGTCACAGTCATGCATCGCCATATTCGCCTCGTAGGAGCCGTGCATGCCGAGCATCTTCAGCCAGTTCTTGCCTGATGCCGGATAGGCGCCGAGGCCCATCAGCGTCGAGGTGATCGGGAAATCCGTGAGCTCGACCAGCTCGCGCAGCAGCTTGGTCGCCTCGGGGCCGGAGTTGATGACGCCGCCGCCGGTGTAGATGATCGGACGCCGTGCACTCGCCATCATCTCGACCGCCGCATGGATCTGGTTGAGATCGCCCTGGATCTTCGGCTGGTAGCTCTTCTGGATGGCATGGGCCGCCGGCGGCGTATAAGTACCGGTGGCAAACTGGACGTCCTTCGGAATGTCGACGAGAACGGGACCCGGGCGGCCCGACTGCGCGATACGGAAGGCTTCGTGAATGATCGCCGCGAGATCGTTGACGTCCTTGACCAGCCAGTTGTGCTTGGTGCAAGGCCGCGTGATGCCGACCGTATCGGCCTCCTGGAAGGCATCCGAACCGATCAGCGAGGTCGGAACCTGGCCGGTGAGGCAGACGAGCGGGATCGAATCCATCAAGGCGTCCTGCAGCGGCGTGACGGCATTCGTCGCACCCGGACCGGAAGTAACAAGCAAGACACCGACCTTGCCGGTTGAGCGGGCATAGCCTTCGGCCGCATGGCCAGCGCCCTGCTCATGGCGGACGAGAATGTGCTTGATCTCGTCCTGCTGGAAGATCTCGTCGTAGATCGGCAGCACTGCGCCACCCGGATAACCGAAGATATGCTCGACGCCGTTGTCCTTCAGCGCCTGGAGGACGATCTCCGCTCCCGTCATCCGATTGCCTGCTGCCTGATTGTCCGTGCCCGTCATGTTTCTTTTCCGTTTTGACTGCTGGGATTTGAGTTTTGTGGTCCGGAAGCCCGAATTTCGGGCATAAAAAAAGGCCCCTGAGGGAGCCTGTCATCTAGCGCATGGGTGGCTATCGCCGGATGGTTACACCATCCTGCCCATGCGCTTTCCCACCACGATAAGAGCTACTGCGATTTTCATGGGGCGAAGTGATAGACAGAAAATTTCGCATCGTCAACGCATGCCGCAATAAAAAATCGAGCCCGATCGCACCAGCCGAACGTGTGCCGGAATGATCACCTATCGCAAAAAGACTTTCTTAAACGTTCGCTCATATCCTCCTTTACTATCGCAGGGAGTAGCCCTTTGCTGAACAAGGACTTGCACACGTCAGGCAAGGCAGGCGAGCATGACCGCCGCGATGACCAGACCCCGGGCAACCGGTTTCTCGGCCGCGTTGTTGCGTGCAGCGGGTCTCGCGCAACCATCGCCGCCGTCGCCGAAGCTGGGGGCACGGAGCTTGCCGAACTGTGGTCGGTCGGAAAGCTGATTTCGATCAGCGTCGGCCGAAATCGCGTGGTCGCCATCGTCTACTCCATGAACACCGATGGTCACGGCTGGGGCGAAGGAAAAGACAACCACTTCCAGATCGAGACCGAGCTGCTCGGCGAAGTTCGCGTCGACGAGGACGGTCGAGAGCAGTTCTCGACCGGCATTTCGCGCTATCCCTATCTTGGCGCCATCGCCCACCGCATTCGCGCGAGCGACCTGATGCGAATCTACGATGCCGGCAGCGGAACGACGGCGGTCATCGGTAAGCTCACTCAGGACGAGAGCATCGATGCCGCGATTCATATCCCTTCGATGCTGTCCAAGCACTTCGCCATTGTCGGATCGACCGGCGTCGGCAAGTCGACGGCCGTCTCTCTGCTCCTGCACAAGGCAATCGAGGCAGACCCGAAACTCCGTGTCCTGATCCTGGACCCGCACAACGAATTCGCAGCCGCCTTCCCAAAGCACTCGGTCGTTATCGACACGGACACGCTCGATCTGCCCTTCTGGCTGATGAAACTGGAAGAGTTCGCGGAAGTCGTCTTCCGGGGTCGAACACCCATCCCCGAGGAAGTCGATATTCTGCGCGACTTGTTACCGGAGGCCAAGCGCGGCTTTCGCGGCAGCGACAACTCGATCGTGCGGCGCACCACCGAGAAGAGCTCGATTACCGCTGATACACCTGTTCCCTATCGCATGGCCGACCTGCTTGCGCTGATCGACGAGCGCATCGGCAGGCTCGAGGGTCGCGACGAAAAGCCTCTACTCAGATCGCTGAAGATGCGCATCGTCGCCGCCATCAACGATCCGCGCTACCACTTCATGTTCTCCAGCAATACGATCAGCGACACCATCATGGAGACGGTGGCGGAAATATTCCGCATCCCCGGCGATAGCAGGCCGATCTGCACCTTCCAGCTATCGGGCATCCCGTCTGAAGTCGTGAACTCGGTTGCCTCGGTCCTCTGCCGTATGGCCTTCGAAATCGCGCTGTGGAGCGACGGCGCCATCCACATGCTCGTCGTCTGCGAAGAGGCACACCGTTACATTCCGTCCGACCCGAATCTCGGCTTCTTCCCGACAAGACAGGCCATCGCCCGCATCGCCAAGGAAGGCCGCAAGTACGGCGTATCGCTCGGGATCATCACGCAGCGCCCCGGCGAACTCGACCAGACGATCCTGTCGCAGTGCTCGACCCTCTTTGCGATGCGCCTTGCCAATGACCGGGACCAGGAGATCATTCGCTCGGCCATCCCGAACTCTTCGATCTCGACGACCAGCTTCATCTCCTCGATCGGAAACGGTGAAGCGATCGCCTTCGGCGAGGCCATCAGCGTGCCGATGCGCATGCGCTTCTCGCGCGTCGATGTGCAGTACCTGCCCAAGGCGAACGGCGCCAGCGTCAAGGTGAGCGAGGAGGATCCTGATAACGTCGACCTGCGGAAGATCGTGACACGCATGCGCGCTGTCGCCGGTCCCGATATCTCGGCGTTCCAGCAAAGCTATTCGGCGGCCATCTCTCCCAGCGGTACCTACGAAGACGAAGACAGCTTTGGTGACGACTTCGACGAGTTGGTAGCAGCCCCTTCCTACCCGTCGGCCAACATAGCGACAACACCGCCACTGGCTCCAATTGAACCCTATCGCCGCGATATGCTGCCGGGGACGGGCTCCGCGCGCGCGCCTGCGACAGCCGCGCCGCCCGCACCTCTCTCAGCACCGGAAACATCTATCGACAGCCGCCTCGAAGCCCTGAGACGCGAAATGCGCGGGGAGCCTTCATCCGCACCGGGTGACAGACCAACCGCCACTGGCGGTATCCGCCGGGAACCTGGCGTGTCTCGTCGTGACAGCATCCTGAAAAAGCCGCTCAGCAGCCTGAACAACAAGGAATAGCCCACCTCCGAGCGTTTCTACGGGAGGCGCTCCCAGCTTTCGTCCATCTGGTTGCGAAACCAGGTCATCTGGCGCTTGGCGTATTGCCGCGTCGCCGCAGCACCCCGCTCCAGCACATCGTCGCGGCTAAGCTCGGCCCTCAACATCGCAGCAATGTGCGAAACGCCGATGGCCTTCATGACCGGCATATCGGGCGGCAGCGAAAGCGAAAGCAGGGTCTTCACCTCGTCCTCAGCCCCCTGCTCCAACATCTTCTCGAATCTGCCGTTGATCCGCTGGTGAAGGATGGCGCGCTCGGGAGCGACGACGATCTTGCGAGACATCGAAGGATCGACAATCACAGGGCCAGCCTGCGCCTGGAAATCGGTAATCGATCGTCCGGTCGTCTCGAATACCTCGAGCGCTCTTGCGATCCGCTGCCCATCCTGTGGGCGCAGACCGTCGGCGGTCAACGGATCGCGCTCCTGCAGCAGCCGATAGAGTTCGTCGGGTCCTTCCTCCTGCAAGCGCGAACGAAGGCGGTTTCGCACCTCCTCCGGTATTGCCGGCATATCCGAAAGCCCGCCGGTCAGCGCCTTGAAGTAGAGGCCCGTTCCGCCCACGAAGATTGGTTTGCGTCCGTCGGCATGAAGGCGCGGCAGAAGCTCGGTGACATCCCGCAGCCAGGCGCCTGTCGAATAGGCCAGGCTCGCCGCGACATGACCGTAGAGGTAATGCGGCACGCCTTGCATATCCTCCTCCGAGGGTCGCGCCGTCAGCACGCGAAGCGTGTCGTAGACCTGCATGCTGTCGGCGTTGATGACGACCCCATTATGCTGTTTCGCAAACTCGACGGCCAAGGCGGACTTGCCGCTGGCGGTCGGCCCGGTTATCAGGATCGCGTTCACTGCGCTCAGAAGGTTTTCCATCATGGCTCTCGTTGCCACGCTTGTTGCCAATCCGTCAAATCCTGTTCTCACGCCTGTCATTGCCGAGCAGGCATCAGACGCGGTGAATGCTTCCGGTCTCTACTGGCTTGCCGATGGCGTCGCCTGCGACATCGCGCTGAGAGATGGGACAGACGTGGAAGCCGCTCGCGCCAACATTCTCGCCGTCATCGGCAGCGCTGCGATCGACCTTGTCATCCAAGATGCAGAGACGCGCCGCAAGAGACTGCTGATCGCCGACATGGATTCCACCATGATCGGCCAGGAATGCATCGACGAACTCGCCGCCGAAGTCGGCCTGAAGGAGAAGGTCGCCGCGATTACCGCTCGGGCCATGAATGGTGAGATTGCCTTCGAGCCTGCCCTTCGCGAGCGTGTTGCCCTCCTGAAGGGATTGCCGATATCGGTCGTGGATGAAGTCATCGCCAGGCGCATCACACTGACCCCAGGCGGCCGCGAACTGATCGCCACCATGAAATCCAAGGGGCATTATACGGCGCTGGTCTCCGGCGGCTTTACCGTCTTCACCGGTCCCATCGCAAAGACGCTCGGCTTCGATGAAAACCGGGCGAACGTTCTTCTGGAAGACAACGGCGTTCTCACCGGCTACGTCGCCGAACCTATCCTCGGCAAGCAAGCCAAGGTCGATGCGCTGAACGACATTTCAGAAAAGCTGGGCATTTCGCCGGAGGACGCCATTGCAGTCGGAGACGGCGCAAACGACCTCGGCATGCTTCAGCTCGCCGGATCCGGCGTCGCGCTGCACGCCAAGCCGACCGTCGCCGCACAGGCGAAGATACAGATCAATCACGGCGACCTTAGCGCCCTGCTTTATATCCAAGGCTACCGTAAGACCGATTTCGTAACACCATGACAGTGATCCTAACGACCGATCGCCTGCTTTTGCGAAATTGGACCGACGAGGATCGGCCGCTTTTCCACGAGATCAATTCCGATCCCGAGGTGATGGAATTCTTCGCCGTCCGTCGCGACCGCGCCGAGGCAGATTCGATGCTGGATACGATCCGCGATGCCATCGCCGAAACAGGGCTTGGCTTCTATGTTGCGGCTCTGAAGGAAACCAACGAGCCGATCGGCTTTTGCGGCCTCTGGCGACCCGAACTCGAGCCGTTCCTGCCGGCAGGCACCATCGAGGTGGGCTGGCGTCTTGCGAAGAGACATTGGGGCAAGGGATATGCGACGGAAGCGGGAGCGGCAGCCATTCGCCGTGGCTTCACCGAGTTCGATCCTCCCGAAATCGTCTCTTTCGCGGTGGCGGACAATCATCGCTCCACCGCCGTCATGCGCCGACTTGGCCTGCATCACGAACCCGGCCGCGATTTCGATCATCCAAGGGTTCCCGACACGCATCCGCAGCTGAAACGCCACGTTCTTTATGCAATCAGCCGCGAGCAATGGGAGGAGCGCGGAATCGGCTGACGCCGATTGCCATGCACGACGAAAACCACAGAAAGATGTGGCGCCGACTGTGGTCATCGGCGCCGGCACCATTCATTAGTTCGAAGGATCGACCTCGCCGCGTCCGCTATTCCATCGGCACTGCGACGAAGCGCAGGTCGCCGTTCGCCGACGCGATCATCATCTGGGCGTTGCGACGGCCTTCCTGCTTCAGCGACTGCACTTTCGCGGCAACCGCCTCGGGCGATCGCATGAACTCCTGCGCTACCTCAACGATTACATCGCCGGGCTTCAGGCCCTTCTCGGCCGCCAGCGAACCAGGCGCGACCTCGGCAACCAGCACCCCGTCAACGCTTTCCGCGATCCCGAAGGTCTTGCGAGTCTCGGCGCTGAGCTGCGAAAGCGAGAGGCCGAGCACGTTCTTGGGGTTCGTCGCATCAGGCGTTGCCTGATCCGTCTTGCCCTTGGCATCCGGCATCGGCTGGCTCTGCTGGTCATCGGGCTCGTCCATATCCTGGTTCTCATCAGGATCGGGATTGATGATGCCACCCTTGTTCGGGTCGGCATCGTTGGAGGCAGCCTGATCGCTGTCCTCAAGCCGACCGAGCTTCACCTTCACGGTCTGCTCCTTGCCATCGCGAAGGACGACGACGTCGACTTCCTTACCGACAGGGCTTTCCGCCACGACGCGCGGCAGATCACGCATCTCGTTGACCGGTTTGCCGTCGAATTTCAGGATGACATCGCCCGCCTTGATCGAACCATCATCGACCGGCCCACCCTTGATGACGCCAGCAACCAGCGCACCCTTGGCGCTTGAGAGACCGAGGCTATCGGCAACATCGTCGGTCACCGGCTGGATGCGCACACCGAGCCAGCCGCGGCGGGTCTCGCCGAATTCGCGCAACTGCTCGACGACGCCAGCAGCCAATTCCGACGGCACCGAGAAGCCGATACCGATCGATCCGCCGCTCGGCGAAATGATCGCCGTGTTGATGCCGATGACCTCGCCCTTCATGTTGAAGAGCGGACCGCCGGAATTGCCCTTGTTGATCGCCGCATCCGTCTGGATGAAATTGTCGTAGGGGCCGGCGTTGATGTTGCGTCCACGCCCCGAAATGATACCCACGGTTACCGATCCGCCGAAGCCGAACGGATTGCCGATCGCCATGACCCAGTCGCCGATCCGCATCACGCTGGAATCGCCGAACTTGACGGCCGTCAGCGGTGCCTTCGGCTCAACCTTGAGGACCGAAAGGTCAGTCTTCGTATCGGTCCCGATCAGCTTCGCCTTCAGCTTGGTGCCGTCGGCGAAATTGACCTCGATGTCGTCTGCTCCCTCGATCACGTGGTTGTTCGTGACGATGTAGCCTTGCGGATCGATGACGAAGCCGGAACCCAGCGAATTGACGTTGTGGTTGCCGCCCTTGTTGCCCTTCTGCTTGTTGAAGAAGTCGTTGAAGAACTCCTGGAACGGTGAACCGTCGGGCGCGCGCGGCGCCGGGCCGACGCCCTCATCGTCCTTGACATTCTGCGATGTCGAAATGTTCACGACGGCATTGAGAAGCCCTTCGGCGAGATCGGCAACGGATGCCGGACCGTTCAGCGGCGGTGTGGTGCCCTGAGCTTGCACCGAGCCGGTGAAACCAACATTAACCAGAAGTGCGGCGCCGGCCAGGAGAGCGAGCGATCGTCTGAAGGTCGGGCGGGTCGTCGGGGCCATCAAGCATCCTCATTTCAAATAAAACGCACTCTGAGCACCAGCATACGGCGGAATGATGGAGGGCGAAATCACCTTTTCGCGAAATCCCGTGCAATCTATTCGCGGCGCCGCCGCCATCCAATCGCAACATAAAAAAGGGCCGGCAAAACTGCCGGCCCGCACTTGGTTTTCCAGGTTCCGATGCCCCGATCAGTTCGTCGGTGCAGTCGGCATCGCCGGCGGTGGCGCGTTTCTTGGCGCACCGCTTGCGTCGTTGAAGAAGCGGAAGAACTGCGAGTTCGGAGAGATCACCAGCGTGGTGTCCTGCGACGTCAGTGCCGTGGAATAAGCGGCCATAGAACGATAGAACTCGAAGAATGCCGGATCCTTGCTGAATGCATCCGCAAACAACCTGTTGCGCTCGGCGTCACCTTGACCGCGGAGGATCTCGGAATCGCGCTGCGCCTCGGCAGTGATCTCAACGACCTGCCTGTCTGCGATAGCCCGGCGACGCTGGCCCTCTTCCGTACCCTGCGCGCGCAGGAGTTCAGCTTCGGCAAGGCGCTCGGCGCGCATGCGGTCATAGGTCTTCGGCGCAACTTCGCGCGTCAGATCCGTACGGCGGATGCGAACGTCCTGAATGTTGAGGCCCAGGTCCTCGGCATCGCGATGCAGATCGTCGCGCACCTCGAGCATCATTGCCACGCGCTCTTCCGACAGCGCGGCATCGAAGTCGCGCAGACCGTAGACACGGCGAAGTGAGGAATCGAGCTGCGTGCGAAGGCGCGCCTCCGCGGCCTCGCGATCGCCCGACACGGTTTCGCGAAACTTGCGCACGTCCCTGATGTCATAGACCACGAAAGCATCGACATCGAAGGTCGCACCACCGCGAACCTGGACACGAATGTTGTCAAGGTCGAAGCGAAGGGCCTGCCTTTCGACGATCTGGACGCGATCGGCATCCATGAAGGCGAATGGCAGCTTGAAGTATATGCCCGGCTCGGTCTTCACCGACTGGATCTGACCGAAGCGGACCACGATTGCCTGCTCGCGCGCGTTCACAACGAAGACCGACGAATAGAGCGCGATCAAGACGACGGCGAGAAGGCCTAGGATGAGAGGAAGCCTGTTCGATGTCATGGCTCAACCTCCCTGCTGTGCCGGTTTGCCGATCTCGTTGAGCGGCAGATAGGGCACAACCCCCTGCTTCTCATCGATCACGACCTTCTTGGAGTTCTTCAGAACCTGCTCCATCGTTTCGAGGAAAAGGCGTGTCCGGGTTACGTCCGGCGCCTTCGCGTACTGTTCGTTAATGAACGAGAAGCGCTGGGCCTCACCTTCGGCCTCCTTGACGACGCGGTCCTTGTAGGCCGCTGCCGCTTCGCGGATCTGGGCGGCGTCACCGCGCGCCTGACCGAGCTTCTGGTTGGCGTATTGATTGGCCTCTTCGACGAGCCGCTGCTTGTCCTGGTCGGCGCGCTGCACTTCTTCGAAGGCATCGGCAACTTCGCGTGGCGGCGCCACGTCCTGGATCGTCACGGCGCCGATGGAGATACCAGCCCGGTAACGGTCCATCGTCCCCTGAACGATATTGGCGACCTCGGTCTCGATCGGCTGACGATTGTCACGGAAGGCGTCCTGGGCCGGACGGCGACCAACGACTTCGCGCATGGCGCTCTCAGCGACCTGCTGCAGGGTCTCAGCCGGATTCTCGACGTTGAAGAGATAGGCCTTCGGATCGCTAACCGTGAAGAAGACGGAGAACTGGACGTTCAGGATGTTCTGGTCGCCGGAAAGCATCAGCCCGCTCGACGAAGAGGCAGACGTCGATGCCGCGCCGATGTTCTGCTGTTGCATCGTCACCTTGACGATCTCGACGGTCTCCATCGGCCACAGGTGGAAGTGCAGGCCAGGCGTGGAAATCTCTTCCTTGGGACGACCGAAACGCAATTCGACGCCGCGCTCGTCCGGCTGGACGATGTAGATGCACTGGAAGAGCCAGAACACCACAAGAATCGCCGCCGCAATGACGAGGACGCCACCGTTCAACCCGCCGGGCACAATGTTACGAAGCTGATCCTGGCCACGCCGGATGATGTCTTCGAGATCAGGCGGCCCGCCCTTGCCACCGCCGCCACCGCGCGGGCGATTGGGCCCTTGCCCCCATGGTCCCTGATTGTTACCGCCGCCACCGCCCCAAGGGCCGCCGCCGCCATTCTGATTGCTCCAGGGCATCAAAACCTCGTTATTCGTTAAACTCACGACCGCCTACTCCACGGGGGCGGCGGACGTAGGCAGTCGTGACCGTTATAGGTATCGCCGCATCTGCTTTCAACGCAGCATGAGGAACTTGGCAATATTTATTGGAAAATAGTTGGTTTTCAGCGCTTAGCGCCTGTCGTAGACCACGAATTTCGTGGGGTAGCTATCCTTGTCGCCTGCCGGCACCTCAATCGCCTCCGTCGCCCTCCAAAGCGTGGGGTCAATCGTGGGAAACGACGTGTCACCGTCAACGGATGTTTCGACATGCGTCACGCACAGTCGATCGGCGAGATCGAGCGCCTGCGTATAGATCTGCCCACCGCCGATGATGCAGATTTCGTCCTCGCCGCTCCGTTTCGCAATGTCCTCGGCAAGACCGACGGCTTCAGTCAACGACCGGGCCATGCGCACATCCGGATGGTCCATTGCAGCCGCCTGTCGGGAGATCACGACATTGGCCCGCCCCGGCAAGGGCTTTCCGATGGATTCATAGGTCTTCCGGCCCATGATGACGGGCTTACCCAGCGTTAGGGCCTTGAACCGCTTGAGATCGGTGGACAGCCGCCATGGCATGTCCCCGTCCCGCCCGATGATGCCGTTCTCGGAGACGGCAACCACGATGGTCTTGCGAATCTCTGACATCAAGCTCTCCGATCAGGCCGCGATCGGCGTGTTGACGCCGGCGTCGGCTTCGTGGCCGGGCGCACCGTCTGCGCCACTATTTTTTCTGGGTACTCGGTACACTCGATTGAGCCTTCGTTCGCAGGTGTCGGGGATCGATTCGATAGTGTCACAAAATCGTTGGCGCGGTCTAACCTTTCCTCCGGATATCCCGAGGAAGTTAGGATGGCATCGTAGCGATTGTGATCGGGGTCTCGCCATTGCTCACATCTTGGCGACCAATGTCCCAGTCATCTCGGCGGTCGGCTGTCCGGACGCGACAGCTTACCGTACCCTACATCCATCAGACGCCGGGCTCTCCTCAAACCGCGTCGAGGTCGTAGATGCGGCCCGTCAGCCATGCCGGCCAGTCGCGCTCGAAGAACGACTTGGCGCTCTCGTCGAACTTGCGGTTTGGGCGAGTAGATATCCGCATCGCATCGCCTTCCAGTCGGACGACGATCTGCTCCTCGCGATGGGCGTCGCGCTCTTTCCGGAAACGAAACTCCTCCAGCGGGCCGGCATTGGAAAGCGGAAGCAACTCTCCCGCAGCATCGCATATCGCGCGTGCGCCACGGCTCCCGCCGCCGTTTCGAATGAAATAGTCCAACGCGGCCAGCACGGCTTCAGAGGCGAGCGCCATCTGCCGCCATTGAAGTGCCCGCCCTGCCTCCGCAGCACGCTCGTAGGCAATCCCCTTGGTCCGAATTTCGGCATTGAGCCGCCGCGCCGCGCCTAAGGCAGAGGCCACGCTTTCGCCGTCGCAGATCAGGCCAGCCTTGTCGCTCATCCGCGCCTGAACTTCCGTACGGATTGCCTTTGCGGCCAGCGGACTGTCGTCCTTCAGCATCCCCAGCAGCTCGAAGACGGCGGCGCCTGCGACGACCCGCAGGTCGCTCGCGGGAGCCTTCTTCGCCCTGCCACTTGCGCTGATATGCTCGGCAACGCGTGTCCCAAAGACCTGTCCGGCATTCAGTGCTGCTCCACCCGGTCTTGTCACTCCGTGCGTACCCGCCGCCTCGCCGACCGCGTAGCAGCCCGCGAGACTGCTGCGCCCCCAGGTGTCGACCATGATGCCGCCATTCATGTGCTGGTTGTTGACGGCAAACTCCAGCGGGGCTGCAGCAATATCGACCTTGTAGCGGCGATAAAGTTCGATCGCGAGCGGGTTCATATGGCGAAGCCGATGGATCGGCAGATCCTGGGTCGCCGCCGCATTCCCAAGATAGCGCTTCACATCGTCATCGAGGCGCTCGAGATCGAAAGGCAGGTCGCCCGGCACCGGGAGCGGGTTCCGATTGAAGTCCATGAACACGCGCCGACCGGCCGCAGTTTCGCGATAGATCGCGAGATCGACGAGACTCGAGCCGAAGTCGAGCATCCTCGTGGAGTGGAACGGCCATTGGTATCCCTTGCGGAAGACGTTCGACGCCAGCTCCTGCGTGTTCCGGTAATACTCGGCGAGGAAGTGATGCTCTGTTCCCTCGGCATCGACGGAATAGATGTGCGGTATGGCCTGGACATATGTACCGGACAGGTTCCAGGGAAACCCTTCCCGGCGCGTTCCGATGCCGAACTGGCTCTCGGTAAGATTCACCAGTTGGACGCCCGCCTCGAGTGCAAGCCCAAGCGAACCGAAACAGCCGTTCGGATAGACGCTGTCGCGGTAGAGTTCACCCGGTCCGCCCGCGGCAAGGACGATCACCTCCGTAGCGTACAACGCGAAACCGAGCGGATTGGTCTCGATCCGGTCGTTTGCCCGAACGGCGAGAACGCCGACCACGCGCCGGCTTCCCTGCTCGCCTTCCGTCAGGATCTTGACGGCGGTCGTATGGTTATAGAACGGGATGTCGAGCCGGATGGCTTCGTCGGCCAGAACCTTGACCATGAGTCTGGAGGTGCGCGGACCACAGCTCGTTGCCCTTCCCACTTCGTCGTGGTCGGTTTGATAGCGGAGGGTGCCCCCGAGGGGCTCCTGCGGCAGCGGCAAGCCGAGGAACTGCAGGGACGCCATCATTCGACCCGATCCGACGGCCTCGACATAAGCCGTATCCTCGTCCATCGCACCGCCGGCCCGGATCGCCCGTGCCATAGCCTTGTAATTGTCGCCCTGATCCGCGGTGTTCGCCGTATGGAGCGTCTGCTTGTCCGATCCGGAACAGGCAGAGGTCCCGCCCCAAGCGCTCTGACTCATGATTGCGACGTCGTCGCCACGGCGATTGAGTTCCACGGCAGCCCGCAGTCCCGCTGCCCCGGATCCGACGACGACGCACCCTGCCCTGTAGACCGGCACGTCTATACCGGCGAGCCGGATGGTCTCCGAGGGTGCTGCTTCCTGCGCCAACCGGGGCATGTCGACGTCGGTCAGGGCGTCGAGGATGTGCTGCGGGACATCGATGGTCATTGGACTGGTCCTTGGGATCTTTGTGCGATCAAACGAGCGGGATGTCGACCCAGCGCCTCAGGCGCGAAGACTCCATGCATGCGTCGACGATCTGGCAAATGTGATGGCCGTTCTCGAACGTCGGCCACATGGGCGTCTTGGTGGTAATCGATTTCACCACCTCGGCGGCTTCGATGATCTTGCTCTCGTTGTAGCCGAGAGCGAAGTTCGGAAGCGGCAGAAATGCCCTGAAGGTTGAGTTCTCCGGGCCTACGTCGATTTCGCGGAATCCGCTCCGGCCGGTGCGGTCGTCGTTCGAGTAGAACCGGAGCCGGTTCACCTCGTCATAGGTGTAGGCGATGCTGCCTCTGGTTCCGTAGATTTCGTAGGTCTGCATGAACTTGCGGCCAGTGGCGACACGACTGAAGTCGACGATACCGGCTGCGCCATTCTCGAAGCGGCAAAGGAGGTTCGTGGCATCGGGATTGGTGATGTCAGCCCACGTCTCGTCGCCCTTGAGCTTGACCTGTTCGCCGTAGGCAAGCCCCTCGACAACGGGCCGCTTGGGAGTGACGATCAGGTTGTCGGCGATCAGCGAGCTGACACGGCCGACCAGAAACTCCATGAAGCTGAAGATGTGCGATCCGGTGTCGCCGACGATGCCTGTCGGAGCCAGTTTTCCGTCGGCGCGCCACATGAAGGGCGCCATCGGGTCGCCATACATGTCTACATGCTGGCAGCCCTTGAACATCTTGATCTCGCCGATCTCGCCCGCCTCGATGATCTCCTTGGCGAGGTCATGGACCGGGTTGCGCGGAAATGCATGGCCAACTCGGGTGATGACGCCCTTTTCCCTGGCGATGTCGGCAAGTTCGCGAGCCTCGGCGGCGGTGTTTGCCAACGGCTTCTCGCAGTAGACGTGCTTGCCTGCGATCAGGGCGGCCTTGGCCACCTCGTAGTGCAGGCTGTCGGGCAGGCAGATGTCGATGAGATCGACTTCCGGGTCGTTTACCACCTGCTTCCAGTCCTGCAGGATCTTGGCGCCGGGAGCTCGTCTGGCAAGATCTTCCGCAGCCTTCGGATTGGCCTCGACGATGGCGACGACGCGCGCGGTTCCCCCGGACACGCCCAGGAAATGAGGAAAGGTCTGGTAGGCCATGGTATGAACCTTGCCCATCCAGCCGGAGCCGCCCAGCACCGCTACCTTGACTTCGGCCATTACGAAAACTCCTCTGAAAGCCGGTCTATGACCGGCCACTGCTGTTTCATCTGTTCCGCGTTGTCGCGCAGGCGTGACGTGTTTTGCTGTCCTACCGGACGCCGGCCCGCGCCCTCGGGCGCGTATCGTTACGCTCGTACGAGAAGATCGCCGATGGAAGCGGTGGCAGGTCACGGATGAGGTCTGCCCCCTTTTCGCCAACCATGATGGTCGGAGCGTTGGTGTTGCAGGAGGGAATCCTTGGCATGACCGAGGAATCGCAAACGCGCAGCCCCTCGAGACCATGAACCCTGAGATCAAGGCCGACGACGGCCTCCGGACCCGTCCCCATCTTGCAGGTGCCGACGGGATGGTGGTCGGTCTTGGCATTCGCGCAGCCGTACTCGATGAGCTGCTCGTCGGTCATGACCTTCGGGCCGGGAAGGCGTTCAGCCAGAACGTAGGGCTTGAGCGCCGCCTGCTGCATGATCTCGCGAGCGATCTTCAGGCCCTCGAGCGACATCGTCTTGTCGTGCGGGTCCGACCAGTAGTTCGGATCGATCAGCGGTGCCGCTGCGGGATCGGACGAAGACAGGCGGACCGTGCCGCGCGATCTCGGGTGAAGATACGCGGAGTTGAGCGTGACGCCCGCATTCTTCAGGCGCTCGACCCCAGCCTCGATGCCGGATCCCAGGCCGAGGTGGAACTGGATGTCGGGCGAACGGGCGTCCGGGTCGGCGTACCAGAAACCGCCGGTTTCGAAGAGAGACGATGCCACCGGGCCCGTACGGAAGAGCACGTACTCCATCCCGGCCCACAGGGTGCGGTGCAACTTCGCAACGCCGTCATATGTGTGGTCTCCGGTGCATTCGGAGATGACGAAGAGATCGAGGTGATCCTGCAGGTTGCCGC
>Ga0102592_1001970_pt1 | contig 19703 bp, 18 predicted proteins | sample AraplaCol_mMF_r2_FD_76861 | JGI IMG/M metagenome (GOLD analysis project Ga0102592, IMG submission 76861) | Arabidopsis root microbial communities from North Carolina, USA - plate scrape MF_Col_mMF_r2 (SPADES assembly) (version 2) | ecosystem: Host-associated > Plants > Roots > Endosphere...
GAATGCCGCTTTTCCGGGTCTCTTATTGCAACTGCTTTACCCGGATAGTGCTGCTGTCCCCGCAGATAAAGACCGTCGCGCTATAGCGGCACAGCAATTGCGGCCAGATCAATACAGTCCGAACCTTCCGAATAAAAGAATGGCATCGCCGGTAACAGACCTGGCGCCTTTATTATGGGCCGCTGTTTTTATATTGTTCCTGGCAGAGCGCATATGGGTATTCATTGCAAAAAGAATAAGCACCAATGGCTGAACAGCAGGCAGAACATATGATCCATGCGCTGCGGCACAAATGGCGGGTAAGTGCCTTGCTGGTGCACATCATGACAGCTATGGGACTTACTGCCGTCGCCACTGTGCTGGTATGCAAGGTGCACGACAGCTCCCTGTGGTGTGCTGTTCCCGTGGGCATCACCAGCCTGCTCTTATTGTTGCTGCCCTCCCGTGCCTGGCGCATCGATGATGCCGACGTGGTACGTTATTTCAATACCCACTATCCGGAACTGGAAGACAGCTGTGCGCTGTTGCTGAAACCTCCGCACACATTGGGCATGCTGGAACAGCTGCAGGTCAGAAAAATAGAACAGGTGCTGCAGCGCATCCCTCCTCCACATCCCTACAAAAAACAATTACGTATAGCCGCAACGTTTTTAACAGGCGCTTTGCTCATAAGTGCGGCGTTATATATATGGTGGCATCCCATCACCCTGCATGAGCAAAAAACAAATGAACGCCCTCGCCCCACCGGCAGCCTCAATCCGGCAATGCCGGAGATCGCTGCAGTGAAGATCACTATCACTCCGCCATCCTATACCGCTAAGAAGCAGCGCCAGCAACAGCAGCTTGATCTTGAAGTGGAAGAAGACGCGCGCATACAATGGGAGATCCGTACCAGCAAACAGCTTCCTTCCCTGCAATTGATCCTGAACGATACCGGACGCCTGAACCTAAAAGCACAAAACAAAGAAGGCACTTTGTGGAAAGGCGGCATGAGCGCCAGTCACTCCGGCTTTTATCAGCTAAAGCTCGCAGATAAATTATCCGGCCTTTATAAACTTGCATTGATCAAAGATCTGCCTCCTGTTATCACCGTACAGGCGCCTGCTTCCTATACCGTCATCGATTATGGTATGCCGCAAACGGTTACCATGCAGGTTTCGCTCACGGATGATTACGGCATCAGTACTGCCGGTGTCCAGGCTACGGTGGCCAGTGGCAGCGGCGAAGCCGTAAAGTTCAAAGAACAGGCCCTGCCCTTCGACGCTGTATTCACTGGTAGCCGCAAACAATACACACTGCAGAGAACGATCAACCTGAAAGCCCTGGACATGCAGCCTGGTACCGAATTATACCTTTATATCCAGGCGGAAGATAATCATCAGCAATTCAGCCGTTCCGGTATGTACATGGTAGTACTGCCGGATACAGCACAGTTGATGAGCCTCGAAGGTCTGGCCAACAGCGTGAATGTAAAACCGGAATATTTCAGAAGCCAGCGGCAGATCATCATTGAAACAGAACAGCTGATCCGCGATAAAGACACTCTGGCAGAGAAAACCTTTCGGCAGCGCAGTAACGACCTGGGTATTGACCAGCGCCTGTTACGCTTACGCTACGGCCGTTTCCTGGGAGAGGAGACAGAAACCAGCCTGGGTGAAGAAAGAGTCGGCGAAGAAGACCATGATGATCATGATCACGCAAAAGAAGATGACGCTGTCAACGCGAAAGACTTTAACAACGGACAAAAAATAATAGACCAGTTCTCTCACAAGCACGATATCGCAGAAGACGCCTCCTTCTTTGATCCCGTTACCAAACAACAGCTCAAAGCCACGCTGGCCGAAATGTGGAATGCAGAACTGCGCCTGCGTACATTTAAACCACAGGAGGCGCTGCCTTATGAATATAAAGCCCTGCGCCTGCTGAAAGACCTGCAGCAAAAATCAAGAGCCTACGTAGGCAAGACCAGTGTAAAAACTACTCCCCTGAAACCGGAGAAACGTTTGACAGGGGAATTGGATAAGATCATCGTCCCCATATTGCAGCGTGACTATACACAGGCTGCATCTGCTGAACGGCTACCACAGGCCCTGGCTATACTGGAACTGTTGAAAAGCGGTGCGCCGGTATCAGACCCGGGTACTATCAATATTTTACGGGAGGCGGCGCGGCAGATGAGCGCACAGGCCACGGCATCGCCTGCACGGTACCTGTCTTCCCTGCAGGCAATGCGTGGAGTATTGGATGCATTGGAACACCGCATCCCTGTTAATCCCGCTGCAGTAACAGCCGCCGCACAGGCAGTTTATGATATGGTACCGGAACCGGCCCGTTTGCCCCAGGCAGTACGCATTGCGGCTGGCGCTGACTTATCTCAACAGTACTTTAAAAACCTTAACCGGCAGTAATAACAATGATGCACTGGAATTACATAGTCACAGTAGCTGCCGCCTTATTGCTGGCCTTCCTGGTTTGGAAGGAGATCAAACGTCCCAACAGGGCGAGACTGTTTTGGCGTTTACTGGCGTCCCTGCTGGCAGTTGTTAGCCTTATATACCTGTTACTGCCTTTCCCCTTTCATAAAAAGCAAGAAGCTGTGAAGGATGAAAAAGCAGCTGCACAAACAGATACCTTGCCCGCCGGTATCCAATCTGTTTACTGGCAACGGCAGATCAACGCTGGCGCCGATCTTCATCTGCAGGGCCATTATAAAAATAGCGCCACAACACCGGTAAAGCTCCTGTTGAGTGGCTTTAACGAGCACCTGGATTCCATGACCATCCCTCCGCTGGCAGAACGTTCCTTTGAATTAAGCACCCGTCCCCGGCACATCGGCCGGGCTTTATATGCGCTTCTTGCATTGTCAGAAGATACACTGCTAAAAGAACCGGTCCCTGTAGAAGTATTACCCCTGCGTCCGTTGAAAGTACTCATACTGGCAGCTTCCCCTGATTTTGAGAATAAGTTCCTCGCCAACTGGCTTTCAGAACATGATCATGTAGTGGCCATGCGTACCGCTATCAGCCGCAGTAAATACAGTTATACTTTCCTGGATACCGCCCGCTTCCCCTTAGAAAGAATCACGCCTGACCGGCTCAAGGCATTTGATCTCCTGGTAAGTGATGCCGGCGCTCTCTCTGCATTGGGAAGGGATGAACTGGTTGCAATCAGATCACAGGTGGAGGAAAAAGGAATGGGTCTCATCATCAGGGCAGACAGCAGCCTTGCGCCGCAACATTTTTACCAGCAGCCGTTTACCCTAACGGCTGCCGCTGATAAGAATGAGCGCCCGCTGTTATTGCACAGCATTGGTGCAGATACACCCCGTACATTGCTAACTGCTCCTGCCGCCTGGCTGCGTGCTGTACCCGGTCTGCAACCGCTCGTATGGGACCCGCAGCAGCACATCCTGGCGGGTAGCAGCCTGTACGGCGAAGGCCGCCTGGTGTTGACTACATTGAGTAATACCTATGTGTGGATCCTGTCTGGCCAAACAGGCGCCTATCAATCGCTATGGTCTTTACTCTTACAACAGGCGGCCCGGCAACGACCCACGCAGGACAACTGGCGTACAGGCCTCAGTTTTCCAAAGGCAAACAAACCCATACCGCTGCAACTGGAAACCTTGCGGCCTTTACCTACAGCAGCCGTGAATGACGCCCCCTTAAGCCTTTCGCAGGATGGTACATGGCCATTCCGCTGGCAAGGTGTTTACTGGCCGGCGCAACGGGGCTGGCAGGTAGCCGTCTCATCACAGGGAGACAGCAGCTGGTACTACGCCTTTGGAGAGAAAGACTGGCGGTATCTGTCTGCCCGGGAAGAGATCTCGGGGCGCAATATGATTGCAGCGCAAACCGGGAACGCCGGCCGGACGCCGCTTATCTGGTGCATGATCCTGTTTATGTTATCGGTAGTTTTTTTATGGGCGGAAGAAAAATTAGTCTAACGGTACTATAAAATTCTGAGAATTATATAATTTTCCTAACAACAACCATTATTTGGAGTTAACAGAAAACCTGGATATCTAAACCGCTTTTTTCACTTCATATTTAAACCTAAGGAGGGTCTTCGCATTGAACAGAAAAGATTTTCTACAGCTTTCGGCTATGAGCTTTGGCGCATTGATGGTGCCGAAGTCGCTGTTTGCCGGTAACGACATTGATCCTGCCCATGCATTGGTGGGAGGGATGGACGTAGCCATGAAGAAACAGCTGGCCGACCTCGCACTGAATGCTGCCCGCGCTAAAGGCGCTACCTATGCGGATGTACGCATAGGCCGTTATCTCAACCAGTTTATCCTTACCCGCGAAAAAAGGGTGCAGTCAATTTCCAATACCGAATCATTCGGTGTCGGCATCCGCGTTATTGCCAACGGCAGCTGGGGCTTTGCCGCGTCCAATAACGTTACCAGGGAGGGGATCATCAAAACGGCGGAACGGGCAGTGGCTGTTGCCAAAGCCAATGCAAAGATCATGACAGAGCCCGTGCAGCTGGCTCCGCAAAAAGGTTATGGCGATGTAAACTGGAAAACGCCTATCCAGCAAAATGCTTTTTCCGTTCCCGTAAAAGATAAAGTAGACCTCCTCCTGCAGGTGAACGATATTGCTATGCTGGGCGGCGCTAACTTCGTGAACTCCGCTATCATGGGCGTGAACGAACAGAAGTTCTTCGCCTCCACCGATGGCTCTTATATCGATCAGGATATTCACCGCCTCTATCCTTTCTTTGTAGTGACCAAAATAGACAAGGCCAGCGGTAAATTCGAAACCAGGCGTTCACTCAGTTCTCCGGTAGGTATGGGCTTTGAATACCTGACGCCTACGGCAGACAATAAAGTAGCTGGTGTGGTAACCCGCTACAAGAACCGCTATGATATACTGGAAGATGTGAAGAATGCTACCGCAGATGTAACGCAGAAGATAAAAGCGAAATCCGTAGAGCCGGGTAAATACGACCTGGTGCTGGACCCTTCCCACCTCTGGCTCACCATTCACGAATCGGTGGCCCACCCCACAGAACTGGATCGCGTGCTGGGCTATGAAGCCAATTATGCAGGCACCAGCTTCCTTACGCTTGACAAATGGCGCTCCGGTAATTTCCAGTTTGGCAGCAAGCTGGTAAATATAGTAGCAGACAAATTACAGCCCGGGTCTTTAGGCGCCGTAGGTTATGACGACGAAGGCGTGAAATGCAAGGAATGGGATATCATCAAAGACGGTGTACTGGTGAACTACCAGGCCATCCGCGACCAGGCGCATATTATCGGGCTGAAAGAATCTCAGGGCTGCTGTTACGCGCAAAGCTGGGAAGACGTACAGTTCCAGCGTATGCCCAACATCTCCCTGAAACCTGGTAAAGATCCGCTCAGCGTAGATGATATGATTAAGAATGTGGAAAAAGGTATTTACATCGTGGGCGACGGCTCCTTCTCTATCGATCAGCAGCGCTACAACTTCCAGTTCGGCGGACAACTGTTCTACGAAATTAAGAACGGCAAGATTGCCGGCATGCTGAAAGATGTAGCCTACCAGGCCAATACCCGCGAGTTCTGGAATTCCTGCACCGCCATTGCCGATAAAAGCGATTACCGTTTAGGCGGCGCGTTTAACGATGGTAAGGGCCAGCCCGGACAGTCAAACGCTGTTTCGCATGGCAGCTCCACTACCCGCTTCAATGGTGTAAACGTTATTAACACAGCAAGAAAAATCTGATTAACCTTACTATGGCTATACTAAAGAAAGAAGAAGCACAGGTACTGCTCAAAAAAGTACTGGGCTTTTCCAAAGCCGATGAATGCGCAGTGCGCCTGGGCGGCCGGGAAGGCGGCAATATCCGCTATGCCCGCAATGCAGTGTCTACAGCCGGTGATATGAGCACGCTGGAACTGACTGTACTTTCCACCTTCGGAAAAAGGACCGGCACCACCACCATCAATGAGTTCGATGATGCCTCCCTGGAAAAAGCCGTACGCCGCTCAGAAGAGCTGGCACAGCTGGCTCCGGAAGATCCGGAATATATGCCGCTGCTGGGACCTCAAACCTACCGGGAGAGCGTTACCTACGTGCCTGCAACAGCAGCCATCACGCCCGATACCCGCGCAGAGGCAGTGGCCAGAAGCATCCAGGTGTCTAAAGAAGAGAAGCTGGAAGCAGCAGGTTTCCTGGAGAACAGCACCACCTTTGATGCGATCATGAACTCAAAAGGACTGTTCGCTTATAACACCGATACAGATGTTATTTTCAGCATCACTACCCGTAACCAGGCCGGTACAGGCTCCGGTTATGCTGCCCGCGGATTCAATGACATCACAAAGCTGGATACTTATACCGCCACCAAAATAGCCGCCTCCAAAGCCAATGGCTCTGCAGATGCAAAAGCGATTGAGCCGGGAAAATATACTGTGATACTGGAACCCGTGGCAGCTGCTTACATGATGGAGAATATGTTTCGCGCGCTGGATGCCCGCAGTGCAGACGAAGGCCGCAGCTTTATGAGCAAACCCGGTGGTGGCAACCGCCTGGGCGAACAGCTCATGGATGAAAAAGTGACCATCTACTCTGATCCCTTCCATCCGGAACTGCCCGTGTCCACCTGGAATAACGACGGCGCTCCCCTGGAGAAAATGAGCTGGATTGAGAAAGGTAAGGTAAAGAACCTGGCCTACTCCCGTTTCTGGGCGCAGAAAAAAGCCGTAAAATATGTGCCCGGCCCCAGCAATATCATTATGGAAGGTGGCAACGCCTCACTGGAAGAGCTGATCGCAAGCACAGAACGCGGCATCCTCGTATCGCGCCTCTGGTACATCCGCATGGTAGATCCGCAGACATTATTGCTCACCGGCCTTACCCGCGACGGAACTTTTTACATCGAGAACGGTGTGATCAAACACCCGATCAAGAATTTCAGGTTCAACGAAAGCCCCGTGATCATGCTGAATAACGTAGAAGCATTGGGCAAACCGGAAAGGACCATCAGCGTGGAATCTTACCGTAGTTACCTGATCCCGCCCATGAAGCTGAGGGATTTCACTTTTACCTCACTGTCAGACGCGGTATAAACGAGCTAATCAAACACCATCACGAGCCCGCAGCCAGTAAAAAAGCTGTGGGCTTTTATATTTACTTTTGCTTATGCCAGAGAAACACCACAGCATCGCCGTTATTTTCGAAGTATTGCCTGCACCGGGGAGAAAGCAGGAGTACCTGGATATCGCCGCCTCCTTAAGGCCGGAGCTGGAGAAGATAGACGGGTTCATATCTATCGAAAGGTTCCAGAGCATTTATAATCCTGATAAGATCCTCTCACTGTCCTTCTGGAGGGATGAAGCCGCTATCCGGCAATGGAGGAACCTGGAACTGCACAGGGAAGCGCAAACGAAAGGCCGCGCCGGTATATTCCAGGACTATCATCTGCGCATTGCAGGCGTAATAAGGGACTACGGCATGTTTGACCGTGATGAAGCGCCTGCAGACAGTCGCAACTTTCATTATTAAGGAGTTTCATATTTACCGGTTTCTTCAAGAATAAATGCGGCCCTGTCTGCTATCGGCATTTTAGGCACCTCTACCAGCACATAGTCATATTTTTTATAAACGTTTTTCAGCACTTCATAAGTAGCCACAGCAGTTTCAAAACTCTGCTTCCGCTCGGCATCGGTTTGATAGATCTCTTCCCATGGCGGAAACAGAAACACCTGCTGATTGTAACGCAACTGTTGTGTAGCACTTTTCAGTTCCTCATCCACCGGTAAATTATTCACTTCCGCATGGCAGATCACATCCGGCAGGCCGCGGTCAAAAAAAACGGCGCCCGTACTGGCAGGCGGGGCCATATCAAATACTGCAATAGTCTGTTCCTGCATCAGCTGCATATATAGCTGCATGTCTTTCCATGGAACGCCAGGCCCATCGCTGGCTACCTGCTGCCGTATGATCTGCCGCGCTACCTCCGGAATGCAGAGATAGCCCTTTTGTTCCAGTACTTCTATCACGGCGGTTTTTCCTGCACCGGGCCCACCCGTAAATACAAAGCAATGCGCTTTGTACAATGGTTTTGTCATTGTCATTATCGCTTATGTTAAAATGAAAAAAGAAAGTGAAGGTTTACCAGGGGTGTTACAAATATAAACATTACCGGCAAATGGAAGATGGGTTTGAGGTTTTAACATCCAGCGAACCTCAAACCTCAACTTTGTTTATTGTCTGATCACTTTAAGGCTTCGCTCCCCCGCTCACGCGACGAACCTTCACAATATAGATACCCGGCGGCAGTTGAGCTCCTGCAGTAACAGCCCCGGTGGCTTGCCATTCGATAGGGTTTCGAAAGGCGTGGGTTACAGCTTTTTCAGCAGTGCATCGATCAGCGGCAGCTGCCCTTCCAGTATTTTCTGCCGGGCTTCCGGGATGTCAAACCAGCCGCATTTATCCACTTCCGGGAAACTGGCTTTTTTACCGGAGCGGGGCGGCCACTCCATCTCAAAAGTATTGCTGCGGACTTTCGCCTGGTCTATATAGCCTTCCCTGGCCCAGGCGTATACGGTTTTGCCGCCCTTTTGTTTAATGGGGTCCAGGGCAATAAAGGCTTGTTTGCTGGCTTCCAGGGCAATACCGGTCTCTTCCTCCCATTCCCGCAGCGCGGCTGCCAGGGGATCTTCACCGGTATCGTATTCGCCTTTGGGAATTGACCAGGCGCCGGCATCCTTCTTTGCCCAGAATGGCCCTCCGGGGTGAACCAGGAATACCTGCAGCGCATGGCCGCGGTAACGGTATAACAATATGCCGGCGCTCATCTTACCCATGTGTGAAATTATACAAGCGCCGGGCCAACCCCGTAGAGAGTAATACTCAATGAGATAAATTTGTACACTTACATCTAAAAATTCTTTTATCTAACATACGTTAAAACAACTATCCGCTGTAACGCTGAGCCCTCTTGTATTACCTGCCTTTTAACTTTTAAGGGCATACTTTTGTCATGCCCTTTATCCGGCATGAATCTTTTATTTCCCGCGGAAAAATTGTATCTATGTTCTGATTTGCCGACTAATTGGAGTTTTTCATCGATTTACGGCATTAACCTTATGCAAGACTAGACCGTGGACCAGATTGCCGCTATAAGATCAGGTACGATAACTGCTTTTGAGGAAGTGTATTACGCGTTTCATGAGAAACTGTATTTCTATTTCCTGAAGCGAACCACCGATGCCGATGTGGCAACAGAACTGGTACAGCTTACCTTCATCAAACTCTGGCGCTACCGCAGCCACCTGAACGAAGAACTGCCGCTTTCCCAACAGATCTTCCGCATTGCCAGGACTACCCTGATAGACGTATTGCGCCGTAAAGCCCAGCACCGCTCCATTCCCGTAGCAACCGACCAGCTACCAGAACTACCGGATACCTCTCACGTAGCCCAGGAACGTGAAACGAGAGACATCATGCACCGGGCCATAGAGCACCTCTCCCCCGAAAGGAAAAAGATCATCCAGTACCGCATCAACGGCTTTTCCAACCGCGAAATAGCCGCCCACCTCTCCATTTCCCTGAAAACTGTCGAGAACCAGGTAAACCGCGCCATCAAGCAGCTCAAGGAATCCATCGCCCTCCTCCTGATTATTGTCAACATCCTGTAATAACCTCATTTTCACTGGCTTCCAACTGCACACTGCCAACTGTCAACTTTTTTTTCTCCCCCGTGGGTGTACCCTCCTTTTCCAGCGTAGTATATCATAAACTGGGTCATATTTTTGCCAGATGAAGATTACCCGTGCATTAATAGAGAAATTTTTTCAGAACCAATGTACTGCAGAAGAAGCATCGGCAGTGGGGAAATATCTGGAACAACACCCGGAAGAACTGGAAGCATGGCTGCCGGAACAGGAATTTGAAGCGTACGAGCCGGAGGGCCGCCTTCACCCTGAGCACAGCGCCACCATGCTGAACGAAGTACACCGGGAGTCAAAAATATTACGCATCCGCCGCTATAGCGCCTGGGCAGCAGCCATTGCCCTTTTGCTCACAGCCGGCGGCTATTGGTGGCAGCAACAGCAGGTAAAAGACCTGCAACCAGTGTTAGCCAGCCGCCAACAGGAAATATCTCAGGATACTGTAGTAAGCAATACCGGTACCGCCATACGGCACATTACACTGCCCGATGGCTCCGACGTCGCATTGGAGCAATATAGCTCCCTGCGATGGACGCCCGGGTTCACCCGGACGCAACGCGCGCTCACCCTGGTGGGTGCAGCCACTTTTAATGTCGCACAGGACGAGGGACGACCATTTATTGTATATTCTGAAAATGTAGCAACCACCGTACTCGGAACAGCCTTCAGGGTCAGCGCCTATAAAGGCGATGCAGCCGTGAAAGTAAGATTGCTGGCCGGTAAGGTAATGGTAAAAACAACAGGAGCTCAAGCCGAAAAAGGCATTGTCTATTTAACACCCGGCCAGGAATGCGCCTTCAACAAAGGAGAAAGCTCTCTCACCGTTTACCGGTACGAGCCCATCCCGGGAAGCGTAAAGCCGGAACCATTAAAAGGCAACATTGCAGAGAACGGCGAAGAGCTCCTGTTTACCAATGTACCATTGCCTGAGGTGCTCAAAAAGTTTGAAACTGTTTACAACGTCAACATCAGCTATTCCACACAGCAGTTAAAGAAGTACTACTTCACAGGAACCATCAGCAGGAAAGATGCCGTACACGGTATACTCAAAACCATTGCTGAACTGAACCGCCTGCAGCTCTCCCAGGATAGCACCGGATACCATATTTCGAGATAACAGAGATGACAATGATCAACTGGCTGATTTACGCCGCTGCCACCCTGCTCCCGGCAGATACTTCCGCACAACGCATTATACTCGCTGAACAATCACAACACCGTATAGCCATTGCAGATGTATCCACTCAACAGATCGTATGGGAGTGGAAACCCGCGCTTTCCAATGTAAAACAAGAGCATGTAAAGTGGTTCAATAACCCCAGCGAAGCCAAAGTGGTATACGACGGAAAATATGTGCTCACCTGCGCTTCAGGCGGTGGTGTGGCATTGGTGCGCATTGCAGATAAGAAGACAGTTTTCTACGCCTATGCCGGGGGCAATACCCACTCTGCAGAACTATTGCCCGATGGCAATATTGTAACGGCATCCAGCACGGATAATTACCTTATGCTGTTCAGCGTGGACACACTCCGCGCTCCCGAACAGGTGTACAGCAAAAAGATCACGATCGCTTTCGGGCATAATGTAGTGTGGGACAAACAACGGCAGTTACTTTGGTCTGCTGCCATGTCTGAGCTGAAAGCATTCCACTATAACTTCAACAAAACGCAGCCTGATCTCTCACTGGATACGGCCATCGCATTGCCCGGCACAGAAGCGCATGACCTCTTCCCTGTTTATGGAGAGGATGCATTGTGGCTGACTAATACCACGCACGTATACCAGTATAAACTGTCCCGCCATCAGCTGGAACAGTTCAATACGCCTTACCAGGAACATATTAAAAGCATTACAAACGGTCCTGCCGTACTGCCCGTGATCATTATAAAACCCAAGACCTCCTGGTGGACGGATGAAGTCATCGATATTACAGGAAAGCGCATCTTCTTCAAAGAAGGATTGAAGATCTACAAAGCGCGCTGGGTACTGCCCAATTCATTCAGCTACGGCCTATAAAGAAAGAAGAATGAATGACCGGTAACATACATCACCAGCTATTCATTCTTCATATCGGTTAAAGAATTATACCAGCCTCAACCGGCATACTCAATCTACAGGCGCCCTGCCGCGAATAACACTCAGTAATATAGCTATAATAGCTAATACCAGCAATGCATGTATAAGGCCACCGGCAGAATATACAAAAAAGCCTAATACCCATCCTATAATCAGAATAACGGCTATCAGATACAGTATGCTTCTCATATACTACGTGTTTTGGTTACCAGATATAGTTAAAATTCTGTGCCAATACCGAAACCTCTTATAACTAATAATATAGCATTGAAAAAAAAGCCTTTTTTGTTCATTGTATTGTGGAACGGATTCCACCATGCGTGCAAAAAATAGGTCATAATCAGCCTGTAAAAACCCATCGGAAAGAGCCTCCCGGACGGGGTTTCCAAATGGTAGCATTTTTGGAAATATAATTTAGAAAAAAGTAAGCAATGGCCTTCCCGAAAGTAATGCCCCTCGGCGAGAGTGAAATAATACAGCAAAGATTAGGTATAGCCATATTAGGACTGGGAACATTTAGTACAGAGCGGATCATACCCGCCGTACATCAGTCCAGCTACTGTGGACTGGCTGCGGTGATCTGTGGTGATGATCACGATAAAAAAGAGGTGGCAGGCCAGTATGATATCGATGAAAAGCAGGTATTCTACTATGATGAAATGGACACTATTTCCGAAGACAGCGGAATACGACTGGTATACATAGCAGTACCCAATGCTTTGCATCACAAGTACGCGTTGAAAGCTGCCGCAGCTGGTAAACATATATTGTGCGAAATGCCCCTCGGCATTTCTGTAAAAGAATGCGGCGAAATCGTGGCCGCCGCCAAGAAACATAAAGTGAAGCTGTATAACAGCTATCATCTGCAGTTCAGTCCCTGGCACCAGGAAATGGAGAGACTGGGTACATGCGGCGTAATGGGAAAAGTGAAGCAGATGAAAGCCCGTTACAGCCGCCGCCTGGATGCTGGTAACGACGATTGGAGATTGAAGAAAGAGATGGCCGGGGGCGGCGCCCTGCTGGATCTGGGCCTGTGGCTGGTACAGGCGTGCCGTCATATAAGCGGTGAGGAACCTGTATACGTAAAGGCATACAAAGAAAACAAACGATCCGGTGCAGACCGCGAAATGGAAGATGCGGTGCACTGGGAAATGGGTTTCCCCTCAGGGGCTATAGCAGACTGCAGCTGCAGTTACGGGGATGAACAAAACCTTATTGAAGTAGAAGCGGAAAAGGGGACCTTCTCTCTTAACCCGGCCTTTGACCTACAGAAGATCCGCGGCCAGGTGAATAAGGAAGAAATGAAGTTTCCTGAAGTAATGCCTGAAGAAGTGTTATTAGACCATGTAGCCTATAGCATTATATACAACGAGCCCTCGCCTGTTAACGGCGCAGAAGGGCTCAAAGATATGCGTGTGATAGCAGCGATCTATCGCAGCATAGACTCCGGTAAGGAGGAACGCCTATTGTAATAACCATATTTACAAACATCAAAACAATGAACCATGCAACAGAATGAAAAATTAGTGGAGCTGTTAAGCGACCTCGTAAAGATCAATAATGATCGTGTGGAAGGATATGAAAAAGCAATAGCACAAACCGATGACGCAGACCTGAAAGCTCTATTCCAACGCATGATAGATGAAAGCCATACTTATGAGAGTCAGTTGAATGAAGAGCGGGTTAAACTGGGTGGCGATATCGAAACCGGTACCACCGTTTCGGGCAAGATCTATCGTGCATGGATGGATGTAAAGGCCACCTTCACCGGCGATAGCCGCCATGCAATCCTGGCCAGCTGTGAATATGGGGAAGATGCTGCCCAGCGGGCCTACGATGAAGCCCTCCGTACAGACACCCCGATGCCGTACAGCCTGAGGGAATTGATCGCTAATCAGAAAGGAGCGCTCAGACGCTCACACGATACCATTAAAACTTATCGGGATATGGAGAAAGTAAGCTGACGTGACTATTTATGCTGTGCAGACAGCGGTGAGCCTGTTCATTTTGTTCATTTGGCTTTGTTAATAGGTTGTTCATTATGAGCGGCTTAAATTTGGACAGTATGATGGCTGCTACTTATGTTTATAAGTAAGCTCCCGTTAAGTTTTAATGATTAATGGATTTAGGTTTTCACGGTGCCTTCCTCCTTATGGGTGGAAGGCACTTTAATTTTAACTGATCGCCCTGTCCCAGTCCTTCCACACCGGCTCATACCCTTGTTGCTTCAGCATACTGGCAATCGCATGGGCGCTTCGCTCATCCGATATTTCAAACTGCTCGAGTGATTGCAGGTCGCTGGCATACCCGCCGGGGTTGGTTTTAGAACCCGCGCTCATGGTGGTAATGCCCAGTTTGATTACATGGTCCCTGAAATGCTCAGATTCCCTGGTAGAAAGACTAAGCTCTACATCAGGGTCCAGCAGGCGGTAGGCGCAGATTAGCTGCACCAGCTCGCGGTCTTTCATCTCTACCTTGGGAGGCAGGCCGCCTGAACATGGACGCAGCCTTGGAAAGGAAATGCTGTAACGTGTTTGCCAGTAGGTCTTTTCCAGGTATTGCAGATGCAGGGCGGTAAAGAAACTGTCTGTTCTCCAGTCTTCCAGCCCTATCAGCACGCCCAAGCCTATTTTATGGATACCAGCCCGGCCCAGGCGGTCCGGTGTTTCCAGCCGGTAGTCAAAATTGGATTTACGGCCCCTGGGATGATGCAGTTTATAGTCCGCCCGGTGATAAGTTTCCTGGTATACCAATACGCTTTGCAGCCCCATTGGTATCAGCGCTGCATATTCCGTTTCGTCCATTGGTTGCACTTCCATGCTGATATGGGAGAAGTGCGGGCGCACCAGCTGCAGCGCTTCTTTAAAGTAATCCAATCCTACTGTTTGCCAGGCTTCGCCCGTTACCAGCAGCACATGTTCATAGCCCATGGCCTTGATGGCTTTTACCTCCTGCAGGATCTCCGCTTCGTTCAGCGTTTTGCGGTGTATCTTGTTATCCAGGCTAAAGCCGCAGTAGGTGCAGATGTTCTGGCACTCATTGGAAAGATATAGCGGAATGTACAGCTGCATCGTGTTGCCAAAACGCTGCAGCGTCAGGCGGTGACTGAGCTGCGCCATTTGCTCAAGATAAGGTTGCGCAGCAGGAGACAACAACGCCTTGAAATCTTCCAGGCTTCGCCTGGAGGCCGCCAGCGCCCGTTCCACATCCGCCGCCGTTTTACTGTATATATCCGCTTTCACGGTATCCCAGTCGTATTGATCAAATATCTCTTTAAAGCTTGTTTGCATGTTGAACTTGATTAAAGTATGACCACTTGTCCCATCATTCTCCATCCAGGAAAGCTAGCAACGGACTACTTGCTACCGCCTCACTTTTTATCCCGGGTAATCCCGCTTCATAGGCCATCCTCCCCGCTATTACCGCCTCTTTAAACGCCAACGCCATCTGCACAGGATCTTGCGCTACCGCTATTGCCGTATTCACCAGCACCGCATCCGCTCCCATTTCCAGCGCCCTGGCAGCATCAGAAGGCCTTCCTATCCCTGCATCTATCACCACCGGCACCCTGCTCTGCTCAATAATGATCTCCAGGAAATCAAAGGTCCTAAGGCCTTTATTACTCCCTATAGGCGCGCCCAGCGGCATCACCGCAGCAGTACCAACATCTTCCAGCCTTTTGCATAATACCGGATCTGCATGCACATAAGGCAACACTATAAACCCCAGTTTTACCAATGCTTCCGCTGCCTCCAGTGTCTCTATCGGATCCGGCAGCAGGTAGCGTGGATCAGGATGTATCTCCAGCTTCACCCAATTGGTTTCCAGCGCCTCGCGTGCTAATTGTGCTGCATAGACCGCTTCTTTTGCAGTGCGTACACCAGAGGTATTAGGCAGCAGCTGCAGCTGCGGATGTGCAAGGTGCTGCAGCATATCATCTGCCTGGTTATGCATATCCACCCGTTTAAGGGCTACCGTTACCAGCTCAGAGCCGGAAGCCAGCAATGCCTGTTCCATCACGGCTGCAGAGGAGAATTTGCCTGTGCCGGTGAACAGGCGGGATTGAAAAGTATGTCCGGCTATCTCTAACTGTTTCATGTTGTCAGGATTGATAGTTTAACGGGTTCAAACTTTCATAAATACGGCGCACCACTTGCTGCCTGTTCACAGCTGATGTTATCAGGCCGCTCACGGCCACACCATGCACACCTGCCGCCTGCAAGGCTGGTATGTCTTCCAGCAAAATGCCGCCGATGGCTACCACCGGTATCGTTATACCTTGCTCTTTCAGCTGCTGTACGATATGAGCAATACCTTCCAGCCCCAGTATCGCACTAAGCTTCTCTTTAGTTGTGGTAAAGCGGTAAGGGCCCAGGCCTACGTAATCGGCTTGATCCTTTACATGCTGCAGTATATCAGCCAGCGTGTTGGAAGTGCCGCCTATAATAAATCCCGGACCGGTAATGGCCCTTGCCGCAGCCACTGTCATATCATTTTTGCCTACATGCACGCCATGCGCTTCCACCGCTTTGGCAATCTGCGGGTAGTCATTAATGATAAGCTTTGCCTGATAGCTGTCACAGATCTTTTTCGCTGCCAGTGCCGCCGGCATGATGGCTTCAGGAGTAGTGTGCTTGATGCGCAGCTGTATCCAGTTGCAGCCCGCATCGCAGGCGGCTTTGATATTATCTGTATGGTCTGCGCTGTTTGTTTGTTGTGATATGTAATGTAAGTTGCTGATCATAATAAATGGTATCCTAATAGTGATGAATGACTGCCCAGAAAATTTTCCGTATACGCTTTACCGTTAACACAAGCATCCGGCAGGGAATATCCCAGGGCCAGCTGCGCCGTGATGGCGGCAGAGAGTACACAGCCTGAGCCGTGTTTGGCAGATACGAACTGATCGCCGGGCAAAAGGTCTGATTCGCCATCAGTCCAATAGAGCGTGTCCCAGCCCTTGCGATCGGGTCGGTGCCCGCCTTTAAGCAGTACGGCGCAATGCCTGCTGAGCGCCCGGGCAGCGGCTTGTCCGTCTGCATCGGGCGGCAGCTTGTTCAGCGCCAGTACTTCGTTATAGTTGGGCGTGAGCAGGTAGAGATAAGGCAGTACGGCCTTCCAGGCGATAGCCTGCCCATCCTCGTGAAAGCTGAATCCTGCAGATGCTTTCAGCACGGGATCCAGCACAATGCGGATGCCCGGCCTTAGCGTGTGCAGGGCCTCCAGCACTTCCAGCAGGGTAGGCACATCGGCCACAATACCTATTTTGCAATAGGCCGGCATGAACTTTTTGAGCAGCGGCTCTGCCTGTGCAATGATGCGTGCAGCCGGCAGCCAGTCCACCGAAAGGAATTGCTGGTCTGTCTGTACGGTAAGGGCCGTACAAACGCCTAGTCCGTAAGTGCGCTGAGCCTCAAAGGTCTTGATGTCTGCCAGCAGCCCGGCGCCCCCGCTGGGGTCCAGTCCTGCCAGGCTCATTACGTATGGGCGGTCCCGTTCCATTCCTTTTTAATTTCGGTGAAGTGTTGTACTGCTTTATCAGGTTCCTGCCAAAGGGCGCCCAGGAGGGCGATACCGTCAAATCCCATTTGCTGTGCCAGTCCTGCATTGCTTTGATCCACACCGCCCAGGGCCAGCACACGGGCGTTGCCAGCACGGATGTCACGTTGTAAACGGAAATCTGTTTCCACTTGCCCCTTGTATCCTGGTTTGGAAATGCTGTCAAACACAGGACTTAACAGTAACAGATCCCAATGAGCCCTCATCACAGGCAGGTCCTTCGTGTGATGTATGCCTGTACTGAGTAAACATCCTTCACTGCGCAAGGCTTCCAGCCATTGCGGCGGCGTGCTGTTGCGCAGATTTTCGCTGAAGTGAGCGCCCAGTAAACCATACCGTTGTTGCAGCTGACAATACTGCGCGATCAGTATGTGCGGATAAACAGCAGGATCGGTCTGCTCCAGCAGGTTGACATAATCATCTTCCGTCCAGCCGGGTTTACGCAACAGAATGGCGTCTGCTCCTGCGGAGAGCAGTTCCTTCCAGCATTCCGTTTCTCCCGGAAGATGATCTGCGGGTGTAATTACAACTAGCATGGCAATTACAAATAGATCTCTCCTCCCTGTACCTTAAATGCTTCGGCTTGTGCTTCCATGCCTGCATTAAGTGCTTCTTCATCGCTTACGCCCTGTGTATTGGCAAAATCCCGTACTTCCTGCGTGATCTTCATGGAGCAGAAATGAGGACCGCACATAGAACAGAAGTGCGCAATCTTGGCGCCTTCTGCGGGCAGTGTTTCGTCGTGATAAGACTTGGCTGTTTCCGGATCCAGCGAAAGGTTGAACTGGTCTTCCCAGCGGAACTCAAAGCGGGCTTTGCTCAGGGCATTATCGCGGTGTTGTGCGCCGGGATGGCCTTTGGCCAGGTCGGCAGCATGGGCGGCAATTTTGTAAGCGATCACGCCTTGTCTTACATCTTCCTTATTAGGCAGTCCCAGGTGCTCCTTCGGTGTTACATAGCACAGCATCGCAGTGCCGAACCAGCCGATCATGGCTGCGCCGATGGCAGAGGTGATATGATCATAGCCGGGCGCGATGTCTGTTGTCAAAGGACCGAGTGTGTAGAACGGTGCTTCGTGGCAGTGCTGCAGCTGCTTCTCCATGTTCACTTTGATCAGTTGCATGGGCACGTGTCCCGGACCTTCGATCATTACCTGCACATCATGTTTCCATGCCTGTGTTGTCAGCTCGCCGAGTGTTTCCAGTTCACCGAACTGCGCAGCATCGTTAGCGTCTGCAATGCTACCGGGACGCAGGCCATCACCCAGGGAAAAAGCAACGTCATAAGCTTTCATGATCTCGCAGATCTCTTCAAAATTCGTGTACAGGAAATTTTCCTTATGGTGAGCCAGGCACCATTTAGCCATGATGGAGCCACCGCGGCTTACAATACCGGTGGTACGTTTAGCCGTCAGTGGTACATAGCGCAACAATACTCCCGCATGAATGGTGAAGTAGTCAACGCCTTGCTCTGCCTGTTCTATCAGCGTGTCGCGGAACAGTTCCCAGCTAAGCTCTTCTGCTTTGCCGTTCACTTTTTCCAGCGCCTGGTAAATAGGCACCGTACCGATGGGTACAGGCGAATTGCGGATGATCCATTCCCTGGTTTCATGTATATGCTTGCCGGTGCTCAGGTCCATGATGGTATCTGTACCCCAGCGGCAGGCCCATACGGCCTTTTCTACCTCTTCTTCTATACTGGAGCTCACGGCGGAGTTGCCGATATTGGCGTTGATCTTTACCAGGAAATTACGCCCGATGATCATGGGCTCGCTTTCCGGGTGATTGATATTAGAGGGGATGATGGCCCTGCCTGCAGCCACTTCCTGGCGTACAAATTCAGGCGTAATGAATTGTACCGGTGTATTGGCGCCGAAAGAATGCCCTTTGTGCTGCTGCCACAGTTCATTGTTTTCGCGGAACAGCTGTTCTGCGCACTGGTTCTCCCGGATGGCGATATATTCCATTTCCGGGGTGATCATGCCCTGGCGGGCATAATGCATCTGTGAAACATTGTGTCCTGCTTTGGCGCGCAACGGCGTTTGCAGATGGGTAAAGCGCAATGCGTCCAGGTTTTTGTCTCCCAGGCGTTCACGGCCATATGCAGAGGTAAGGCGTGTTAAGGTTTCAGTATCGTTGCGTTGCTGTATCCAGGGTTCCCGAAGGCGGGGCAGACCTTTGCGCACATCGATATCAGCAGCGGGGTCGGTATACGGTCCGCTGGTATCGTACACTATTACCGGCGCATTGGGAACGGCGTCTCCGTTCCTGCCGTTCAGGCGTGTAGGTGTTAAGCTGATCTCACGCATGGCCACTTTGATGTCATGCAGTTGTCCGGGTACATAGATCTTGCCCGAAGCCGGAAAAGGCGCGCGGCTGATGGTGTGCTCAGTAGCTTGTTGAGC
>Ga0102592_1001971_pt1 | contig 19693 bp, 23 predicted proteins | sample AraplaCol_mMF_r2_FD_76861 | JGI IMG/M metagenome (GOLD analysis project Ga0102592, IMG submission 76861) | Arabidopsis root microbial communities from North Carolina, USA - plate scrape MF_Col_mMF_r2 (SPADES assembly) (version 2) | ecosystem: Host-associated > Plants > Roots > Endosphere...
CCCGCATGAGCGGATGGTCATCTATTACGAAAATACTCATTCTTCAAATGTGAGAGATTGTTCCTATTAGCCATTGAGCATAACTGCTGTGTGTCAACTTTGGGGGATAAATAAACAGCCAATTGCGGTATTTTTTCAGAACGCTGATCCAAAAAAACAACAAGCTCAATTGCCAAAAAACCGCAAAACCGCCACCAAATCGCCCTCAGTGACGCCCGGAAGGGCCTGGGCATGGCCTTGCAGCGCCCCCAAGCCGTCTTTTTGCAGTGCATCAATGGCCTTCGCCGCCTCCCGGGGTGACTCATAACCCCGGCTCTGCAGCAGAACCCGGGCGTCGGCGTCCTGCAGCTTGAAATAAAAGAGGCCGTCCTTTTCCCGGTATTGCTTGAAGGCCGGCGCCGCGCTTTTGGCCGCCTTGGCCTTGCCGGCGGCGGCCGGGCGGCTGTCCAGCCGGCGCAGGCCCACGGCCTGGCGCAGCTCGGCCATGAAGGGGGTGGCCTCGGCACGGGCCTTGCGGGCGCCGGCCTGCAGGATGGCTTCTATCCGTCCCGGGTCGGCCATCAGCGCGTGGTAGCGCTCGCGCATGGGCGCGACTTCGCGGTCAATGCGCTCGAACAGCGTCTGCTTGGCGTCGCCCCAGGCAATGCCTGCGGCGTAAGCCTTGCGCAGGGCCTCGGTTTCCTCGGCGCTGGCAAAGGCCTGGTAGATCTGGAACAGCGCCGAGCCTTCGGTGTCCTTGGGTTCGCCCGGTGCGCGGGAGTCTGTGACAATGCCGGCGATCAGCTTGCGCAGCTGCTCGCGCGGCGTGAAGAGCGGAATCGTGTTGTCGTAGCTCTTGCTCATCTTGCGCCCGTCCAGGCCGGGCAGCAGGGCGACCGATTCCTCGACCACCGCCTCGGGCAGCACCAGGTGCTCGCCGTAGAGGTGGTTGTAGCGCTGGGCCATGTCGCGCGCCATCTCGATGTGCTGGATCTGGTCGCGCCCCACCGGCACCTTGTGCGTCTTGAACAGAAGGATGTCCGCGCCCATGAGCACCGGGTACATGAAGAGCCCGGCGGTCACGTCGGCGTCCGGGTCGGTGCCCACCGCCTCGTTCTTGTCGACCGCCGCCTTGTAGGCGTGGGCGCGGTTGAGCACGCCCTTGCCCGTCACGCAGGTCAGCAGCCAGGTCAGCTCGGGAATCTCGGGGATGTCGGACTGGCGGTAAAAGGTCACGCGCTCCGGGTCCAGGCCGGCGGCCAGCCAGCTCGCGGCGATCTCCAGCGTGGACTGCTGGATGCGCGCCGGCTCATCGCACTTGATCAGCGCGTGGTAATCGGCCAGGAAGTAAAAGCTGCGCACGTCGGCACGAAGGCTGGCCTGTACCGAAGGCCGGATGGAGCCGACAAAATTGCCCAGGTGGGGCGTGCCGGTAGTGGTGATGCCGGTGAGGAAGCGGGTGGGGGAGGCAGGGCTCATAGCAATCTTGGGGGCAGGGAAATGGAAAGGTTGAACAGGTCCAGCAGGCCATAGCCCAGGACGACCAGCGGCCATAGCCAGTAGGCACTGACAACGCCTAGGATGACAAGCCCCATGACGATGAAAAAGCCCCAGGGCTCGAGGCGCGCGACAAACTGCGCCTGCTTCCAGGGCAGCAGGCCCACCAGGATGCGCCCGCCGTCAAGCGGCGGAAACGGGAACAGGTTGAAGGCCCACATCACGAGGTTCACGAGCACGCCGGCCTGGCACATCACCAGGAAGAAGGGCTCCTGGACGCCGGCTCCGACGAGCAGCGTGTACAGCAGGGCCCACATGATGACCTGGATGAAATTGGCGGCTGGGCCCACCAGCGCCACCCAGATCATGTCGCGCTTGGGGTTGCGCAGGTTGCCGAACTGCACCGGCACCGGCTTGGCGTAGCCGAACAGAAAGGTACCCGAGGTGGCGAAGTACAGCAGCAGCGGCATCAGGATGGTGCCCACAGGGTCTATGTGCTTGACGGGATTGAGCGTCAAGCGCCCCATCATGTACGCGGTGTTGTCACCCAGGTGACGCGCGACATAGCCGTGCGCGGCCTCATGCACCGTGATGGCGAACAGCACCGGCAGCGCATAAATGGCCACGGTTTGAATCAGGTTGGCGATATCCATCCCGGAATTCTCGCAGACGTGTCAAGGGGCTCCCGTGAAGGGGCCGTTTAAGCCAAAACAGTTTCTTAAAGCCCCAGTACGGCCAGCTCACCCCGACCCTGGCGCACCACCTCCGGCTCGCCGCCATCGCCCATGGGCGTGAGGTCTATCACCGTGGTGGCTTCCTGGGGGCAGGCGCCGGCGTCGATCACCGCGGCCAGTTCATGCTCGAGCAGCCCGCGTATGTCGTGCGCGTCATTGAGCGGCTCGCCGCCGCCGCGCGGAATCAGGGTGGTGGCCAGCAGCGGCGTGCCGTGCAGCTCCAGCAGCGCCTGCAGCACCTTGTGCTCGGGCACGCGCAGGCCTATGGTCTTGCGCGAGGGGTGGCTCACGCGGCGCGGCACTTCCTTGCTGGCTTCGAGGATGAAGGTGTAGGGCCCAGGCGTGGCGGCCTTGAGCAGGCGGAATTGCTTGTTGTCGACGCGCGCATAGGTGGCCAGCTCGCTGAGGTCGCGGCATAACAGGGTCAGGTGGTGCTTGTCGTCCACCCCGCGTATGCGGCGCAGGCTGTCGGCCGCGGCCTTGTCGTCAAGATGGCATACCAGCGCATAGCTGGAGTCGGTCGGCACGGCCGCGATGCCGCCGCGCTCGAGCAGCGCCACCGCCTGCTTGAGCAGCCGGGTGTGCGGGTTCTCGGGATGGACTTCAAAAAACTGGGCCATGGCTTGCTTCTTGTATTGACGGGCTCAGGATTCGACCGGCTCAATCAGCACGCGGCTTTGCCGCACCGCCAGCCAGGCGCCCGTCGCGCCGCAGACGGCGATCATGACCATACCCAGCATGGACCAGCCGTCCGGCACATGCGAGAACACGATCCAGCCGCCCAGCATCGCAAAACCGATCTGCGCATAGAGAAAGGGCGTGAGCGTGGACACCGGCGCGCGCCCGTAGGCCAGGATCATCATGAAATGGCCCACCGTGCCCATCAAGCCCATCAGCGCCAGGCTGGCCCACAGCGTCCAGGAGTCCAGCGAGGCCCAGACAAAGGGCAGGGCCAGCGAGGCGGCCAGCGTGCCCACCCAGCCCGTGTAGAAATGCATGGTGAAAGGGTCCTCGGTGCGCGCCAGCCGGCTGGTCAGGATCTGGAACCAGGCATTGCAGATCACCAGGCCCAGCGGCAGCAGCATGGCCCAGTTGAAGTCGTCGCCGTCGGGCCGGATGATGATCAGCGTGCCGGCAAAACCGCCCGCCACCAACGCCCAGCGCAGCCAGGACACCTGCTCGCCCAGGGTCAAGGAGGCCAGCAGCGTGATGACCAGCGGCGTGATCATCACGATGGCGGTGAACTCGCCCACCGGCATGTGCCTCAGGCTGTAGAACGCAAAAAGGCTGGTGCACAGCAACAGCAGGCCGCGCAGCAGCTGGAATTTGGGGTGCGCGGTGCGCAGCACCGACAGTCCGCGCGAAGGCAGCACGGCCAGGGTGGTGGCCACCGCCTGGAAGGCATAGCGGAACCACAGCGCCATCAGCAACGGCACGCTGTTGGAAATGACCTTGGTTGTGGTGTCGAGCACCGCGAAGCAGGCGACGGCGCCTACCAGGAGTGCAATGCCGGCCGGTGCGTGGGCGGTTTTGGCGGAACCGGCCATCACTGGATGCGGTCCGCCAGCAGTTCCCACACCGGCGTGAGCCCGCCCGGCAGGAAGGGCAGGGTGCCCAGCTCGGTGTGGCTCTCGTCAGGGCTGTGGAAGTCGCTGCCGCGCGAGGCGGCCAGGCCGAACTCCTTCGCCGTTTCGGCGTACTTGATGTATTCCTGGGGCGTATGGCTGCCGGTGACAACCTCCACCCCGCGCCCGCCGTGGGACTTGAACTCGGTGAACAAGGCGTATTCCTCGTTGGGGGTGAACTTGTAGCGGCCCGGGTGGGCGATCACCGCGATGCCCTGGGCCTGGGTGATCCAGGTCACGGCGTCGCGCAGCGTGGCCCAGCGGTGCGGCACATAGCCGGGCTTGCCTTCGGTCAGGTATTTGCGAAAGACCTCATTCGTCTCGCGGCAGACGCCCGACTCGACCAGGAAACGCGCGAAGTGCGTGCGCGAAATGAGTTCGGGGTTGCCGACGAACTTCAGCGCGCCTTCATAGGCGCCCTTGATGCCCACCTTGGCCAGCGAGTCCGACATTTCCATGGCGCGCTGTTCGCGCCCGCCGCGCGTGTTGCGCAGGCCTTGCTGTATTTCGGGGTTGCCGGCGTCAAAGCCCAGGCCCACGATGTGCACGGTCTGCCCGGCGAAAGTGACGGAGACCTCGGTGCCTGTCAGGTAGTGCATGCCCTGGGCCTTGGCCGCCGCCAGGGCGCGCTGCTGGCCGCCGATTTCGTCGTGGTCGGTCAGGGCCCAGAGTTCCACCCCGTTGGCCTTGGCCCGCTCGGCGAGCGCCTCCGGCGTCAGCGTGCCGTCTGACACCACGGAGTGGCAATGCAGGTCGGCATTCAGGATGTTATGGGGGCTCACAAGGACATTTTAGGCTTTATGGCCCTGTGCTGCAGTGCGTGCTCACATAGCCTGCCGCAGCATGTGCACATGCTGGCAATCTTGCTCATTTCCCCGCTGGGGAAGGGGCGTTTAAGGCACCAAAGCCCCGTAAAACTCAGAACTCCGCGCCCTCGACCAGGAAGCGCACCCGCTTCACCCCCTGCCATTCATCGGCATCCAGCCGGAAAGCCAGCTTGACCCGCGCCGGCAGCGCCTCGGTGTGGCCGAACCAGATGCCGTCCACCGGCTGGCCCTGGTGCTTGAGCTTGAGCGCCAGGTGTTTTTCACCCACCAGGCGCTGCGACACCACTTCCACTTCCTCGCTGAAGGTGGGCGCGGCAAAGCCCTGGCCCCAGACTTCGCGGTGCAGCGTGTCGACCAGGTCGGCGCGCCGGTACTCGGGTGCCAGCGGGCCGTCGGTGTCCATGCGGCGCGTCAGCGTGGCCGCGTCCAGCCATTCATGGGCCACCTGCTGCAGCGCCTGCTCGAAGATTTCGAAGTTTTCCTCGGCGATGGTGCAGCCCGCCGCCATCGCGTGGCCGCCAAAGCGCAGCAGCACGCCCGGGTGGCGCTTGGCCACCAGGTCCAGCGCATCGCGCAAATGAAAGCCCGGGATCGAACGGCCCGAACCCTTGAGCTCATGCTCCTTGCCTGCCGCCTGGCTGGCGGCGAACACAAAGGTCGGCCTGTGTAGTTTGTCTTTCACGCGCGAGGCCACGATGCCGACCACGCCCTCGTGGAACTCCGGGTCGAAGATCGCGATGGCCGGCGGCGGCTCTTCGTCGTCGTCAATCATCGCGTCGGCCGCCAGCTGGGCCTGCTCGCGCATGCCGGCCTCGATGTCGCGGCGCTCGCGGTTGATGCCGTCCAGCATCCTGGCCAGCTCCTCGCCGCGCGCGTCATCGTCGGTCAGCAGGCATTCAATGCCCAGGGTCATGTCGCTGAGCCGGCCTGCCGCATTGATGCGCGGTCCCAGCGCGAAAGCGAAGTCAAAGGTGGTGGCGGCGGGCGTTTGCCTGCCCGCTGCCTTGAAGAGGCCCGCCAATCCCGCCGGCAGGTGGCCCGCGCGTATGCGCTTGAGGCCTTGTGCCACCAGCCGGCGGTTGTTGGCATCCAGCTTCACCACGTCGGCCACGGTGCCCAGCGCGACCAGCGGCAGCAATGCGTCCAGCTTCGGCTGCGGCCTGCCAGCCCCCACGCTTGTCACTGCGTGTACTGCGCTGCCCCCCGAGGGGGCTTGCGCGCCTTGGGGCGGACCGGCGTCGCGCAGATCCGCATCAAACACACCGCGCGCGCGCAGCTCGGCCCGCAGCGCCAGCAGCACATAAAACATCACGCCCACGCCGGCAATCGATTTGCTCTCGAAGCTGCAACCCGGCTGGTTCGGGTTCACAATCACGTCGGCTTCGGGCAGCAACACCTGCCCGTCCTTGAGCGCGGGCAGGTGGTGGTCTGTCACCAGCACCCGCATGCCCAGCTCACGCGCGCGCGCCACGCCCTCCATGCTCGCGATGCCGTTGTCCACCGTCACCAGCAGGTCGGCGCCGCCTGCCTTCACGCGCTCGGCGATCGTCGGCGTCAGGCCGTAGCCGTCGGTCACGCGGTCCGGCACCAGGTAGCCCACATGCGGCGCGCCCAGCAATTTGAGTCCGCGCAGCGCCACCGCGCAGGCCGTCGCGCCGTCGCAGTCGTAGTCGGCCACCACGCAGATCTTCTGGCCGGCCGCCATCACATCGGCCAGCAGCTGCGCGGCCTCCTGCGCGCCGTGCAGCAGGGAAGGCGGCAGGAGGCGCCCGAGCCCGTCGTCCAACTCGTCCGCAGAATGCACGCCCCGCGCCGCATAAAGCTGCGCCAGCAGCGGGTGTATGCCGGCCTGCTGCAGCGCCCAGACGCTGCGCGGCGGGACTTCACGTACCTGGATTTTCATGAAGGGATTTAGAACTCTCTGTAGATGGGTATGCGCCGGCTCGCTCGTTACAGCGGCTCCAGCACCGTCAGCAAAGGGGTGGAAGCCAGGCTGCCGGCGATTTTGGCAAAAAAGCCCTGGCGGCTGGTTTCAAAGGTGTTGGCCCCGCGCTCGCCGCACAAGGTCAGCCGCACGGTGTCGCCCGCGCGCTGGCGCACCAGCAGGGCGGAGATTTCGTTCGCATCCAGCGCTGCCCAGGCCTGGGCGTAAGCGGCCCAGTCGTCGGCGAACACGGCTTGCGCCAGGCTGCGCGGCATGGTGATTTGCTCCCCTTCCCTTTGAGAGAGAGGGAGTGGATCGGCTGCCGCGGCCAGCGCGCCTGTGCCGCTGGGCCAGAAGGAATTCACCGCCAACTGTCGCCGCGCCGCGCGTTCGTCATTGAGCGCATGGGTGTAGAGCAGCATCTGCATTTCGTTCTGCAGCCGCTTGATCTTGCGCGCTGCGCCGCCGGCATCGCTCTTGTCCTGCCTGGGCAGCCAATGGTCCACATTGCGGCCCAACGCCCGGTCCAGCGAGGCGGTCGGCAACTGGCGAAACAGCTCGCCCTCGGCCAGCCAACGCGACGGCCCCAGGGCCGGCACGTAGTGCAGCGTGATGCCGTCGTCCTCAAAGTAAGGTCGCATGGCCGCCAGCAGGGCGCGCGATTCGCTTTCTTGCAGGCGCAGCGCGGCCGGGTCGCTCAGCGTCGCGTGCTCGCGGCCCATGGCCCAGTGGCAGGGCGTGATCCAGGCCCAGCCCTTGCCGGTGCTGCCCGGCAGGTGCAGCGCTGCATCGCGCGCCGCCCAGGGGATCAGCCCGTCGGCCGTGCCCGCATCCGCGATGCCCAGAGCCCGTGCCAAAGCCCGTTCATGTGGCGGCGACAGCGTGTGGGCGTCGGCTTCATCAGTGTGCACTGACTTCATGCCCTTGAGCAGCTGGCCCAGGGCCCGTGTGCTTTCGGCCGGCAGCGCCTTCATCGCCGGCAGCCAGGCCTCCGCGCCGTAGGCCGCGAAAGGCAGCAGCAGTTGCGGCCCTGTGAAAGGGGTGGGGGAATTGGCTGACATGGGGCTATTGTCCGGGATGCAACAATACAAGCTGGCAATCGTAGCTGGACGCGCCCGGGGATGCCGTCATGGGGCGGGCCGGCAAGGCGCGACGACGCTGCAGGCACCTGCCTGCAAGGAGAAGCAACGCCGCAGGCGCGTTCCAGGGCGGCGTCCACGGGCGCGTAGCGTGTAGGTTGACTCGCAATGGTTTTAAAGGTGAGAAATATCAATGCATAAAAATCCGTTTCAATGGGCCGCAAGCGGTCAGCTGCGATTGCCAGGTTGAATATGCAAATTCCTTACGAGCTGATCGTCGGCTGGCGCTACACCCGCGCCGGCCGCGCCACCCGGCGCAATGGCTTTATCTCCTTCATCTCAGGTGTCTCCATGCTGGGCATCGCGCTCGGCGTCGCGGCGCTCATCATCGTGCTCAGCGTGATGAACGGCTTCCAGAAGGAAGTGCGCGACCGCATGCTGGGTGTGATCTCGCACATCGAGGTCTTCGCGCCCGGCGGCCTCGCGCTGCCCGACCCTGCCAAAACGCTCGCTGAAATCAAGGCCAACCCGCAGGTCACCGGCGCCGCCACCTTTGTCGGGGCCCAGGCCTTGCTGGCCCGCGGCGAAGACATGCGCGGCACCGTGGTGCGCGGCATAGACCCGGCCCTTGAAGGCCAGGTCACCGACCTTGCCGCCACCTCCAGCGCCACGCTGGCAAAGCTGGTGCCCGGCCAGTTCGGCGTGGTGCTGGGCGGCGAGCTGGCCCGTGCCATGGGCGTGCGCGAGGGCGACACCGTCACCCTGATCGCGCCCAGCGGCCAGGTCACCCCGGCCGGCGTGGTGCCCCGCCTCAAGCAGATGACGGTGGTCGGCACTTTTGATTCCGGCCATTACGAATACGACTCGGCCCTGGTCATGCTGCACCAGGACGATGCCGCGAAAATCTTCAGGCTCGAAGGCCCGACCGGCATACGCGTGCGCCTCAAGGACCTGCACCAGGCGCGCGAGGTAGCCCTGGAACTGTCGCGAACGCTGAGCGGCGACCTGTTGATACGCGACTGGACACGCCAGAACAAGACCTGGTTCGCCGCTGTGCAGCTCGAAAAACGCATGATGTTCATCATCCTCACGCTCATCGTCGCCGTCGCCGCCTTCAACCTTGTCAGCACCCTGGTCATGACGGTCACCGACAAGCGCGCCGACATCGCCATCCTGCGCACCCTGGGCGCCAGCCCCAAAAGCATCATGAAAATCTTCATGGTGCAGGGCGCGCTGGTCGGCGTCATAGGCACCTTCGCCGGCCTCATCCTCGGCCTGGGCATCGCCTTCAACATCGACGTCATCGTGCCCGCCATCGAGCACGCGCTCAACGCCAGCTTCCTGCCCAAGGACGTTTACCTTATCAGCCGCATGCCCAGCGAACCGCAATCCGGCGACATCATGCCCATCGCCTTCATCTCCCTGGTGCTCGCCTTCCTGGCCACCATCTACCCCAGCTGGCGCGCCAGCCGCGTCAACCCCGCGGAGGCCCTGCGCTATGAATGATCACAGCACCGAAGTGGTTCTCAAGGCCAGCGCCCTCACCAAACGCTTCAACGAAGGCACCATAGACCTCACCGTGCTGCACGGCGTCGACCTGCAGGTCCACGCCGGCGAAACCCTGGCCATCGTCGGCGCCTCGGGCTCCGGCAAAAGCACGCTGCTGCATTTGATGGGCGGCCTCGACGCGCCCACCAGCGGCCAGGTGGAACTCAAGGGCAAGGTCCTGTCGGCCCTGTCGCCCCAGCAGCAGGGCGACTTGCGCAACCAGCACCTGGGTTTTGTCTACCAGTTCCACCACCTGTTGCCCGAGTTCAGCGCACTCGACAACGTCGCCATGCCGCTGTGGATACGCCGCCAGGCCCCGGCCGAGTCGGCACGCATCGCCACCGACATGCTCGCGGCCGTCGGCCTCAAGGAGCGCATCCACCATCGCCCCGCCGAGCTCTCAGGCGGCGAACGCCAGCGCGTCGCCATCGCCCGCGCCCTGGTCACGCAACCGGCCTGCGTGCTGGCCGACGAACCCACCGGCAACCTGGACCGCGCCACCGCCGACGGCGTGTTTGAACTCATGCTGAAACTCGCGCGCGATTTCGGCACGGCCTTTGTGCTGGTCACCCATGACGAGGCACTGGCCGCGCGCTGCGGGCGCAGGTTTAAATTGGTGTCGGGGCGCCTGTCGGCGTGGGCTTGAACTGACGATATGAAGGGGGGCCGCCCCTAAGGATGAGCCTCTGGGCCTAAGCTTTTTTGCCGTCGCGCGGGCGGGCGCGTGATCGCTTGGGCAGGTCCTCCCTGATGGAGTCCCGCCAGTGCTTCAGTTCATCGCTGGCCAGCGGCCGACCGGATTCGCCGGTGTGGGGGTCCAGCTTCTGCTGCAGATCCCTGATCCGCAAAAATTGCCTCAGCGAAGCCCGAATTTGATCGAGCGCCGTTTTGCCCGGGTCACCCTTGTCTCTGGAAGTCATTCGCTCCAAGCATATTCACAGCCATGTCAAAAGACATATGTGAATGCCAGGTCTGGATGTAGGTCCAGACCTACAGGCCGGGGGTCAGGACTGCCGCTCCCTATCATTTCGCCACCGCAAAACGGTCTTGCAATGGCCGCAAGACTTCGGGTTGAAATTTCCGGGCGGAGTGCGGTTGCAGACGGGGCATCGGTACTTTGTTTCGCCGGCGGACAAAAGCGCGAAAGCAATGCCAAACACCACAAGCTGCAGCCAGGTGGGAGCGTCCATCACAATGGCAATAATCGCCACCAGCAGGAAAACCATGCCAGGCACGAAATACAGGACAAGCAGCCTGGCGCGCAGTTTTTGAAAGCGGATGGCCCGCTTTTTTACGTAGTCACTGCGTGAACTTGCCATAAGTCTGATGCTGGAGATGCACGCTACGTCTGAAGCAATGCTCAAGCCTCAACATAAAAATACCGTTCAGCGTTCTCGCAAAGATGCCTGACCAATCCGGGGATGCGGTCCCAGTCTTCCTTGTAGGGATTGTCCAAGGCCTCGTATGCGGCCTCGATGCGCTCGTAGTCCTGCGGTGTCTGAATGTACTGATCGAGCATGCGTTCAAGCGCCGCGGCCTCCTCCGCCATGCCTGCTTGCGCATAGGCTTTCGCCGCTGCCTGCACCAGCGGTAGTCCCGAGTTGTCGGTACCAGTTTTAAATCCCTCGCCGGCGCGGCTCGATTCCCACAGGAAGATGGCATACACCATCCTGTAGCCGGGCGGCAACTGGCTGAGAAGCTGCTCGGCGTTCTCGACGTCCAGCTCTGATGCCAGCTGGTACATGCCTTCTTCCGGTATTCCTTCGCTGTCGGATTCCCAGAAAGGGGCGTCGTCAGAGCCGGCTGAGCTGGAGGCCTCGTCAACCATTTCCTGGACTTCTGGCGGAATGATGCGTGCCATGTGGGGTGCTCCCTTGCGTGTGGATGTTGGTGTTGGTGCTTATGCCCCAAGCATCCTGCCCAAGGAGCCGTAGCGGTAGAAAACAAAGCCCACCATCACCAGCAGGAACAGCACAAAGGCGATAAAGGTCTTCCGGTTCTCGCGGCGCGCGTATTGCAAGGTCTCGGCATTCGATGCCTGCAACTCACCGGCCTGGTCCATTGCCATCAGGGTTCGGCCCGCGGCCTCGGCGTTCATGGCCTTGATGTCGGCGATGAGTGCGTTCTGCTCTTTCAGCAGATCGCGGATTTCGGATAGCAGTGCTGTCTGGTTGTTGTCCATCTGTTTCCCCTCCCGTGTCGGGCAATCCATTCTCAGCTCAATTGATGATCTCGCCCATGCCATTCTCCACACGGGTTCTCAGTTGCTGAATGAACTCCGGTTCATAAGGCTCCCAGCTCTCGAGTTCGCCCACAACCCTTAAAGGCTGCCTGCTGCGGTACGACCGCGTCGGGTTGCCGGGGAACTTCTTGTCGGTGACGTTGGGGTCGTTCTCGAATTCTCCCGTCGGTTCAACGATGTAGACACGCGGCCTGCCGTTGCCTTTGGCGATTTCCGCGGCAAGCCCGGCTCCCTTGGAAAGGGCCGTGAAATAGATGTGGTTCATCACTACGCGTTCGTCGTAATTTGATTTGAAGCCCGCCGTCAACAGGTCGCCGATTTGCAAATCAGCTTTTGTGCCGTGGAAGAAGGGGCCTGTGTCCAAAGCTGCCATAAGTTGTCGAATTCAAACGAGCTTGATATATGAGGCGTTTTTATGGACGGTCTCTGTGCAAAACTCCGCTGTAAAGAATCAGGCCGGAATCTCCCTGTGGTTCACCCGCTCTGATCTCCTCGCTGACCTGCCAGTGCAAGGTCTTGGCCCGGATCTTCGCCGATCCCAGTACGATCTGGCCATTTCTTGCACTTGTCACGGTGAGCACGGCGGTCCCACCAATCACCACGCCTTTGACGGTGCTTTCGCCTCCATCATTCATACGTCCACATCCAGGTGTTGCCATGGAGTGACTTCCCAAGATCCTTGTGCCCGTTTGCGAGAGTTCAAAAAAAGCCTTGCCGCATTCGACGTTTTCTTTTCTCTCGCTTGGAGTCCTGAGATCGATGGACCACGTTCCCGTGAACGGCGTCGAGAGGCTCTGCGCATTTGCCAAGGCGGAAAACCCGAGAGTGAGACAGGCCAGGGTCTGAAGGGCGTAAAACCGGGGGCACGATTTTTTGTGTGTGCTCAAGCTCAAGCTCCAGGGCGGTTTATTCCTGTTTTTGTCGGTGTATGTGGACCTGGTATCAGTCCTATTGTCTTCTTGCGGCGCAGCCACCCCAGTGGCCAGGCGAAGCCAAGGGCGATGGGCAGGGCGAGGCCCATCGAGAGAACTCCCGCCACGAACAATGCGCGTGCGACGGTGTCCCGTTTGTCCCTCAGCTCGTAGTAGCGCCGCAAGGTTGCGACCGAAGGCTTGCGCGTGTCGTACGCCACCTCCACAACAGGCTCAGTCGCGTATTGGCGGGCGCCCGCTTCGTCTGTCGAGGTGGTAGTGGTGCGATAGGCCACGCCATTGACCACATACTTGAAGTGGACGCGGTAGGAGTCATGGCGCTTCCCGGCTGTCTTGGTGATGCCATCCAGTGTGGCTCGGGCAAAGCCTGGTGACCCGGCTACCGACGCCATGGTCTCGACCCGCTCCTTCTCCTCGGAGCCGAAAAGATAGAAAACACCTGAGAAGACCACCAGTAGCAGCGCAATGAATTTCATGTCGATTCGATGGGTAGGGATGACCGCTAATGTAGCCCGCAAATCCGCGCGGCCAGCCATGCTCCGAAAATCGACTTCCACTGGCGCCGGTGCTGCGCGGCTTGAGGGTCGCGTACGCAAAATCCCCCAAACGGATCGGACGTGGTTCTCAGCGATACGGCACATCGTCCTACACCCCCGAAAAGTCAGCCTCCTAGCATGAACAAACCAGCAATGAAAAGCACATCGCTGCGGCATGCAGCCGCCGCGGATAAGCGATTCATTCAGGTGAAGGCGGATTGATGGCGTGACCCTCAAACTCAAACGGCATTTATCGCTCTTCAACTTCATCCACTTTCTGAAGGAGATTGAAAATGATGAAAAGCATCACATACAGTGCAGTTCTTGCATTGGCTGCGGCCGGCTTGATGGGCTGCAGCGGTATGACGACCCAGGAGAGAAACACCGCCATCGGCGCCGGTGTTGGCGGCGTGGCCGGCTCGGCCTTGACCGGCGGTAGCGCCCTGGGTACCGTGGGCGGTGCCGCTGTGGGTGGCGTGATCGGCCACGAAGTCAGCAAGCCCGCCAGGTAAGTCTTGAGCTGGAAGCCGGGCCCGGTTCATGGGGTGCCTTGGGGCACCTCATGCACACCGGCCCCGCCATCGCATGCCTATCGCAACCCTGGAGCACAAGGGCCTGTCTTTGGGCCTGCTCGCGGCCGGCGATCCCGCGAAACCCGCCATCGTGCTGTTGCACGGCTGGCCCCATTCCAAAGAGCTCTATTCGCCGGTGATGGACGCCCTGGCCGGCGCCGGGCACTTTGTGCTCGCGTTTGACCTGCCGGCCGTCGGCGATTCACGTCGCGAGCCGCCGTCCGCCGAGAAAACGGTTCTGGCCGACATCCTGATCAGCGCAGTCCAAGCTGCCGGTGCGCGCCACCACAGCAAACCCATCATCGCGGGCCTGGATGTGGGCGGCATGATCGCCTACGCAGCCGCGCGCGACCATGGCCAGCACATCGCGGGGGCCGTCGTCATGAACACCGTGATCCCCGGCATAGACCCTTGGGACAAGGTACTGGCCGACCCGCGCATCTGGCACTTTGCATTCCATGCCTTGCCCGATCTGCCGGAACTCTTGGTCGCCGGCCACCAGCGTGCCTACTTTGACTTTTTCACTGACTTCCTGGCCGGCAAGAAAGAGGCAGTGACGGAACAGCACCGTGCCGCGTTTGCGCGCGCCTATGAGCGCCCCGAGGCGCTCAAGGCCGGCTTTGACTGGTACCGTGCCATGCAGGCCGATGCCAAGCACAATAGCCGGCCCAAGACCATCGAGACTCCGGTGCTTTTCCTTCGTGGCGATGCCGATGGCCGCTCGCCGGATGATTACCTTCCCGCCCTGAAGGCTACGGGGGCCAAAGATATCAAGGGTGAGGTCTTGCGCGGCAGCGGCGAGTTCGCGCCGCTGGAAGCTCCTGAAGCCTTCGTGCAGGCCCTGGCCTCTTTCGCGAAGGCATGCCAGGCCGGCTGACAGATCCTGCAGCTATCGCGTTCAGGCCGCCTGCGGAAGGTAACTGGGGCGGGGTGCCGTCATTCCCTGTTTGACCTGCTGCGTGATTTCGTCCGCCAGCACTTCATCATGGCCGGCTTCCAGTCCGTCGAGCGCGCGCTTCACGATGTCCTCGGGGCTGGCCTTGGGTACTTCAAAACCGCGTGTCAGGTCGGTATCGACATAGCCCATGTGCAGGCCCAGTACCTGGGTTTTCTGCGGAGCCAGCTCGTTACGCAGCGCATTGGTCAGCGACCAGGCTGCCGATTTGCTGGCCGAATAGGCCGCGAGTTCACCGCCGTTAATCCAGGAGGCGATCGACAGCACATTCAGCAGTGCGCCGCCGCCGTTGCTTTTGAGTACGGGCGCAAAAGCCTTGCTCATGTGCAGCACGCCAAAGAAATTGGTTTCGAACATGCGCCGTGCGAGGGCCTCGCTGTCAGCCGCCAGGAAGCCGCCCGGCTGGGCAATGCCGGCGTTGTTGACCACCAGCGTGACATCCGAAGCCAGCGCCGCGGCAGCCGCCACGTCTTCGGGCTTGGTGACGTCCAGCTTGAGGGCCTGGACGCCGGGCAGGGTGACGGTCGCAGGGTCGCGTGCGGCTGCATACACTTTGCGGGCGCCGCGGGCCAGCAGCTCACGCGCAAAGGCCAGGCCTATGCCGCGGTTGGCGCCGGTGACCAGGACAACGGAATCTTTGATCTTCATCAGCATCTCCAAAAAATGAAAGGCAAACAAAAAAGCAGGGGACAAAAAAAGAACAAACAGGCTCACCGCATCTTGACGACGACCTTGCCCCTGGCGTGCCCCTGGGCGAGGTAGGCCAGGGCCTCCCTTGCCTGCTCAAAGGGGAAGACCTTGTCGATGACCGGCCGGATGCGTTCCGCCTCAAGCAGCTTGCCGATTTCAGCGAGCTGGGCACCGTCGGGGCGTACAAAGAGAAAGGAGTAGCGGACTTCACGCTGTTTCGCCAGGCGCATGATCTTGCGGCTCATCAGCCCGAACACCCAGGTCAGGAAAAAGTTCAGGCGCCGCGCACGCGCGAAGGCCGCATCCAGCGGGCCGACGAGGGACACAACCCGGCCGCCGGGTTTGAGGATGCCGATGGATTTCCCCACCGTGCCGCCCCTGACGGTGGCCAGCACCGCATCGTAGCGTTGCAGTACCTTCTCGAAGTCTTCTTTTTTGTAGTCGACCACTTCGTCCGCGCCCAGGTTGCGCACCAGCTCCACATTGCCCGTGCTGGTGGTGGTCGCCACCTTGGCGCCCAGCTGCTTGGCCAGCTGGATCGCGAAGCTGCCGATGCCGCCCGAGCCCGCGGGGATAAACACCTTCTGGCCGACCCGCAGATCGGCCCGCTCCTTCAGCGCTTGCCAGGAGGTGAGCCCGACCATGGGAACAGAGGCCGCCTGCACAAAGTCCAGCCTGGCGGGCTTGAGCGCCGCGGCGCTCTCGGGCACCACCGCGAATTCGGCGAGGGAGCCGCTACCCAGGTCGAACAGGCTGGCGAAGACAGCATCGCCGGGCTTGAAGCGAGTCACGCGGCTGCCGACCTCCACCACCACACCGGCCAGGTCGCTGCCCAGCGTGGCCGGCAGCTCGAAGCGCAACACCGGTTTAAAGGTCCCGGCCTGAATCATGTTGTCGATCGGGTTCAGCCCTGCGGCATGGACCTCGACCAGCATGTCATAAGGTTTCAGCGTGGGGCGGGGAAGCTCGGAGAAGCCGATGCCAGGCGACTTGCCGTAGCGCTTGAAGGTGAGTGCTTTCATGGCTTTCTTATTGGCTGTGTTGCTGCCCGGGAAGCGGCGCATGCGCCGGCCATGCGGGTGGCGTGTCAAGCCCCAGGTTCTTCCGGATGCCGGCATCCACCAGGGCGGCAGGCGCGAAGCGGCAAAGCCATTGCAGGCCGGCCGCGCGGGCACCTGCCGTGTAGCGTAGTTTCGGGCGGGCCGCCAGGGCGGCTTTGAGCACGGCGTCGGCCACCACGGCCGGGCTGTCGCCGGACTCGACCAGCGCTTTCATCCTGTGGGTCACGGCGTTGCGGGCCAGGCGGTAGGCATCGAGCTTCGCGTCGGGCTCCAGCAGGTTGGCATCGAACTGCGTGTTCGTGTTCGCCGGCTCAATCACCGCAACCCGTATGCCCAGGCTGCGCAGCTCATGGTCCAGCGATTCCGAATAACCTTCCACCGCGTGTTTAGTCGCGGCATACAGCGCCATATAGGGCATGGGCACAAAACCAAATATGGAGCCGATGTTGACGATGCGGCCGCTACCCTGGCGCCGCATCTGCGGCAGGACGGCCCGCGTCATGCGCACCAGCCCGAAGAAGTTGGTGTCAAAAATCGCCTGGGCTTGCGCCATGGAACTTTCTTCCGCGCCGGCGGCCGCCACGCCAAAGCCCGCGTTGTTGACCAGCAGGTCGATGCGGCCCTCGCGTTCCACCAACGCCTGCACCGCGGCCTGGACGGATTCGTCCCGGGTCACATCCAGCGGCAGCATCTCAAAAGGCTGGTGGCCTGCCCGCGCGCCGCGTCGGCTGGTGCCGTAGACCGTGTAGCCGGCGCTGGCCAGCCGCAGCGCTGTCGCTTGGCCTATGCCTGAGGAGGCTCCGGTCACCAGGGCGATTTTGGACTGGGGGCCTGCCGGTGCAGGGCTTGTGGTGTTACTTGGAATGATGATTGTCATATATAAGAGCGACAAAGAGCCGCAGGCGATCGGTGGGTTTCAGGAGGCGGGGGTAGGGAGGGGGACGAGGTGTTCTATCGCCGCCTTGCACAGGCTGTCGGCCAGCGCGGGCTCGTCGACCACGCGGGCCAGCAGCAAGGTACCCACCATGGTGGCCGCCGTCACCAGCGCGCGTTCGTGGGCACCGGGCTGTCCCCAGTCGGGCGACTGGCGGGCGACCAGGTCAATCATTTCCTTCACATGGCGCGTGGTCGCCCGGCGTACCTCAGGCGCCTGGCGCACCGTCTCCGAGCCCAGCGCCACGAGCGGGCAACCTAGTTCAACCTGCTCCAGGTGCTCACGCGAAAGGTAGGCGCGCAGCATGGTGGCCAGCGCCTCTTCAGGAGGCGCGCTGGCCGCAACCCCCGCCACCACGGCGGCGGAATCGGTGCAGGCGCGCGTCGCCGCTTCCGCCAGCATGGCTTCGCGTGAATCGAAATGCGCATAAAACCCGCCATGCGTCAGGCCGGCTTCTTTCATGATGTCGGCCACGCCCGTGCCGTCATAACCGCTGCGGCGTATGGCTCTTGCCGCCACCGACACGATGCGCTCGTGCGAAGCCTCCTTGGCGGCTCTCCTGGCATTGATTTTGGGGTGTTTTGCATTTCGCATGATGTTTATCATACATGAATTGGGCAAGGCAAGCACATCCCTGTCTTTGCTGTCTTTGTCTTGAACGCCCGGAGCCCGCGCTAGTGGGCCAGGGCCAGAACCAGCCAGGGCACCCCAAAGCGGTCCACCAGCTGGCCAAAGCGCGGCGCCCAAGCCACCCGCGTCAGCGGCACCATGACTTCGCCGCCCTCCGCCAGGCCATCAAAGATACGCGTGGCCTCGGCGACGCTTTGGCAGTGCAGGGCGATGTTGAAGCCGCGCATGGGCTTGAACTCATCGGGCGGCACGTCGTTGCCCAGCAAGGCCCAGTCGTCGCCGGCCTGCAGTTGCGCAAAACGGATGTGCTCGGGCGCCGAGGGTTTTGAGCCCGGCGGCAGGGGAACATCCTGGGTGGCGCCCAAAGCGTTCATCACCGTGATCTTGCCTTTCAGCACTTTCTCGTAACGCTCAAAGGCCTGGCGGCAGTTGCCGTTAAAGGCCAGTTGTGCCATGACTTTCATTGCAGATCCTCCTTGGCCGGCGGCAGGTGTGTGTGTGGCGGCCGGCAGGTTGATGTCTCCACGCTATGCCTGCCCGGCCGGGGTGGCAGTCCCACATTTCAGCTTTGGGTGTAGGACGCTGCCGACCGGCGGTGGCGCGGCGCGCGCGAGGCCTGTTACCTACATGCGGTGCGGCCCGCGGCTGACACAGGCTGCTGGGGGCGCGCGCAGACTTTGGATGTACCCCGCAAGCAGCGCACCAACTCAAAAAACAGCGCAATCATCCCCAAGCAACAGGCCCGGCAAAGCCCGTAAGAGACCACCATGAAAACCAACGGACAATCCCTTTCGTTCTGGCTGGCCTCGGCCTCCATGCCCTCCTTCCCGCCGCTGCCCGGGCCCAGTGAGGCCGATGTGTGCGTCATCGGCGGCGGCATTGCCGGCCTGACGACGGCCTACCTGCTCTCGCGTGAGGGCAAGCGTGTTGTCCTCCTCGAAGCGTTTGAACTCGCCGCCGGCGAAAGCGGCCGCACCACGGCGCAGTTTGTCCCGCCCGACGACCACTACTGCGAGATCGAAAAATCCTTCGGGCTGGAGGGCGCGAAACAGGTCGCACAAAGCTTCAAGGCCGCCACCGACCTGGCCGAAACCATTGCCCGCGACGAGGCCCCCGATTGCGGCTTTGAGCGGCTTGACGGCTATCTCTACTGCCTGCCCGGCCAGGACACCGAGCTCCTGGTACGCGAACTCACGGCGGCCCACAAGGTGGGCGTGGCGGTGGAGCAGCTGCCCCGGGTGCCTGGGCTGTCTTTTGACACCGGGCCTTGCGTGCGCTATGCGGGCCTGGGCCAGTTCCACCCCGTGAGGTACCTGGCCGGCCTGGCCCGTGCCTGCGCGCGCCAGGGCGTGCGCATCCACTGCGGCACGCGCGCAACGGACATCAAGCGAAGCGCCAAGAGCCACACGGTGGAGACAGAGCACGGCGATGTCCGCGCCGATGCGGTGGTCGTGGCCACCAACACGCCGTTCAAGGACCGCGTGGTCATGCACACCAAGCAATCGGGCTATCGCACGTATGTGATCGGCATCGAAATGCCCAGGGGCGCCTTCCCGCGCATCCTGCTGTGGGACACCGGCGACCCGTATTACTACCTGCGGCTGGATTCGCCGCCGGCCGATGCGGCGGCCCACGACATGCTGATCGTCGGCGGCGCCGACCACAAGGTCGGCCAGGACGTGCACCCCGAGCATCGCTGGCGCGAAATCGAGCACTGGGTGCGCGAGCGATTTCCCATGGCGGGCGCCGTGCGGCACCGCTGGTCCGGCCAGGTCATGGAGCCGGCCGACGGCGTGGCCTACTTCGGCCCCAACCCCATGGACGACCCCAACATCTACATCATCACCGGCGACTCCGGCACCGGCATGACGCACTGCACGGCCGGCGCCATCACCATCACCGACATGATCATGCAACGGCCCAACCCC